>Ga0075434_100006690_pt1 | contig 10586 bp, 12 predicted proteins | sample RhiMethybrSRZTD3_FD_75298 | JGI IMG/M metagenome (GOLD analysis project Ga0075434, IMG submission 75298) | Populus rhizosphere microbial communities from Tennessee, USA - Rhizosphere MetaG P. TD hybrid SRZTD3 | ecosystem: Host-associated > Plants > Roots > Rhizosphere > Soil | place: USA...
TAGACCGCGAGGCTGCCCCACCAGCTGCTGTTGCGCTGGAATTCCGGGCTCGCCAGCCGCCCCTCGACTTCCGCGCCGATGAAGTATTCCAGGAGTCCCGGAAAGCGATGCACCGCCACGAGGTACCAGCTGAGGCCGATGACGGCAAATAGCGGAACGCCGAACGACAGGAACATCTCACGCAGCGCGGCCCAGTTCCGCCGCCAGGCCAGCCAGCCGATGAAGACCGGCAGCGCCAGCATCATCGGCGGTCCCTTCGTCAGGAATGCGAGGCCGAATCCGACCCACATCGCGATCGCCGCGCGGCGCGGCGCGATCCCTGCCTCGAGATACAGGAATCCGACGCCCGCGAGCGTCGTGAACATCGTCCCGATCGTGTCGGTGGTAACGAAGCCGGCGCCGAGGAATGGGAGCCACAGGGTCGAGTAAAGGATCATCGGCAGCGCGGGCACGCGCGGCGTCAGCAGGCGGCCGGCCGGCAGCAGCAAGCCGGCGGCTGCGACGAGCGCGAGCGCATTCGGCAGGCGCGCGACGAATTCTGACTGGCCGAACGCTTTGAGGGCCGCCGCGAGCGCCCAGTACGTCATCGGCGGCTTGGCGAAATGGCTCGTGTCGTCGTTCAGGAATATGCCGACGAAGTCATGGCGGCGCAGCATCTCGAGCGCGCCGGCGACATAGCGTCCTTCGTCCGGCGCCCACAGGCCGCGCGTGCCGTTGAAGAGGAGCGCGGCGGCGAGGAGCAGCAGCAGGAAACCCGGCCCGGAGCACCGCGCCCAGATATCCCCCAGCGCTTTCGTGCCCAAACGACTCATCGCCGCGCACCCCTGCCGACGCGCGGCAGTCTCCGACATTGGACCCAACCACGGCCTGTTGCCCTTGTAGGACGTTGGAGCCCGTGCAAATCAGCCACTCCGGGCTCCAGCAAGCCTGCCAAGCATGGCCGGCGAACTATCCGAAGCCCTTGAAATCAAAGGCAAAGGCTCCAAGTTGCGACCGGCAGCCATGGTAGATTGCCGCGCCAACCGCAATAGCCCATTCTTACCGGTTCGATGACCCTGCAAAACGCCCTCGATGCCGCCTTCTCGCCGCGCATGTTCGTGCTCTACGCGATCGTGCTCTCGGCGATCTTCATCCATTTCCGCGGCCGCGAGCGGCTCAAGTTCCTGCGCCAGCTGACCGATCACTCGACCTTCATGGCGCCGTACAACGTGCTCGCCTACCTGTTTTCGGCGGTGCCGAACCGGCCCTATCTCGACGTCTCGCAATTCCACGATCTCGCGCCGCTCCGTGACAACTGGAAGACGATCCGCGAGGAGGCCCAGGGCCTCTACGACCAGGATCGCATCAAGCGTTCCAACAAGTACGACGACCTCGCGTTCAATTCCTTCTTCAAGTCCGGGTGGAAGCGGTTCTATCTCAAGTGGTACGGGGAGAACCACGCTTCGGCGCGCGAGCTCTGCCCGAAGACCGTGGCGCTGCTCGAGAAGATCCCGACGGTGAAGGCCGCGATGTTCGCCCTCCTCCCGCCGGGCGCGAAGCTCGGCCGGCACCGCGACCCGTTTGCGGGCTCCCTGCGGTATCACCTCGGGCTCGTGACGCCGAACAACGACGACTGCCGCATCTACGTCGACGGGCAGATGTATTCCTGGCGCGACGGCGAGGCCGTGATGTTCGACGAGACCTACATCCACCGCGCGGAGAACAACTCGGACGTGTCGCGCATCATCCTCTTCTGCGACGTTGAGCGTCCGCTCAGGACGCGCGTGGCGCGCGCGGCGAATCGCTTCGTGGCGCGGACGTTCGTCGCCGCCGCGGCGACCGCGAACGAGCCGGGCGAGAAGGTCGGCGTACTCAACAAGGTGTTCGGCTACGTCTATCACGTGCGCGGCGCCGCCAAGCGCATGAAGGACAAGAACCGCTATGTCTATTACACGCTGAAGCTCTCCCTGGTCGCCGGCCTCGTCTACCTCATCTTCATGGCCTGAGCCCTGCGCCAGGCCGACCTCAATCCCCGCATCCGCGCCATCCGGCTCCTGAAAGGGCTCGCCGTCGCAGTCGGCGTCGTCTACGCCGCCACGCAGCTCGGCAGCTCTCGCGCGATGCTCGACAACCTGTCGAATTTCCCGGCGCTGTTCGCGTCGGGGTTCGCGGTTGCCGCTCTTGGGCTCGCGCTCCTGCGCGAAGGCCGCTGGGCCGCGGCGGCTGGCCTCGGCGCCGCGCTCGCGTTCGCGCCCGTCGTGCCCTGGTACCTTCCGCCCGAGGCGCAGGCGGACGAGCCGACGGCGCCTCCCGTGAAGCTCTTCGTCAGCAACGTCTACTACAAGAATTTCGGGACCAAAAAGCTGATCCGACTCGTCAGGGAGGAGCAGCCCGACGTGGTCGGCCTCGTGGAGGTCACCTCGCATTGGCTGGAAAAACTGCAGGCGCTGCACGCCGACTATCCGTACCGCTTCGAGCTGCCGGACGAGACCTACGCCGGCATCGCGCTCTACAGCCGGCTGCCGATCTCGGGCACGCGCGTGCTGAGGCTCGGCGACACGAATCTCCCTGCCGTCGAGGCGAATCTTGCGGCTCCCGGAGGCCCGGTTCGCCTGCTGATCGTGCATCCGGCATCGCCCGTGAGCCAGTACACCTTCGAGGTCCGTAATCGCCAACTGCGCGAGCTCGCGGAGTACGTGCGCTCGGCGCCGCACCCGCTCGTCGTCGCCGGCGACTTCAACCTCACGATGTGGAATCGCCACTACCGACCGCTCGTCGACGTCGCGGCACTGCACAATGCGCGCGAGGGACATGGGATCGCGGCGACCTGGCCGGCCGGCTGGCCGCTCGGCGTTCCGATCGACCACGTGCTCGCGACGAGCGACGTTCAGCTACGGAATTTTCGCGTGCTTCGAGCCATCGGCTCCGACCACCTGCCGATCGCGGCGGAATTTGCGGGCCGATAGCCGCTTTGCTTGCCTTGCCGGGGGTCGGCATGCATGCTGACTCGATGGACACCGGCGCACACCGCCAGCGTGTTTGCGGCGCCATAGCGCTCGCCGCGCTCTTCCTCGCCGCGCCCGCCTTCGCGCAGCGCGGCGCGATGACCGTCCCGCGCAGCCTCGAGCAGATGAGCGAACGCGCCGCCGACATCGTTCGCGGCACGGTCGTCAGCGCGCGCGTGGAGAAGCATCCCGAGCTCTCGAACCTCGATACGGTCGTCGTGACACTGCGTGTGCGCGAGACGCTCAAAGGGGAGGCGCGGGGCAACTTCACGTTTCGCCAGTACATCTGGGACATCCGCGACCGCTGGGACGCCGCGGGCTACCGCAAGGGACAGGACCTGCTGCTCGTCCTCAATGCACCGACGCGCTACGGCCTCACGAGCCCGGTCGGCATCGAGCAAGGGCGATTCCGCATCCAGCGTGACCGCAACGGCGGGTTCGTCGCCCTGAACGGCACGGGCAACCTGCACCTGCTGGACGGGGTGGCCGAGGCCGCCGCCAAGGACGGCGTCGCCCTGAACGCCCGGCAGGCGGACCTGGTCGCCAGACACCGCGGCGGCGCGATCGAGCTCGGCGCACTCATGGCGATGTTCCGTGCCTTCGCGGGGAGCCCGTGATGCGCGCTGCCCGATGCGCCGCGGTCATCGCGCTCGCCGGGTCCCTGGCAGCCGGAATCGCATCGGCCGGCGGCCCGCTGGCACTGCGCTCGAATGGCCAGGCCTACGTCTGGAACACCGCGTCTGCGATCCAATACCGTACCGACGATGGGCCGCTCAGCGGCTCCGTATCGGAGACGGCGGCGCGCGCGCGCGTGCAGGCCATGTTCGCGGTCTGGCAGGACGTCGCTTCCGCGAACATCCGCTACAACCGGACGGGCTTCATCGACAACGCGCCGGGCTTCAGCGACGGCGACGTCAGCACGGCCGGAGAGTTCGACGCGATCGAGGGCGACTGCAACAACGGCAACCAGAGCCCGATCGTCTACGATGCGACGGGCGAGATCTTCGACGCGGTCATCGGCGACGACGCGGTGATCGGGTTCGCCGGCCCCTGCGCCGTCGATCCGGGCACCGGCCACATCATCGCGGGCCACGCGGTGATGAACGGGCTCTACCAGGACGGCCAGCCCAATCCGATCCAGGACCTCACCGCCGCGGAGTTCGACGCAACGTTCATCCACGAGTTCGGCCACTTCTCGGGCCTCGACCATTCTCAGATCAACGTGGCGTGCGCCAACATCTTCTGCAGCGCCGACGACCTCGCCGGCCTGCCGACGATGTTTCCGTTCCTCGTGAGCGACCAGCAGGGATCGCTCTCGATCGACGACGTCGCGTGGATCTCGAAGCTCTATCCGCAGGGGGGCGGCACCGGATTCGCGGCGACGCACGGCACGATACGGGGACGGGTGTATTTCTCGGACGGCGAATCACAGCTGCAGTACGCCAACGTCGTCGCCCGGCGCCTCGACGCGGGCGGCGCCGAGAACCGTCGGTTCGCTGTGTCCGTGGTGTCCGGCTACCGGTTCCGGGCCTGCCGGCCGAACCCGGTCACGAACCCGCCGGCATCCGATTGCGCGCCGGCAGGCTCCGAGGCTCCGGACGACATCGGTCTCTACGAGATTCCGGTGCCGGCCGGAACCTATACAGTCGAAGTCGAAAGCATCGATCCGCAGTTCACCGCGGGCTCGAGCGTCGGGCCGAGCGACTTTCCAATCGCGTTGCCCGGCTCCGCGCCGGCGCCGCTCGGGCCGATCACCGTCGCGGCCGGTGCGACGTCCTCCGGCCACGACATCGTGATTCCCGGCACGCCGCCCCGGTTCGATCAATTCGAGGGACCGTGATGACGGCGTTCCACCCGACACTGCGTGCGGCAGCCCGACTGTCGATGCTCGTGATTCTCGCCTCCTGTGGCGGAGGCGGCGGCGGCGGGGGCGGCGGCAATCCGCCGCCGCCGGCGGACCTGTCCATCCTGACGACGACGCTCGCCGACGGCGTCGTCGGCGTCCCGTACAACCAGACCTTGCGCATCTCCGGGGGGAGCGGCGCAACGTCGTTCACGGTGACGGTCGGCGATCTGCCTGCGGGACTTGCGCTCGAGGCGGCGACGGGCGTGATCTCGGGCACGCCGGCGGGTCCCGTCGGTGCCGTGGACTTCACCGTGACCGTCGCGGACTCGAGCAGCCCGCCGCAGGACGATGCGCAGGACTTCAGCATCGCGATCAACGCGACTTCGCTCGGCCGCAATGACTCGATCGCCGACGCGACGCCGCTCGGCAACGGGACGATCAGCGCCTCGATCAGCCCGAGCGGCGACCCTGCCGCCCTCCTCGACCCCGACGAGGATTACTACGCGATCACGACGACGGCGACCTCGACGATCACCATCGACATCGACGCGCAGGTGCTCGGCAGCCCGCTCGACTCCGTGATCGAGGTGCTGAACTCCTCGGGCGCGCAGCTGAACACCTGCGGGTCGCCGTCTTTCAATTCGGAATGTGCCAATGACGACGAGCAGCTCGGCGTCGACCTCGACTCGCTCCTTCAGGTGCAGGTGAACGGCGCCACGACCGTCTATGTCCACGTCCTCGACTGGGGAATGGACGCGCGCCCGGACAAGCTCTACAACCTCGCGATCAGCGGGATCAACTGACCAAGGGGGACCCGGTGAAGCACGGCTACCTCGCTGTGTGGCGGCGCCTCGCCGCCCTGCTCGCACTCCTTGCATCCGGCGCCGCGCTCGCCGCGGGCGCGCCCGCCGAGCGCAACGTCATCCTCGTCACGATCGACGGCGTGCGCATGCAGGAGATCTTCGGCGGCATGGACCCGGTGCTCGCGAACGCGCCGGACGCCGATTCCGGCATCTACGAGGCCGACGTGACGAAGGGCCGCTACTGGCGCGACACGCCGGAGGCGCGGCGCGAGGCATTGATGCCGTTCTTCTGGAAGACGCTCGCCCCCGCGGGCATGGTCCTCGGCGACCAGGCCAAGGGAAGCAAGGTCACGGTCCGGAACGACCAGTGGTTCTCCTATCCGGGCTACTCCGAGATCCTGACCGGCCAGCCGCAGCCCGAGGTGAAGAGCAACGACTTCGTGCGCTACCCGCACCGCACTGTCCTCGAGTACGCGCACGACAAGCTGGGGCTCGGATTCGGCGACGTCGTGCAGATCGGCTCCTGGGACGGATTCAAATACGCGGCCTCGCAGAAGGAAGGCGTCTTCCTCACGAACGGCGCGCGTGACCCGTTTCCGCCGCAGTACTCGACGCCCGAGATCGACTATCTCGTCGACCTCCGCAAGCACGTGATGCAGCTCTGGGAAGAGAGCAGCAACGACGTCCTGTGCTACCGCATCGCGATGGCCTACCTCAAGAAATTCCAGCCGCGCGTGATGTGGCTCGGCCTCGGGCAGTCGGACGACTGGGGGCACGCGCGGCGCTACGACCTCGTGCTCGACTTCCTGCACCTCGCGGACAGCGAGCTCTCGGACCTGTGGCGGACGCTGCAGTCGATGGACAAGTACCGGGACAACACGACGCTCATCATCACCGCCGACCACGGGCGCGGACGCACGCCGAAAGACTGGGCCGAGCACGACGCCAGCATCCAGGGAAGCCAGGACATCTGGGTCGCGATCATCGGGCCGGACACGCCGGCGCTCGGCGAGGCGAAGGACTTCCCGGACGTCACGCAGAGCAACGTCGCGGCGACGATGCTCCAATACCTCGGTCTCGACTGGCGCGACTTCAATCCCAGCGCCGGGCCGCCGATTCCGCGCAGCCTGAAGGGACGATAGCCCTCAGTTGGCGTCGCGCATCAGCCGCGCGAGCGCATCCTCGCCGAGCGGCTTCTTGCCCTTCACGCGCAGGCTCTCCGCCCACTCGCGGTTGAAGTCGCGCTGGTAGCGGCGGTTGATCGCGTAGGTCACGAGCATCGCGATCAGCGCGCCGAGGCTCGCGAGCGCCATGTCCTTGTGCGCATCCCAGATGTCGCCCTGCGTGCCGAGGTAGGCCTGGCCGAGGTCGCCGCCGAACATCTCCGCCGCACCCCACTCGATCAGCTCGAACAGCATCGAGGTCGACATCGTGAGGTCGAGCGGGAGGAAGTAGCCCCAGAAACCGCGCACGTCGGCGACGCGCAGGAAGACCTCGCGGATCGGGTACGCGAGCAGGAGCCCGTAGCAGAAGTGCACGACACGGTCGAAGTTGTTCCGCTCCCAGCCGACCAGCTCGTTGAACGTGTGCCCCGTGAGGCCCTTGAACCAGGCGTCGTACGGAACCTCGGCGTAGGTGTAGTGCGCGCCGACCTGGTGCAGGCACATGAAGACGAAGATCAGCGTGTACGAGACGCGCGAGAGCAGGAGCTTCTTGTGGTAGCCGATGATGAGCGCGGCACCCGCGATCGCGAGCGCGTTCTCCGCGAGCCAGTCGTGCCGGTCCCAGGGCTTGATGGCGAGGAGCGCCCACCAGACCGCGAAGACGAGGCTCAGGACGAGCAGGTACTTGCGGTGGGGTATGGCCAAGCGAAGTTCAGCGCAGGGACTGGAGCATCCGCACGAGGGGCAAGTACTTGCCGAGAGGCAGGAAACGCACGAGGCCCATCGCCAGCTTCGGCTTCACGAGCATCATGCCGCCGACGACGCCGAGCATCACCATGTGGCCCCGGCCGCCCGTCAGGAAGCGCATCGTCTGGCTGCGCGGGAAATCGTCCGGCCCGGGGGTCAGGATCGCCGCCATCTCGGCACGGCTTTCCGCCAAGCGTCGTTCCGCGGGCGTCAGCACGCGGACCTGCGCAGACACCGGTTTGTCACCCCGTTGCATGGTCACCGCCATTGGCTCCCTTCCCGCGGCCGTCCACCGCGCGCTCGATGAGTTCGCGGTCGCGCTCCAGCTCGTAACGGACGCGCGGGAAAAAGAGCGTACGCTCACCCGCGGCGCGGCGCAGCATCGGCCGCAGCAGGATCAGCGCGGCGATCGCAAAGACGAGCGCGAGGCCTCCCGCCGCCCAGGCGCGCCAGGGCGTTTCCCAGGCGACGACCAGCAGCCACGCACAAGCCATGAGGAGCGCAACGAAGCCGCAGGCGGCGGCGATGAGCAGCGCAAGAAAGCGCCGCGCGAGATAGTCCACGACTTCGCGCGCATCCTCCCCGATGACCTCGGCATAAGCCTGCAGGTGCCGCAGGATGGCCGGCACCAGCGGTGCGATCAGCGATGGCATCGAATCACCCCCACGGGGGCATTGAGGTCAGCGGCGCCCCGCGATGAATCCGATGACGATTCCGACCGCGGCGGCAATACCGATCACGGCCCAGGGATTCTCGTGCACATATTCGTCGGTCGCCTCGGACACGTCTTCGGCGCGCTCACGCACGTCAGCGAAGCTTTCCTTCGCGGTGCCTTTCGCCTTCTTGAGCGTGTCCTGGACCTTGGCCCGGATCTCCGCGATCTCCAGGTCGTCGACGTGCGCGACCTTCTTGACCAGGTCCTCCACGTCGGCAACCAGGTTCTTCCACTCCTCGCTGTACGCGCCGCCGTTGCGGCTGCCCCTCTTGCCCATCTCCAACGCTTCTTCCATGGCGTTCTCCTGTCCGCAGCATCCTAGCACGGTGCCCGGGGTGCGGTTCCCCGGGCGCCGCCGCCTCAGGCCCGTCGCCCGAGGCTGATAAAGAACGTGACCACCGCGCCGATGAGGAACAGCACGAACAGGATCTTCGCGACGCTGGCAGCGCCGGCTGCGATGCCGGTGAAGCCAAAGACCGCCGCAATCAGCGCGACCACGAAGAACACGACTGCGTAGTAAAGCATGGCGACACCTCGGTTACGTTCGCTTGAGACTGCCGCAGGCGCGGCGCTCGGACCGTCGGTCCGGCCGACTACAGGCCGTAGGACGCGACCCACAGGACGACGCCCACCGCGCGCATGGCGATCGTGAACCGGCGAGGCGCATGTTAGTGCGGGTCAGCGGAGAGGGCGATGACGCGCGCACAGGGCCGGCCGGACATCGAGACCATCATCAAGGACCCGGGCAAGCACTTCGCGGCGCCGCGCGAGGTTGTCGCGGCAGATGATTTCACGCGTGAGGAAAAGCGGCGAATCCTCGATTCCTGGGCGCTCGATGCTCAGCTCCTGGCCGTCGCCGAGGACGAGAACATGCCGGGACAGGACCGGCCCGGGCTGCGCGACGTGAAGCTCGCACTGCTCGAGCTCGCGGAGCACGCCTGACGCGTCAGTGGATCGGGCGGCCCCGCGTTTCCGGCACAGCGACGAGCGCGACGAGAAAGCAGGCGACGCAGATTCCCACGGGATACCAGAGGCCGGCGAAGACATTTCCCGTCGCCGCGACGATCGCGAATGCGATGGCGGGCAGGAGCCCGCCGAACCAGCCGTTGCCGACGTTCTGCGCGACCGACACGGCGGAATACCGGAAACGCGCGGGGAAGAGCTCGACGAGCAGCGCGCCGTACGCGCCGCTGCAAAGCGCCAGGGCCGCGAGCAGGCCGACGAGGATCGCGACCACTCGCGCACGCGCGATGCGCGCTGGATCCGCGGACGTCGGGTAGCCCGCTTCGGCAAGCGCGGTCTTTGCCAGCGTCTCGAATCGCGCGATGGCCGGCGCCGCATCCGTTCCGGCCAGCACCGGCCCTTCCGGCGCGGCGATCAGGCGATCGCCGATCCTGAGTCGTGCCGGGCCTGGGCCCGCCAGCGGCCCGGTCGAATGGCTGACACCCGCGCGCGCCAGGAATGATTTCACGACGTCGCAGGACGTCCGGTCGAAGCGCTTGCGCCCGACCAGGTCGAACTGCAGCGTGCAATCCTCCCGGGTGACTTCGGCGACCACGGGCGCCGTCCGCATGGCCTCCGCGAGAGCCGGGTTCGCCGCGCTCAGCAGCGCGCCGAACGCGGGGAAGTAAAGCAACGAAGCGAGCGCGACGCCCATGAGCAGCACCGGCTTCCGGCCGATGCGATCGCAGAGCCAGCCGGCCGCCAGGACGAGCGGGATCGCGATGACGAGGGCGACGCCGACGAGCATCGTGCCGATCGCGGGATCGACGCGGGCGATGCGCTCCAGGAAGAAGAGCGGGTAGAACGTCGCGGTGTAGAAGGTGACGGCCTGGCCGATGACGGCGCCGAAGATCGCGATCAGTACGCCTCGGCCGTTGCGCCATTCGAGGAATGCCTCGGACAGCGGCGAGCGGGAGAGCCTCTGTTGGGCCTTCATCTGGCGGAAGACCGGGCTCTCATGGAGGCGCATCCGGATCCAGAGCGAGATCGCGAGCAGGACGAGCGAGACCAGGAACGGCAGTCGCCAGCCCCACTCCGCGAAAGCCTGCGAAGGCATCGCGAGGCGCGTCGCCATGATCACGGCGAGCGAGAGCAGCAGTCCCGTCACGGCGGTCGCGGGAATCCAGCTCGTGAAGAGCCCGCGCCGCTCGGTCGGCGCGTGCTCCGCGACGAAGATGATGGCGCCGCCGTACTCGCCGCCGATGGCGAGTCCCTGCACCAGGCGCAGCGCCACGAGCGACAGCGGCGCGGCGATGCCGATCGCGTCGTAGCCCGGCAAGGCGCCGACGAGGAAGGTCGACAGCCCCATCAGCGCCAGCGTGACGA
>Ga0075434_100006692_pt1 | contig 10585 bp, 12 predicted proteins | sample RhiMethybrSRZTD3_FD_75298 | JGI IMG/M metagenome (GOLD analysis project Ga0075434, IMG submission 75298) | Populus rhizosphere microbial communities from Tennessee, USA - Rhizosphere MetaG P. TD hybrid SRZTD3 | ecosystem: Host-associated > Plants > Roots > Rhizosphere > Soil | place: USA...
GGCCCTTTCGGGGCCGCGTCTCGCGGGGCTGAAAGCCACGCGCTACATCAATATCGAAACGCGCTAATCCCGCACGGCTGATTTGACGTATCGCTTGCCCTGGGCCTGTCGAGCGGAACTGGCGTCGGTCGTATAGTAATGCCGTGGCTGTAGACGACACGCCGGCGCCGTGATCGCCCGCACGATCCCGGCCGACATCCACGGCCGTTATCTCATCGTCCCTCCATCCGGCGGCGGCGCCGCGCCGGTGCTCGTGGGCTTCCACGGCTACGCGGAAGCGGCGGAGCATCAGCTCGAACGGCTCCGCGCCATCGGGCCGCCGCGCGAGTGGCTGCTCGTGTCCATCCAGGGGCTCAATCGCTTCTATCAGCGGCGTACGAACGAAGTCATCGCCGGCTGGATGACGCGGCAGGATCGCGAGATCGCGATTGCCGACAACGTCCGCTACGTCGCGTCTGTCGTCGACGAAGTGTTTCGCGAGTGGCCGTGCGAACCGACGCTCGTCTTCGCCGGTTTTTCGCAGGGTGTCGCGATGGCGTTTCGTGCAGCCGCGCGCTCGCCGCGAGCAGTAGCAGGCGTCATCGCCGTCGGCGGCGACGTGCCGCCCGAGATCGAGCCCGAGGCTCTGGCGCGCATTCGCGCGGCGCTCCTGTGCCACGGTGCACGCGACGAGTGGTACACGCCGGAGAAGTTTGCCGGCGATGTCTCGCGTCTGCGAAGCGCCGGAGTCGCCGTGCGGCCGCTCGATTTTGCCGGCGGGCACGAATGGTCGGACGATGTGAATCGCGCGGCGGCGGCCTTTCTGAGCGAGGACACGCGATGACGACGATCCGTCCGGCGACACGAGACGATGCCTGGGCGCTTGCGGAGCTCCGCTGGGAGTTTCGCGCGGGCCGCGGCGCTCCGGCGGTCGAGGACCACGACGCGTTCGTCGCGCGCTGCGCAGGGTGGATGCGGCGCGAGTTGATCGCGCAGGCGCCGTGGCGCGCGTGGGTCGCTGAACGCGACGGTCAGCGGGTCGGTCAAGTGTGGCTCGACACGCTGCACAAGGTGCCGAATCCGATTGGTGAACGCGAGCGCCACGCGTATCTGTCGAATCTCTACGTGACGCCGGCGGCGCGCGGCGGCATCGGCACGCAGCTGATCGAAGCGGCGCTGGCGTGGTCGCGCGACAACGGCGTCGATCGCGTCGTGCTGTGGCCGACCGCCGACAGCATGTCGCTGTATCTCCGTCACGGCTTCCGGCGTGAAGGCGACGTGATGGAGCTGACCTGCTGAATCCAGGCGGCGACGGTGCGGTCGACGTCGGCGAGAACCACGCCCTGTTTCGCCGTGTCCGCCCGCCCGACCTTGAACGAATGATCGCCGCCGTTCACGACGTACAGCGTTGCGCGCGACGGTCCAAGGCTCTCGACGATCGGCGCCAGCTCCTCGGGCGTGCCGAACGCGTCACGGCTGCCCTGAACGAACAGCATCGGGCATGTTATTTCCGGCAGGTGTTTGTCGCGCCGTTGCTGCGGCCGGCCCGGCGGATGCAGCGGATAACCGAGCAGGACGATACCCGCGATCCGTAGATCGGGATCCGCTGCCGCGACCTGGGTCGCGATTCGGCCGCCCATCGATTTCCCGCCGATGAAGATCGGTGAGTCGCCGAATTTCGATCGCACTTCCTCGATCACCGCGCGATAGCACGACTCGAGCACCGGCGCGCGGTCGGGAATGCGGCGGCGCTGTTCGATGTAAAGGAAGTTGAACGTGACGACGCGCACGCCGAGCGAGGCGATCGCGCGGGCGACGTTCACCATGAACGCGCTGCGCTGACCGGCTCCTGCGCCGTGCGCAAGGATCAACGTGGATGCTCGATCGTTCTTCGACGCCGGATAGACGAGCGCTGTCGTCGCCGCGCCGTTTTCGAGCGTGATGGTCAGGTCGTTCGGAGGGTTCACACGACGATTCACGGGCAAAGGCAGTGCCACGCGGAAACGCCGCAAAACATCGAAACGCGTGAGCGCGCGTCGAACATGTGCAGTCGCCTGTCCTGCAGTCAGGACACGGGGACGCCGTGGCTCGCGAAGGCGAGGCCGAGGCCGTACGTGATGGCGGCTTCGAGAATGCCGACGATCGTCATCTCCGCGCCGCTCGCCCACCACGGCCGCATCGTGATGAGCGCCTTCGAGGCGCCGACGGCGAAGTGCGCGATGGTGCTGATGATGAACGACGCGATCACCGCCGGCATCCCCACCGTGAAGAAGAACGGGACGATCGGGATGAAGCCGCCGACCGCCGTGGAGATCGTCGCCGAGACGGTGGAGCGCCACGGGTTGGGGAACGTTTCCTCTGACAGTCCGAGCTCTTCGTGCACGAGCGTCCGAAGGAACTGCTTCGGCTCCTTCTGGAGCCGCTCCGCCATCGCGCGTGCTTCTTCCGCCGGGAATCCCTTGAGCTGATAAAACAGCTCGAGCTCGAGCATCTCCTCGTGCGGGTCTTCTTCGATCTCCGTCCGCTCGCGCGAGACCTCCGATTCGTACACCTCGCGCTCCGATTTCGACGCGAGGTACGCGCCGGCGCCCATCGACAGCGCGCTGGCGAGCGTGCCTGCGAGTCCCGCCGCGAGGACGACCTGACTGCCGCCGGTGTATCCCGCCATGCCGGATACGATGCCGAACACGGCGCCGAGTCCGTCGTTGACACCGTAGATCGCGTCGCCAATCCAGCCGGTGCCGCGTACGTGCCATCGCTCGCGGTGGAGGATCGTGTCGAGCGTGGATCGCGGCGTCGGGATGTTTCCACCGGCGAGCGTGCGCAGCACGATGGCGTGATCGCGCTCGTCGATCATTGCCTCCTCGGCGATGCGGCGATCGGTTGGATCGCTGAGCCGCGACATCAACTGGTCGTACTCGGCTTCGGCCCTGTTCTCTTCCTGCTCGAGCCGGTGCAGCACGACGTTCGGATCGGAGATCCGCTGGAACCACGACAGCCCCCGCCGCACTTCCTCGGGATCCGGGGCGTGCCCGGTGGCCGCCGCAATCCGCTCGGACCATCGCGCCGCGTGATTGTCTTCCTGGTCGGCGAGGCGCAGCAGGATGTCGCGGCGGTTCGGATCGCGTTCGCGGTTCGCGAGATGGCGATACGTCGTGGCGGCCTCCACCTCGCGCCGCCACATCTTCTCGACCGTCGACAGATTGACTTTGTCGATAGCCATCAGCCGGTAAGGCGCTCGAACAGCACGATCGTGCCGATGCCGAGCGCGATGAGGACGACCTGTCGTGCGGCGTTCGCATCGATCTCGCCGCGGTGCAGGTCGGGAATGAGATCGGACATCGCGATGTAGAGAAGGCTCGCCGAGGAAATCGCCAGCACGAACGGGCGGATGCCGGGAACGATCTCGACGGCGGCGAACGCGAGCACGGCGCCTGCGATCCCCGACGCACCGGTGACGATGTTCAGCAGCAGCGCGCGCCCGCGGCTGTAGCCGGCCGCGAGGAGAATGGCCACGTCCCCGACCTCCTGCGGGATCTCGTGCGCGGCAACCGCGATGGCCGTGTTGATGCCGAGCGGCACCGACGTCATGACCGCCGTGCAGATCATCGCGCCGTCGAGGAAGTTGTGGAAGGCGTCGCCGACGAACACGAGCGGGGCCGTCGCGCCATGCACCTCGCACGCGTCCGCGTGGCAATGCCTGAGCAGCACCAGCTTTTCCAGCACGAAGAAGATGACTATTCCCGCGAGCAGCGTCGCGAGCACCGGGGTGGGCGTCAGCTCGCTGAGCGCTTCAGGAAGAAGCGCGAGCAGCGCGACGCCGAGCAGCGCCCCGACCGCGTAGCTGACCAGCCACGGCACGAGGCGCGTGCGAAGGGAATCGGGGAACAGGACGAGTGACGAAGCAACCAGCAGGCCGCCGCAGCTCCCGAGCAGGCTCAGGCCCAGGGCGGTCGCGAGCACAGGCACGAAACATATTATTGCGGATTGAGGATTGCGGATTGCGGATTGATTGGAGATTGGGGATTGAAAGCGGATTCTGGATTGATTGCGGATTGTCGATTGATTGCGGATTGCGGATTGTGGATTGAGTGCGGATTGGGATGCGAAATCAATCTTCAATCAACAATCAATCCGCAATCCCTTCAATCTTCAATCAACAATAAATCCGCAATCCGCAATCCTCAATCCGCAATGGTCTAACTTGCCACGTATCCTCGGCGCGCTCTGACGCGATAGTTGGCGTTGTTCCGCAGTTCGACGCGAATCGAGTGCCACCGGCCGTCGCGCTTTCCGCTCGACGGGTAGCCGATGTAGTACTGCTTGCTCAGCTCGTCGGCAATGCTCGCGGTCGAGGGGTTCAGGTCGCGCGGATCGCGGATGATCTCCGTTCGGCCGCCGCTGTCGTCGGTGAGATCGCGAAGCGCGGCGACATTCACGCGATCGTCGTTGCGCACGCCGCTGCGCGGCCATCCGCCGCCGCCCGTGCTGCCGCCGCCTCCACCGCCCCCGATCGGCGGCCATCGTCCGCTGCCGCCGCGTCCACCGCGTCCGCCGGGAAACGGAATCGGGATTGGAATCGGCGCCCGCGGCGGAGGCGCGCGGAACGTCGGCTGGCTCTCGCCGTCGATGCCGATCGCGTAGACCATCACTTCGCTCTCGCGAATGAGCTGCTTCACTTCGACTACGCCGGCGCGGCTCGAGGTGTCGTTGCCGTCGGAGATGATGAGCATCGCCTTCTTCCGATGCTGTCCCTGCTGCGCCAGCGGAATGGCTTCGACGATCGTGTCGTACATCGCCGTGCCGCCGTTCGGCGTGATGCGGCCGAGGGCTTTCGCGAGCGTCTGACGATCCGTGGTCCACGGCTGAAGCAGCGTGGGGTAGTTGCTGAAGCGATAGAGGAAGATTTCGTCCTGGCGATCGAGCAGATCGTAAAGGAACCGGTCGAGCGCGCTCTGCGCTTCCTGAATCTTCTCTCCGGCCATGCTGCCGCTCGTGTCGAGTGCGATGCCGAGGCTCACCGGAACGCGCTCGGCGCTGAAGTGCGTGATCTCCACCGGCTGATCGTCTTCGTAGACCTTGAAGTCCTCGGCGCGCAGGCCGGAGACGAACCGGCCGCTGTAGTCGGACACGGTCGCCGTGACGTTGATCAGCTCCACGCCGCTCTTGAACCTGAATCCCTGATCCTGGTCCGACGTCGTCGGACGCAACGGCGGTTGCTGCTGCGGCGGCGGTGGCTGTTGCTGCTGCTGACCGTGCAGCGACACGACGAGCGCAGCGAGCATCGCGGCGGCGAACGAGAATCGTCGACTCATGCGCATGACATCAGCTCTTTTCCTGTCTGTCCTGTCCTGCGGTTCGGAGTTCGCGGCGGTCCACGTGCGGCACGACGCGGTCGTCGGCCCTGAAGCTTACGCGATACCGCGCGACATCGGTCGCGCCGGGAACCGTGACGGCAAACGTCGATTCGGTCCCGGGTGCAAGCGCTGATGACTGAACGGCCGCGCGGCCGCTCGCGAGGAATCCGCCGTCGCTGTTGAACACGAACACCACGGCCGTCAGGCGGTCGACTTCGGCCGCCGATGGATTGCGCACGACGCCGCGCACGATCAGTCGATCGCCCTCGCGTACGTGCCCGAGCGCGATGAGCTCGAGCTGCGCCGGCGCCATGTTCGCCGTCGCGCGCGGTCCGGCCGGTGTCGCGTCGGTTCCGTGCTGCGGATTCGCTGGCGTCGTGTCGCGCGCGGGCGCGTCCGCGGCCGCGTTTGCGGCGGTCACCGCGTTCGACGATCCGCGCGCGCCGGAACTGAAGTAGACAAGGCTGCCGGCTGCAAGAGCCACGACGCCGACGGCGGCGATGACGCTCGCGAGGCGCGCCGGGGAGCTCGTCGAGCGCGCCGCTTCGTGCGCGGCGAACAGATCGCCGCCGGACACGGCAACGGGTCGATCGAAGCGATCAGCACGGACATCGCCCGGACGCAGATCGAAGTCCGGCGTCGCGTCGCCGTGAATGTCGGCCGCGAGCGCGGCGATGCGCGCAGCCGCGCGCCGTTGTTCTTCCTTGCCGACATGCCACGCGATCGCGCTCATGATGGCCGCGAGCAGCATCGACATGATCGTGATCAGCAGCAGAAACAACATGTTTTATCGCAGCTTGAATTCGACCGCGACCTCCACGATGACATCCACCGGTGTGCCCTGGCGCTGGGCCGGCGTGAATCGCCATTGGCGCACCGCCTGCACTGCCCGGTCGTTCAGTCCCGCACCAAGCCCGCGCAGAATCTTCACGTCGCCGACGGCTCCGTCGCGGCGCACCACGATTTCGAGCTCGACTTCACCGCTCAATCCGCGCTGCCGCGCTTCCTCCGTGTAGTCGGCGCGCACTTCCTTGATCAGCCGCGGCGGTTGAATGCCGCTGCCCGGCCGATACGGGCCGCCGCCGATGCCGCCGCCGGATCCGGGTCCAATGCCGGATCCATCGCCGGGCCCGATGCCGGTGCCCGTCCCGGTGCCCGTGCCACCGCCGCGTCCCGATCCGTGACTCTCGGTTTCGACCGGTGTCTCCTCGAGAACGCCAATGCGGCTCTTGTTGTCGGCCGGCGCCGTGACGATCGGCGCGACGACGACCGGAAGTTGCTCGGCCTTCAGCGGCGGTTCCGGCTTTGGTTCCGGTGGTTTCGGCGTTTCGACGATCGGCGGCGGCTCGCGTCGCGCGGGAATCGGGCTGCTCATCGTGTGACGCCCTTCGCGCATCGCCTTCGGCGGCGGCGCTTTTTGCAGCAGGCCTCCGCCGCCACCGCCGCCTCCGGGACCGGGCGTCGCGACGAATACGAGACGCATCGGGTCGTTTTTACGATCCTCCACAGGCATTGTCGCCGCTTTAGGCGCGAGGTTGAACGTCGCGACGAAGACGGCGAACGCGAGCAGACCGGCGTGAAGCGTGCTCGAAACCGCCATCGGTATCGTTGCCGGCCTCGAGGTCGACACCGACGATGTGCCTGCGAAGATCGAGAAGAGCGGCTCGGCAGGCCGGGACGCCCGAGCGACTCGTTCGCGCGCGACGAGCGCGCGTCCAATGGCAACGGCGTCGGCATGCATGGCATACCGGCGGCCTCGCATCGCCGGAAGGACCTGCTCTTCCGACACGCCCGCCGCGAGCGCTATTTCGCGCGCCGAATACACATCGGTATGCATGGAACCCTGCAGCACGCGTGGCAAAACCCTTGCCCGGACCGCCGCGTCGCAGACCGCCGGTTTCCCTTTGAAAATGAGAAGCTTACAACACGTCGACACGCCCGGGCTGTCGTCGCGCCATGACAGGTGTCCCCTGGGCTAGACTCCCTGCATGTCATTTACCGGCAAAACGATCATCGTGACCGGCGCGACGAGCGGCATCGGCCGCGCTACGGCAGAGGCGTTCGGGCGCGCGGCTGCGACGATCGTACTCGTAGGGCGTAATGAAAGCGTGCTGACCGAAGTGGTCGAGCACGTCCGATCGAGCGGCGCCACCGCGATGCCGTGCGCCGCCGATGTGACCGCCGACGGGGCGGCAGAGCGGATCGTCAGCGCGGCCCTGGACCTGTCGGGCGGCGTCGATGTGCTGGTGAACGCCGCCGGCGTGATTGCCGCGGCAACGCTCGAGGCGACGACCGACGCGGTCTGGAACACGATGATGGCCGTCAACGTGACGGCGCCTTTCCGCCTGATGCGCGCGGCTGCGCCGCATCTCAAAGCGCGCAAAGGCGCGGTAGTGAACGTGTCGAGCGTGAACGGCCTGCGTTCCTTTCCCGGCGTCCTGGCGTACTGCGTCAGCAAAGCCGCTGTCGATCAGCTGACGCGGTGCGCGGCGATCGAGATGGCGCCGCTCGGCGTCCGCGTGAACGCCGTCAATCCCGGCGTGACCGTGACGAACCTTCATCGACGCTCCGGTATGGCGGAACCGCAGTACGAAGCGTTTCTCGAGCGATCGAAGGAGACGCATCCGCTCGGCCGTCCCGGACGCGCGGAGGAAATCGCCGAGCTCATTCTGTTTCTCGCCTCCGATCGCGCGGCGTGGATGACCGGAGAGACGATACCCATCGATGGTGGCCGCCACTTGACGTGTGCGCGGTGAGCTACCTCGGTTTCACGCCTTCCACGAACACGAGGCCCTCACGTTCTGCAAGCGTCCGCACGGATCTGAATCCGTCGGCCTGCAGTGCTTCGACGGCGCCGGTCGATGCGAACGGCGGTCCGCTTTCACCGCGTGAAAACAGCGCGCCGAGACCGCCGCGCGCGGCGGCGCCGACGAGCATCACGCGGCCCCCCGGGCGGAGGACGCGCACCAGTTCGCGCACGGCCGCGACGCGATCCTCGGCGCGCAGTGCGGCCATCATCGATCCGGTGTCGTCGACGATCGCGAGGTCGAACGAGGCGTCCTCGACCGGCAGCCGCGTCGGCGGCGCGATCTCGACGTCGACGAGAACGCCCGCGTTTGCGGCACCCTTGCGCGCACGTGCCGCAGACGCCTCGTCGGCGACAATCGCGACGGCGCGACCGGACAATCCGACCTTCGACGCCACCGCGCCGAGCCGTCCGCCGTGCGCGCAGCCGACCTGCACGATGCGATCGCCCATCTTCACGCCGGCCATGCCGACGATGAGCGCGTAAGGATCGCTTCGCTTTACGAACATTTTCAGCTGTCAGCTTACCGCAGCTGACACCTGACAGCGGACACAGGATAGCTGGTAGCTGACAGCCGATAGCTGACAGCTATATAGTTGGCGTTTGTGCCAACTCCAATTGAGATAGCTCCTGCACGCGGCAAAGTCGGCGTGCTGCTGGTCGGCCTCGGCGCCGTCAGCACGACCACGATTGCCGGCGTGTTCGCCGTACGAAGAGGATTCGCGAAGCCGATCGGATCGCTGACGCAGATGGGAACCGTGCGGCTCGGCAAACGCACGGAAGGCCGCTCGCCGAAGATCAGCGAGGTCGTCCCGCTCACCGCGCTCGAGGATCTCGTCTTCGGCGGATGGGACATCTTCGAGGATGACTGCTACTCGGCGGCCAGAACCGCCGGCGTCATCGAGCCGTCGCTGCTCGAGCAGGTCCGCCCCGAGCTCGAAAAAATCCGGCCGTGGCCGGCGGTGTTCGACCAGCGGTACGTGAAGCGGCTCGAAGGACCGAACGTCAAGAAGGGCAAGAACAAGAAGGATCTCGCCGAGCAGGTCATCGTCGACATACGCGAGTTCAAGAAGGCCAACAACCTCGATCGCCTCGTGATGGTGTGGTGCGGCAGCACGGAGGTCTTCATGACCGAGTCGCCGGCGCATCAGACCGTCGAGAACTTCGAGCGCGCGCTCGAACAGAACGATCCCGACATTCCCTCGAGCATGGTGTACGCGTATGCCGCGATTCGCGAGGGCATTCCGTACGCGAACGCCGCGCCGAACCTGACGGCCGACATCCCGGCGCTCGTCGAGCTCGCGGCGCGGACGAAGGCGCCGCTCGCGGGCAAGGATCTCAAAACAGGGCAGACGCTCATCAAGACGATCATCGCGCCGGGATTGAAGGCGCGGCTGCTCGGCGTCCAGGGCTGGTATTCGACGAACATCCTCGGCAATCGCGACGGCGAAGTCCTCGACGATCCCGAGTCGTTCAAGACGAAGGAAGAGAGCAAGAAGTCGGTCCTCGACTACATCCTGCAGCCGCAGCTCTACCCGGAGCTGTACGCGCATCTGTGCCACGTCGTGCGCATCAACTACTACCCGCCGCGCGGCGACAACAAGGAAGGGTGGGACAACATCGATCTCATGGGCTGGCTCGGATATCCGATGCAGCTCAAGATCAACTTCCTGTGCCGCGACAGCATCCTCGCCGCGCCGATCGTCCTCGACGTCGCGCTGTTCCTCGATCTCGCGAAACGTGCGAACATGCACGGCATCCAGGAGTGGCTGTCGTTCTACTTCAAGAGCCCGGTGCACGCGCCGGGGCTGTACCCGGAGCACGACCTGTTCATTCAGTTGATGAAGCTGAAAAACACGCTCCGCTACCTCAAAGGCGAGGAGCTCATCACGCACCTCGGTCGTGAGTACTACGATTAGACCGAGCTACGCCCAGCCGGCGCTCGTCGGCGGACTCGTGATGGGCGTGCTGTCGTCGCTTCCAATCATCGCCGCCGGAAATCTGTGCTGCTGCCTGTGGATCGTCACCGGCGGTCTGGTCGCCGCGTACATGCTGCAGCACAACCACCCGGTGCCGATCGCGCCGGGCGACGGCGCGCTCGTCGGGTTGCTCGCGGGGGTCATCGGCGCGGTGATCCAGGTTGTGCTGTCGATCCCGATCAACCTGATCGTCGGGCCGTTCGAGCGCGAGATGCTGCAGCGCGTCATCGACATGGCCGGCAACATGCCGCCGGATCTGCGCGACGCGCTCGAGCGGTACGGCCGGGAAGGTCAGAATCTCGCGTTCATGGCTGCTGCGCGCGCATTCGAACTGGTCTTCTGGGTGTTCGTGGGCGCGGTCTTCTCGACGCTGGGCGGTCTGCTCGGCGCCGCGATCTTCCGCAAGCAACCGCCGTCAACGACCGTCATCGACATCCCGCCACCGCCGCCGAGCTGAGGAGTCT
>Ga0075434_100006697_pt1 | contig 10582 bp, 12 predicted proteins | sample RhiMethybrSRZTD3_FD_75298 | JGI IMG/M metagenome (GOLD analysis project Ga0075434, IMG submission 75298) | Populus rhizosphere microbial communities from Tennessee, USA - Rhizosphere MetaG P. TD hybrid SRZTD3 | ecosystem: Host-associated > Plants > Roots > Rhizosphere > Soil | place: USA...
GCGGCACCAGATGCAGAACGCGTCCGCTTCGGCGTGCACGGCGCCGAGGCGCTCGACGTCGAGCGAGAGAGCTTCGACCTGGCGCTCTGCGGCTGGTCGCTCTGATGCGTCGAGCCGGAGGGCGTGGTCGACGTCCTGACTCGGATCCACGCCGCGCTCGTTCCCGACGGCGTTCTCGTCGACACGCAGCCCGTCAGCCCACGGCTGCCCGTCACTCTCGACGGCGAGCCGGTCGGCGAGCTCGACGACGAAGAGTGGCTCCAGACCGTCGCCGCGGTGGACGCCGAGACAGACAAGGCGCTGTCGGCAGGGCTCTTCGAGCTCCGGCACGAGGAGCGCTACCTCGTCCTCCACGAGTTCGGCTCGGGCGAGGAGTGTCTCGAGGTGGTGGGCTCGTGGGCCGGCACGCAGGTGCCGCCCGAGGTTGCTTTACGCCTGAAAGGCGGCTCCGGGCGCGTCACGGTCGAGCAGGGCACCCGGCTCCGCTTGCTTGGTCGCCGCTAGGAGGGAGAGAGCAAGCTGTAGCCGTAGCGGCGAACGCGGTGCTCGTACCGGAACGAGACGAGGTCGAGGTAAGCGCGCATGCGCAGATCGCGCTTGAACTCCTGCCACTGGGCGAAGTACTTCTCGTTCGCTCCTCCCTCGACGGGCTCGCCGGGCGGGATCGGATCGACTCCGAGGAACCGGAAGATCCCGCTCAGCACGCCGGCCGGGTCGCGGACGAGCTGCTCGTATGTGAGGACGTGCGCCCGGCCGAGGTGCACGCGGTCGGCTTCGAAGAGCGCGTGACAGCGGAGCCAGTGCTCGAACAGCCGGTCGTAGCGACGGGTCCCGCGCCACCTCGCGGTCGGGATCGAGACGGGAATCGGGTGGCGGATGATGACGACGAACGCCGAGCCGGGGAAGAGCGCCTGCAGGAAGCGCGTCTTGAGCAGGTTCGGCGGCGACTTCTCGAGCAGCAGCGAGCGCGAGAGGTCCCAGTGCGGCGACCACTCCTCGAACAGCTTTCTCGCGCTCTCCTCCGACACAAGCGGCGAGTCCTCGGTCAGGTGCGACTCGGGCGCGAGGCCGAAGCGGCCGGGCCCGCCGTACTCCTTCGCCGCGGGATAGACGCTCTGGAGGTGCTGGCCCTCGTCGGCAGGCACTCCTGTCTCCGAGAAGCCGCTGATCTCGGGGTGCGCGGCGAGCAGCCGCGCGAGCAGCGTGGTGCCGCTGCGGTGCAGGCCGGCAAGGAAGACGAACTGGTGCCCCTCCACGGCGGGCAATCGTAGTGCTGCCGCTCAGGCCGACTGCGGTCGGTTAGCGTCGAGCGCATGCGCACGCGCCTACTCGGCCAGGGCGGGCCGGAAGTCTCGGTCGTCGGCCTCGGCACGAACAACTTCGGCGGCCGGATCGACTACGACCAGTCGCTGGCGGTGATCGACGCCGCGCTCGATGCCGGCGTGACGCTGATCGACACGGCCGATATCTACAGCCAGGGCGCGAGCGAGGAGTTCATCGGCCGGGCGCTCGAGGGCCGCCGCGACCGCGTCCTGATCGCTACGAAGTTCGGCAGCGAGATGGACGAGCATCCGGAGGAGCGGCGCGGCAATCCCGACTACATCCAGTGGGCGGTCGAGGGCTCGCTCCGCCGGCTGCGCACTGACGTGATCGACGTCTACCAGATGCATCGGCCCGACCCGGAGACGCCGATCCTGGAGACCCTCGGTGCGCTCAACGACCTCGTCCACGACGGCAAGGTCCGCTGGATCGGCTCCTCCAACTTCTCTGCCGAACAGATCGAAGCGGCGGAGGAGGTCTCGCGCGGCGCAGGCTTCCACCGCTTCGTCTCGGCGCAGAACCACTACTCGCTCGTCGAGCGCGAGGCGGAGGACGAGGTGCTGCCGGCGTGCGAGAGGCTCGGGATCGGTTTCCTCCCGTACTTCCCCCTTGCGAGCGGCTTGCTGACCGGCAAGTACCGGCGCGGCGAGGAGGCGACCGAGGGACGGCTCGCAGGCCGCGAGATCCCGGAGGCGCGGTGGGACCGGGCCGAGGCGCTGCAGGGCTACGCGGACGAGCGCGGGGTCTCGTTGCTCGACGTGGCGGTAGGAGGCTTGCTCGCGATGCCGGCCGTGTCCTGCGTGATCGCAGGCGCGACGAAGCCGGAGCAGGTGCGCGCGAACGTGGCAGCCGGCGGCTGGGAGCCGAACGCCGATGACGTGGAGGCGCTGCGTGCGCTCCGCTGATTCTGGTCAGTAGCCCAGCGAGTCCGTCGCCCCATCGCCTTAGGCCAGTTGGGATGTCGCGATGAAGCGGGTTATGTTCACCGGATGAAGACCTTCAACCTCAACACTGACGAGTGGGATGGGACGAGAGATCGCGACGGTTGGCGCATCAGTGCCGCGCTTGTCGGTCAACGTATCGGCGGCGAACTCATCGGCGCCACCATGTCCCAGGTCGAGCCTGGCAACAGGCTATGGCCCTATCACACGCACTACCTGAACGAGGAGTGGGTGATCGTGCTCCGCGGCGAACCGACGCTCCGCACGGTCGAGGGCGAACAAGTGCTGAGAGAAGGCGATGTCGTCTGCTTTCCGCGAGGCAGGGACGGCGCGCATCAGATCATCAACCGAACAGGCTCGCCGATTCGCGTTCTCATGCTCTCCTCGATGAGTCCCGGCGAAGTCATCGAGTACCTCGACACGGGAAAGATTCTCGCGAAAGACGCCAAGGACGACGACATCATGTTCGCGAGACCTGGCCCCGCGGTGGAGTACTGGGCAGACGAGGAGTAGCTCCGGCGATCCCCTCCTGGGCGAGCGGCCTCTCACCCGACCTCGTCTGCGTTGGAGCGGTGTTGTCAGGCCGCCGCGACGTCGCCGAGGCGGTAGCGCAGGTCGTTCAGCCGGTCATGCCAGTCGTCGGAGAGCGCGGCCACGCACTTCATCGAGCGGCAGGCGAGATCGACTAGCTCGGTCGGTGGGATGCCGTGCATCTCGGCCCACTCGCGATCCTGCGGTGAGAGGTCGTCGGGCGGCTCGCCCGCGGTCGACGCTACGAGCTCGGCCGCTCGCACTGCCCGCTCGGCGGTCTCCTCGTCCGGCTCGCCGCATGCCGCCGCGAGCAGCACCTCCAGCGACTTCCAGTCCACTCTGTCGATCACTAGGGGTCGAATTCCACCTGCTCGAAGAAACGAAGCACGGTGTGGCCGGGCCGTACCCGTTGCTGCACCGCTCGGAGTTCGTCGTCGGAGGCCTCGCCGAGCGCCCGCTTGACCGCGAGCCAGGGGAGGTTGAAGTCCTCCTGGATCATCATCGTCGAGACGCGCGGGTTGATCTCGATCACCTTCTCGCCCATGAACTGGATGCTGAAGAACCACTCGAGCTCGAACTCAACGACGATGCGCTCCGACGCCGCGACGAGCTCCGGTGCGTCGAGCGTGACGAAGTACATGCCGAGCCCGCAGCGAACGGACTCGCGGGTACGCGTCGCCTGGAGGACGATGCGGCTGCCGTCGGCGATGCCGTCGACCGTCCGCTCCGGTTCGGTGAGGAACTCCATCACGAGCAGGTCGAGCCCGTCGTCCGGCAGGAGCTCGACCGCCTCCTCGAGCCGCATGGCGAGCGCGCCGGGCCGCTCGTTGAGGAGTTGGTGCGTGCGGTCGACGCTCGGGTCGAGCACTCGGAAGCCCCGCGAGCCTGAGGAGAAGACGGGCTTGAAGCAAACCGGGTTGTCCGGGTAGCCGAGCTCGCGCGCCGCTTCCTCCACGCCGGCCGCGCCGGTCACGCGGCGGAACTCGGGCGCGCCGACGCCGATCCGGTGTAGCGCCTCGAACGTCTCGGCCTTGTCGTTCGAGCGACGCTCCGCGTCGGGGCCGCAGATCATCACCGGCACCGGGAACTCGCCGCGCCGCGGTGCGAGGTGCCGCAGGTCGTGCGACGACTCCGGCAGAACGACGTCGACGCCCTCCTGCTCGACCAGCTTGAGTAGCGCGTCGGGAAAGGTCGGGTCCGCGCCCGGTGGCACGAGATGGAACGCGTCGCACAGGTGGCGGCCGATCGCCCGCTCGGACATGTCCACGCCGACGAGGCGCACCTCCTGCTCGCCGTTCTCGCGCAGCGCCCTCAGCAGCCGGGCCGCTCCGGGCGCGCCGCACGCGGTGACGAGGATCGTCCGAGGGTCCGGCACGCCGCGATCGTACTTCGGGGCTACCGTTGCGCCGGTGACGGAGCGTTGAAGGTCCTGCTCGTGACGCGCCACTTCCCCCCGGGCGGCGGGGGCGGCGTCCAGCGGCCGCTGAAGTTCGCGACGCACCTCCCGGCGCTTGGGATCGAGACCCACGTGCTTGCTCCGGACATCGCCGGAGCCGTCCCGGACGAGGAGCTCGAGCTGCCGACGCAGGCGTGGATCCACCGCGTGCGCTACGTCGGGCCGCGCGCGGCCCGACCTTCGGAGGAGCTCGTCGGCAAGCAAGGCGTCGCACGGATCGGTACGCAGGCTGCGCTGTTCGGGCGGCGCCTGCTCGTCCCGGACGAGAACGTGCCCTGGAGCACGCTCGCGCTGCCGGTCGCGATCCGGCTCGTGTGGCGCGAGGAGATCGACGTCGTGATCACGACCTCGCCGCCGCCGTCGCTCCACCTGCTCGGCGCTGCGGTGAAGCGGACGACCGGCGCCGGGTGGGTCGCCGACCTCCGCGACCCGCTCACCTCGCATCCGCATCGGCGTGGCTACGAGTCGCAGCTCGCGCGCCTGAAGGAGAAGACCACTGGCGGGGTGGGGAGGCTCGTCGCCTCGCAGGCGGACGCGATCGTCGCGGTGTCCGACGCGATCTCCGAGGAGATGCGCGCGATGGAGCCGAAGGGCAAGGTCGTCACAATCGGGAACGGCAGCGACTTCGACGACTTCGCGGGTCTCGAGCACCACGCGAGCGACCGCCTCCGGATCACGCATGCGGGCCACTTCCACGGCAAGCGCGACCCGAAGCCGTTCCTCCAGGCGCTTGCGGACTCCGGCCTCGAGGATGTCGTCGCCCGCTTCGCCGGCGACTTCCGCGCCGCCGACCGCGAGTACGCGGAATCGATCGGTCTCGGCGACCGCATCGAGCTGCTTGGCGATGTCTCGCGGCGCCGCTCGCTCGAGCTGCAACGGGACTCAGAGGCGCTCCTCCTCCTGATCCCGGAGTCCGGCGGCCGCGGCCGTGGTGTCCTGACCGGGAAGATCTTCGAGTACCTCGCGGCCGAGCGGCCGATCCTCGCCGCCGTCCCGCCCGACGGCGCCGCCGCGCAGCTCGTGCGCGACACCGGAGCCGGGGTCGTGGTTCCATCCGACGACGTGGATGCACTGCGCGAGGCGCTGCTCGACCTCCACCGGCGCTGGCAGGCGGGGAGCCTCGACGGGACGCCGCTCTCGGACGAGTGGCGCACGCGCCTGGCGCGGGGCGGGCGCGTCGAGGAGCTCGCCGACCTGCTCAGGAGCCTCGCGTGACCGCAGCCGCCGTCACCGCCGGCCGCGCGATCGTCGTGCCGCGCGCCCAGGAGCGGATCGTGACGGGGCTGTTCTTCACCTCCCTCTTCGTCGCCACCTTCGAGAAAGTGCACTGGAACGTCGCCGGCCAGATCGGGTTCAACGACATCGCGACGATCCTGTTCCTGATCGCGTACGTCGCGACCGAGCGCCGCCCGCTGCCGCGAACGAGCGCGATCGTGCTCGGCTTCTTCGCAGCCTTCGCGCTCGTCTATCTCGCGGGGTTCTGGGCAATCGACACGAACCAGGGGCTGACCCAGTTCGCGAAAGGGATGACGAAGTTCGGCATCCACTTTGCCTTCCTCGTCGCGGCGATCGGCTACCTCGCGCGGCGCGGGGAGCGATTCTTCTGGCGCGCGCTCGGCTGGTTCACGGTCGGCTTCATCGCGAACGCCGTCTACGGGATCCTCCAGCTCGGCTCCCAGGTTGCCGGTCACAGCCTCGACAACCTCGTCCTCAACCCGCTTACGGGCGGCGCGGCCAAGATCAACATCTACGGCGCGATCAACGGTCAGAACATCTACCGGGTCAACGCGCTCACCGGAGACCCGAACCACCTCGGGGTGATGCTGATCGTGCCGCTCCTTGCGCTCACGCCGGTCTATCTGCGGCTGCCGCGCAGGCATCGGCTCAAGGTGCCGCTCGCCCTGGCGCTGGTCTTCCTCCTGCTAGTGGACATCGCGACGTTCTCTCGTAGCGGCGGCGTGGGTCTCATCGCCGGCCTCCTCGTGCTCGCGGTGCCGTATCGGCGCTTCTTCCGCTCGAGACAGTTCCTCGTGCCGCTCGGCGCCCTCGCGGTCGTGCTGCTCGGCGTGCTCTACACGCACAGTCACTTCTTCGAGACGTTCCTGCGCCAGCGGGTCTCGACGCAGGGAAGCTCGGCGAACGCGCACTTCGCCGTCTACTCGTTCATCGGCGACGTCCTGCACATGCACCCGCTGCTCGGGCTCGGCCTCAACAACTTCGCCGTCTACTACGAGTTCGTGACCGGGAAGTCGAACTACGGCGCCCACTCCTACTGGGTCGCCGTGATCGTCGAGTCGGGGCTGCTCGGCCTCGTCCTCTGGATCGCCTTCCTTCGCTACGTCTTCGTCCGGCTGCTCGCCGCGCGGCACCTCGGTCGGCTACTCGACCGGTTGGGCGATCCGGTCGGCTCGCAGGTGCGGCCCCTCGCGTACGGCATGACGGCGGCCCTCGTCGGCACGATCGTCGCCAACTTCTTCTACCTCACGATCCAGTTCTATTACTTCTACGCCTTCCTCGCGTTCGCGCTCGCCCTGCCTGTCGTGTTCGCAGGCCGTGCGCGCGCACTAGCATCGGCGCGATGAAAGGCGTCATCCTCGCCGGCGGCTCGGGCAGCCGGCTCGCTCCTCTCACGCGGATCACGAACAAGCATCTGCTGCCGTTGTACGACCGGCCGATGGTGACGTACGGAGTCGAAGCGCTCGTCGAGGCCGGGTTCACCGAGCTGATGCTCGTCACCGGCGGCACGCACGCGGGCGAGTTCTTTCGGCTGCTGGGGAACGGGCACGAGTATGGGATCGAGCGTCTCTTCTACGCCTACCAGGACAAACCCGGCGGGATCGCCGAAGCGCTGGGACTCGCGGAGCGCTTCGTCGGCGGCGACCGGTGCTGTGTGCTCCTGGCCGACAACGTCTTCGAGCGGTCGCTGCGGCCGACCGTCGAGCGGTTCGTGGCCCAGGAGCGTGGTGCACGCGTCGTTCTCACGCACGTCGCCGACGACGACCACCTCCACCACCTCGGCGTCGCGAACCTCAACGGAGACCGACTCCTCGGGATTGTCGAGAAGCCGGCCGAGCCGCCGAGCCGCTACGCCGTTACCGGTGTCTACTTCTACGACGAGCAGGTCTGGCAAATGCTGCCCACGCTCGAAGCCTCCGCGCGCGGCGAGCTCGAGATCACGGACGTGAACAACTGGTACGTCGAGCGGGGCGAGATGGAGGCGGACGTCCTCGACGGCTTCTGGGGCGACGCGGGCGAGTCGATCGAGGCCTACTACGAGGTGAACGACTTCGTGCGAGGGAGGCTCACCCGGTGATCGACGGGCTCCGGCGGATTCCGTTGAAGCGGTTCGATGACGAGCGGGGCTGGTTCTCCGAGCTGGCGCGCGCAAGCGACCTGCCGAAGCCCATCCGACAGGTGAACCTCTCGCGCTCCCGGCAAGGCGTCATTCGCGGGCTCCACTACCACGAGCGGGGCCAGGACGACCTCTTCGTCTGCCTCGCGGGAATGGTGCGCGTCGTCGTTCTCGACCGGACGACCGGCGAGTCGTTCTCGGAGGACATCGGCGACGACAACCCAGTCGCGATCTACGTGCCGGGGATCCACGCGCACGGCTACGAGGCACTCACCGACGCACTCTTCGCCTACCTCGTCACCGAGGAGTACGACGCCGCCGAGCCCGATGAGCGGGGCATCAGCTGGAACGACGCGCGTGTCCGGCATCTCTGGAGCACGGATGCGCCGGTCCTCTCGGCACGCGACACCGGGGTGTTGGAGCGGCTCGACTCCTAGACCCGAGGCGCTACCGTGAAGCGCCGTGCTGGAAGTCGTGATCGTCTCGTACCGCTGCGGCCTGATGCTGCGTGAATGCCTCCAGTCGCTGCAGGAGCATCCGCCTGCCCGTGGGCTCCGCATCACGGTCGTCGACAACGACTCCGGAGACGGCACGGCCGACGTGGTCCGCCGCGAGTTCCAGGACGTCAGGCTCATCGCGCTCGACGAGAACGTCGGCTTCAGCGCGGCCAACAATCTCGTTCTACGGGAGACGACTGCGGAGTACGTGCTCGTTCTGAACCCCGATACGCGGATCTGTGAGGGGACGCTCGACACGCTGCTACGCCTCATGGACGCCAATGAACGGGTCGGCATCGCGGGCTGTCGGCTCGTGCAGGAGGACGGCACCTTCGACCATGCGGCCCGACGGTCGTTTCCGACCCCCGCCTCGGCGCTCGGCCACTTCCTGCGCGTCGGTCGCTCGGAGCGCGCGCCGGCATCCCTCGCGGCCTACCGGGCGCCTGACGTCGGCGAGGGGCCGGTGGACGCCGTCAACGGCGCGTTCATGCTCATGCGGCGCGCGATGCTCGACGAGATCGGACTGTTCGACGAGGGCTACTGGATGTACATGGAAGACCTCGACCTTTGCTACCGCGCCGCGCGCGCCGGCTGGATCACCTGGTACGAGCCGTCTGTCGAGGCGGTTCACATCAAGGCGGGCACGAGCGGGCACCACCGCCGGCTGCGCGTCAACTACGCATTCCACTACGGGATGTACCGCTATTACCGCACGCACCTCGCCGGGGAACGGAGCGCGCCGTTCAACGCGCTCGTGTACGCGGGGATCGGGCTCAAATTCCTCGGTTCCGCAGCCGGGTCCGCCGCCGCTCGCGCGCGCCGACGGCTCGACGTCGCCGGCGCGGCGTAGCCGTCAGCGTTCGATGCCTGCCGTCAGCGTCATCATCCCGGCGTACAACGCGGAGGCGTTCCTGGCCCGTGCGATCCGCTCGGTGGAGGCACAGAGTTTCCGGGACTTCGAAGTCGTCGTCATCGACGACGGGTCGACAGACGGAACGGCTGAGGTGGCTCAGGGCTTCAGCAGCGTGCGGTACGTCTGCGGGCAGCACCTCGGCGCTGCCGCGGCGCGAAACCGCGGGCTCGAAGAAGCGGGCGGCGACCTGGTGGCGTTTCTCGACGCCGACGATGAGTGGTTGCCCGAGAAACTCGCTCGCCAGCTCGAGTTCATGGACGGGCTGGGATCGTCCTTCAGCTACACGGACTCCTACATCGTCCGCGATGGTCGACGTCAGCGCTACAGCGCTCTTGCGCGCCCACACCGTGGCGACATCCTCTACGCGTTGATCGATGACTGGCTCGATCAAGCGTTCATCACGATCAACACCGTGATCGCTGCCCGCGTGCTGCTGGAGGATGTCGGCGGCCTCGAAAGCGGAATCCCGACCGCCTCGAACGAGGACTACGGGCTGTGGCTGAAGCTCGCGCTGCAGAGAACGCGGTTCGACTATCTCGACGAGCCGTTGGCGCTCTACTACCGCGGCCATCCGAGCGACTCGTCGGATGCCGTGGCGATGGTCGAGCGCCACCGGGTTGCGCTGGAGTACTTCGCCTCCACGTACGACCTTCCCGAGGAGGCGCAGACGCGGATCGTCAGGGCGCTGGCGCGGAGCCATACGACTCTCGCGGTCGAGTTGCTCAAGCAGCGGCGCTTTCGCGATGCCGCCCCGCACCTGCGTCGAAGCAGCGTTCGCGACTTCGCGCGCAAGGGCCGCCTGTTCGCGAGTCGCCGGACGGGTCGGCTCAGAGGCGCAGACGCAGTCGGGGATCGATCCTGAACGTTCTCTTCCTCACCAGCTGGTATCCGACGCGCGATCTCACGTACGGCGGAGTGTTCGTGCGCGAGCACGCGAAGGCCGCCCGGGCGGCAGGGCATTCCGTGGTCGTCCTGCACCTGGCAGGGCCAAGCCCTGAACACGACGGCGGACTCTGGACGATGGAGGAGGAGCTTGACTCGTCGCTCTCCGAGGGAATCGAGTCGCACCACGTGTTCCACCGTCAGCCTCCGGTCCGGGGGGCGTCCTACGGGCTCTACCTCTGGAGCGCGATCGGGGCGTACCGCCGTCTGCGCGAGAACGGCTTCCGGCCCGACGTCATCCACGCCCACGTCTACGGAGCCGGTGTGCCTGCCGCGGTCGTCGCCGGCAGGAGCGGGATCCCGTTCCTGCTCACCGAGCAGTTCACCGGATTCCCCCGTCGGACACTGAGCGGCCTCGAGGTCAGGAAAGCCCGCTACGCGTACAACCGCACCGCCCGAGCGCTCCCGGTCTCGCGGCATCTGCGGGAGGCGATCAGGAGCTACGGCATCGACGTGCCGTTCGAGGTCGTCCCGAACGTCGTCGACACTTCGCTCTTCTTTCCACCGGAGACGAAGCGAACCGGAGAACGCGCCACGCGACGCCTGCTCTTCGTCGGGAACCTCGAGCCCTCGCAGCACAAGGGATTCCCCACGTTGCTCCAGGCGCTCACTCGCCTCCGCGAGCGCACG
>Ga0075434_100006702_pt1 | contig 10580 bp, 7 predicted proteins | sample RhiMethybrSRZTD3_FD_75298 | JGI IMG/M metagenome (GOLD analysis project Ga0075434, IMG submission 75298) | Populus rhizosphere microbial communities from Tennessee, USA - Rhizosphere MetaG P. TD hybrid SRZTD3 | ecosystem: Host-associated > Plants > Roots > Rhizosphere > Soil | place: USA...
GCACCAGCGCCCTTGTCGTAGCCGAGCAAGCCCGCATCCTCGAGGGGCATCTGCCAGACCGTGACGATGTTGCCGTTGAACGACCCGTTCGCGTCTCCCGGCGGCAGGTCGAGAACGATCGGTCCGTCCTTGGTGTTGAAGAACGCCATGAAATAGAGCGCGCCTGGGTTCGGCGTCAGCGTCTGGTTCATCCAATCAAGGGGCCGGCCCCAATAGATGACCTGGTTCACATTGCCGTTTGTCTTGCTCAGCATCTCCTGCAGCATCAGATCGTAGTTGACCGCCGGCATGCCCCAGATCACCGCTTCGACGGCGCGCCGCTCGACGGTACGGCGGGCAAGATCTTCAGCGGAGAGATTCTGCGCTTGGACCGATGTGGCCGCGCAAATGACAGTGAAAGCCGCAACGATGGCTCTGTTCATGGCTCGCTCCATTGAGGCCAACGTCGCAAGCCATCGACGCTATCACCTCACCAGGCGATCAAGATTCGAAAAGAGGCGCGAATTGCCGAGATGCCACTTGGGAGGCCTTGGAGAACCATGCCAGTGCATACCCACCCAAGAGTCCACTTCTCCAAAGGGCGAGCTTACCTAGACCAAGGTTCAGGTGTGCCTTAGTCGTGCACTTGCGTGAGCGCAGAGGCCTTCAAGGTGGCTTCTGGGGCGTTGATATCTACTCTATGTCTATGCAGCGAGATGTCGTGGGCCGCGCGAACGAGCGCAATGACTATTGGCAAAGATATTTGCAGACGAAATTCTTGACCATGCTGAGCGGGCTCTCCGAGCTCCCGAAGCTCTCCGCGGTTTTCTTTTGTGCCGCAACCTTGGGCTCTTTCGCTTTCGACTGCGCCGCCACTCTGATTTCTTTTTCTTTCGGCGTCTTTTCCGCGATCACCATCGCCCAGAAGTATTTGTAACGGGTCTGATCGTTGCGGGCGACGGCGACACCGACGCTGTCGGCCCGGGCCTGCAGCAGATTCGCATTGTGGCCCGGTGAGTTCTGCCACATGCGGAACGTGTCCGCCCAGGTCTTCGTGCCAGCCGCAATGTTCTCAGCAGCCCGGTTCGCATTCACGCTCGAAATCCGAGACGAAAACGAGCCGGCCACGCTGTGATCCATGATGCCGGAGGCAGCCATCGCCTTGGCCTGCCGCTCGGCAACGGCCGTGAGCTGCGGATCGGTCTTGACAGCCGACAAGCCATGCTCGCGTCGGTAGCGCGAGATCATCTCGGCCATGTCATCCGCGTGCGCCAACGTGGCCGTGACGGCCAAGATGATGGCAAGCGAAAGCGTCTTCCCCGGTTTCCCCTGCAAAAAGCCCACCCTTTCCCCGTAGATTGCAAAAAACTCATCGGCGCGGCATAAGGCGAATGTGAGGCATTGCGTTACGGCTTCTGTGGATTCATCCCTCTAGGCGTTCACAAGCGAAATAGTTAACGCTGGACGGAGCACTTTCTCCGTTCGTCCCCGCGGAAGCGAGGGCCCAAATCTTGAGACGTCCGTGCGCTTGGCTCTTGGTCCCCGCTTCCGCGGGGACAAACGGAGAGAAGAATAGTCGCTTTGCAAAAAATAGACCGAGGACCATTGGCGCAACGTGAACTTCGACGAATTACGCCGCCAGCGATCGCGCCGCATGACGACATGGAAGGCAGCGCTCACCACCAGCATGAAGGACTTCTACGGTGCGATGAGCGGAAGCACGACGCGCAGAAGGATGAAAGCGCGGCGCCCGACGTGGTGGCGGCGTCCTCGACGTCGACATGAATCTGCAGCACCGCCGGCGCGATGTGACGGAGAGAAGCGTTCCACAGATTCATGTAGAAACGCAGGAAGGCGACGCTTATTTCGCGCAGCTGCGCATCACACATTCCCGTCGATTGCGACGCTATCATTATTGTACCGCGACGCCGGAGGGCTTTTTGGTCATCGCACAATGATTGACCTGCACGAGCCCGACCAACTATTTTCGCCCCAAGTCCTCGGCCCAGACGTGCCTCCGATCTTAGGTGGTCGCATTTTGCAGGAGCCCTTCTTCCTGATGAAGGCGGCACCGGATAGATAATCTAATTTCCCGCTCAACCGTACGGATTCGCTGAATGAATGTCATCGCCGCCCATAGCGTTCTGCACTTCGACCGGTTCTCCCTCGATTTCGTGCGCGGATGTCTGCGCGCAGGCGAGCAAGATATCGAGTTGCGGCCAAAGTCGTTTGAGGTGCTTTGCTATCTGGTGTCCAACGCTGGACGGCTTGTGGCCAAGCAAGAGCTTCTCGATGCCATATGGCCAAATGTGATCGTGACTGGCGATTCCATCAGCCAGTGCATTCGAGAGTTGCGCGCCAAGCTCGGCGACAGCAATCATAGCCTGATCAAGACGGTATCCCGTCGAGGATATCTCCTCAATGCGGCGGTATCGGCGAAGGATCATCGGTCTCCCAAGAACGAACCTGAAGCAACACGGCCTGAACCACAGCGGGCATTGCTTGCTGTACGGCGACGTATCCGTCTCCCGGTGCATCAAGCGGGTGCATGGGCGGTCATCGTTGCTGCAGCATTCCTGGTGGCAGAATCGTGGGCGATCCTTGGGCCTGATTGGGCTCTCACCAAGTCCTTCGCTCAGCTAAAGCCTGAGAAACTTCAGACCGTAGGCCAATTCGACGGAATCTGGCGCGCAGAATTCGCGAATAACGAATTCTGCACTCAAAAGATCCACACTACACTCTGGAGTATCAACCAGGGTGTCGTGAAGGGTGCCGTGAAGAATGGCAAATTGAGCGGAACGCTCTCCGGCACGGGCGAGCTTCGCGTGACATGGCCCGCCTTGATCGATCCTGCCCTCACGAATGTGGGGTCGGCAAAGCTTGAAGCCGATCGCGGAGTGGGCAAGTGGGATGGCCAACAGAATTGTGGCGGGGCTTTCACATTAGCGCGAGCATCAACGCTCTGAGCGTTGCCGAGGCTACGCCGCCAGCTGATAGCGGCGCGTGACGACATGGAAGGCTGTGCTCACCAACAGCATGAAGCACATCCACAGCACCCCCATGGCGGCGAGCTCAGTGACTTGGCCGTTCTGCCACAGGTCGAACAGCGTCACCGCGATGAGCTCGGTGCCGGGGCCGACCAGGAGAAGCGGCAGCGACACCGACTGCACCGTCAGCAGAAACACGAACAGCCAGCAGCTGATCAGCGCAGGCGCAATGAGCGGAAGCACGACACGCACGAAGATGAAAGCGCGGCCGGCGCCAGACGTGGTGGCGGCGTCCTCGAGATCAACATGGATTTGCAGCACCCCCGCATAGGCATAGCGCATGCCGTAAGGCAGGTAGCGCACCGCAGACGCGATGATGACGGAGAGAAGCGTGCCGTAGAGTGGGATCGGCAGATTCACGTAGACGTGCAGGAACGCGACACTCATCACGATCGCCGGAAACACCAAAGGCGCCATCGCAATCTGATCGAGCAGCCAGGCGCCAGGATGGCGCCGCACTGCAAGCCAGGCGCACAGTGCCGTGAACGGAACCACGAGCGTTGCGGTCGCAACGCCAAGCAGGACCGTATTGGCAATGGAATCGCGGAACGAGCCCGGCGCCAGGATGGCGTGGTAGTTCTCGAGCGAGAAGCGGCTGAAGGATTCCCAGGTCACGCCCTCATAGAACGGCATGAGCGACGTGAACACCAGGATCGCGACCGGCAAGGCGATCGCCAGTAGAAAGATCGCCAACAGGATCGCGGCCGTGACATAGCGCCAGCGGCCGAGATCGATGATGCGCGGCCGATAGCCCTTGCCGGTGATGGTCTGAAACTGGTTGGCGTGGCCGGCGAGACGATTGTGCCAGGCGAGCAGCAGCACGACGACGAGCAGGAGGCACACCGAATAGGCGCCCGACTCGCCGAAATTGATGGCGCCGATATTCTTGGAGCTCTGATAGATGTTGGTCGTGAGCACCGTGACGTTGCCGGCGAGCCCGACCAGCGCCGGCACCTCGAACGACTCGAACGCCCGGATGCCGATCAGTAGCATGAGCGCCAGCACGCCCGGCAGCCCGAGTCGCAGCGTGATTGAGCGAAAGGTCTTCAGCGGGCCGGCGCCCGCCATCAGGGCTGCTTCCTCGAACGAGGCATCGGTCGAACGCAGCACCGCCGACATCAAGAGAAACGTAAGCGGCGCGAAACCGATGCCCTCGACCAGGATCATGCCCCACATCGAATAGACATTGAACGCGGGCCCCTCGCCGCCGAACACGGTTGCAATGAACGTGTTCACCGGCCCGGTGCGGCCAAGCAGCAGAAGCCACGCCACCGTATAGAGCACATGCGGAATGCCAAGCGAGACGATGGCACCCAGAAAGACGTAGTGGCGGCCGGGCGTATTGGTGCGCTCGACGATCAGCGCCTGAACCACCCCGAGCACGATTGCCACCAGTGCCGAGCCGAACGCATAGACAACCGTGTTGCCAAGGCTCGCGGCAAAATAAGGGCTCGAGAAAAGCTGCTGATAAAAGCGCAGCGTGAATTGATCGAACGAGCCGTCGGGCTTCGTGCTGAAGAAGCTCGTGAGCACGAGATAGAGCGTCGGCGGCAGAATCAGGATCAGGAGGATAGCGGCCAGCACGGCAACGAACGGCGACAGCCGCCAGCGCTCGCGCAAGCTCTGCGTACGGGCTGTCGGCGTCACAACGCCGGTTTCGTCCAGAACGGCCAATGCTCCTCCCCCACGTGTCGTGTCGTTGCGGCGCGATCACGCGATGTCATCATCGGCGAAAGCTGGCGTTCCGGCAAACACCAAAAATTGCGCGGCCGCAGCCTTTCGTGCCCCTCGCGCGGGTGCTAGCGTTCACGCCAATCGCCGGTCAACGGTGACCCAACAGGGAAACAGGGAGGCAGACAATGACCAGACTGCTTGCAGCGCTATTTCTTCTCTCGACGGTGGCAGTGGGCTCGGCCGCCGCGCAGCCCTTCACGCCCAATGGCGAAGGCGTCACCATGGGCCACTGGCACCTCAACTCGCGCGACGTTGAGGCCCAGAAGAAGTTGTTCGTCGGCATGGGCGGCGTGGCCGGCCCCCCAGGTGACCTTCAGCGCGTCGTGTTTCCCGGTGTCGTCGTGATCCTGAATCTGCGCGCGCCGGCGGCGCCGCCGACCGCCGGCACCGATGGGTCGGTGGTGAACCACGTGGGCTTCACCGTCCAGAACGTGCAGGAGTCGGTTGCCAAGTGGAAGGCGGCGGGCGTGCCGGTGCAGCCGGGCAATAACAACCGGCTCGATCAGGCCTGGGTCACGACGCCGGACGGACTGCGCATCGAGATCCTGGAAAACAAGACGCAGAAGTTCCCGATCCAGCACGAGCATGTGCATTTCTTCGTGCCGGAGCCCGTGATCCCCGAGATCCAGGGCTGGTACGGCAAGATCTTCGGCGCCAAGCCTTCAGTGCGCAACAACAACCCGGTCGCCGACGTTCCGGGCACGCAGCTGCGCTTCAACAAGGCGCCGCAGGCGCTTGCCACCACCAAGGGTCGCGTGCTCGACCACATCGGCTTCGACGTCGTCGACCTGCAGGCTTTCATCAAGAAGCTCGAAGCCAATGGCATCAAGCTCGATCGCCCGTATACCCAGCAGGGCCCGGGCGCGGCACTTGCCTTCATCACCGATCCGTGGGGCACCTATATCGAGCTCAACCAGCGGCCCAACCCGGCGTATATCAACTAGGGACGGGCTTTTGAGCGAACACCCACTGCCGCGTGTCCCGGCCGAGGCCGAAAGCCGAGAGCCGGGACCCAGAGCAATCGAGTTGACTTGAGATCGGTCCCGGCGCGCGCTTTGCCTGGCCGGACACGCAAGTAATTCCGCTCATCTAAACAGCTGCCGAAAAATTTCCTCCGAGCTGTCCGTGTACTTCATCAGCATGTCGGGACCGACGAAATTCTCCGGCACGCCGGCAAGCTTCGGCACCACCGGCGCCAGCATCGGAGCCGGCGGCACCGCCGGATCGGCCGGGAAATAATCGGCGCCAAGCAGACTCTCCTGCCCTTCCCGCGACAGAATATAGTCGATGAGCAGCAGCGCCGCGTGCGGATGCTTGGCGCCCTTCACGACCCCCATGGTGGCGGCGGTGGATGCGACGGGATCGAGCAGCTTCGAGTTCACCGGCGCGCCCTTGGCTTTGCTGATCAGCGGGTGGTGCGCGAAAATATTGAGCGCGATCGCATATTCGCCCGCCACCACGCGATCGACCAGCGTGCGCGCAGACCCCGCGCCGAAATTGACGATCTTCTGCTCCTTGAGCTTCTCGAAATAGGCACGCGCCTTCTCCTCGCCCCAGGCGAGCCGCAAGTTGGTGATGAACAGCGGCGTGCCGCTCGCGCTGCCGATGCGCCAGGCGATCTTGCCCTTCCATTGCGGATCGAGCAGATCGTCATAGCTCTTCGGCACTTTGCTCTCCGGCACCAGCCGGGTGTTGTAGGCAATGCTGTAGTAGGACAGTCGTGTCGGCGTCCACATGTTGCCCGGATCGCGATAGCGCTCCGGAAAGGCCGCAATGGCAGGCGTCGTATAGGGCACCAGAAGTCCTGCCTGCACCGCCTGCTCGCCGACGCCAGTGCCCTCGAGCACATCGCCGACCACATTGCCGGCGCGCACCTCGGCGGAGGCCTTTTGGGCGATGTCCTCGGAATCGGCGCGCCAGTAGGTCATCTTGATGAAGGGATACTTCTTGCCGAACTTGTCGGCGATCGGCCGCAGCGCCTGGTTCACAATCATGGCGGAGTAGAAGACGACCTGGCCCTCCTTACGGGCGCCCTCGATCAATTTCTGCTCACGGTCCGGCCCGCGATAGTTGAGGATGTCGACAGGCGCCTGCGCGGCGGCCGCACTGGCACCGAGCCCGACCGCAAGAGCCACAAGCATCGCAACATGGCGGATCTTGTTGCTCATCCGTCTCCTCCTCTCGTTTCCATCAGCGCGTCCGCGATGCACACGCCCTGACCATGTGGACGCACAAGCACCGGGTTGAGATCGATCGCCGCATATTGCCCGTCCGTCGCGGCGACGAAATCGCCGAAACGCACGCAGCAATCGATGAGCCCATCGACATCGCGCGGCGGCGCGCCGCGAAAGCCGTCAAGCAATCGCGCGACTTTAAGGCTGCAGATTGCGGCACGGGCCTCGTCGACTGAAAACGGCGGCAGCAGCACCGCGGCGTCCTTGAAGACTTCGACCGTGACGCCGCCGGCGCCACACACCACCATGGGTCCGAAAGTCTCGTCATAAGTCATGCCCAGGATCAGCTCGACAGCATCCTCCACCATCTCCTGCACCAGAATGCCATCGATTGTCGCACCCGGGCAGTTGCGGCACGCGTTGTCGAACACCTTGCGCGCCGCCGCCTCGACCTCAGCAGCGGTACGGGCGCCGAGATGCACGCCACCAATATCGGATTTGTGCGCGATCTCGGCCGACTGAATCTTGAGCGCGACGGCGCCGCCGATCTCGGCTGCGAGCCGCACGGCTTCCGCCGGATCGCGCGCCAGAGCCTCGCGCGTGACCGGCAGACCGGCGGCGCCGAGGATCGCCTTGCTCTGCGCTTCGGTGAGCACCCGCGCACGAGTCTGCGTGACCGCTGAGGCGGACACGACAGTGCGCCGGGCGGGGCTGCGACGAAACGCAGCGTAGTCGATGAGATGGCGCACCGCCTTGAGGCCACGCTCGAGATCTTCCATAAGCGGCAGACCGTTCGCCTGCGCGTAGCCACGCCAATGCCGTGTAAGGCTGTTGGACATGAACGACACGACCATGAGAGGCTTGCGCGCGCCTTTGGCGGCGGCCGCCAGGCGATCGACCAGCTCCTGGTGCGAATCCCAGCCGTCGCCGCGCATGCCGAGCACGAGCCCGATCACGTCGACACCATCGTCATCGTGCAGCGCCTGCACGACTGCCGAGATGTTGCCGTTCCGGCGCAGGCGTGGCAGCCCAACCGTATCGAGCGGATTGCCGAAGGCGCGCTCGACGCCGAGGATTTCCTGAATGCGCGCGTTGGTGGCTTCCGCGATCGGTGGGAAGTTGAGCCCGGCCGCCTCGCCGAGGTCGCCGATCAGGGAGGTCGCGCCGCCCGACACTGTCATCATCACCACGCGGTCGCCCTGCGGCAGCGGCGCAAGATCGAACAGCCCTGCGGTCTCGACCAGCGCGTCGATCGAATCGACCAACGCGACTCCATTTTGCCGGAACAGCGCCGCGAACGCCTCGTGGCTGCCGGCGAGCGTGCCGGTGTGGGCCAGCGTTGCGCGCTGGCCGAATTCGCTGCGACCGAGCTTGAGCACGACGAGCGGCTTCTTGCGCGCGGCGCGCTCGATTGCGGCACGGAAACGGCGCCCGTTCTTGGCCCCCTCCATGATGCAGGCAATCACGCGGGTGGCTTCATCCTCCGCCAGGAAATCGATGTAGTCGGCCATTTCCAGCACGGCCTCGTTGCCGCTGGAGATCATGTAGTTGATGCCGACCCCGCGATTGGTGGCAAGCTCCGCGACCGAATTCAGCAGGCCGCCGCTCTGCGACACGAACGACACGCCACCCGCTACGGCCGCACCAGGAATGTCCGCCATGGTCACCGCGAAGCGGTGGTGCAGGCTCGCCACGCCCATGCAGTTCGGGCCGGCGAGCGCGATGTTGGCGGAGCGCGCGAGCGCCACGAGCTTCGCTTGCCGTTCGCGGCCCTGATCGTTGGCGGCATCCGCAAAGCCTTCCGAGACGACATAGACGCCGCGCACGCCAAGCGCCGCCGCCTGCGCCACCACGTTGTGCACGGCATCGGCCGGAAGCGCGATGATCACGCAATCGGGCACACCAGGGAGTTCGGCCAGCGACCCGTAGCAGCGCTGCCCGTCGATCTCCGTCGCGTTGGGATTGACCGGCCAGGTCGGCACCGCAAAGCCGAATCGCTGTCCGGACTTGAGAATGTTGGCTCCCGCGCCGCCTTTGGCGGAGACCCCCACAAGGGCGATCGCACGCGGCCTGAGCAGAGCGTTGATCGGAGGCGGCGACATGGCCTGGTGCATCGAATGGCGGTCCTCATACAGGAGCTCGCCGCGATGCTAGAGCATGATCCTGAAAAGTGGAAACCTGCTTTCGGAAGAGATCATGCTCAACAAAAAGTTAGGCCCTGATCTGATGCAATCGGATCAGAGCCCTTCACAGAGACACTGCAGAACTTAGGACCTCGCAGCCACTGTCCGTAGCCGCACCGGATCGCCGCGCACCACCCGGTCTGTTGGAATATCCGGCATATCCAAGGTGAGGGCGATCGGCTCCACCGGCACGCCAATCGCGCGGTCGAGCCAACCGCTGGGCGCAGGACGGATGAGCTTCAGCGTCACCGAAACCCGGTCATTCTGGTTGAGGACCTTGGCGAGGTACGCATCAAGCTCGGCAAATTCGGGAAGGTCCGGACGCTTTTCACGCAGCACGTTGAGGTTGCTGGAGCCACCCATCTCGCTCGCATATTTCTTGCGCAGCGCATCGTTGAAGGCCGCGACTTTGCGGAGCGGCGTGAGCGCCTTTTCGTTGCCATAGCTCACGGGATAGAACAAGACCGTACCCGTCCACGCCGAGCGCCCCGCGATCACCAGGGCGGAGAACGGCGTTTTTGGGCGCTTGGTGCCGGTGTTGGCGAAATAGGCGCCATCTGCAGTGTAGGTGGCTTCGAAGCGGCCGGTCATACCGGTCCTGGGATTGCTGACGTCGAGCTGCAGCGCCAGGACGGCCCCGTCACGCGCACCGCCATTTGCAATCGTGATCGGGACCGCAAACACTTCGAAGCCGCCTGCCGGAAGGATGTATTCGTCGGCGGTCAGGTCACGTTCATACGCGACCACGCCCGTCACGTAGACGCTGAGCTCGGCTTGTTTGAGCGAGCTCTCCCACAGACTGAAACCTGAGAAGAGCAGCGCGACGCCCGAGATGACGGTGGCCGCGGCTTTGCCAGCACCGGCAAAAGCTGCTGCATGGCTCGCAACGACGTTAGCTTTTTCGCCTGCCTTCTCGCGCTCTCGCCGAAACCATGCCATGCCGGCCTCCCGAGACTGTTGCGGTCAGTTGAGACGCCGATGCGATCGCATCAGCGCTGAGAGGATGGCGTTAGGAATCTGGCGCGGATGGGGCGAGCGTGCCGCGACACATGCGTTGCGGTAGAGCCGTAAGGATGCCGCAGCCGAGCTCCTCAGCATGACGCCGAGATAAACTGTAGATTTAGTCGATAATCCGGAACCGCGGCAGCGTGAAGCCTTCCGCCGGATGGTCCTCGTAGACCACTTCGACTTTCTGACCGACGTCGTAGACATCTTTCGGCAATTTCGAGCCGACCAGCGTCGAGGAGACAAGCGGGCCTTCGTCAAGCTCGATCAGCGCATAGACGTAGGGGATCTCGTCCTTGAAGCCAGGATGAAACGCCATGTGGTGACGATTGAAGGCGAAGATCTTGCCGCGACCACTCGACTCCGCCCACTCCATGTTTGCAGCAAATGGCTCGTTCTCGTGATTGATGCAATAGGCCTTGGGCCAATAGGAAGCCCCGCAGGTCTTGCAGCGCCAG
>Ga0075434_100006706_pt1 | contig 10576 bp, 9 predicted proteins | sample RhiMethybrSRZTD3_FD_75298 | JGI IMG/M metagenome (GOLD analysis project Ga0075434, IMG submission 75298) | Populus rhizosphere microbial communities from Tennessee, USA - Rhizosphere MetaG P. TD hybrid SRZTD3 | ecosystem: Host-associated > Plants > Roots > Rhizosphere > Soil | place: USA...
CGCGGCGGTCTGCAGCGAGGCGACGTGATCATCCGTGTTGGACGGACGCCGGTGGCGAACGCCGCCGAAGCATCGCGCGAGCTCGGCAAGGTGCCGTCGCGCGGCACCGTGTTCGTTCGCGTGCTGCGGAACGGCACGGAGACCTTCGCCTCGTTGACGAAGGAGTAGCGTCGGGGTTTCCTGAGGACAGCCGGTGTAAACATCTCGGTGGACACGGTCCGCAGGTTTTCGCATAGACTGCGTAGCCTGCGGACCGAACTTCGTGGACCACTCAGACCGCACCGGAGTCCGATGATCGAGCGCGAAGTCAAACTGCTATTCGCGAGCCCGTCCGACGCCAAGCGGGCCATCCTCTCAGCCGGAGCGGCGCCGCTTCGGTGCCGACGCTTCCAGGAAGATTCACTGTTCGATACCGACGACGAATCGCTACGCCGGCGCGGATGCACGTTGCGCGTTCGCGTCGAGTCGGGCCGCAGCCTGCTGACGTTCAAGGGTCCGGTGCAGCCCGGCCCGATGAAAGTCCGCGAGGAGCACGAAACGGTCGTCAGCGACGGCGACGTGCTCATTCATTTGCTGCAGTCGCTCGGCCTTCACGTCTGGTTTCGCTACCAGAAGTTCCGAGAGGAATTTGCGGCCGAGGACGCGACCATCGCCCTCGATGAAACACCGATCGGCACCTTCATCGAGATCGAAGGCGGCGAGCGCTCCATCGTGACGCTCACCCACGCGCTCGGCCGATCGCCGGACGAATTCATCCTCGACTCGTACCGCGGGCTGTTCCTCACACGACGGGACGAATTCGGATTGCAGGGCGCCAACATGGTGTTTGCCGACGAATGGTCCCTGCGCTCGTCCTGACGGCAGGACTCGCGACGCGGCTGCGGCCGCTGTCCTTCGTTCGCGCGAAAGCCGCACTTCCGGTCGCCGGTGTTCCCCTCGTGTGCCGGATTCTCAGCTCGCTCTCGAGAGCCGGTGTCACCGACGTCGTGCTCAACCTGCATCATCTGCCGCACACACTGACCTCGCTGGTCGGCGATGGCGGTGATCTCGGATTGCACGTGCGGTACTCCTGGGAGTCGCCGGTGCTTGGCTCGGCAGGCGGTCCTCGACGCGCCGTTCCGTTGCTCGCGGGCCTGCCCCGAGCGAGGGTGAGCGAGTCGAGGGGACTTGGCTCGACGTTTCTCATCGTCAACGGCGATACCCTGACCGACGTCAACGTGGGCGCGCTGGTCGACGATCATCGGCGCTCGCGCGCGCTGGTCACGATCGCGGTCGTGCCCAATACCGAACCGCAGAAGTACAGCGGCATCGCGCTCGATGACGAGGGCAACTTCACTGGTGTCGTGAAACGCGGTGCGAGCCAGCCGTCGTGGCACGTGATCGGCGTTCAAGTTGCCGAAGCCGAGGCCTTTCTCTCGCTGCGCGAGAACGTTCCGCACGAATCGATCCGCGAGCTCTATCCGTCGCTGGTCGCCGCCCGTCCCGGCGCGGTGCGCGGCTTTCGGACGACCGCCGAGTTCTTCGACATCGGCACACCTGCCGACTATCTGAGCACATCGCTGATGCTCGCCGAACGTGAAGGCGTCGATCTCGTCGCGCGGTCGGGTGCCACGATCGAGCCTGGCGCGCGTGTCGAGCGGTCGATCCTGTGGGACGATGTGGTGGTCGGCGAGGGATCGCTGCTGCGGGAATGCATCGTCACCGACGGCGTTCGCGTTCCGGGCGACACCTCGTGGCAGGGCGTGACGATGCGCGTCGCGAGCGGCGAGTTGAGTCCGGCCGAACGCGTGATCGACGGCCTGACGATTGGACCACTTGATCGGGCATGACTGATACCGCGGCCATTCAATCGCGCATCAACCAGTACTTGACGGAGACCGGCCTCGCCTCGCGGAATCCGCGCGTCGTGCCGCTGACCGGCGACGCGTCCGACCGGCGCTATTTCCGCGTGCTGATGCGTGACGGTCCGTCACAAGTGCTGGCGGTGCATCCGCAAGCGATCGAGTTCGCGCGGCTGCCGTTTGCGAACGTGGCGCGGCTCATGAGCAGCATGCCGGTGCCGGTGCCGGCGATCCTGGGTCATTCCGATCCGCTGGGCATCATCGCCTTGCAGGATCTCGGCGACGTCACGCTGCAGGCGCATCTCGGCACGGCGTCGGGCGCGGAACATGCGGCGTTGTACCGCGAAGCGGTCATGCTGATAGAAACGCTGCAACGGCGCGGCGCCGCGCTCGCGTCGACGGAGTACATCCCCTACGGCATCGCCTTCGACGTCGAGAAGCTGACCTGGGAGCTGCAGTTCTTCACCAAGCATTTCCTCGAAGGCTACCGCGGCGCGGCACTGACGCCGGCGTCGCGCGACGCGCTCGCCTCCGAGTACGCGGCGATCGCCGAGGAGCTCGCGGGGGAAACACGGGTGCTGTGTCATCGCGACTATCACAGCCGCAATCTCATGCTGCACGAGGGGCGTCTCTACATCATCGACTTTCAAGACACGCGGATGGGCCCCGACACCTACGATCTGGTGTCGCTGCTGCGCGACTCGTACGTCGATTTCACCGAGTCGCAGGTCGACGAGCTGATCGCGTTCTTTCTCGCCTTGCGTGGGGTTGGCGCCGGCGCCGGTGCCGCGCTCGCCGAGTTCAAGCGGCGCTTCGACGTCATGGCGCTGCAGCGCAATCTCAAGGCGCTGGGTACATTCGGATTTCAGACCGCGGCGCGGGCGAATCCCGTTTACATCCAATACATCCCGCGCACGCTCACCTACGCGCGTGCCACCATGGACAGACATCCCCGCTTCAGTCGACTGCGCGAGTTGCTCGCCGACCATCTCGACGAATTGAAATCGTAGAGCGAAGGTGGAAGCTGCCGCTCTACGATAAGATGCGTAGGTCCCTGTCGTACTCGCAACCCGCCGCACATGAACCGCTTCGGCATCTCGACGCATCTTTTCCACGAACAGCGCTTGAGCCGCGAGCACCTCGTGCACATCGCCGCGCACGGGTTCGAGACCATCGAGCTCTTCGCCACCAAGACGCACTTCGACTATCACAACGCACAGGCGGCATCGGAGCTCGCCGAATGGCTCTCCGATACTCGGCTACAGCTGCATTCGGTCCACGCCCCGATTGTCGAGAGCCTCAAGGACGGCAAGTGGGTCGGCTCGTTCTCCAATGCATCGGGAGATGACAGTCGACGCAAGGCGGCACTTGCCGAGACCGCAGCGACGCTCAACATCGCCAAACAGATTCCGTTTCAATACCTCGTGCTGCATCTCGGCATGCCCACGGTCGAGCGCGTACCGCCCGGCGACAATCAGCCGGCAGCAGCACGGCGCAGCCTCGAAGAGATTGTCGACATGGCGGCTCGCGTCAACGTTCGCGTCGCCGTCGAAGTGATCCCCAACCCGCTGTCGAGCGCGGCGGCGCTCGCGCGTCTCATCGAAGAGAATCTGGACGGCCTCGACATCGGCGTCTGCTTGGACTACGGGCACGCGCATCTGATGGGCGATCTCAGCGAGGCTGTGGAAACGGTGTCCGGCCATCTATGGACGACGCACGTCCACGACAACGGCGGCAAGCGCGACGAGCATCTCGTCCCCTATGCCGGCAACATCGATTGGGATGCAGCGATGATGGAGACGCAGAAGATCGGCTACGACGGGGCGCTGATGTTCGAGGTGGCGGACACGGGCGATCAGGTGAACGTGCTCGAGCGCTGCGTCAAAGCGCGCGCGCGGCTCGAGAAAACGTTCGTGATCTTCGAGGAGCCTTAGAAGGCCGCGTGCCCCGGAGTGCGTGGGAACGGAATGACATCCCTGATGTTGGCCATCCCGGTCGCGTAGATGATTGTTCGCTCGAGCCCGAGGCCGAAGCCCGCGTGCGGCACGGTGCCGTAGCGGCGCAGATCGCGGTACCACCAATAGGCCTTTTGATCGAGATGCAGTTCGGCGAGCCGGCGATCGAGGTTGTCGAGACGCTCCTCGCGCTGTGATCCCCCGATGATCTCGCCGATGCCGGGCGCGAGCACGTCCATCGCCGCCACCGTCTTGCCATCGTCGTTCATCCGCATGTAGAACGCTTTGATCTCCTTGGGGTAGTTCATCACCACGACCGGCGCCTTGACGTGGTCTTCGGTGAGCCAACGCTCGTGCTCGGACTGGAGATCCATGCCCCATCGGACCGGGAACTCGAACGACTTCCCACTCTTCTCGAGCGCCGCGATCGCATCGGTGTATGACATCCGCTCGAAGGTGGACGATACGAAGTTCTCCACTCGCTCGATGCACGTCTTGTCGATGCGCTCGGCGAAGAACTTCATGTCGTCGCCGCGCTCGTTCAGCAGCGCCGTGAGGATGTATTTGAGAAACGATTCGGCCAGGTCGGCGTCGGCCGCGAGATCGGCAAAGGCGATCTCGGGCTCGACCATCCAGAACTCCGCGAGATGCCGGCTGGTGTTGCTGTTCTCGGCGCGGAACGTCGGCCCGAACGTGTAGACCTTTGACAGCGCAAGGCAGTACGTCTCGACGTTGAGCTGACCGCTGACGGTGAGAAACGCTTCCTTGCCGAAGAAGTCCTGGGCAAAGTCGGTGCGTCCCTCCGGCGTCCTCGGTATCGCGCTCGAGTTGGCGATGTCGAGCGTGCTGACCCGGAACATCTCGCCGGCGCCCTCGGCATCACTGGCGGTCACGATCGGGGTGTGCACCCAGAAGAACCCATGCTCGTGGAAGTAGCGGTGAATAGCGACACTCAGGCAGTGGCGCACGCGCGCGATGGCGCCGAGCGTGTTCGTTCGCGGCCGCAGATGCGCCACCTCGCGGAGGTACTCGAACGACGCCTTCTTCGGCTGAATCGGATACGCCTCAGGATCGTCGACCCACCCGATCACCTCCACCGTGTCAGCCTGCACTTCGACGGCCTGACCCTGACCCTGACTCGGCACCAGAGTGCCGCGCGCGATCACCGCGCACCCGGAGGTGAGCTTCTTGACCTCGCTCTCGTAATTGGCCAGTTGCGCCGGCGCGACGACCTGGATCGGGTCGAAGCACGAGCCGTCGTGCAGGTGGATGAACGACAGCCCCGCTTTGGAATCGCGGCGGGTACGGACCCACCCACGTACAGTTACTTGCTGCCCAACTGACGTTTTTCCTTTGAGAAGGCTCGCGATATCGGGGTGGTCGGCGGCGGACATGGCTGTACTTGTATCCTAGATCTCTACCCGACACACGAACCAGGAGGCATACGGCACGGTGAAGATTGGAATGGTGTCCCTCGGCTGCCCGAAGAACCTCGTCGACTCCGAGGTCATGCTGGGGCTCGCGCAGCAGCAGGGACATCAACTGACCCGTGATGCGGCCGACGCCGACGTGCTCGTCGTCAACACCTGCGCCTTCATCGACAAGGCTAAGCAGGAGTCAATAGACACCATCCTCGAGATGGCCGAGCACAAGAAGAACGGCGCGTGTAGACGTCTGATCGTTACCGGATGCATGGCCGAGCGCTATCGCGACGAGTTGCGCGCACAGATTCCGGAGATCGATGCGGTCTTGGGGACGAGCGAAGTCCCAGGGATCGTCGATGCAATCCGCAAGGCCGGCGGCGCCGGGTCTAAAGAGCCGGCCTACACTGTCATCCCTCTTCTGCGAGCGAATGGGCAACCCGTCAGATCCAAACGGACCGAGCCGTCGCACACGGAACGCGCGACGGCGAGTCTCGCCGTAGCCGAAGGCGGATTACCGACATACCTTTACGATGCGAACACGCCGCGGATGCTCGCGACACCGCGGCACTATGCGTACGTGAAGATCGCCGAAGGCTGCGACTACAAGTGCGCGTTTTGCATCATCCCGACTCTGCGCGGCCACTATCGCAGTCGCCCGATTGAATCGATCGTCGACGAAGCCAAGCGACTCGCCGCATCCGGTGTGCGAGAGCTGCTGCTCATCTCGCAGGACACGAGCTTCTACGGCAACGATCGCGCAGAGCGCGGATCGCTGGCTCGGCTGCTGCGTGCACTCAACTCGGTCGACGGTCTCGAGTGGATCCGCATGCTCTATCTCTATCCGACGACAATCGGTGACGACGTCATCGACGCGATGGGTGACAGCGAGAAAGTGTGCCGCTACATCGACCTGCCTCTTCAGCATGCGTCGGACACCGTCCTCAAGCGCATGAAGCGACCGGGGACACGCGCTACCTACGAGCGCCTGCTCTCGAGAATCCGCGGCCGTCTTCCCGACGTCGCACTCCGCACGACCTTCATCGTCGGCTTCCCCGGCGAGACCGACACCGACTACGCGGAGCTCGAGTCGTTCGTCCAAGCGGTCGGTTTCGATCACGTGGGCGTCTTCACTTACTCGCACGAAGAGGGCACCACCGCCTACGGGCTCGATGACGACGTGCCCACTGCGATCAAACGGAAGCGCCAGGCTGGGGTCATGAAGTTACAGAAACGGATCGTGGAGCGGGCTCACCGGCAGCGCCTGGGCACACGGGTCCGGATGGTCGTGGATGGCCCCTCGGCTGAGCACGAACTCGTGCTGCGCGGGCGTCTCGCCGGTCAGGCCCCAGACATCGACCCGGTCGTCTACCTCACGGATTGTGACCCCTCGTCGCTCGCCACGGGCCAATTCATCGAGGCGGAAATCGTCGGGAGCCGGGGTTACGACTTGCTGGCCAGGCCGACAGCATCCGCTTAGCACACCGGCAGGCGGAGCCTGTCTCACCGAAGCGCGGGGGTTGGGTGCGCGTAGGCGGAGCATGCTATTCTTGAACGTTACCTATTCGGAGGAAGACTCCCAGTGGGCTCGTGCCCACTTTTTTTGTTTGAGGGGGACGTACGGCGCCGATGTGGTTCGGCCGCTCAGGTCGCAACGGTGCGGCCGCGGGGGCGGGCGGTCGAGGCTGGTTGGAGCGGTACTCTTCCAGTTGACACTGTCCACGAACATGCAACCGCTCGAGCAGATCAGGTCGATTGCTGAGCGCGTCGCCCGGTCGCGTGGCCTGGAAGTGTGGGACATCCAGAGCCGTCGCGAAAGCGCGGGACACGTCGTTCGAGTGTTCATCGACCGACCTGGACCGTCGGCAACGCCTGACGAGAGCGTGAGCATCGAGGACTGCGAGCAGGTCAATCGCGAGATCGGGACGATTCTCGACGTCGAGGACCCGCTGCCGTTTGGCTATACGTTGGAGGTTTCGTCCCCCGGACTGGATCGACCCCTGCGAGCTGTTGACGACTATCGACGGTTTGCAGGTCGCCTCGCGAAAGTGGTCGTCAGCGAGCCGGTCGACAACCAGAAGGCATTCGAGGGCCGGTTGCGCGGCGTGGAGAACGACGAGGTGGTGCTCGAAGCACCGAACGGACGACAGCACCGCTTGCCCGTGCGGCTCATTACCCGGGGCCGGCTCGAGGTCGAGTTTTAGTGGGACGTGACACGAAGGCTTGAGCGGGTCTCCGTTGGTCGACCCGCAACCTTACGTCGGAAGTCGGCGTTGCCCACTGACGGTTTGATTGCAAGGGTGCCCTAGGAAGAGAAGACAGAGACATGCAGAACCCGTTGATGCAGACGATCGAGGCGCTCGCGAAGGAAAAAGGCATCGAAGCCGACACGATCATCACTGCGATCGAAGATGCGGTGCTCACCGCGTCGCGCAAGTACTACAAGACCAACGAGAACTTGAAGACCCGCTTCAACCAGGAAACCGGTCAGGTCGATTTGTTCGCCATCAAGCACATCGTCCCCGAAGTGACCAACGAGGCTACCGAGATCTCGCTGAAGGAAGCGCAAGAGCTCTATGGCGACGAAGCCGAAGTCGACATGGAGATCGAGTTCCCGAAGCGCACCGACGTGCTCGGTCGCATCGCCGCGCAGACTGCAAAGCAGGTGATCTTCCAGAAGGTGCGGGAAGCCGAACGCGAAAACGTGTTCGCGGAATACAACGATCGCGTCGGCGAAGTGATCAACAGCACGGTGAAGCGATTCGAGAACGGCGATCTCATCGTCGAGATCGGACGGGTCGAAGCGGTGCTCCCGCGCAAGGAGCAGTCGCGCGCTGAAAGTTACACGCCGGGCGAGCGCATTCGGGCGGTGATCAAGGGTGTCAGCCGGAGTGCGAAAGGACCGCAGATCGTCATGTCGCGCACCGACCCGGCACTGCTCATCAAGCTGTTCGAACAGGAAGTGCCGGAAATCTACGATGGCACGGTGATGATCCGCGGCGCGGTGCGCGAAGCGGGCGATCGCGCCAAGGTGGCGGTGTACTCGCGCGAGCGCGACGTCGATCCGGTTGGCGCATGCGTCGGCATGAAGGGGACGCGCGTGCAGGCGATCATCCGCGAGCTGCGCGGCGAGAAGATCGACATCGTCGAGTGGTCCGAGGATCCGGTGCTCTTCGTCACCAACGCGCTGAGTCCGGCCAAGGTGCAGCGCGTATCGATCGTCGACGACAAAGAGCGCGTGATGGAAGTGGTGGTCGAGGATAAGCAGCTGTCGCTCGCGATTGGGAAGAAGGGACAGAACGTCCGCCTGGCCGCGAAGCTGACCGGCTGGCGCATCGACATCAAGAGCGAGGAAGAGAAGCGGCGCGAGGTGGAGGCGCAGTTCGGCGCGCTCGAAGCCGGCGCCGAGACCGTAGGCGAGAGTGCGGCCGATGCGGAATCGGCCGCGGCCGAGCCGTCGACAGCCGAGGGCGTCGATGAGCAGAGCGGCGCCGACCAAGCCGCCAAGGCAGAAAACTGAGTAGAGCGCGGGCTTCAGCCCGCGCGATCAACAGAGGAACCATATTGTCCACGGTTCGGATCTACAAGGTTGCGGAGCTGCTCGATACGACGAGCCAGGAAGTGCTCGCGCTGTTGAAGCGTGATCACGGCATCGAGCTGAAGAGCGCATCGAGCACGATCGAGGAGGTCGTGGCCCGCTCGTTCGTCGAACGGGTGGCGCGGCAGCGCGGCATCTCGCTGCCCGGCGGCGACATGTTCGCCGAGCACGCCGCACCGGCCAAGGGCGGCGTGAAGAAGGCACAGGCGCCGAAGAAAGCGGAGCCGCCGAAGCCGACCGTGCCGGTGCTCGGCCCGCCGCGTCTCGTCAAGACGGTGAAGCCGGTTGCTCACCCGACCGAAGCCACTGCTCCTGCGCCCGTTGCGCACGCGCCCGTTGTTGCCGAACCGCATCAGGAACCGCCGCCGGTCGTGGCGCCGCCACCGCCGGCGCCAGAGCCCGAGCCCGCACCGGTCGTCGCCGCACCCGCGCCGGTTGAAGAAGAAGTGGCGCCACCACCACCGCCTCCGGTTGAAGAGCCAGAGCCCGTGATCGAGGCCGCACAGGAAACGCCCCTCGCCGCTGCGCCGGCTGCGTCACCGTCATCCGCGCCCGGTCGATTCGTGCCGCCGACGATTCGTCTTCGCATCGAAGAGCCTGGGCAGACGCCACAACCGGCGCGACCGCTTACGCCTGCAAAGCGGCCGCAGGTCACACAGCCGCGCATCGTGCAGCCGCCAGCGGCGCAGCCACCGACATCGGGCAAAGCTTCGGCGGCTGCGAAGCCGGGTGCTGGTGCACCACGCACGGGAACACCTGGCCAACCACGTGCGCCGTATGCGCCGCTGCGACCGACGACACCGAGCATGCTGGGAGGGCCGCGTCCGCTGCCCTCACAACCGATTCGGGCACAGCAGCCGCAGCAGGCACGCCCTGGCATGCCCGCGCAGCCAGGGCAGCGTCCGCCGCTCGGGCAGACGCGTCCGCCCGGGGGTCAACTGCAGCGTCCATCAGGACCGCGTCCGTCGCAGCCGCGGCGCGAGCGACCAAGTGCGCCGATGGCACAGGCGGCGCCTGCCGCCCCGCCGCCCATCACGCGCACGATCACGCTCGCCGAGGGCATGACGGTGAAAGACCTCGCCGACAAGCTCGACGTGCGCGTGAAGGACGTGCTCGCAAAGCTGTTGATGAAACGCATGATGATGACCATCAACAGCACGCTCGATGTCGAAGTGGCCAAGGACATCGCGCGCGAATTCGGCGCTGAGATCGAGCTGCGAAGCTTCGAGCAGGAGCTCGTCTCCGCGGAAGGCGACGAATCGAAGCCCGAGGATATGCGCATGCGTGCGCCGGTCGTCACCGTGATGGGCCACGTCGATCACGGCAAGACGTCGCTGCTCGACGCGATCCGCGAGACGAAAGTGGCCGAGCGCGAAGCCGGCGGCATCACGCAGCACATCGGCGCCTATCACGTCGATGTCGGCGATGGGCGCAGCGTGGTGTTCCTCGATACGCCTGGCCACGAAGCGTTCACGCTCATGCGCGCCCGCGGCGCGAAGGTGACCGACGTGGTCGTGCTCGTCGTGGCCGCCGATGACGGCGTCATGCCGCAGACGCGCGAAGCGATTGATCACGCCAAGGCCGCGAACGTGCCGATCGTGGTCGCGATCAACAAGATCGACAAGCCAGGCGCGAATCCCGACAACGTGAAGCGCGAGCTCGCTGAACTGAGCCTCGTGCCCGAGGACTGGGGTGGCCAGACGGTCATGGTGCCGGTGTCGGCGAAGAAGCGACAGAACCTCGATCAGCTGCTCGAGATGA
>Ga0075434_100006708_pt1 | contig 10576 bp, 10 predicted proteins | sample RhiMethybrSRZTD3_FD_75298 | JGI IMG/M metagenome (GOLD analysis project Ga0075434, IMG submission 75298) | Populus rhizosphere microbial communities from Tennessee, USA - Rhizosphere MetaG P. TD hybrid SRZTD3 | ecosystem: Host-associated > Plants > Roots > Rhizosphere > Soil | place: USA...
TGGCGCTCCCAATCGGATTCTCATCGAGCAGACCTATCCGGGCGCCCAGGACCATGAGCGGCATTTTTATAGCCTTCTGCCCGCCTTTCATGACAGGCGTCACATCCGGGTGCGCGACATGCCGCTGTTCGTGATCTTTCAGCCCAGGGAGCTACCGAGCTTGCAGGAGTTCATCGATCAATGGCAGACGCTCGCCAGGAAGAACGGTCTGAAGGGACTGCATATCGTCTCGCATCTGTCCCATCATGAGTGGGGGCTCGATTACGAACGCCTAGGATTCTCCGGAGCGGTTGTCGCGACGAACCTGAAGATGTTGGCCGTGCCTATCCGCGAGCTCGCGATGAGGTATGCGGAACAACTGAAACGCGGAGCCACGGGTGGCACCCGGCTCGCCCTAAGCCTGCGCGGCAGTCGGCGGATCGCCGGTTACGCGGCGATGAAGGTTTGCCGGCGACTGATGGGATCGTCTCTCTACGTTTTCCACTATGACGACGCCGCGCTGTTTTTCGCCCGAGATCTGCAACCGAAGGCGACTTCCTATCCGGTCGTCATTCCCGACTGGGATAATTCGCCGCGTTCAGGGGCCCGAGCCGTGATCCTGCACGGATCGACACCTGAATCGTTCCGACGTCATATCGAAGAGGTAATCGGGTTGGTTGAGCATCGCGAACCTGAGGATCGTATCGTGTTCGTGAAGTCGTGGAACGAGTGGGCGGAGGGAAATTACCTGGAGCCAGATCGGAGATTTGGCCATCAGTATCTGGATGTCGTGTGCGAGACCGTCCTCGCTGCGAAGCGACTATGAGAACTCCGCGCATATGAAGATTGCCGTCTGGCACAACCTTCTGAGTGGCGGAGGCAAGCGGGCTCTTTTCTATCATGTGCGTGGTCTGCGAGAACGTGGACATGTGTTGGAGTCGTGGTGCCCGTCTTCGGCCGATCAGGCGTATCTTCCTTTGGGGAAGCTGATTCCCGAACACGTTGACCTTGTAGCCATCCGCGAGATCGGGTGGCCACGACTGCGCTACCATGAGCTCGGCGTCGCCGTCACGATCCGTCGCCGGCTCAAAGCAATGCTCGAGCACAGTCACCGATGCGCGCGACAAATGGATCAGGGTGGCTTTGATGTTCTATTCGCCCACTCCTGTTTCTTCTTTGGAAGCCCACAGATCGCGCGCCACACTCGGCTGCCGTCAGTGCTTTATCTCCACGAGCCGTATCGGCGACTCTACGAAGCCCAGCCCCGGCTTCCGTGGCCAGCGCCGTCGCCTGACCGGTACCCGAGTCGGTATTCATTGCGGTTCATTCGACACTGGCTCGCCGATTGGATATCCCTGCCCATGATGCGTATTCAGGCTCGGGAGGAACTGCGGAACGCCAGGGCCTTCACGTCTATTCTCGTGAATTCCTTGTATAGCCGTGAGAGCGTGCTGCGAGCATACGGTATCGATACGGGCCCATGCTACCTCGGCGTTGATACTGAACTGTTTGTTGATCGTCATCAGCGGCGCGACACCTTCGTGATCGGCGTCGGCTCGTTCACGAGAAACAAGAACATCGAGTTCGTGATCGCGGCCGTCGCTCGGCTCAAAAGTCATCCCCGACGTCTGGTGTGGATTGGTAACATGGCGGAGGAGGCATACGTCGAAGAGCTTCGCTCGCTCGCCTCTCGCCTTGACGTGGTCTTGGAGGTGAAGCTTTGCGCGAGTGATGCCGAGATTGTCGATCTTTTGAATCGCGCCGCGGTGATGGCCTATGCGCCACGGCTTGAGCCCTTCGGATTCGCTCCGCTGGAAGCAAATGCCTGTGGCTTAGCCGTCGTCGGTGTGGCCGAGGCGGGTGTCCGAGAGACCATCGTCGACCGGGTGAACGGTCTACTTTGCGACCCCGACCCGCAGGCAATGACGGCTGCCATTCAGCGGCTACTAGACAACCCCGCTTATGCAAGAGAACTCGGTGCCAGTGGGCGTGCTACAGTCGAAAGCCGCTGGTCGCTCGAAGCGGCGACGGACAGGATAGAGTCACGACTTCTCGAAGCCGCGACACATACCGATCGGAAATGATCGCCGGTTCGCGGGATTTTTCGCCGTGAATAGGAACGGTGGCGCCGCCGGTTTGCCGAAGGGCTGCGAGAGACGGTCGACTGGTTCATGAAACATCGCAAGGATCTGAAGCCGGGCGTGTCCCGCGGACGCGGAGAGCGTGCATGACTGCGGCGCTTCCGAAAATCACGATCGTGACACCCTCCTACAACCAGGGTCGCTATCTCGAAAAGACGATCCTGTCGGTCCTCAACCAGCGCTACCCAAACCTGGAATACATCATCATGGACGGGGGCAGCAGCGACGACAGCGTCGACATCATCAAGCGCTATGAGAAGTTTCTCGCCCGCTGGGTGAGCGAGAGGGACGGGGGACAAGCCGAGGCAATCAACAGAGGATTCAAACTCTCCGCCGGAGATATTCTCGGTTGGCTGAACTCGGACGATTACTTTGAGCCAGGCGCGCTCAAGATCGTCGCCGAGCACGCACAGCGCTTTCCCGAAGTCGGCGCGTTCGTTGGCCACGGGCGGATCGTCGATGTTGCCGGTCATGAAACGCACTACATCAGACCGAACAATCTCTCTTTCGAGACTTTCTGCAACTGGCTCTCCTATGGGCACTTCCCCCAGCCCTCATGCTTTTTCAGACGCTGGGCGTGGGATCTGGCTGGTCCCCTCGATGAGACACTGAATTGCGCCCTCGACGTCGACCTCTGGCTGCGTATGGTGAAACAAGCTCCCTTTCGGCCCATCGACACGCTCCTTTCGACAGCTCTCGCCCATTCTGAGGCGAAGACCGTGGCACTGAGGCATTACAGTAAGGCGGAGACCGTATTCGTAGTCGCCAGGGCCGGAGGTGCCGATTTCGTCCGGAAGCCGCTCGATGAGCTGGCCGCGGCGGTCACGAGGTACGAGATGCGCAAGGCGAAGATCCTGAGTTTCCCGCTTGCCGGCCTCGTGTGGCGAATTGCCCGCGTCTTCCTGGGGCCGCGGACGCGGTGAAAGCGGATTTCGGGCGCCTGCTTCAGAAGGTTGAGGAGGTCAGCCTTGTGGTAGTAGAGGCTTCAGAACAAGAGCCAGTTCGGAGAATGTCGCCCCTTCCGAAAACATCTCCTCGGCTAGTCGCGTGGCCTCCGCCTGGAGTCGTTGCGCGAGAGCGTCGTCGGTCAGCAGCCGCAGAACGTGCTGAGCAAATTCTGTCCAATCCGCCGCCAGAAGAAATGCTTGCCCGGCGTGATCCTCCAAGCCGTCGGCGCCTGCGCCGTTGACCACCAGGGGGCACCCGGCGCTCAGCGCTTCAACACATTTGATCTTCAGACCGGTTCCCGCCACCTGCGGATTGATGACCACCCGCGCTTTTCGGTACTCCTGGACTAGGCAATCGTCACTCACGCGACCGACGTAGGTGACGCGGGAATCCTCCGCGGCCTCGACTCGAGGACAGGACCCAACGATTCGAAGCCTTGTTTGAGGCGCCGCCGCCAGAATTTGTGGCCAAGCTTGGGTCAAGAAGTAACGTAATCCATGGACATTGAACGGATTGGAGGATCCGACATATAACACTAATCCGCTTTCAGGCTCACGAGAACGCCAGTCGGCCCGGGGATATGTGTGACCAACTACGATAACTCGCTTTTGAGGAAATAGTTCACGCAGAGCGACGGCATCGTTCTTTTGGATGGCGACGATCACATCAGCGCGGCCTAGGGCCATCTTCTCCGATTCAGGTGTACAGATGAATGGCGCATCAAGACCTTTGACGCGGAATCTGTCGGCGTTACGGAAGAAAACCTCAGTTGTGTCGATGATCTTGAGCGTAGGAGCGGGAACGTCTTCTAGACATCTGCTGAGTAAGGCGTATTCGGTGATCACGGCGACGGGGTGCTCTTCGTCGATCGCCCGCCTCACCATCTCGTGCGTGGTCGGCCAGCACCAGCGATCGATGTGAGGGTCTTCAGCCACCTCCCCAGTTGCCCATCCCCTGATGACCTTCGGTCCTGAACTCGGAGAACGATTGAAGAGGTGTCGTAGGACGTCGGCACTCGCCTTGGGAAGCACCCGCCTGACCATCGTGCCAGCGACGCGCCTGACGGACAGGCCGAGACCGGGACCCTGAAAGGGTGAACGAATCACATCCAGTCGGTCGACTGCACCAGCGAGGTCCCGGAGCGCACTCTCCTCTTCGAGATCCAGAACTTGAAGAATGTATCGCACGCGAAATCCTTGTGCTCTCAACCACGCGAGCCACGAGACCAAGCGGCTGCGGTTGCCATGGGTAGCAGGATACGGACAAAAATGGGAGATGAGGATCACGGTGGGTCGTGGCTGACTCATGCCTGGTTGATTCTAAAGGATCTCGCGTTTCATCGTGACGAGGGTGTCGTGCATACAGTGAGCAAGCTCTGAATGCCGGTGCTCTGAAAATGCTCTCACATCCGCGCATTCTCTTCATCGGAGGGAGCGCGCCATATGGTCCTGGACACGACGGTGGATTGCGAACTCTTTTTGCCGATCAGTGGCCGGCTTTGGGGCGTAGAGGCAGTGGCGGAAGCGTCCCGGAGGTTCGACTCGCCTCCTCGATACGCTACTATGGCGAAGAAGGACGGCGTCAGTTTGCGCGAATTCAGCGGAATGTCAGCTCCGGCGCGCGGAGGCCTTGGCGGACGACCCACGATAGCCGAAACCAATCCGTCAAATCGGAGGGTCTGAGTGAAACGCATGGTTAAGAAGCTAGCGCGCCCGCTTTACCAGCGAATGATTGCTCCCATAGTGAACGCTTGTGAGTCTCATGAGCTCAAAGATGAAGCGGTGGCTCAAAAAACGCTGATGCAGCAATATCGATTGCTCGCCTCGAGAGGCGATGGGTGGCTACCTAGCATGAAAGATGTGGGATTTCGGAAATATTCGCAATTCGAAGAAGACGGGATATTGCTTTATCTGTTTTCTCTGATTCCTCCCATCAATCGCACATGCGTGGAAATCTGTGCCGGTGACGGCCGTGAATGCAACACAGCTAACCTCATCATCAACCATGGCTGGTGGGGGCATCTATTCGATGGGAATGAGCAGAACGTAGCAGCCGGGAAGGCGTTCTTCTCCCAAAACAAAGATACTTTCATCCATCCGCCTCGTTTTACAAGGGCTTGGATCACGGCCGAGCACGTCAATGATCAAATAGCCGAATCCGGCGCGAGCGGCCCAATTGACTTGCTGAGCCTCGACATCGACGGCATGGACTACTGGGTTTGGAAGGCTATTACCGTCATTCAGCCGCAGGTTGTCGTGTGCGAGACACTTAACCCGGTCCCTGTGGACAGGGCGGTGACGGTTCCGTACACTCCGGGGTTCGTATCTGAGTCAGAAAACTATCGAGGTGCCTCGCTGGCAGCCATGGTCAAACTTGGGCGAGAGAAGGGGTATCGCCTGGTTGGAACGCATCGATTCGGATTCAACGCCTTTTTCATAAGAGACGGCGTTGGTAAACCATTCTTCCCGGAGGTGGACGTCGCTTCCTGCTTGCAGGACCCGTTCAGCGAGCTAGCACGCAGAGACAGATGGCCACAAGTAAAGGATCTCAGCTGGTGGGAGGTGTGATTTCTAACACGCGCCCCTTGTCAATCTCATTGTGAACGGACCCGGAGTCTCTTAGTCTGATGCACGACGGAACCATGGAACTAATGGGCGTGACATGAAGAAGCTCGTTTCGGTCCTCATTCCTGCGTACAACGCCGCGGAGTTCATCGCCAACACGATCGACTCGGTGCTGGCGCAGACGTGGCCACGAAAAGAGGTTATCGTCGTCAACGACGGCTCCCAGGACGACACCTTGGCAATAGCGCGTCAGTTCGAGTCGAAAGAAGTTCTCGTTGTAACGAAAGACAACGAAGGCGCGGCCGCGACTCGTAACAGGGCGTTTTCGCTCTGTCAGGGCGACTACATCCAGTGGCTCGACGCCGACGATCTTCTGTCGCCGAGCAAAATTTCTCGGCAGATGGCGCTCGTGGAAGGCGGTTACGGGAGCCGCGGTTTATTGTCGTCCGCGTGGGCCTACTTCATGTATCGCCCGCAGCGCGCGCGGTTCACGCCGACGGCTCTCTGGTGCGACCTGTCACCAACCGAATGGCTGGTTCGGAAAATGAGCCAGAACTTGTACATGCAGACCGCCACCTGGCTGGTGAGTCGCGAGGTGACTGAGGCGGCCGGTCCGTGGAACCCCCGGCTGCTCGGAGATGACGATGGCGAGTATTTTTGCCGAGTGCTTCTCGCGAGTGAGGGCGTTCGGTTCGTCTCCGATGCCAAGGTGTTCTACCGTGTCTCGGGGTACAGCCGCCTCAGCTATATCGGCCGATCGGACCGGAAGATGGCCGCCCATTTTGATTCGATGCGGCTTCACATCGGCTATCTCCTGTCATTAGAAGACAGTGCTCGCACGCGGGCGGCGTGCGTGAAATATTTACAGAACTGGTTGCTGACTTTCTATCCGGAGCGGATGGACATCGTCAGAGAGGCTGAAAGCCTCGCGGCGGAACTCGGCGGCAAGTTGGTCGTCCCGCGCTTGTCCTGGAAGTATGAATGGCTTCGACGTCTATGCGGTTGGCATTATGGAAAGCGCGCGATGGAGTATCTGCCGCGGGCGAGATGGTCGCTGACGAGGCGATGCGACTACCTGCTTTCACTGCCGCATCGAAGAACATCAGAGGATCGATAGGTTCCTCTCAGAACATCAGCGATTCCGAATGGATTCCGACCGGACACGTTCAGGCGCTGAGGCTTCGGCTCCAGGAACCGGGGAGATCATCGGCGTCAGCGACCTGGTTCTCGTCACGGGATCGACGGGATTCCTCGGAGCCCGCGTTGTCACGAGTCTTCTGAATCGCGGCTTCCGCAACATTCGTTGCTTTACTCGACGGTCCAGTGGCCTCGATGGCTTCGACGTCATGGTCGGGGGGCAGCATGCAGCCGGTGTTGACGTGATTCGGGGAAATCTTCTATCGCGTGACGATTGCATCAAGGCGACAAAGGATGTCGCGGTGATCTACCACCTGGCGGCGGGGACCGGAGAGAAATCCTTCCCCGACGCCTTCATGAATTCGGTGCTTACGACTCGCAATCTTCTCGACGCCGCTCTGGGCCACGGAGTCCTCAGGCGATTCGTCAATGTTAGCTCCTTCGCGGTCTACACGAACCGGAACAAGCCCCACCGGGGTCTTTTGGACGAGTCGTGTCCGATCGAGGCGCACCCAGAGCGCCGAGGCGAGGCCTATTGCTACGCGAAGGTGAAACAGGATGAGCTCGTCGTCGGGTACGGGACGAAGCACGGGATCCCTTACGTCCTCGTTCGGCCCGGGAGCGTGTATGGTCCTGGTCAGAGAGGGATCACGGGCAGGGTCGGCTCCGGGGCGTTCGGGATCTTCCTGCACCTGGGAGGCACGAACGTCATACCCTTCACGTACGTGGACAATTGCGCCGAGGCAATCGTCCTGGCTGGCATCAGGAAGGGTGTCGACAGAGAGGTTCTGAATGTGGTCGACGACGATCTCCCCACGAGTCGACAGTTCCTGCGGCTCTACAAGCGACACGTCAGACCCTTCCGTTCCATCCCCGTCCCGCGCCTAGTCAGCTATCTGCTTTGCGCCGCTTGGGAGAAATACTCGACGTGGTCTGAAGGCCAATTGCCTCCCGTCTTCAATCGCCGGACGTGGCACGCGTACTGGAAGGGCAGCCGCTATACCAACACGAAGCTCAAAGCGCTCCTGGGCTGGACCCCGGACGTGACGACCGCAGAAGGGCTCCGGCGCTACTTCGAGAGCTGCAGAATACGAGAGCGCGATGTCTCTTAGCGTGGCCATCGTCGGATGCGGCAAGATCGCCGATGCTCACGCCGGGCAGATCCGGCGCATCAAGGAATGTGACCTCGTGGGAGCCTGCGATCGCGAAGAGCTGATGGCCCGGCAATTCGCCGAGCGGTTCGAGGCTCCGCGCTACTTCCATAATCTGGACCAGCTCCTGGAGGAGGCCAGGCCAGAGATCGTGCACATCACGACACCGCCCCAGAGTCATTTCACGATCGCCCGACAGTGCCTCGAGCATGGGTGTCATGTGTACGTGGAGAAGCCATTCACAGTCAACGCTCACGAGGCCGAGGTGCTCGTCGAGCTAGCCGAGCGACGCGGGCTGCGCTTGACGGTCGGGCACGACGCTCAGTTCAGTCATGCCGCCCGGCGCATGCGGTCACTGATCCGCCAGGGTTACCTCGGCGATACCGTTGTCCACATGGAAAGCTATTATGGCTACGACCTCGGCGACCCCATGTATGCGCGCGCGTTCCTGGGCGAGAAGGGGCACTGGGTGCGGATGCTTCCGGGAGGATTGCTGCAGAATGTCATAAGCCACGGCATCGCCCGCATCGCCGAGCTACTAAGTGGGGAGAACCTCCGAGTAATGGCCCACGGCTTCGTGAGCCCGTTTCTTCAGCGCCTCTGCGGCGAAGAGGTGCTCGACGAGCTCAGGGTCATCATTGTCGACGAGCGTGGCAGCACAGCGTATTTCACGTTCTCGTCCCAGATGCGGCCCGTCCTCCATCAGTTCCGAGTCTACGGGTCCCGAAACGGTCTGGTGCTCGACGAACAGCAGCAGACCGTTGTGAAGCTGAGAGGTCGGGCACTCAAAAGCTATCTGGAGCGCTTTGTCCCCCCGATCATCTTGGCCCGGCAGTACGTGGGGAACACGGTGCGCAATGCACGATTGTTCCTGAGAAACGACTTTCACATGGAGGCTGGTAAGAAGGAGTTGATGGCGGCTTTCTACCGCTCGATTGTGGACGATACGCCGCCTCCGATTCCTTCCAGCGAGATCTTGCGCGCGGCGAGGCTTATGGACTCGATTTTCGAGCAAGTCAGGATTCCATCGCCCTAGAGAGCATGCACGCAATCGGCGTCGGACGAGTCCTCGTATCACCTTGTGTTGGGTCGTTCGACTGGCGCCCAAGCCCCATCTGCTCGCTCCCCGTCTAAAAGGCGGGACCGTTCTTGAGCAAGCGCTCGACTAATATGGTAACGGTCGCGCCCAGCCTGCTGATTTCGAGCTCAATTGCAGCTGAGCACGATCATCGGAGCTTTATTCTGTAGTGTCGACTGGCGCGTAAGCCGTGGCGAGAAGGTTATCGCGGAATCGTGGCACAACGAACAGAGGCTGGCCGAGCCACGACAGGAAGCGAAAGATTCGATTCGTTGGTGAGTGGCGCATTTGACGATACTCCACTTCGCAGGCCTTAAACCCAGCCTTCTCAAACTGCCACTGCAGATGCTCGCGACTGTACTCAATCACATGCCCCAAAGATCTCTCCTCGACGGGGAGTTCGAAATGATCGTAAATAGGTAGCCCTAAGACCATATAGACGACATTGCGGGCTCGATAGAGGTTGGGGGTGGTGCAAATGATAAAGGCGCCCGGCTTGAGGGCTTTCCGCAGGCGTTCCAAGGCGATGTGACCTGGTACAGGCAGATGCTCAATGACCTCAGAAAAAAAGACAGCATCAAAGACCTGTTCAAAAGGTTGTTCTGGCTTGCAGAGGTTCCAGTGGACTGTCTCGACCCCATGGCCTGCTAGATACGAAGTGTGAGGTCCCGGGAGGTCAGCGAGAACCGCCCGGTCGTTCCATAGCTTCTTGCATACAAGGGCGAGTTGTCCGCCGCCGACATCGAGAATATCAATCGGATGCGGTGGTGCTATTGAACAGAATCGTTCAATACAGGCCTTATAACGTGAGCGATAGCGCCTATAGTAGGCGCGTGTACCAAACTTGATCGTATCCTGACAAACGAACTCGTTGTATACAGAGTCGAAGTCATCCACTCGCCACGGGCGCGCCAAGGCCGGAGCTTACTCCGTCATTTTTTGGATGTCACGAGAGCAACTCTACCCGGAGGGAGAGTGAGCGGGGGTTCTGGCATCGACGTCGCCGAGGGCCGCCGCGGATGCCTCGCGCATCCTCACCGAGGAAACGTCGCGGCTGAACAGGCGTGCCTTTCATGGTTTTGAGGACTCGCAAATTAGTTGGATTTGAGTTTAGCCGGCGTCGCTGGTCCAGGAGTCGAGGTCGACGTTACGAGCGGATGTGGATACTGATAGGCCGCATAGCCCGGCTTGACGATGTTGTAAAAGTCACGGCCCTCTGCTACCACAGGCGCAAGTGAAACCACGTTGGCTTTGGCTGTGCCACCATTGACGGCGTTATTCCACGCATATATGGGGGAGAGAGCCTGACGTGGCCATCCGACGGGAGTTGGATTGAAACCTGAGAGCAAGCCCCCTTGCCCTCGGCCGGGCTGATCGAAGCAGGGGTAGCCGAGGCTGTCCTGATTCCCGTCCCAAGCGTTTGTCCCCTGGCAAAAACCCCACGGAGCATAAGATCGCGTGAGGTCAGTTTGGCGAAAAGAGCTGAGGTCAGCGATCTGATTAATAAATGCTCCAGCCGTTACCGTAGCCGTGTTGTTGTAGATGACACCCGTACCGCCTCGAATCCCAATGAAGGAC
>Ga0075434_100006713_pt1 | contig 10572 bp, 13 predicted proteins | sample RhiMethybrSRZTD3_FD_75298 | JGI IMG/M metagenome (GOLD analysis project Ga0075434, IMG submission 75298) | Populus rhizosphere microbial communities from Tennessee, USA - Rhizosphere MetaG P. TD hybrid SRZTD3 | ecosystem: Host-associated > Plants > Roots > Rhizosphere > Soil | place: USA...
ACCGACCAGAACGCCTCCACCGGCGGCGCGTCTTCTTTCGTGAAACGAATGACATATTTGTTCGCGCCATCGAGCGGCTTGCCGTTTTCGTCGCCAAGATTGAGCGGATAGACAGCATCCTCGGGAACATTTGCGCCTAGTCCAGCCTGCGCAACGATGGCTCGTTTCAAATAATAGTTCCCGTACACGCCCATCGTATCCGTGTTCATCGACCAGTTGTTTGCCACGCGCGCCATGCTCGGGGTTTTCCATTCCATCAGCTTCTGGGCGGCGGCCGGTGCATCGTCGATGGCCTTCCGCACCGTCGCATCAAGCCTGGAAACGTCGAAGCTCTTGCCGCGCTCAAGACCGATTCGTTTCATGCGCGCGATGATCGGCTCATCGGTGATGTGCGCGGGGTGCAGCTTGAGCAGCTCGGCGGCGTAGGCGAAAAATTTATCGCCCGCCATCGTGTCAACCTGTTTCTTTGGCGGTGTTTTGACGTCGACGCTCGGATCGATCGTCTGCTTCACTGCGACCGGAGGCTTGCCCCAGCCGGACAGCGGCGTGATTTTGTAGCCCTTCTGAATGTCATGAACGGCAGCGTAGTCGGGTGGCCCATCCGTCTTCGTGCGGCCGATGATGCAGACATAAGGCGTCGGCGCATTGATGCGCGTGAAGCCCTCTGGTACTTTGCCATTCCAGCCGGGAGGCACGAGCAGGAAATTGGCCGCCTTGGTGCCCGTCGTGCGCCAGCCCGGAGAGGCGAACACGTCGGTCCACATGTCGAGCATCGGCAGCAGGTAGTAACGGCCGCCGGTGTCCGGCGCCGAAATGACCATCGGCTCGCGCGTGAGATCCAGCCAGGCGCTCGAATACAGCGTATCGAAATTGGGCCGTACGACGACTCTCATGTCTGCCGTCGGGAAAGCCTGGACGTTGTCGAATGTATTTGGCGGACCGCCGATTCCTGCGATCTTGGGATCCGAGTTGATCATCTGCTTGCGCGTGAGGTCCATCGTCACGAGTGGGTAGAAGTAAAGGTACGCGTCGGTCGCGATGCTGCGCGCTTCCGCCTCGCTGATCGCAGGCGTGGTTTGTGCGCTTGCGTGGGGCGCGGTGGTGAGAGCCGCGAAAAAGCTCAGGGACAGGGCCAGTGTGGTTTGTTTCATGACAGATTCCTTTCACGGACGACGCAGCGAAATCCCACGTGGCTCGTCGACGTGTCGACAGGCTGCGCATGGCGCGAGGCGGGACGGTAGCGGCGGCAATAGTTCGGCGCGCAGAGATGCGAGCCGCCTTTCAAGACTTTGCGGGGAATTCTGATGTTAGGCTGACAGGTATCGTAACTGTCGGCTTCGGATCCACCGCGCGGATTTTCGGGAATGCAGCAGGCCTTTGGCGCATCGGCCTGATGCTTCGGCGAGTACCAGTCGCTGGTCCATTCCCATACGTTGCCGATCATGTCGTAGAGGCCGTAGCCGTTGGGCGGAAACGCAGTCACCGGCGACGTGCGCTCGTGACCGCCCGGACTCCGCTTCTGATGCGGAAATTCGCCTTGCCACGTGTTCGCCATCTGCCGATCGCCGGGCATGAACTCATTGCCCCAGGCAAACTCCGCGTCCTCGAGGCCGCCGCGCGCGGCAAACTCCCATTCGGCTTCGGTCGGCAAGTCCTTTCCGGCCCAGCGCGCATACGCCAGCGCATCGGAATAAGCGACGTGCACGACAGGATGATCGTCGAGCCCCTTGATATTGCTCTTCGGCCCATAGGGGTGGCGCCAGTTCGCGCCTTTCAGAAAAGTCCACCACTGACTCCAGTCGCGCAGGTCGACCGGACGGTTTGGCGGCGTGAAAACCAGCGAACCGGCAAACAGCATGTGCGGTAGCGCGCCCGGATAATCTTTCGGATCCGGCGGAATCTCCGCAAACGTAACGTGACGAGTCGCGTTGACGAATTCCTTGAACTGGCGATTGGTAATCGGCGCGCGCTCGATCCAGAAGTCGTCGATGGTCACTCGGTGGATCGGCGCTTCCTCCGGATAGTGCCTATCGGACCCCATGCGGAACGTGCCACCGGAAATCCGGACCATGCCTTCGGTGTCGGAATTGCCAGGCCTGGAGTTGTCGTGACGGCGCAGGTCGACCTCTGATTCAAGCCCTACGAAAGCTCCCATGCCGGCAAGCTTTGCGCGAGGCCAACAGGAGGTCGAGTTGGACCGTAGTCCAATTTTACGGCTGCAAAAATAAGAACCCCGTCCAACGCGCGAGGCGACTGGGGACGGGGAGGAGGGGGGATGTCGCCTCGCGCGTGTCCATGAGGCTGGCAAACCACAATGGATCTCTGGAGCCTGTCAGTGTGTACCGCCGCGACCCTCCTGTCGATTGGACCGTGGTCCAATGTGGCAACATGACTGTTACATTACGCCCGCCTAAACGCATGTCTGTGCAGCGCTTTTCAAGTATTTTCGATGACTTCGATTGGCTGTAATCTCAGCCGCATAAAATTAATGTGATCGGGTGCCGGCCAATGAATGTCCTCGCTCCTGACGCTGCGATTGAAGGCCGGCACAGCCGGGCACCGCACGAGGACTGGGCAAAGACTTTCCGCAACGCACTGATCGTGGCGGTCGCCTATTATATCGGCGCCGAAATTGCATTTCTCATCGGCACGCTTACGGACAGGATTTTCGCCCCTTTCTGGCCGCCGAACGTCGTTCTGTTTTGCGCGCTCTTGCTTAGCCCGCCTCGACAATGGTGGACCTATATTCTTGCGGCGCTTCCAGCGCACGTCGCGGCCGAGTTGCAGGTTGGAATGCCAGCGGCGCAGTTGCTGGTTGCTTTTGCGACGAACTGCTCTGTGGCTGTGACCAATGCGTTCATTCTGCAGCATCTGCAATTCGACCCTCCCTGGTTCGGAAGCATCCGCAAAGCGACCACCTATGTCTTCGTTGCAGCTTTCGTTAGTCCCGCACTTTGCGCTTTTGGCGGTGCGTTTGTGCAAATTCTCGGCGGCGGGTCGATCGAGAACTACGGTGTGTACTGGGCGCGCTGGTACGCGTCCAATGCTTTGGGCAGCCTCACGCTCGCGCCGATCGCGCTCATATGCATCGAACGGATGGGCTCTTTTACGTTCGCTCCAACGCTTCGGCGCGTTGAGGCCATATTGGTCGCGACCGTTCTTGCGGTTACGTGCCTGTTCGCGTTCAAAGAAGACAGCTCGATCGCAAGCGGCTATGTCCCGGCGCTTCTGTACCTGCCTTTGCCAATTATCGTCTGGGCTGCCGTTCGCTTCGGCGCCGCAGGCGCCAGCGGCGTGATCATGGTGATCAGCCTCGCGCTGATCTGGCGCACGCTGAATGGTCACAATCTTTTTGATGTCGGGAATGCAGAAGCGAATGTCTTCGCCATGCAGCTGTTCCTGATCGGCTTGTCCTGTCCGGTGCTCCTGCTGGGCGCCGCCATCGAAGAAACGCGTCACGCCGAAACGGTCACGCGCGAACGCGAAGAGCGGATCTCGTTCGCCGCCGCATCCTCGAGCGTGGGTCTCTGGCAGTATGACCTTGCAACGGACAGCTTTTGGGCCACCGACTATTGCCGCACATTGTTCGGCTTGCCTTCCGGCGTTCCCCTGGATCTCGACAGATTGCTGAATCGTATTCATCCCAACGATTTTCCAACGGCCCATGCAGCGTTCCAATCGGCCATCGCGCGCGCGGCACCGTTGGAAATCGAATTTCGCGTGCAGGGAAGGGACCGTGGCTATCACTGGGTCTCCGCCCGCGCCCAGCCGGTTTTCGGCGACGATGGTAACCCGACCGCGATGACTGGAGCATTTGCCGACGCGACGTCGCGCAAGATAGCGGAATCCGAAGCCGACATGCAGCGGCATGAGATCGCCCATTTGATGCGTGTTTCGATGCTGGGAGAATTATCGGGCGGTCTCGCGCACGAGTTGACCCAGCCGCTGACGGCAATTCTGTCAAACGCTCAGGCTGGGAAAATACTGCTGGCGGGCGGCAAGAAGAATTTGTCGGAAATCGGCAACATCTTTGATGACATCATCACGGAAGATAACCGCGCCGGGGAAGTCATTCATCGGCTTCGTGGACTGATGAAAAAGGGAGAGATCAAATACGAAGCTGTCGACATGAACGGGCTGATCACATCGACTCTTCGGCTTCTTCACAGTGAACTGATAGGCCGTCGGATCGCGATCAAAGACGAAAAAGCCGTCGATTTGCCGCCGGTGCACGGCGATCCGATACAGTTGCAGCAAGTCCTGCTCAATCTTTTCATGAACGCAATGGATGCAATGGACGGCGTCGCACCGTCGCGGCGCGCCATTACAGTCAACACCGCGGTGACGGACGAGGGCGGGATCGACGTCCGTATTTCAGACTGCGGTATGGGGTTGCCGAAGTCGCAAGAACACAGCGTTTTTCAGCCGTTTTTCACGACCAAAAAGCGGGGCCTCGGCCTTGGCCTTCCCATCTGTGCTTCGATCATGAAGCTCCATGGCGGCACGCTCTCGCTTCAAAACAATGTGAGTGAAGGCGCCACGGCTATATTTCGCCTGCCCCCCGCCGGGAGCTTGAGCTAAGATTTTATGCGGTGAGGGTGGCGTCATGCGTGAAGCGGGTTTTACCACGTTTCTTGTGGACGATGATCCCGCGGTCCTTCGATCGATCACGCGCCTTTTGAATGCAGCCGGCTACAAGACGAAATCATTTTCGTCTCCGCAGGAATTTCTGTCCTCGCATGATCCCGCCGTGCCCGGCTGCGCAATAATCGATCTTGTCATGTCGGAACTCGACGGCCTCCATCTGCAGCAGGCCTTGATTGAGACCGGCTCGGACCGCCCCATAATTTTTTTGACAGGCCAGGGCGATATTTCGACCAGCGTAAAAGCCATGAAGGCGGGCGCTGTCGATTTCCTCACGAAACCGGTCCAGCGCGAAGCGCTTTTCTCCGCGGTGAAGCGCGCGGCAAATGTGGATGCTGCGTCGCGCCAGAGGCGCAATGAATCGAAATCGATCGGGGAGCGAATTTCCACCCTGACGCATCGCGAAAGAGAAGTACTCGAATACGTCATTGCCGGCCGGCTCAATAAGCAGATCGCCGCTAGCCTTGGGACCGTGGAAAAGACAGTCAAAGTCCACCGCGGGCGCATGATGGCAAAGCTTGGCGTTCGCACGGTTGCCGACCTGGTCCGGCTCGCTAACAAAGCCGGAATTGCGCCTGCCCATTCCGTGGTGGGATAGCCACACTACGTTGGGAAACCGACCATGTAGGCCCTTAGGTCAACTCGACGGGCTCACGCGTTTGCTTGAAACTTTCGGCAATATGCCAAGGACTCCCATACGGGTTGCAATCGTCGACGACGAGCCTGCGGTGCGAACTGCCCTGGCTCGCCTGCTCGAGGCGTCATCGTTTGAGACGGCGACTTATGGCTCGGCAAGGGAATTCATCGATTCCATGCGCCGCGGCTTGCCCGAATGTCTCATCGTCGACGTGCATATGCCGGACTTCAGCGGGCTCGATCTGCAGCGGTACCTCAACCGCATCGACAAAAAGATTCCCACAATTGTCATCACGGCATTCGACGACGCGGGCATTCGCGAGCGAAGCGCGGCATCAGGGGCGAAGGCTTTCCTCACCAAGCCGCTGCACGGCCCGACGCTGATCGACGCCATCACGACCGCGATGATGGATTCCCGGGAGGACGGCACCGTCGTTTTGAAAAAGAACGGGACCGATCAATAAGATTCGGCACCGATCGCGATTAATCCTGTTGGACCACGGTCCAATTTCGCCGAAAACCGGCTGATCCTAGAAAATTATCCTGCCGAAGCCGGAACTCTTCGAGATTTGCGGAGTTTGGGTGCGCGCGGAACCCGCAGTGCGGCGTGTAGCAGTTTTGCTTGCGGATGCTTTCAATCGCACTGCAACATAAGGAGGTAATAATGCAACGGATTTTTGTCGCTGTCCTAATTACCTCTTTTTCAATAGGGACTGCGATGGCGCAGTCCTGCGCCTCCAAGGCCGTCAGCAAAGAAGGCAAGCCTCTTACCGGCGCGGCCAAGACGAGCTTCATCAAGAAGTGCAAGGAGGATGCGTGCGAGTCGAAAGCCGTCAGCAAGGACGGCAAGCCGCTCTCGGGAGCGGCAAAAACAAGCTTCATGAAAAAGTGCGAACGGGCGGCCTAGTCGCCGTCGGCTCAAGCCAGGAGTTAAGACATGCGAACTATCATTGCGGTCAGCTGCGCCGTTATCGGCGCGTCAATCCTGTCTTTTCCGGCTCTTGCGCAGCAAAAGACAGTCAAGGCCTGCGAGGCAGAATGGCGGGCCAACAAGGATGCTAACCAGGCCCAGGGAATAACCCTGAAGGCCTACGTCACGCAGTGCCGCGCGGGGGCAAGCGCCGCGCAGCCCTCACAGCCGGCGACAACAACAGCAGCGGCGCCGGCCACCGCGGGACAAAAAACGGCCAAGGCATGCCGCGATGAATGGCGCGCCAACAAAGCCGACAATCAGGCCAAGGGAATAACCGAGAAGGCTTATGTAACGCAGTGCCGCGCGGGCGGAACGGTCGCACAGCCAGCACCGGCTCCCATGGCTCCGCCGCCTGCCCAGACAAGAACTACGACGGCGCCGACGACGCCTCCATCCGGTCCTGCGGCGACGACGGGGTCTAGACCGGCGTCAACGACGCCGACTGGTGCGAACCAATATCAAACCGAGGCTCAGGCCAAATTCCGCTGTGGCCCAGGCACCGTGGTTTGGGCCAACACGGATTCAAAGATCTATCACTTCTCGGGCAACAAAGCCTACGGCAAGACAAAAACCGGCGCCTATATGTGCGAACAGGATGCCACGAGCCAGGGAATGCGGGCGGCCAAAAACGAGAAACATCCCTGAACGATCTTTGGCTAGCGTTGTAACGGATGGCCGGGTTTGACCCGGCCATTCGTTATTTGGACGTCAGGTGGGACGGGACCGGATCACCAAACAATCAAGCGCAAGCCCTTTTTCTGGGGCAGCATCGTCCCCACATGCCGGCCAGGATCAGGAGGATACCGCTGAAATGTCGGAACCATTTATCGTCGTCATTCCACACCGGCTCGGCAAAGATGAGGCCTTGCGGCGCATCAAAGACGGGCTTGGCCGCGCCAAGACCGAGTTCGCGTGGCTATTGTCGCTTGAGCAGGAGGTCTGGACCGGAGACCTTTTGAATTTCCGGGTGGCCGCGCTCGGGCAACGCGCGTCCGGCACGATCGATGTATATGAAGCGGGCGTGCGCCTTGAGGTTACGCTCCCGTGGCTGCTCGCGCGCTTTGCCCACGCAGCGCAGCGCGTGATTGGCCAGCGAGGCCAACTGATGCTGGAGAAAAAGTAGAGCGCATTCAGTTTCAGTTTCTGATGCCGATCCATCCGCGAAATTGCTGCTAGTATGCGGCAAAAGATCGGGGGGCGCTCATGACGGTAGATCGGATTTTCCTTGCATACATGGTATTGACTGGCGCCTTCGCCGGTTTAGCCCTTGTTGTTGCGCCGCAGCTGCAGAATTCTGTGATCAAGCCGTATTTCTGGATCCTGATCGCCGTCGGGTTGTTCGATGGCGGAAATTATCTGCTTGGGCGCACAGCCGCCGGACAGATGGTGACGATGGGCGCGCGTCTTGCCGGCTTCGTGATCGGGGTTGTGGTGATGGTGGCGATCCCGACCATCACCGGGACGCCGGTCAAATTCTTTTAGAACTCTAGTTTCCCAGTCCGAGCACCCAATAGCGCTTGCCGTTGACGCCGACCGCCGATGCAATGCCATAGCTGCTGACATCCCGTCGCAACATGTTGGCGCGATGCCGCCCCGATCTGGCCCACATGCGGATGACACAATCTTCGGTCGCGCAACCGTACGCGACATTCTCGGCCGCCGCGCCAGAGGTCAGCGATACGCGCTGGCGGAAGCCCGCATGGTCGAGCCGTTGCCGCGCGGCGAGGCTTTGCGCGTGACCGTACGCAGCGCCGGTCAGCGCTACGCTTACCGACAGCGGAGACCTGCCATGCTGGGCGCGGAATGAATTGAGATCGAGCGAGAGTGCTGGCGTCATGGAAAGAGCCCAGGCAGCAATCAACGACGCAAGGGTCGATGGCCCCACTCGCATCATCAATAATATGTGTAACGGCGTCCCTGCGTCGGCGGCTTCCACCAGCACGCATAGGAAATGTAATCGCCGTACATGCGATGAATGCTTGTGATGACGGCGTATTTATTGAATTGACCGCAATTGCCTTGGGCGATGTCGAGGGCGGCGCGTTCGGCTTCCGGCGACCACGGGATAATCCCGCCGACGTCATTCCCCTTGTGACCATAAACGCCGCACGAAGCGAGCATCAAGCTGAGCACCGCCGCCAGCACCGCTTGCCTTTTCATAGCTTCCCACCAGCCCCTGTCCATCAGCCCGCCGATTCCGTTTATGCTAAAAGCTTGCCGCGGAATACGCTAGCCCTGTCAAATTGGCGTGGGGATTGAAGGAGTTTGGCCATGAAAGACATTGGGCGCGTCGGGCAGATCGTGGCTTTCAACCAGATGCTGGCACTTGGGTGCATAGCCTCGTTTGCTTTGCCCGCACTTGCGGATTCCGATCCGAACGCCTGCCGGGGCGTCGATTTCGACATGAAGCGACCCCTCGTCGCTTCGCGAAATTCGGTGCGCCCGCATGTCAATTTCGTGAAGGGTCCCGATGATGACGCCGCCTGTCCTGCGGACAAAGACGCATGCCGCAAAAAAGCGTACCTCGTGCCCGGGGATGTAATACTGACAGGACGGGCACAGGGCGCCTTCACCTGTGCTTCGTATCAATCGTTTCATGCACGAAAACAGAATTGGACGGTCGGTTGGCTCCCGACCTCATCCCTAACTCCACTGGAACCGATGGGCTCGCCCAAGGCGGCCGACTGGATCGGCACGTGGTCTCATCCAGGTGGCACGATCTCAATCAAGCGTGGTGATGGAGGGAAGCTGAGCATCGAGGGCGAGCACACTTACCCGGCGGCACAGAATGTTCACACCGGAGTGCTCGGCGCAACGGTGACTCCGACTCAAGGAATGATCGCTTTTGCCGAGGACGGCAGCGTTCCTTTCGATCGAGCCGAAGAGGGTCAATGCCTGGTCCGCATGCAGCGCGTTGGCGCGTGGCTGCTTGTGGAAGACAACATGCAATGCGGCGGTTCCATGGTCACCTTCACCGGCCTCTATCGCCGCGAGTAAAACGCAAATGCTGCGCTGAAAATCATTGCCTGCAATTTGTGATTCCGGGACGTGACTTTGTTTACATCGGTCACGCGGTTTACATCGGTCACGCGGGGAACCGGCATATGCCAAAAGTCTCCAATTCTTAATTTTTTCACAAGCATTCCCGAATTCTGTCCCGATTCGAATGCACTTAGCCCGCGGACGGGGGGAGCTCCCACCTTTTACATTCAATATTTGCGACGATGCGTGCCTGCGCGTGCGTCCGCATTCGAGAGGACGACATGCGCCACTTGCCTTTGTTCGTTGTTCTTTGCTCGCTCACGATCTTCGGCACCGGCACCGTGCGCGGCGAGGAGACACGCGACCAGGCTCCAGCGCCAGCCGCGGCTGCCGAGAGTGCCACGAACGCCGGGGAACAATCTGTTCCGCCGGCGGCGGCGGCGAAGCCGGTCATTGAACGCTCAAAGCGTGAAATCTGCGACACGCTCGTGCAATCGGCGCAATCGAACGCCTTGCCGATTCCCTTTTTCATCCGCCTGCTGCTGCAGGAAAGCGGGTTCAGGTCCGACGTGGTGAGCCGCGCCGGCGCGCAAGGGATCGCGCAGTTTGTGCCAGAGACGGCGAGATCCGTGGGCCTCGACAATCCGTTCGACCCTCTGCAGGCCATCGCTGCCTCGGCACGGTTGTTGTGCAACCTTGTGACGAAGTTCGGCAATCTCGGTTTGGCCGCCGCCGCATACAATGCCGGCCCGCGCCGCATCAGCGATTGGCTGGTCAGGAAGAGCAAATTGCCGCAAGAGACGCAGCATTACGTGAAGACGATTACGGGACGCCCGGCGGAAACGTGGAAGGGCAAACGGGCGCCGACTGCCGAACAGAGCTTGGCGAAGCACGCTCCGTGCCGAGACGACGCGGGAGTTATTGCCTCGGAGACGCCAAGCGCGCCCCAAATCGAGGCCCGATCGCGCGTCCTGGCGCGTTCCAGCGCGAAGGAAACATCCAGGACTACGGTTGCTCAAGCATCAGCCAATCCGGCCAGGACGTCGTTGGCCCGCCTTGCAAAGCGCCACAAAGGTGGAAAAGGGGCTGTCCAGCTGGCAGCAGCCAGCAAAAAGAGCCGGCACAAAGCGCAGTCATAGTAGTACCGGCCGCCTTCAGGCCTCGGTTCCCATGGGTTGGGACCCCCACCGATGCCCTTTTTGATGCAATTTCTGCTAAAAGACCGGCGCGTCATGTTTAGTTCGCGTCGGGTGTCTGATGGCTCCGTCCTCGCGTCCCACCGATCTGTTGTCGGATCTGCCGGAGCAGCTGTCGTCCGGGCTGCTCGCAAACGCGAA
>Ga0075434_100006719_pt1 | contig 10568 bp, 11 predicted proteins | sample RhiMethybrSRZTD3_FD_75298 | JGI IMG/M metagenome (GOLD analysis project Ga0075434, IMG submission 75298) | Populus rhizosphere microbial communities from Tennessee, USA - Rhizosphere MetaG P. TD hybrid SRZTD3 | ecosystem: Host-associated > Plants > Roots > Rhizosphere > Soil | place: USA...
CGCTTCATGAACGTGACCTACGACGAGCCGAACCGCGAGCACCTTCTCATGTTCATCATCGGCGGCAACCAGCCGCAGGCCGAGTTCACGCCCGAGGCGATGCGCCGCTGCGAAGCGTTCGCCACAGAACCGCAAGCACGAACAACGTCGCGAGCAGCAGCGTCGCGCCCGCGAGCCCGCGCCACAAAGGCTCGGGGTGGTCCTGCGCGTAGCGCGCGGCCGCGTACGCGAGCGCGTCGAGCGGGAAGGTAAAGGCCCACCAGGACGCGGCGAAGCCCCACCGCGCGAAGCCGCGCGCATAGGCGAGCAGCGCGACGCCGAGCACCAGGCCGAAGAAATACAGGTTCTCGAGGAAAAACGCGCCCTGGTAGAGCGCGACGCCGTTCGCGTACACGAGCGACGGCGGCACGAGCAGGATGAACCAGCTCGGCCGCAGCGGCTCGGGAAGCGCGGGCCCGAAAGCCGCCCGGTAGAGAAGCAGCGCCATCAGGATCGGCGCCACCGTGGCCGAAACCCCGAAGCTGAATCGAGCGGCTTCGGCAAGGCCCAGCGTGAACGCCGGGCCGGGCAGGACGATGCCGCCCACCATCACGATGAGCCAGCCGGCGTTCAGCTGCGCGAGCTCGATGCCGCCGGAGAGCCAGCGGTAGAGCGTGAACATCTGGAATGCGAGCAGCAGCACGAAGCTGGCCCACCACAGCGCTTGTCCGGTCCCCGGGAGGTAAGGCGCGATGCCGCCGGCGACCAGCGACATCCCGACCGGCAGCGCGCCGCAGAAGCCGAGCGTCACCGGGTTCCAGAACTCCGCCTTGACGGCGTCCGCGAAGCGAATAGCCTTAACAATGTAAAGAGGGGTGATTATTACGAAAAGAAGCGTGCCGAGCGCGACCCAGAGCTCGGTGAAGTACGCGGGGGCGCGCAGAAAACCCGGCAGCACCGTGGCGGTGGCGCGCGCGGTCAGGCCGAGGCCCACGGTTCCCATCACCGCGCCGAAGAGCCCGACCGGGAGGTTGCGGATGCTCAAGCGGTGGTGCCGAGGTAGTAGTTCCGGACGAGCTCGTTCCTCTCGAGCTCCGCGACGCTGCGCCCTTCGAACACGATCTCGCCGTGCACGATGATGTAGCCCCGGTCGGCGATGCGGATCGCCTGGTGGAAGTTCTGCTCTGCCATCAGGACCGTGAGGCCGTACTGCGCCTTGAGCTCCTGGATCTTGGTGATGGTGTGCGAGACGAGGATCGGGGCGAGGCCCACCGAAGGCTCGTCCACCAGCAGGAGCTTGGGCGCCGACATCAGGGCGCGCGCGATGGCGAGCATCTGCTGCTGCCCTCCGGACATCGATCCCGCGAGCTGCCGGCGGCGCTCGGCGAGCACGGGAAAGGCCTGGTAGCAGAACTCCCGGTTCTTCGCGATCTCGCCCCTCGCCTGCCTGCGGAAGGCGCCGAGCAGCAGGTTCTCCTCCACGGTGAGCTTCGGAAAGAGCCGCCTTCCCTCGGGCACCATGGCGACGCCGAGGTTGACGATCTCCTCGGTGGAGAGTCTCGCCAGATCGTATTTCTGGTTATCCATGGTCAAGAAAACCGAGCCGCTCGTGGGCCGCACCATGCCCATCACGCACTTCATGAGCGTGCTCTTGCCGTTGCCGTTGGTGCCGAGCAATGCGACGGTTTCCCCCTGGGAAATGGTCATGGAAACCCCGTGCAGGGCCCGCACCGCACGGTAGCCGGCCTCGACGTCCTGGATGCGAAGGCTAAGCGCCAAGGTACGCCCGCTGCACGTCGGGATTGGCGACGATCGTTTCGGGCGTGCCTTCGCAGATGATCTTGCCCGCGTCGAGGCAGATCACGCGCTGCGAGAAGCGCATCACCGCCTGCATGATGTGCTCGATCATGATGATCGTGATGCCCTCGGCGTTCAGGCTGAACAGGATCTTCAGCACCTCGTCGACCTCGCTCCCCGAGAGCCCGGCCATCGCCTCGTCCGAGATGAGGAGGCGCGGCCGCGCCGCCATGGCCCGCGCCAGCTCGAGCTTGCGCAGCTCCACCTGCGAGAGCTGGTTCGCCTGGGCGCGCGCCTTGTCGGCAAGGCCGATCCGTTTGAGGATGTCCATCGCCTGGTGCTCGGCGTCGGACTGCTTGAGGTGCGCCACGTACTCGTAGGGCACGAGCAGGTTCTCGAGCACCGACATGCTGTGGAACGGCCGCGGGATCTGGAAGCTGCGCGCGATGCCCTTGCGCGTGCGCCGGTACGCGGGCAGCTTCGAGATCTCCTCGCCCTGGAACTCGATCGAGCCGCCCTCGTTTCGCAGCGACCCCGAGATGCAGTTGATGAGCGTGGTCTTGCCCGAGCCGTTGGGCCCGATCAGCCCGAAGCGCTCGCCCGGTGCGATCGCAATGCTCACCTCGGAGAGCGCGGTGAAGCCGCCGAAGTGCTTGGACACTCCCTGCACCTTGAGAAGCGGCGCGTTCATCGCTCTACCTCAAAATCAGGGACAGACCACGTTTTTGCAGCTTCCGCCGCCCCACTACCCCCGATCGCCTCGAGAATCGCTTCCCCCCTTGAAAGGGGGCCGGGGAGAAAAACGTGGTCTGTCCCTGATTTCATCGGTTCTTTACGAATTTCTTGAACAATCCAATCACCCCGTCGGGGGCGAACACGACGACGAGCACGAGGAGCACGCCGATCACGAGCACGTTGATCTCGCTCGAGATGGTGACGGTGACGATCTGCTGGATCGTGCCCAGGAGCAGCGCGCCGATCACCGGCCCCAGCCAGTGAACGGTGCCGCCGATCATCGGCATGGCGAGCGCCGAGACCGAGTAGTTGAGGCTGAAGCTCGAAGCGGGCTCGATGAAGCTCAGGTACATCGGCATCGGCGCCCCGGCCGCGCCCATCAAGGCCCCGGACACGGTGCAGGCGAAGAGCTTGAGCTTGAGCGTCGGCACGCCTGAGCATTCGGCGGCCTCCTCCGAGTCGCGGATCGCGCGCAGCCCGCGCCCGATCCAGGACACCTGCACGTAGCGCGCGACGGACACGGCGATCACCGCGAGCAGGGCCATCACGGCGAAGAGCATCCGCGTGTAGCTCGCGAACGGAGGCAGCACGTCCGGGCGAAGAATCTGCAGGCCGGTGGCGCCGCCGACGTAGCGCCAGTTGATCATCATGGTTTCCATGATGAAGATGATCGCCACGGTGGCGATGGCGAAGAAGATGCCGCGCAGCCGCAGCGTGAGGAGGCCGACGCCGAAGCCGAGCAGCCCGCTCACCGCCGCGGCGGCGACGATCTGCACCGCAAGCGGCGCATTCAGCCACTTGAAAAGCACCACCCCGGTGTACGAGCCGATGGCGAAGAACGCGGCGGTGCCGAAGTTCACGTAGCCGGCGTAACCGCCAAGGATGTTCCACGCCGTGGCAAGCACCATGAACTGCAGCACCACGAACGCGGCGTAGAAGAAATATTCATTGATGCCGGAGATCGCCGTCAGGAAGGCGACGACCAGCACCGCCGCGGCGCCGATCCAGTATTTCATCTTCCGAACAGTCCCTGGGGCCGGATGCCGAGCACCACCAGGAGAAGACCAAAGGCCACGGCCGGCGCCCACGAAGCGCCGAACATCATCAGCACCACCGATTCCGCTACACCGAGGATGAGGCCCGCGGCGAGCGTGCCGGTCATGCTGCCGAGCCCGGCGAGCACGACGACGCAGAAGGTGCGCCCGATGTAGAGCCGGTCCATCGCCGGCTCGACCGGTCCGACGATGATGAGCATGGCGCCCGCGAGCGCGCTCACGCCGGTCGCGATGCCGAACGCCCACTGTTTGACGCGCACCGGGTTCGCGCCCATCAGGCGCAGCGCCGGCTCGTCCTGCGCCACCGCCTTGATCGCGCGGCCCGTGAAGGTTTTCGACAGATAGATCGTTAGAGAAAACGTCAGGACGAGTGCGACGCCGAAGGCCACCAGCATGCGGTACGGTACGCGGTAGTCGCCAAGCTCGAGGCTCGAGCCGATGTACGCCGCTTGCACGGTGCGCTGGTCGACGCCGAAGCCGAGGATCAGCGCCACCTCGATGATGAAGGCGAGGCCGAAGAAGAACGCGAGCCCGCGCACTCCGGCCTCGCTGCCGCGCTTCTCGAACGTCTCGTAGTAGAAGCGGTAGATCAGGATACCGAGGAGAAAGAACGCCGGCATCAGCACGACCCCGGCCACGATCGGGTCCAGGCCGTAATTCGCCAGAACGTAGGTGAAATACGAGCCTAGGATCATCACCGCCGGGTGGGCGACGTGCGGCACGTCGAGCAGGCCGAAGGAAACCGACAGCCCGATACTCACCGCGGCGTAGAAGCACCCCAGCAACACGCCGAAGAGCAGCGCCTCGAGCAGCAGGTCGAACGAAAAATCCATATGCCCCCAAAAAAGACGGCGCGGTCGTGCCGCGCCGTCTCCGCTATCTCAAGGGAGTGCCGCTATCCCTTGGCCGAGCGCGCCTTCTCGAACGGCGCGATCACCTCGCCGGTCTTGTAGTCGTTCGGATAGATCACCACCTGCTTGCCGGGCTGGCGGAACTGCTCGACGTCCTTGTCCACCACGCCGCGGAACTGCGCCTGCACCACGCGCGGCTTGGCCCATTCGCCGTTCTTGTCGAAGCTGATCGGCCCGACGATGGTCTTCATCTCGTTCTTGTGCAGGTACTCGGCCAGCTTCTTCTGGTCGAGGCTCTTGGTGCCGTTCACCGCCTGCTCCAGCATCTGGCCGATGGCGTAGTTGAACGGCGGCAGGTAAAAGCCGAGCGGGTCGACCTTCGCCTCGGCCGCCTTCTTGGCGTAGCGCGCGAGGAAATCCTCGATGCCGGGGTACTTCATGCCGGGAACGTACGAGTTGTAGTTCACGATGCCGTTCAGCTGGCTGCCGAGGGTGGACATGATCGGCGTGAACTGCAGTCCGACCATGCCACCGCCGAACATCTTGACCCCGGAGCCGACGCCGATCTCGTTCACCGCGCGCACGATCGCCACGGAGTCGTTCGGGTAGGACATCACGAAGACCATGTCGGGCTTGGCGGCGCGGATGCCGCGGATGAGCGACGAAAAGTCGGTGGTCGTCGGCGGGTAGTTCTGGTCGTACACCGACTTGATGCCGGCCTTCTTGGCGAGCTCGCGCGCGCCGTTCGCCAGGTTCTGCGCGAAATCGTTGTCGGCCGCGAGCACCGCGAGGGTCTTCGAGCCGAGCTTCTGCCCGTTGCTGAAGAAGCCGTCGGACCAGCTCGAGGCGTCGTTCCAGGGCGAGTTGTTGAACCACATGTCGTGCTGCACCTTCGCGTTCACCTGGAACGAGAAGTTGCCCATGAGGAGCAGCCCGCGCTGCTTCACCATCGGCATGATCGGCGCGGTGGGCACCGTGCCGTAGGGCGCGATCAGCAGGTCGACCTTGTCGACGTCGAGCAGCTTGGTGTAGATGCCCGGGACGTTGGCCGGGTTGGTCTGGTCGTCGTAGACGGTGAAGTCGACCTTGCGGCCGAGCAGGCCGCCCTTCTGGTTCACGTCCTCGACCCACATGCGCAGCGCGAGCAGCGCGGCCTGTCCGCCGGCGCCGAGCGAGCCGGTCTGCGGCATGCTCATGCCGATCTTGACAGGCCCCTGTTGAGCGAACGCCTTGCGCCGCGGCAACGCCGCCGCGACCGCGCCGGCGCCGACTGCGCTGAGAACCTTCCTTCGCGTGAAATTCATTCGACTCCTCCTTTTGTCCGATTCTAGCCTAGCCGGCGACGAACTCGACAAAGCCTTCCAGGTACTTTCGAAGCCGCGCGCGGATGGCATCGTCGGCGAGCCTGCCCGAGGCGTCGAATACCTTGGCCGCGCCGCCCACGTAAAGCAGCTGGCCGAAGTACGGGCGCATGCCCAGCGTACGAAACACCGGCAGCCACGCCGTCTGGGACAGCACCGTGCCGTAGGCGCCGGGCGAGGCCCCGATCAGTCCCACCGCGCGCCCCTTGAACACGCGTGGGACGTCCGCCGGCGGCCGTGTCATCCAGTCGATCGCGTTCTTGAACACGCCGGGAATCGAGTTGTTGTACTCGGGAGTGACGAGAAGGAGCGCATCGGCGGCGGCGATGCGCTCCTTGAGCTCGGCGGCGCGCGCGGGAATGCCCTGCGCAGCCTCCACGTCGCCATCGTAAAGGGGGATGCCGCGGATGGATTCGATCGCGAGGGTCGCCTGCTGCGGACACTCTTCGACCGCGGCGCGCAGCAGCGCGGCGTTGAACGAGCCGGCGCGCAGGCTACCGGCGATCCCGACGATTTGCACTGATCCCTAGCAAGCGAGCGGCGTTCCCGCCCATGATCTTCGCCTTATCCGCAGCGGAAATGCCCTTGGTCCCGCCGATGAAGTCGACCGGGTGCTCCATGCCCATGTCGTAGGGATAGTCGGTGCCGAGCACCACATGGTCGGCGCCGTAGCGCTCGACCATGTTGCCGAGCATCGTCTGGTCGAAGGTGATGGTGTCGAAATAGAACTTCTCCAGGTAGCTCGAGGGCTTCTTCTTGATCACGCTGCGGCAGTCGGGGCGCGCCTTCCATGCATGGTCCATGCGCGCCCAGTAGTGGGCGAGATAGCCCCCGGCGTGCGGCAGCACGATCCTCAGCTTCGGATGGCGCTCCAGCACGCCGTCGAAGATGAGATGGCTCGCGGCCACCGTGGTCTCGAGCGGGTTGCCGATCACGTTGTTGAAGTAGTGGTTCATCAGCCGCTCGCCTTGCGTGAAGCCGATCGGATGCATGAAGATCACGATGCCGAGCTCCTCGGCCTTGGCGAAGAAGCGTTCCAGGTCGAGCCTCTGATCCGTCAGATCCATGCCGTTCACGCTGGGATTGATCTCGACGCCGCGCAGCCCCAGGTTTTTCACGCAATGAGTCAATTCCGAAACGGCGAGATCCGCGTTCTGCAACGGCACGGTGCCGAGCGCCACAAAGCGATCGGGCCACTTCGACACGATCTCGGCGAGGCGCTCGTTCACCATGCGGGCGAGCGCCTGGCCCTCGCCCGGCTCGGTCCAGTAGTAGGTCTGCATAGGCGCGGGCGACACCGCCTGGATGTCGATCCCCATCCGGTCCATGTCCTTCAGCCGCACCTCGATCGAGGACAGCTTGGGCGCGCGATCGCGCATCTGCTTCTGGTTGGTTTCGCGCGTGAGCGCGTTGGCGAACTTGACGTTCGGGTCGTACTGCGCCGGGTTGCGGTCGGCCACCTTCGCCGCTACGTCGGGATTGGCGTAATGACAATGCAGGTCGATCCTGAGGCTTTTTCCGGTTTTTTTCTTTGCAACTACGGTGGAACCCCGTGAAGCGGGGGCGCAGCTGTACATCATCTAGAACACTCCCAGGTGTTGGGTAATGAGGGTCGGATTGTCGCGCACCTGCGCCGCCGGCCCGGAGAAAGCGACGCGCCCGGTGTTGAGGAGCACCGCGTCGTCGGCGAGCTCCAGGGCCATCTTCACGTTCTGCTCGACCAGCACGATCGACTGGCCCTGCGCCTTCAGCTTGGCGATGGTGCGGCCGACCTCCGCGACGATGAGCGGGGCGAGCCCCTCGGAGGGCTCGTCGAGAAGCAGCAGCCGCGGGTTCCCCATGAGGGCGCGCCCGATCGCGAGCATCTGCTGCTCGCCGCCCGAGAGCGAGCCGGCGTGCTGCTCGGCGCGCTCGCTCAGCCGGGGGAACAGGTCGAACACGCCTTTGAGGGTCCAGCCGGCGGGGCCTTTTCGGAATGCGACCCCCAGGTTCTCGCGCACGGTGAGCGTCGGGAACACGCGCCGGCCCTGCGGCACCAGTCCCGCGCCCTTGCGCGCGATGGCCTCGGGCGACAGGCGCTCGATCGCCTCGCCGAAGAGGCGCACCGCGCCCCGGCGCGGGCGCAGCCAGCCGATCACCGTGTTCATGCACGTGGTCTTGCCGGCGCCGTTGCGGCCGAGCAAGGCGAGCACCCTGCCCTCGGCGACGCTGAACGTGACCGAGTGCAGCACGTGGCTGTCGCCATAGAGCGCGTCCACGTCTTCCAGGGCAAGGGCCGGGGCGTTTTCGTTAATGGCCAAGATAGACTTCTCGGGTTCGCGGATCCGCAACGACCTGCGCGCGGCTTCCTTCCACGATCACGCTGCCGTAGTGCAGCACGGTGATGCGCTCGGCCATGTCGAGCGCCGTATCCATGTCGTGCTCGATCATCACCACCGTCACGTCGCGCGGGATGCCCGCGATCAGCGCCTTGACGGCGACCCGCTCCTCGCGCGACAGGCCGGCGAGCGGCTCGTCGAGGAGCAGCACCTTCGGCGCCTGCGCCAGCGCCATCGCGATCTCGACCCTGCGCTTGTCGCCGTAGGCGACCTCGGACAGCGGCCGCTTCGCCAGCGCCTCCAGGCCGACACGCTTCAACACCGCCTTCGCCTCCTCGTAGAGGCCGGGCGGAATGGTGCCGAAGGCATTCCAGCGGAGCTTGCGCAGCCCGAGGAGCGAGAGCGCGATGTTGTGCTCGAGCGAGTCCCTCGGGAACAGCGTGATGATCTGGTAGGTGCGGCCGAGCCCGAGGTGCGCCCGCCGGTGGGTCGCGAGCCGGGTCATCGGCCGCTCGAACAGCGCGATGCTGCCGGCGTCCGCCGGCAGGTCTCCCGTGATGAGGTTGAATAGCGTCGTCTTCCCGGCGCCGTTGGGGCCGATGATGAGGCGCCGCTCGCCCGGCGCGACCTCGAGCGACACGCCGTTGATGGCAGGCAGGCCACCGAAAGACTTCTTCAGGTTTTGGATCTGAAGCGCCGCCATAGCCTTTGCACCCCTGGAACCACGCCTTCCGGCATGAAGACCACGATCACCACGAACACGATGCCCATCAGCATGTTCCAGCGCTCGACGTAGCCGGAGACGTAATTCTTCAACAGCATGACGATGGCCGCGCCGAGCAGCGGTCCGCCCAGCGTGCCCGAGCCACCGGCGATCACCGCGAGCAGGCCTTCCGCCGAGTTGGTGAGCGAGAGCGAAACCGGGTGGATGTACTTGTGGTAGTAGACGAAGAGCAGTCCGGAGACCGCGCCCCAGAACCCGGAGTAGATGAACGCGACCCAGCGGACCATCCACACGTGGTGGCCGAGCGCCGCCATGCGCCTCGGCTGGTCGCGCGTGCCGCGCAGCGCGGCGCCGAGCGGCGAGCCGACGAAGCGCGCCATCAGCCACACCGCCGCCGCCGCGACCGCCAGAGTGCAGAAGTAGAACGTGGTCGGGTTGTCGAGGTTGAGGCCGAACGGCGCCGGGCGGCTCAACCCGCGCACCCCGTTGTCGCCGTCGGTCATCGCGACCCAGCGGTAGGCCGTCCCCCAGAGCACCTGGGAGAGCGCGAGCGTGAGCATCAGGAAGCCGAGCCCCGCGGCGCGCAGCGCGATGAGGCCGAACACCGCCGCCATGAGCGTGGTCCCCGCGAGCGCAAGGAACGCCGCGACGAAGTGCGACGCGCCCGCCTTGAGGTACAGGAGCGCGCATGCGTAGGCGGCGACCCCGAGATACGAGGCGTGGCCGAGGGTCGGCAGGCCGCCGTAGCCGAGGAGCAGATTGATGCTGGAGACGAAGATCGCAAAGATGAAGATCTGGCTCGTCAGGTTGATGTAGTACTCGCCCATCGCGAACGGAAGCGCGAGCAACGCCGCGAGCAGCACGATCCAGCGGATCACGCCGCGAACCTCCCGAAGAGGCCCCTCGGCCGGAATGCGATCACCAGGATCATCGGAAGGAAGAGAACCACGTAGGCGAGGTCGGGAAAGCGCGCCACGCCGAAGGTGTAGACGAATCCCGTGATGAAGGCGCCGACGAAGGCGCCCACCAGGCTGCCGACGCCGCCGAGGATCACCACGATCAGGGCGAGCGGCAGCATGTCGGAGTCGAGGCCCGGGTACGCCGACATGATCGGGCCGCCGATCACGCCGCCTGCGCCGGCGAGCGCCGCGCCGAGGCAGAACACGGTGGTGAAGAGCCGCGACACCGGGATCCCGACCGCGCGCGCCATGTCACGATCGTCCACCCCGGCACGGATCATCGCGCCCAATCGGGTCTTTTCCATTAAGAAGTACAAGAAAATTCCTACAAGGACGGCGATCGCGACTACTGCCAGCCGGTACGCCGGAAAGGCGAGCCCCGCGATGAACACCGGCCGCTGCAGGAACGCCGGCGTCGGCACCGGGATCGGGTCGCCTCCCCAGACGACGAGGCACAGGTCGGCGATGATGAACGCGAACCCCAGCGTCACCAGCACCTGGGAGAGGACGTTGCCGGCGAGCTTCCTCAGGATGAAACGCTCGAGCAGGCCGCCGAAGAGCGCCACCGCAAGCCCTGCGGCGAGCGCCGCGAACCACAGGTTCGGCACCACCTTGAGGACGCTCACGCCGAGATAGGCACCGAGCATGAAAAGCCCGCCGTGCGTCAGGTTCGCGATCCTCATCAGGCCGAAGATGAGCGAGAACCCGGCGGCGAGCAGGAAGAGCAGCCCGCCCAACGCGAGGCTGTTGAGCGTCTGGATCGCCCAGTACTGCAGCTTACGACTCCAG
>Ga0075434_100006720_pt1 | contig 10568 bp, 10 predicted proteins | sample RhiMethybrSRZTD3_FD_75298 | JGI IMG/M metagenome (GOLD analysis project Ga0075434, IMG submission 75298) | Populus rhizosphere microbial communities from Tennessee, USA - Rhizosphere MetaG P. TD hybrid SRZTD3 | ecosystem: Host-associated > Plants > Roots > Rhizosphere > Soil | place: USA...
GGCGTACCAATTGCTTTGCTATCCTAGGTGGTCGCAATGGGTTTGACGCCGGTTTCGCGGTGCGCGCTCACCGACGCGAGGATCGCGGAGCGGAGCGAGAAGGCGTACTATTTCGCGAACAAATCGAATCGGGATCGAAACGAAACCGAGGAGCGCCGACGCGATGCTCTACGTCGTCATCGAGACATTCCGAGGCGGAGACCCGCTGCCGGTCTACCGCCGATTCAGAGACGAGGGCCGGCTGGCGCCCGAGGGGCTCCGCTACGTGGCCAGCTGGGTCACGGAGGATCTCCGGCGCTGCTATCAGATCATGGAGTGCGAGGACCGGCGTCTTCTCGACCAGTGGGTGGCCCGCTGGGAAGACATCGTGGAGTTCGAAGTCATTCCTGCGTTGACGTCCGCCGACGCGGCGGCGCTCGTCGCCAACCGACTGTGATCCCGAGACGCGGAGACAAGCCATGACGATGACGGAAGATCGTACCAAGGACGTGGACCAGTACCTGGGCGGGCTCTTCGCGTCCCACGATGCGGCGCTCGAGAGCGCCTTGGCCGCGAGCACGGCGGGAGGGCTGCCCGAGATCCAGGTTTCGCCGGTTCTGGGAAAGCTCCTCCACACGCTGGCGCGCCTCCAAAAGGCTCGCGCCGTATTGGAAATCGGGACGCTGGGCGGATACAGCACGATCTGGCTGGCGAGGGCGCTCGCGCCGGGCGGTCGCGTCGTGACGCTCGAGTTCGACCCGAAGCACGCGGAGGTGGCGCGCGCCAATTTCGTGCGCGCCGGTCTCGCCGACTCGATCGAGGTTCACGTGGGCCGCGCGCTGGATACGCTTCCCAAGCTTGCCGTGGAGGGACGGGGCCCGTTCGACCTCGTCTTCATCGACGCCGACAAGGCGAGCAACCCCGAATACTTTTCGTGGGCGCTTCGACTTACCCGGCCTGGGAGCCTCATCATCATCGACAACGTCGTCCGCGAAGGAAAGGTGACCGACGCATCGAGCGCCGAGCCGGACGTCAAGGGGACGCGTCGCGCTCTCGAGATGATGGCGGCCGAGCCGCGGGTCTCCGCGACCGCGATCCAGACGGTGGGCGTGAAGGGGTGGGACGGATTCGCCATCGCGTTGGTGATCGGCTAGTCGCGGTCGATCGTCCTCTGTTCCGCGGAGGAGCATGAAGCGTCTCGCGGTCGGCGTCCTATGGGCCACGGGCCTCCTCGCGGCCGTCGTCGCGGGAGCATGGGTGCTGCTCGGCGGTGTTCAGCCCGTCGCGGATCCCGGGCCTCCCCGGCCGGCCCTGACCTATGCCGAGGCTCTGGCGCGCGTCGACTCCGTTCGGACGCTCGAGGGCTCCGATCTGAACCCCGCGTGCCGCACCCGCGTCCTGGCTAGCGGCGGGAGAGCGGCGAACGCCATCGTGCTGTTCCACGGCTTCACGAACTGCCCCAAGCAGTGCGACAGCCTCGCCGCCGACTTCGCGCGCCGCGGCTACAACGTCCTCCTGCCGCGGATGCCCCGCCATGGTCAATCCGATCGGATGAGCACGGAGTTGACGCACCTCACCGCGGGCGAGTTGACGCGCTCGGGGATGGACGCCGTCGACATCGCCACGGGCCTGGGAGAGCACGTGACGGTCCTGGGGCTCTCCGCGACCGCGATCCTCGCGGCGTGGCTGGCGCAGCACCGCGCGGACGTCGATTGCGCCGTGCTGCTCGCGCCGTCGTTCGCCCCGCGCGGGATGCGGGGACCCGTGGCCCGAAGGCTGACGAACGCGATGCTCCGGCTCCCCAACTTCTTCGTCTGGTGGGATCGGAAACGGAAGGCCGACGTTCTCGGACCGAAGCAATGCTATCCGCGCTTCGCGAGCCGCGCGCTGGCGGAGGTCTATCGGCTGGGGTTCACGATCCTCGACGAGGCGGATCGCGCCCGGCCGTCGGCCGGCAGGATCCTGATCGTGACCACCGCCTCCGACGAAGGCGTGAACAACGCCCCGACGAACGAGCTGGCTCGCCGGTGGCGGGCGCGTGGCGCGACCGTCGGGACCTACGAATTCCCCGAGTCGCTCCACGTCCACCACGACATGCTCGACCCCGAACAACCCTATCAGCGGATCGGCGTGTCCTATCCGGTGATCGAAGGATTGGTCGAGGGGGCCATGGCCCCCGCTAGGACTGCCGCTCCACTCGCGCCATGAAGCACCCGGCCTCGCGGTTTCGCAGATGGACGTGGTCCACGTCCGATCGTTCGAACACGCGCGCCACGACGGCTTCGACCGGCTCCGGCCCCACCGGCTCCTGCGCCACGAGCCAACCCGTCGCGCGATAGCCCTCGACGACGATCGGTAGGGCGCGAAAGTCCGGGGGGAGTTCCGGCGCGTCGTATCGCGCGCACGGCTCCGCGTGGATGTAGACCGGCCCGGGCTGCGGAAGGGCTCCGTCGACTCGAAACGGCTGGTACGTGAAGAGCAGCCGGTCTTCCGCGCCGATCGCGAAGGTCTTGAGGCAGAGCCGGCAGGGGCCGTAGCCCTTGGCCCGGTCACGCGCGGCGGGGTGGCCGTACTGCGGCGAACGCTGGGTAGCGCGGGCTTCCTCGGCCAGAGCCTCGGGGATCCCGACATAGCGATGCGCGGACATGATCTCTCCTTTCCAGAGGGTGACGAGGAGAGCGTACCGCCGCCCATCGTTTCGAACGCTCCGCTTCTTGCGCCCGAAATCCGTCGCTAGGGACCGGGCCGCCGGATTCGGTAGAGCGAATAGTATCGAGGCTCGGGCCGCGAGAGGCCCAGGTTCTCGATGCGAGAAGAGAGCACGAGCTCGTAGCCGCCCCCCGTGAGCGCGCCGGGGCGGGGGGCGCGGTCGATGAGGTAGTCGGGGCTGCCCACGGCTTCGTAGAGCGCCCCCTTCATGATCTCCGGAAGATCGTGCCGCGCCAGAATCGGCGCCATCGCGGGCGTGACGAGGCCGCCCAGGTCCAGAAGACGCCGCTCGCCGTAGAATCCGATCGCGCCGATGTCGGGCGTCGCGACGAGCGCGTCGGGGGCCGCGTTCGCTCGGAGCCATCGGCCGATCTCCGCCGGGCCCCGGTCGAGCCCGCGCGTGAAGGCGTCGATCTGCGGGCCGACGAGGCAGAGGAGCACGGCGGCCTGCTGGGCGAAATAGAGTCCGCCGAGCGCCAGGGCGCTCCGGCGACCGAGGGGCCGCTCAACGCCGACGCACGCGGCGGCGCAGAGCGCCGGCGTCGCCGGCACCCAATAGCGCGAGATGAACTGGACGCGGGCGATGAGGAAGAACGCAGCCAAGGCCGCGGGCCAAAGGACGAGGAGCGGGAGCGCGCCCGGCGCTTCTCTCCCCCCGAGGTTCCTCGCCGATCCTCGGGCCGGGCGCCGGAGGGCCGCCACGACGGCGAGGACGAGGACCGCGTCCGTGAGTCCGACGACCCCGAAGAGATAGCCCGCCTCGCGCATGGCTCCCGCGAGGGTCAGCGCGTCGTGGACGCGCTTGACGGTGTATGCGGTTGGAATCCAAGCGCCGGTCCCGGCGTGCACCCAACACTCCCACGCCGCGAGGAGCGCGCCGCCCGCGAGGGCGCCGGCCAGCGCCGGTGCGGGCGATCGACGCCGGCCGGCCGCGAGCGCCCAGCCGAACGCGAGCGCGAACGCGAGCATCGCCTCCGGCCGCGCGAGGGCGGCGAGCGCGAGGATCGCGAGGCCGAACGCCGCGGCGCGCGGGCCGCGGAGCACGCGCTCGAGGCCCAGCGCCACGAGGAACGCGGCGAGCGACGTCTCCATCCCCGAGAGCGACCACCGGAGAAACCACGCGTTCCAGGCCAGCGCCGCCGCGGCCGCGAGCGACGCGGTGGAGGATCCGCCCGCGGCGCGCGCCAGGCGGAACGTGGCCAGGATCGCCAGCAGCGTGAAGCAGAGGCCGAGGGTCCGCGAAACGGCAAGCCAGTCGGGCGAGGCCGCGTGACCCGCCGCGAGAAGAAACATCCACAGGGGGCTCGTGAAGCCGTAGACCGGCTCACCCACGTTGAACGCGAGGCCCGCGCCGCCCGCGAAATTCCGCGCGAAGACGAGATGAATGTAGCTGTCGTCCGTGAAGAAGCCCGATACCCGCGCGAGCGCGGCGGCGAAGAGGATCCCCGCGACGATCGGAAGCGCGACGGCGAGAGAGCGCCCGCGGGTCATGCGATCTCCGACAGCACCCGCGCGAGGCGTTCGGTCAGGCGGCGTCGCGTGAACGACTCGCGGTCGGCGGCGCCAGCGCCGGCGGCGCCGGCGGCCGGCGGGGGGACCGCTTTGGGCGCGCGCCTGGCCCACGCCTCTTCCAGCGCGTCCGCGATCCGCTCGGGCGCGTCCGGATCCGCCACCCACCCGAGGCCGAAGCGCCGCACGAGGTCGGCGGCCGGCCCCTCGGGAGCGACCGCGATCACCGGCCTTCCGGCTCCCAGGTACTCGTACAGCTTCCCGGGAACGAGGTCTCGATAGCGCGCGGAACGACTCTTCACGAGGAGGAGGGCGTCCGCCCCGGCCTCCATCGCGAGCGTCTCCGCATGCGATCGATTCCCCTCGAAGCGAACGACGCCCGTCAGGCCCGAACGCCCCACCACGCGCGCCTGCTCCGCGTCGTGCGCCCCGAGGAGGAGACACTGCATCGCGGCGCGGCGAGCGGGGTCTCGAGCGAGAAAGGCCGCGAGACCGCGGGCGAAGGGCTCGAGGGTCCGGTCGTCCGAGAGTCGTCCGGCGTGGAGGACGGTGAAGCGATCGAAGCGATGCGGTTCCAAGCCGCGCCACTCGTCCTCCTCGAAGCCGTTCGAGATGACGGAGGAGCGCGGCGCGATCGAGGGTTCGGCGCCGGCCAGCCAGCGCTCGGTGCCCTCCGTGGCGGCGACGATTCGGGTCGCCCCGCGAAGGACGTCCCGGAGCAGGCGCTCGTGCGCCGCGCGGTGCCAGGGCGTCGGAGGATCCCGGTAGCCGAGCGCGATCCATGGATCGCGGAAGTCCGCCACCCACGGAAGGCCGCTCGCGCGGTGCAGGTCGAGCGCCACGAGGTGGTCGGTGTCCGGAGGGGACGTGGAATAGATCGCGGCGATGTCCTTCCGCGCGATCCGCTCGAGGCCCGCACGGACGGCGGCGCCCCGCCAGCCGGCGTAGGAGTCGGGGATCGCGATCCACGACGCGGCGCGGGCGAGCGTCGTGATCCAGGGGGGCCGCGACGAACGCGATCGCGCCGCGGAGAGCGCCGACTCGCGCCCCGCGCGCACGACCTCGACGCGGGACGCGGAGGCCGAGAGCCCGGGGTCGCCGCCTTCCGGCGCGTCCGGTCCCGTCAGTACGACCGGCTCGAATCCGAACGCCGGAAGATGCCGCGCGAATCCGAGGGTTCGATAGACGCCGCCTCCGGAGATCGGCGGGAAGAAGCGGGCGACGAGGAGGACGCGCTTCACCGCGGGTCGATCGCGCGAAGCGACATGCCCGTGGCGGTCGGCACGAGTGACATGACGGCATTGTACGCCAAACCGCCTAGCCCCGCCGCGCGTGGCCTGCTACCGTACCGGCCCATGGCCTCCCTCGCGCTCTCCTCGGTGACGCTGACCTATCCGAACGGCACGCGCGCGGTGGACGGGATCGATCTCTCGATCGCCGACGGGCAATTCCTCGCGGTCCTGGGCCCCTCGGGGTGCGGCAAGTCATCGCTCCTTCGGCTCGTCGCGGGGCTCGAGTCGCCAACGGGCGGCACGATCGCGATGGACGGGCGCGACGTCACGCGGCTCGAGCCGAAGGATCGCGACGTGGCGATGGTCTTCCAGGGGCTCGCGCTCTATCCGCACATGACGGTGGCGGAGAACATGGGCCTGGGACTGGCGGCGCGAAAGGTCGCCCCCGCGGACGTCGCTCGACTCGTGGGCGAGGCGGCCGAGACGCTCGGGCTGACGCGCTACCTCTCGAAGCGCCCGCGCGAGCTTTCCGGCGGCGAACGCCAGCGCGTCGCGCTCGGACGGGCGCTCGTGCGCCGGCCCAAGATCTTCCTCTTCGACGAACCGCTCTCGAGCCTCGACGCGCAATTGCGGCAGGAATTGCGGGAGGAACTGGCCCGACTCCACCGCATGACGCGCACCACGTCCATCTACGTGACGCACGATCAGAAGGAAGCGCTGTCCCTGGGCGACCAGGTGGCGGTGATGCAGGGCGGGCGCGTTCGGCAGCTCGCCACGCCGGAGGCGATCTATCACGATCCGCGCGATCTGTTCGTGGCGCGCTTCGTGGGGGAGCCCCCGATCAATCTGATCGAAGGAAAGATCGGGAGCGACTCGGGCGGCGCGGCGTTTCACGCGCCGGGCCTGTCGATCCCGCTCGGCGGGCGGACCGCGCGGCCCGGCCCGGCAATTCTGGGCATCCGGCCGGAGACGGTGAGCGTGGGCGGCGGATTCGCCGGGGCGCTGGAGCGAGTCGAGCGCCTCGGCGGCGAGGCGCTCCTGCACGTCCGCGGCGACTGGGGCGCGATCGTCGCTCGGGTGGCGCCCGATCGGGCGCCGCGATCGGCGTCGGGGCCGATCACGTTCGGGGTGGCCGCGGATCGCGCGCTTCTCTTCGACCCCGAATCCGGCGCGCGGATCGGGTAGCGCCCAGCCGGTCACGCCGGGGCGCCTGCCCGAACGGTCACGAACCCCCCGAAACACCGTAGTTTCAGGCACCAAACGGGGGCGGCAAAACGCCCCCAAATATGGTACAATTGGTGAAGAATCAGATCCGCCTCGCGCGGCTCGATCCTACCCCCGGACCGGTGCCTCCTCGAGAGACGAGACAGTTCATGTTGGCGGTTCCCTCGTGGAGGAGCGCATGCCCCGGGCCGTAACGCTCGTTTGTCGCCGCAATTCCCTCCCGCGCCTCGCGTTGGCTGCCCTCTTCGCTGCCCTCCTCCTCGCCTCGGCTACGACGCCGTCCTTCGCCGAGATGACCCGGCGAGCCAAGCCCGAGGGAGGGATCGTCGAACGCGGCGGGGCAGGCTACGTCGAGGGCGAGCTGCTCGTGAAATTCCGCGAGCAACTGGCCCCCGAAGACCGCGCCCGCGCCGCGCGCGCCGAGGGGGATCAGGTCGATCGGACCATCACGCCCGACGGCCTCGTCAAGGTGAAGCTGGCCCCCGGCCGCACGGTCCTGAACTCCCTGACTCAGTGGAACGCGAGACGCGACGTGGAGTACGCGGGCCCGAATCCTGTCGCCCACGCCTTCTTCATGCCGAACGACTCCGTCATCGCCACGTTCGACATCGCCTGGAATCTTCGCGCGGTCCACGCATTCGACGCCTGGGACGTGGTGCGCGGCGATCCCCGCGTGGTGCTTGCCATCATCGACAGCGGCGTCGCGTACGAGGATCGCCTGATCCCCCAGGCGGAACTGGCGTTCGTGAGCCCGCGAGCGGTGTCGTACCGCCGCTCGCCCGAGCTCGGGCCCTTCCTGCCCGGGTGGGACTTCGTGAACGACGACCCCTATCCGGACGACGATTACGGCCACGGCACCAACGTCGCCACGATCGCGGCCGGCGCGGCGAACAACAGGGCGGGAAGCGCGGGCATCGCGTTCGGGGTGACGCTCCTCCCGATCAAGGTGCTCGACTACCGCGGCGACTCGAGCCTGGAGCTGATCGTCCAGGGGATTCGCTTCGCCGCCGATCACGGCGCGAACGTCGCCAACATGAGTCTCGGTTTTCCGCCGATCGGCCTCTTCCGCGATCTCGGATTCCCCGAGAACGTGCTCGCGCACATGTTCTCGCCGCTTCGCGACGCGGTGGACTACGCGCAGCACCGCGGAACGATCTTGGTCGCCGCGAGCGGAAATTTCAACGCGGCCCAGGTGAGCCTCCCGGCCGGCTACCCTGGCGTCATCGCCGTGGGCGCGACGAACGTGGACAACCGGCGGTCGTCCTACTCCTCCTACGGATCGGCACTCGACTTCGTGGCGCCGGGCGGCGACTTCACCGACTTGAACGGCGACGGCATCCAGGACCAGATCGGCCTCTTGAGCATCAAGCCGTACCGCTCGGATGGATCGCTCGCGAATCCCGATTCGTTCAACGTCTTCTTCTTCATCGGAACGTCGGCGGCCGCGCCCCACGTCTCCGGAGCGGTGGCGCTCCTTCTCTCGAAGGGGCTCACGCGTCAGAGCGACATCGAGCAGACGCTTCGCGCGACGGCCGTTCCGCCGTTCGCCGTGAACGGCGGCTTCGACCCCGAGTACGGCTCCGGCCTCATCGACCTGGCCGCCGCGGTGCGCTTCGCGCCGCCGGGCCACCTCCGAAAGGCGGGCGACGACGGCGGCGGGGACACGGGCGGCGGGACCGGCGATCCGGTGCCCCCCGAGATCCTCTCCGGCAACCCGTCGCGGGGTGGTGCCTACATCGCCTTCCAGGTGCGCCAGCCGGGCGTCGTCCGCGCTCGAATCTTCGACGCGCACGGCAGGCTCGTCCGTACCCTATTCGAGGGCCCGTCGGCGACCGGCCGCCGCACCGTCCTGTGGGACGGGCACGCCTCGGACGGCACGACGGCCCCCAGCGGCGTCTACTTCTTCCGTCTCGAGACGCCCCAGGGCAGCGCCGTCCGGAAGGTCGCCTTCCTCCGCTGATCGGAGACTTCCGGCTTCGGGCGGACGGGCGTTTCTTGCTTCGAAAACCCCGGGCCGCTACAGTCGGCGTAGCCCGTATCCATCCACGGAGGGATGATTCATGAGCCGACGTCTCGCCCGCGCCGCGCGCCTGGCCGCGCTTCCGATCCTGCTCCTCGCATCGCTCGCCGCCGCCGCGTTCGGCGACACGGCCTCCCCGAACGCCACGGCCGCGAGGCGCTCCGTCAACACCAAGGAAACCGCGCTTCAGCGCATCCAACGGTCGGTCGCCCGCATCAATCAAGAGGCGGGGACTCCCGAGGGCGAGACGCTGGTGATCGACCGTCTCTCGACCCAGCTTCGGATCACGCCGGAGTCGCTGCGCTCGCAACACGACGCCTGGGCGATCGGGTACGGCGAGATCGCCATGGTCTACGGATTCGCTCGCGCCGCTCGGAAGCAGCCGACCACGCCCGAGAGCGTGGTGGAACAGCGGAGAATGGGGAAAGATTGGGACGTCATCGCGAAGGAACTCGGCGTGAAGATCGACACCGTGGCGTCGCGCCTGAAGAGGCAGGAGCCGCCGAAGCGCAGGCTCTAGCCGCGACGCCGGGAGCATGAACGCGTGCGCTCTGAGGTTTCGATCTGGATCGACTCACCGCCCGAACGCGTCTTCCCGCTGGTCTCCGATCTGGCGCGATGGCCGGAGCGGCTCCCCCACTACCGATACGTCCGCGTTCTGGCGCGCGAAAACGGCACCGTGCGGGCGGCGATGAGCGCCCGCCGCGGTCCGATCCCCGTTTTCTGGGAAGCGCTCCAGACCCTCGATCCCGTCGCGGGCGAGATCCGATTTCGCCACGTCCGCGGCGTGACGCGCGGCATGGACGTGCTCTGGACGCTGACACCGGAACGCGGCGGCACGCTCGCTCGGATCTTCCATGAGCTGGACCTGCGCTGGCCCGTGATCGGACCTTTTCTCGCCGAGCACGTCATCGGCCCCCAGTTCATCGAGCCGATCGCCGGAATGACCCTGCGGCGGTTCAAGGCGCTGGCCGAGTCGGGGTCCCGAGCATGATCGCCCCGATCGGGCATCGTCGTTGCGTCGTCACGGGTCTGGGCCTGATCACCCCGATCGGCACGGGCGTCCCGGCCTTCTGGCAGGGCGTGCGAGAGGGGCGCCGCGGCGTGCGCACGATCACGCGGTTCGACGCGTCGGCGCTGAAGACGCGGATCGCGGGCGAGGTCCCGGACTTCGAGCCGCGGGACCACCTGGACGCGCGACGGCTGCACCGCTCCGACCGCTTCTCGCAGTTCTCGATCGCCGCCGCGCGCATGGCGCTCGACGACGCGGGGCTCGCGATCGGCTCGGGGCCGGGACGCGTGCCCGGCGACGACGCCGCGGTGGCGATCGGCTCGGCGCTGGGCGGCGTTCCCTCTGCCGAGGAGGACCACGCGACCTTCCTCGAGAGCGGCCCTCGCTCCATTCCCGCGAGCCTGGCACTCCGCGTCTTCGCGGGCGCGGGCGCCTGCAACGTGGCGATCGAGTTCGGCGCGCGAGGCCCCGCCATCGGAAACTCGAACTCGTGCGCCTCGGGCGCCATCGCGATCGGCGAGGGCTTGCGGATGGTCCGCGACGGTCTCGCCACGGTGGTGATCGCCGGTGGCGTGGAGGCGCCGCTCGCCCCGCTCTGCTTCGCGGCTTTCACCGTGATCCGGGCCATGTCCACGTCGAACGAGGAGCCGGCGTCGGCTTCCCGTCCGTTCGACGCGCGGCGGGACGGATTCGTGATGGCGGAGGGCGCGGCGCTCCTCATTCTGGAAGAGATGGGGCACGCGACCGCGCGCGGCGCGCGAATCTACGGAGAACTCACGGGATTCGCCACGACAAACGACGCGCACCACATGGTCGCCCCGCATCCGGAGGGCGTCGGCGCCGTTCGCGCCATGCGCCTCGCGCTTCGCGACGCGGGACTTGG
>Ga0075434_100006722_pt1 | contig 10567 bp, 4 predicted proteins | sample RhiMethybrSRZTD3_FD_75298 | JGI IMG/M metagenome (GOLD analysis project Ga0075434, IMG submission 75298) | Populus rhizosphere microbial communities from Tennessee, USA - Rhizosphere MetaG P. TD hybrid SRZTD3 | ecosystem: Host-associated > Plants > Roots > Rhizosphere > Soil | place: USA...
GACAGGCGACAAGGGACAGGCGACAAGCGACAGGCGACAAGCGACAGGCGACAAGGGATAGGCGACAGGGGCCAAAGATGTCGTGTGGCGCAGCGTTGTCCGCTTGCCGCTTGCGGCTTTGTCGCTTGTCGCTTGTCGCTTGCCGCTAGACCGCCATCCCCATATAATACGTGCCCATATATGGGCATGGATGCGCTCGCCCGCGAGCTGAAACGCGGCAGCACGGAACTTCTGATCCTTTCACTCCTCGAGGAACGCGAACGCCACGGGTACGACCTCGCGCGCCTCATCGGGGACCGATCGCGCGGCGTGATCAGCTTCCACGTCGCGTCCCTCTATCCGACGCTCTACCGCCTCGAAGAGAAGCAGCTGATCGAAGGGCGCTGGGTCGAGAAAGCCGGTCAACGCAGACGACGCTACTACCGTCTGACTGCCGCCGGCAGAAAGACGCTCAAGAGCCAGCGCACCACCTGGCAGAACTTCTTCGAGGGCCTCAATCGCGTCGCACGAATCACAACCGCGTAAGAGCCTGCAGGTCCTGCATGGATTGGAAAACGAAAATCGCCTCAGCGCTGGCGCGCGACGGCCGCACGGCCGATGACGATGTGATCGAGGAGCTCGCGCATCACGCGCGCGCGATGTACGACGCCGCACGGGCCGACGGCGCCTCCGGCGACGAGGCCGAGGCGCGGGTCTGCGAGCAGATCGAGCGGTGGCGGCGCGACGTCGGGCGTCTTCGCCGCACCGCTCGCCGTCCGGCGGCGATCGAGCCCCCGCCGGCGTCGCAGTCCTCGACTGCCGGCTTCGTCCAGGATCTCCGGTACGCCTTTCGACTGCTCCGACGCCAGCCGCGCTTCACGACTCTCGCCAGCGTCACGATGGCGCTCGGCATCGCGGCAACGACGCTGTTGTTCAGCGTGACCTACGGCGTGCTGATCAAGCCACTGCCGTGGCCCGCCGGAGATCGGCTTGTCGTGCTGAAAGAGACGCGCGGAGGCAAGCCTCCCCGGTTCAACGCCTTCAGCAACGCCGCCTATCTCGCGTGGCGCGACCAGGCGGCGACGATTGATGGCATCGCTGCGTGGTCGCAGCAGACCGTCACGTTGTCCGGCCAGGGAGAACCGGAACGGCTGCGCATCACGGCGGCCACGGCGAGCCTGTTCACGGTGCTCGACGCGCGGCCGTTGGTCGGCGCGGTCTTCACACAGGCCGACGAAGTCGCGTCACGCGGCAACGTCGTCGTGCTGTCCGAAGGTTTGTGGCGGGAACGTTTCGGAGCGGATCCTGCCGCGCTCGGACGCGCGGCACACTTCGACGGCCAGCCGTACACGATTGTCGGCGTTCTCCCGGACCGCCTCGCGTATCCGGACGAACGCTCGCGGGCGTTCGTCCCGTTCCATGTGCCGCCGATCAGCGGCAATTCGCTGTCGATGTTCAACGCGATCGCGAAGCTCCGTTCCGGCGTTTCGGCGTCTCAGGCGGCGGCCGAAGCGACTGGACGTGGCCGTTTCGTGGCCGACACCGGTATGACGACGATGGCGATATTCGGCAGCACCGGCGCGGTCGCGATCTCGGCGACCCCGCTGAAGGATGCGCTCACCTCGGACGTTCGGCAGCCGCTCATCGTCCTGTTCGCCGCAGTCGGGCTGCTCTTGATCACCGCGGCCGGCAACGTCGCCGGCCTGCAGCTCGCACGCGCGGCATCGCGCCGAAGAGAGATAGCGATCCGTGCCGCGCTCGGGGCTGGAAGCGCACGTGTCGTACGCGAACTTCTGGCGGAAAGCGTCGTGCTCGGCAGCATCGGCGCCGCCAGCGGCCTCGTGCTGGCCTGGTTGCTTCACCGGCTCGTGCCCGTTCTCCTGCCGGCAGATTTTCCGCGTGTCGGCGATCTGCATCTCGATGCGACAGTGATCGCATTCTCAATTGTGGTCTCTGGAGTCGTCACGATCGTTTTCGGATTGATTCCGGCGTGGCGCGGCCGGCGCATCGACCTCGTCTCGTCGCTTGCTGAAGACGGCAACGCGCCCGCCGGGGGAGGCGCCAGGTCGCGCGTCGGCCGTACGCGGTTGGCGATCATGACCGGACAGGTGGCAATTGCGTGCGTGCTGCTGGTGGGCGCGTCGCTGCTTGGCCGCAGCTTCGTCGCCTTGTTGACCGCGGATCGCGGCTACGATCCATCCGGCGTTCTCACGGCGCGCCTCTCCATGCCGGATTCGTTGTTCAAGCCGGAGCGGCGCTATGAGATTGCACAGGCGCTCCTCGAACGGCTGTCGGCGATGCCTCGCGTCTCGGATGCCGCCTTCACATCCGAGCTTCCTTTGACGGCTGGCGGATCAACCGCCGGCCTGACGCTGCGTACTTCGAGTGGTCCCATCTTCGTCCAGGCGTCGCCCCGTGTCGTCAGTCCAAGAGTGTTCGCCGCGCTCGGGATGCGCGTAATAGCGGGCCGAGGTTTCAGCGCTGATGATACGCAGAGCGCCGCCCCGGTGGCTGTCGTAAACCGCGCCTTCGCGACGCGCTACCTCCAAGGCGCGGCCGTCGGGGTGAAGATTCCGATGGGCCTCGGCTATCAGGACGCGGGCGTTGAGGCGGAGATCGTCGGCGTCGTCGACGACGTGCGGTATCTCGCGTCGAATGACGCCACGCACCCGGAGATCTATTACTCGTACCAGCAGCTGCGCGGGCGCCTCACGGTTCCTGTCGTGACGCTGCTGGTCCGCGCACAGGGAGATCCCGCGACGCTCGCGGGCGCGCTGCGCGCCGCCGTGCGTGACGCTGACGGGACGCTGGTTTCCGAAGCCGTCATGACGCTTGAAGATCGGGTTCTCCTCGGGCTTGCGCGTCCTCGTCTTTACATGGTGCTGCTGGGTGGCTTTGCCGCGTTCGCTATTGTCATTGCCGGCGTCGGTCTGTTCGCCGTTGTGTCGTATGCCGTCGCGGGGCGATCTCGCGAGCTCGCGGTCCGGACCGCGCTCGGGGCCCAGGCGTCGAACATCGTTGGTCTGGTCGTGCGTCAGGGATTGACGGTCGCGTTGAGCGGGATCGTCGTCGGGCTCGTCGCGGCGATGGTGCTCACGCGATCGATGGCGACGTTTCTGTACGGCGTGACACCGTACGATGCGGTGACGTTCGTATCCGTACCGCTGGCTCTGCTCGTCGTCACTGCGATCGCATGCTTCGTTCCCGCCCGCCGCGCGACGCGCCTGGATCCGCTGAGGGTGTTGAGATCGTCCTAGGCCGAGGCTTCAGCCCCGGCTCAGTAGGCGGCCCTGAAGGGCCGCCCTAGACGGCCGCCCTACACGGCCGCCCTGAAGGGCTCCGCGGCGGCCCTAAAGGGCCGCCCCACAGGCCAGCCCTACCGGACGACGAACAGCATGCGCGGGAAATCGAATTTGCCCGCGACCGTGTCGACGATGTTGATCTGGCAGGTGTAGAGTCCCGGCTTGAACTCGGACGCGGGCACCTCGAACTGGAAGAGCGCCGCGTGGCGATCCGGCGCGTCGATCGTCGTCTTCTCGACCACCGGCGTCTCGAATACCTTCACCTTGCCGCGGTAGAACGCGAGGCTCGTGCGCAGCTGCGGCGAGGATCCGTTCACCTCGCCCGGATCGTAGACCTCGTAGTAAAAGAACAGCTTCTGATCCCTGCCGACGACGTGGGTGAGGTTCGGCAGCAGCTGGACGCCGTCGCGCACGAGGGGATTCGTGCTTTTCCCCTTCACCGCCACCGGCTGCAGCTGCGTGCTCAGAATCACGGAGCTGACCTTCATCGGCGCCTGCTTCAGCTCGGGGACGACGACCGGCGCCTCGAACGATCCCATGGTGCCGTTGGTGTTCTCGCGAACGACCACCTTGACCGCGAACCGGCCGGGCGGGAGCGTGACGCCCGATTGATAGAGGATTTGCTTCCCCGCGAGCGTCTTGCCGGTGCCTGGCGGCAGCTTGAGCGTTTCGCGGAAGCGTCCGACAGGGAAGCCGCGTTCATCGCGAACCATGCCGAGCACGTCGAGCGTCACCTGGTCCTTGTCGTTCGCGACAGGCACCGCGGATCCTGGCACCGTCAGCGCAATCGGGACGTAGTACTTGTCTGCGGCGAGCCGGAACCAGCTCCCGGTGACGAGCACGGGCAGATCGGTCGGTGACATCGCGGCGAACAGCTGTTCTTCCATCTGCGCGTCGCGATCGGTCCGCGACGTGTGCGTGAAATCCCGATCCGCGTAATAACCCGCACGCGCTTCGACGCGGAGCCCGTCGCGTTTCACGTGCACCTGGATGCGGCGGAAGCGCCCGTCCTTCGCGGCGTTCGAGCTGCTGTAGCCGAGCAGGTAGTACGCGGACATGTCGCGCTGCACGCGCGCGAACGCCTCGCCGAAATCGTTCGAGTCCGTGAAGGCGCGTCCGCCCGTATCGGCCGCGAGAGAGGTGAGCGTGTCCTGCGACGAGGCCATCTGCGCGAACTGCTGCTGCACGCCGCGCCCCGAGAACATGTCCTGTCCGCGGCCGCTCGCCTGACGCGCGTCGCCGCCGGGCACGATTGCCTGCAGGCCGCGGATGTCGATCGCGTAGATGGACACGTTGGCGCGGACGGCGGCGTTGATTGCCGAGCGGAGCTCCACCTGGTTGTCCTGTCCGCTGCGCTGCATCCCGGCGCTGAAATACAGGATCGCCTTCTTCTGCTCGATCGACGAGAGCGACTCGGCGATCGTCTTCAGCGCGCGGAGCCGCACGTCGTTGTTGAACATGTCGAGCTCCGCCGTGTCGGTGGTGGTCGACGCGTCGTCGGTCGCCGCCGCGGCCTCGTCGGTGGCTGCGGTGCTGGCCTCCGGCGCTTCGGTTGCGGTGCCGTCCGTATACGCGATCGTCGCAAGCGCGTTCGAGACCTTCGCGCGGTCCGCGGTGAAGTCCGTGAGCACCGAGAGCGTCGAGCCCACCGTAGTCACCGCGATCAGATCTGCCGGCGTCATCTTCTCGTCGACGTACTTCCGCGCGGAATCGATGGCCCGCTGTACGTCATCGGGCTGCATCGAGCTGACGTCGAAGACGAGCGTGATCAGCCGCCGTCCTGCCAGCATGTCCGACGTCATCGGGCCGGGCGGTTCGACAGCCGCCGCGGGCGGCGGAGTTGCGGTGGCGCCCGTACGCTTCGCGTCTTCGGCGACTCTCTCTCCGACTCCGACCAGCAGCCCCGCCGATTCCACGGCCGCGAGCGCCTTGTTCGTGATCTCTTCGAAGCTGAAGCTGGAGATGTCCTGCGGCCTGCCGTCCTCGCGCACCTCGAAGTCGGAAGCCGTCAAGCCGCGGACGACAGCGCCCGACTTGTCGCGCACGATGACGTCCACCGACACAAGGTTGAGGCCGGACCTGAAGACCTTTCGAGGCTGGTTGTCACCCTGGGCGTTCGTGATGATGGAGGTCACGCCGCCGGCCGCCGCCACCAGGAGTGTGGCGGTGAGATATCGAACCAGTGTTCGCGTGACGCTTGTCGCCTGTCGCGTGCCGCTTGTCGCCTGTCGCGTGCCGCGTGTCGCTTGTCGCTTCCCGCTTGGCGCTTGCCGCTTGTCGCTTGTCGCTTGTCGCTTTCCGCTATTCATCGTCAGAACCGGAACCGGAGGTTGAGCTGCGTCGACCGCATGCCCCGTACGGAAACGATCTGGCCGAACGTCGGGGAGTTCACCACCGTGTCGACTGCGCCGTAATTGACGGTGTTCAGCAGGTTGTTCGTGTTGACCGAAACGCTCATGACCCGGTTCCCGCCCATCCGCACGTCACGGCTGAACTGGGCGTTCAGCAGCCTGCTGCCGGGACCGATGATCATGTTCCTCGACGCGTTGCCGAACGTTCCCGCCGCGGGAATGGTGAAGGCGCTCGTATTGAAGAAGCGATCGATTGTCGGATCCGAGAGCTGCACCGACTCGCCGTTGTAGTTCGCGCGCAGCGTTCCGTTGGTGCCGCGCGCGACGTCGGCTGCCGACGACGTGACCCGCGGCGTCAGCGGCGTGCCCGATTGCCACGTGAAGGTCGTCGTGAATCGCCAGTCGCGCATGATCGACTGCCAGGTGCCCGGCTGGGTGAACCAGCGGCGGTTCGGACCGAAGGGCAACTCGACGTTGGTGTTCGCCGACAGTTGATGACGGCGATCGAAGCTCGAGAGGCCCCATTCCGCCCCCAGGTTCTGATCGTTCTGCGCGACGACCGTCGCGCCGCCGCCAATCGTCGACGCGTCGTCGCGCGATTTGGCGAGCGTGTACGTCGCGCCCCATCCGATGCCCTTGACGGGGCGCCGCGACGCGCGGAACGTCGCCGCGTGCAGAATCGATGCGCCCTCCGACGTCTGCCACGTGAACGGCTGCACGCCGGCAATCCGAAGGCCCGTCGGTCCGCGGTTCGGCGCGCGCACGATATCGAGATCGGCTCCGCGCGTCTGCGTGTATCCCGCGCCCAGGTTCCACACCTGGTGCACGTCTTTCGAGAAGTCGGCGTTCAGCGTCTGCACCACGCCAAGCGCGTAGTTCTTGTCCACGCCGTAGTTGTTCGTTGTCGCGGTCGCCGAAACGCTGGCGAACGGGTGGGCAAAGGTCAACGGGACGAGGAACGTGCCGATGCCCGTGTCCGCGACCGCAAACGGCGGCTGCGCGGCCAGCTGCCGCGCGATCGCCGCGTACGATCCCGAGTTGTAGCTGATGCCGTAGCCGCCCCGGATGATCGTGCCCGGCTTGTAGCGCCACGCGAACCCGATGCGCGGCGCGACGTTGTTGGCGTCCGTATCGACGAGCGCCTTGGGGAACCGCCCGGTGAACGTCCCCGTGCTTCCGGACAGCACCGGCGTGACTGCGGTGAAGTCCGGCGCCGCATCGAGATTCACCATCTGACCGTCGCGTTCGTAGAACGGCCAGATGAGCTCGTAGCGAACGCCCAGGTTGAACGTGAGCTTGTTGCTCCTGCGCCAGTCGTCCTGCCAGTAAGCGCTCAACGACCTGCCGGACATCCGGACGTTGCCGGGACCGTACTGCACGCTCGCCTGCTGCGGCATGCCGAGCAGAAAGTCGGCGAAGTCGAGGGCGGCGCCGCGCGCGCCCGAGGCGACCCCCGACGAATAGAGGCCCGTGAAGACGAACGCCCCGCGCGCGTTCGTGTCTGTCTGGTTGTTCGAGTAGTCGAGACGGTAATCGCCGCCGATCCGCATCGTGTGTTTCGTGCCGACGGGCCGGGTCCACCCATAGCCCAGCGTGATGCGCTGATCGGTTCGCCGCATCGGCGTCACGTCACGCAGTCCGCTGAACGTGGAGAACGACAGCTGCGGCACGCCCCAGTCGAACGGATCGATCGAGACGCCACCGATTCCCGCCTCGCCGGCCACGTTCTCGACATACGCGTAATTGTTCCGCGAGGCGTTGACCGTCCTCGAGTAGTTCACGTTGACGTTGTGCATCGTCCGACGATGCTGAATGTTGAGCGACACCGGCAGCGTGAGGGCCGAGCCGTTGGTGAGTCCGCCGAGCGTTGGAAACACGTTGTTCTGATCGTTGGTGTTCCGGCGGTATTGGAGCTGCGCGGTCATGTTCACGCTGGTCCCCTGCTGGCCCCGTCCGCCGCGTCCTGCCGCACCGCCGAAGCCGCCGCGTCCTCCACCGAAGCCTCCGCGCCCGTCGGGACCGCCGCGTCCGGTGTTCTGCGTAAAGCTGTGCGTCAGACGCAGGCTCACGCTGTCGCTCGTCGACGAGTTCGTCGTGACGTAGTGGAAGTTCCGGCCGCCCGAGTCGTCGAGGTTCGGCAGCGGGATGAATCGAAGCAGGGAAATCGACGCGGGATCGATGCGGGACTGCGGAATCTGGTTGCCATCGAAGGGGAGACCGGTCGCGGGATCGATCAACTGTCTGGAGATCGATGAGAAGTCTCCGCTGCGCATCGCGAGCGTCGGCACCGTGGCGTACTGATCGAACAGATCGCCGCCGCGCGTTCCCGAGTAGCTCAGGCCGAAATTTGTACGACGATCTCCTTTGTAGATCCCCGGAATGCGGACGGGTCCGCCGAGCGTCATCCCGAAGTTCTGCCGCGAGTACGGCTTCTGCTGCGCCGAAGAACCGGGGCGCAGCTCGTACGGTTTGCTATCGAGCGCGGAGCCGCCGAACGAATAGTTCGACTGCACGTTGTACGCGTTCTGTCCGCGCCCGCGTCCGCCGAGGACGAAGTCTCCACGTCCCGGTCCGCCGAAGCCGCCTGGACCACCCGGTCCGCCAGGACCGCCGCGTCCGCCAGGCCCGCCTCCGTCGGCCCCACCGCGGCCGCCGAATCCGCCCGGGCCGCCAAATCCCTGCGCGCCGGGCCCGAAGCCCTGCGCGAACTCGCCCGTCGCAGGATTGAACTCGCCGCGGCCGATCGCGTCGAGTCGATCGTTCATCATGCCGCGATCGAGGCTGGCCATGTTGCCGTTGATCGCGACCGCCTCGGTTGGTCCTTCCGTCGAAAAGCCTGGAGGCAGCAGGAGCCGCGCGACTGCGTCGCCGTTCTCCACTGTTTCCGTGCCGGCGGCAGCCGCAGCCTGCGTCTGTACGTTCAACGTCGCGAATCGCTGCGCCTGCGCCGACCCTGCGGCGGGCTGCGCCCCGCGACCGCGCTGTCCCGCTTCGGCCGTCGCCGGCGTACCCGGCGCCGCGGCACCACGCGCGGCGGTATTGGCAGCAGTTGGTACAGGCTGTACGCGCGGCGCCAGTGTCAGATGCAGGTCAATCGACTGATTGCACGGAGCGGCGCCGACGTTCAACGGCTGCGACACGGGACTGAACCCCATCAGCTCCGCGGTCAGCGTGTAAGACCCCGCGATCAGCGGGAGACGGTAGGTGCCGTCGGGATCGGACGACGTCGCGGCCTTCACCGCGTCTGTGGTGCCCGCGACGATCGAGACACCGGGCAGCGGCGTTGACCCGCTGAGAACGCGCCCGCTGATCCGGCATGAGCCGGGCGCCGTCTGCTGCCACGCGTCAACAGCTCCCATCCAGCTGAACGCGCACGCGCCCGCGAATGCGATCGCGGCAACGCGCGTGACATGCATGGCAGAGGAGGATTCAGACATCAGTTCAGATTACGTCCGCCAATTACAAAGCGTTTATGGAATTAGTGGGGCACCGCTCTCACGGTTGAGCCGCCGCCGAGGCAGCGGGCAGGCGCAGCTCGAACGATGCGCCTCCCTCCGGCGCGTTGGTCGCGACGACGCTCCCGCCGTGGCGTTCGATGATCGCGCGAACGATCGAGAGGCCCAGGCCGCTTCCGGACGGCACCGCTGTGCCGGCGCGCGAGACGTCGACCTTGTAGAAACGATCGAACACGCGCGGCAGGTGCTCGGCGGGAATGCCGGGCCCTGTATCACGCACCCGGATGCACACCGAATACCCATCGCGCGATGCGAGCAGCGTTATCCGCCCGCCCGATGGCGTATGGCGGATCGCGTTCGCGGCGACGTTCTGCAGCGCCTGTTCGAGACGTGCGGCGTCGGCGCGGATTCGCGGCGTATCCGTCTCGATTTGTACCTCGAGCGTGATGTTTCGATCGCGCAGCGACGGCTGGTGCCGATCCGCGACGCGGTTGAACAGGTCTTCGACCGCGACCGCCTCGATCTTCAGCGTGTCGCCGCCCCCTTCGAGGCGCGCGAGATCCAGCAGGTCCCCGATGATCGCTTCGAGCTTGTGCGTCTCTTCCTCGACGATGCCGAGGTATCGCGCACGCGTGGACGGATCGAGCGGCACGTTGGACATGCCCAGCGTCTCCACGTAGCCGCGGATTGCGGACAGCGGCGTCATCAGCTCGTGCGAGACGTCGGCGAGCAGCTGCCGGCGCACGCGATCCGACTCGGCAAGCTGCTTCGCGCGCGTGTCGAGATCGACCGCCATGCGGTTGAACGTGCGGGCGAGCGACGTGACCTCGTCGCCTCCCTTCTCGCTGGCGCGCACGTCGGTGCGCCCCTCACCGAGCCCGTGCGCCGCCTGCTCGAGATCCCGCAGCCGTTTGTGCGCGGGGCGGAACACGAGCAGCGCGGTCAGCGTCGCGCCGACGACGAGCAAGCCCAGACCGAACCAGGTGAGCGCCGGCCCGATGACGCGCAGCGCGACCGATACCGGTGGCGGGTTGGCCGGAACCGCCACGACACCGAGCTGCTGGTCGTTGACCTTGATCGCCGCGTATTCGACCGGATAGCGAGGTCCGCCGCGGCGGCCGAATCCCGTCGGCGGCGGCGGCATTCCGTTGCCTCTATCCATTCCCTGGCCGGGAGACGGTCTGCGATCGAGGTCGGGCCGGTCCGCGCGATCCGGTGCGGGCGGCCTCGGGCCGCCGAAGTCGCCGGGCGGATGGCCCGCTCCCGACTCGAACCGCATGTGCCACGCGACAACGCGCACCATGTCGGGGGGCAGCGCGTCAGGACGGTTCGACGCGCGCCGGCCATCGCTCATCATCACGAGAAACGGCTGGTAGATCCGTGAAAAGTGCCGCGGGACGAACTGCTCGAGGCCGACGTTCGGGCGCTGCTGCAGTTCCGCGCTGAGATCTTCGGCGATCTGCGCCGCCAGCTGCGTCGG
>Ga0075434_100006726_pt1 | contig 10564 bp, 11 predicted proteins | sample RhiMethybrSRZTD3_FD_75298 | JGI IMG/M metagenome (GOLD analysis project Ga0075434, IMG submission 75298) | Populus rhizosphere microbial communities from Tennessee, USA - Rhizosphere MetaG P. TD hybrid SRZTD3 | ecosystem: Host-associated > Plants > Roots > Rhizosphere > Soil | place: USA...
GCGCAGACGCTCGCGAACGCATACCTCGCGATCGAGGGCGGCCTCGAGATCGTCCCCGCTGCGAACAAGATCGACCTGCCGCAGGCCGACCCGGACGGCGCCGCCAAGGAGCTCGGCGACCTTCTCGGCGAAGATTCGGACCGCGTCCTACGCATGTCGGCGAAGACCGGTCTCGGCGTCCCCGAGGTCCTGGATGCCATCGTCGAGCGCATCCCGTCGCCTACGGGCGACCCGGACGCCCCTGCCCGAGCCCTGGTCTTCGACTCGTCGTACGACCAGTACCGCGGCGTCGTCGCGTTCGTCCGCGTCGTGGACGGGAGCTTCTCGACGAGAGAGCCGCTGCGCGCGATGGCGCAGGGCACCGAGTTCGACGCGGAGGAGCTCGGCGTCATGTCGCCGTCCCGCACGCCGGTCGACGGGCTGTCCGCAGGCGAGGTCGGCTACGTCATCACGGGCCTCAAGGACGTCTCCCGCCTCCGCGTCGGCGACACGCTCACCTCGCGCCGCCGGCCGGCCGCCGGGCCGCTGCCCGGGTACCAGGACGTGAAGCCGATGGTGTTCGCAGGGATCTTCCCGACCGACTCCGACGACTACCCGGAGCTCCGCGACGCGCTCGAGCGGCTCAAGCTCAACGACGGTTCCCTGTCGTACGAGCCTGAGACGTCGCAGGCCCTCGGGTTCGGGTTCCGCTGCGGTTTCCTCGGCCTGCTGCACATGGAGATCGTGCGTGAACGGCTTGAGCGCGAGTTCGACCTCGACCTCCTCATCACCGCGCCGAACGTCGCCTACCGCGCGACGACGCGGACGGGGGAGCTCGTCGAAGTGCACAACCCCGCCGAGATGCCCCGCGAGCTCGAGGAGGTCGAGGAGCCGTACGTCAAGGCCTCGGTGATCGTGCCGAAGGACTACGTCGGCGCGGTCATGGAGCTCGCGAACGAGCGTCGCGGGAGCTTCGACCACCTCGAGTACCTGAGCGAGGGCCGCGTGCTCCTCAACTACGAGCTCCCGCTCGGGGAGATCGTGCTCGACTTCTACGACCAGCTGAAGTCGCGTACTCGCGGCTATGCGAGCTTCGACTACGACCTCGCCGGCTTCCGGCCGGGCGAGCTCGCGCGGGTCGACATCCTCGTCGGGGGCGAGCAGGTCGACGCGCTCTCGCTGATCATCCACCGCGACGCGGCCTACGACCGTGGGCGCCAGCTCGTCGAGCGGCTGCGCGAGGAGATCCCGCGGCAGATGTTCGACGTCCCGATCCAGGCGGCGATCGGCTCGCGGGTGATCGCCCGTGAAACGATCAAGGCACGGCGCAAGGACGTGCTCGCGAAGTGCTACGGCGGCGACATCACGCGCAAGCGGAAGCTCCTCGAGAAGCAGAAGAAGGGCAAGAAGCGGATGAAGCAGGTCGGCGGCGTGGAGGTGCCGCAGGAGGCGTTCCTCGCCGTCCTCAACCTCGACTCGGACCGGCGGCGCACATGAGCCACGTCCGGCATCTCTACGTGCACCTGCCGTTCTGCGCGCACCGCTGCGGCTACTGCGACTTCGTCACGGTCGTCGGCCGGAACGGCCAACACGACTCCTACGTCGATGCGCTCCTGACGGAGCTCGATCTGCAGCGTGGCGTCCTCGCCGACGACGTCGACACGGTCTTCCTGGGTGGCGGCACCCCGACCTTCACCGAGCCCGCTGCGCTCGCGCGGCTGCTCGCGGCGCTGCCGGCGGCAGACGAGGTGACCGTCGAGGCGAATCCCGAGACGGTGACGCCCGAGCTGGCAGAGCTTCTCCTCACTAACGGTGTCAACCGGGTTTCGCTCGGCGCGCAGAGCTTCGAGCCCCGTCTCCTCGAGGTGCTCGAGCGGCAGGCGTCGCCCGACGACGTGCGCGGCGCGGTGCGGACCCTACGTACGGCCGGATTCGACAACGTCTCGCTCGACCTGATCTACGGCATCCCCGGCCAGAGCGAGGACGACCTCGACGCCGATCTGGCCGAGGCACTGGCACTGGAGCCGGAGCACCTCTCCTGCTACGAGCTCGAGGCGAAGCCGGGGACCCGGTTCACGCACGCTCACGGCGCCGAGCTCGAGCGCCAGGCGGACGCGATGGAGGGCTACTTCGAGCTCGTGGTGGAGACGCTCACGGTCGCCGGGTATCGCTGGTACGAGACCGCGAACTTCTGCCGCACGGGCGCTCGGGATCTCCGAGCGCAACACAACCTCGGCTACTGGCGCGGTCGCGACTACCTGGGAGTCGGGGTCGGCGCGGTGTCCACGGTCGCAGGCAGTCGGCGGCGGAACGTCGCGAGCCTCCCGCGCTATGTCGCCGCGCTCGCGGGCGGCGAGACGTCGCCGTGCGAGCTCGAGCCGATCGATTCCGGGACACACGCTCGCGAGGTGCTCATGCTCGGCCTCCGGCTCGACGAGCCGGTCGTCCTCGCCGGCGTCGCCGAAGCCGTGGACCACGACGCGCTCGCCCGCCTCGCCGCGAGCGGCCTCGTCGAGCTGACGGCCAACGGCCGCGGAGACGAGCTTCGACTCACCCCACGCGGCCGCTTCCTCGGCGACGCCGTGACGGCGGACCTCATCGCCTAAGCGCGGCAAGCGTCAGCCCAAGACGCGGCTACCCTTCGTCGAGGATGCAGCTAACGGCACGAAAGCGCGAGATCCTGCGGCGCGTCATCGAGGAGTACGTCGCGACCGGCCAGCCGGTCGGGTCGCGTGCGCTCGTGGAACGAGCCGGCGTCGGCTTCTCCTCGTCCACGGTGCGTAGCGAGCTCGCCGAGCTCGAGACGCTTGGGCTGCTCACTCATCCGCACACGTCCGCGGGCCGCACCCCGACCGAGAGTGGCTACCGCGTGTACGCCGAGGAGCTCGTCGACACGCTCGACGGCCGTCCGGACGCGCTCGGCGTCGATCTGCGCTCGATGCGGGACGAGCTCGAGCAGGCGTTGCGGGCGACGACGGAGATGCTCTCGGAGGCGACACGGCTACTCGCGCTCGTTTCGGCCCCGTCGCTCCAGACCGCCTCGATCCGCCACATCGAGGTGCTGACGCTGCAGCCGACGAGCGTCATGGTCGTCGTCATCACCTCGACCGGCGGCGTGACGAAGCAGGTCTTTCGACTCGAGCAGCCGGTCGACCCGGGCCTCGTCGCCTGGGCCGGCGAGTACCTGGAGGAGCAGGTCGTCGGCCAGCGACTCGGCTCGCGAACCGTGCGGCGCCGGCTGGAGGCGCCGGAGCTCGCTCCGCGCGAGCGCGCCTTCCTGAACCTGATCGGCCAGGTGTTGCTCCAGGTGGGGGCGGAGGCCGGTCCGGAGGTGTTCGTCGGCGGCACCGCAGGGCTTGTCGGGGGCGCGCGGGCCGAGGAGGTCGAGGCGACGATCCGCCTAGTCGAACTGCTGGAGCGTCGGGCCGCGGTGCTGGAGCTCGTCAGCGAGGCACTCGAGCCGCAGCGGCCGATCGTGCACGTTGGCCCGGAGCTCGGCGGCGCCGAGGTCCATGCCGTCTCTCTCGTGGGTGCGACCTACGGGATCCGCTCGACGCCGCTCGGGGCTGTCGGGCTCATCGGTCCGCTCCGGATGGACTACGAGAAGGCGATTCGCACCGTACGCGCGGCGGCGTTCGAGCTCTCCCGTTTCGTCGAGGACGTCTACGAAGACGCCTAGGCGCGAATGGCGACCACAGAAAGCGACTACTACGACCGCCTCGGCGTCCCGCGGAACGCGAGCGACGCCGATCTCAAGCGCGCGTTCCGGAACCTGGCGCGCGAGCTCCACCCGGACGTCTCGACCGAGCCGGACGCCGATGTCCGGTTCCGTGACGTCGCCGAGGCGTACGAAGTCCTCTCGGATCCCGAGCGACGCGGAATCTACGACCGCTTCGGGAAGGCGGGGCTGAAGCGCGGCGGGTTCGAACCGGCGTTCACGGACCTCGGAAGCCTCTCCGACATCTTCGCCGCGTTCTTCGGCGAGGACTTCCTCGGAGCCGGCGGCGGCCGCCAGCGCTCGCAGCGCGGGGCGGACGTTCAGGCGATCGTGGAGATCGAGTTGGAGGAAGCGTTCACGGGAGCGACGGTGACGGTCCCACTCGATGTCGCGCTGCCGTGCGAGCGCTGCGAGGCGAGCGGTGCGGAGCCCGGGACGGGCATGCGCGCGTGTACGACGTGCGGTGGTAGCGGCGCGGTGCGCAGCGTGACGCAGAACATCTTCGGCCAGTTCGTCCAGCAGCGCGCGTGCCCCGAGTGCGGTGGTCAGGGCGAGATACTCGAGCAGCCCTGCCACGACTGCGACGGCGAGGGACGCATCGTGCGGCAGGACCAGCTCGAGGTGGACGTGCCGAAGGGAATCCACGACGGCCAGCAGATCCGTGTTCGCGGCGAAGGTCACGCAGGCTTCCGCAGCGCCGAGCGCGGCCACGCGTTCGTCGCCGTCCGCGTGCGGCCGGACTCGCGCTTCCTCCGCGAAGGCGACGATCTGCACACGGCGCTCCGACTGACCATGACCGAGGCCGCGCTCGGCACGACCGCAACGGTGTCGACGCTCGGCGGAGACGTCGACCTCGAGATTCCCGCCGGCACACAGCCGGGTGAGGTGCGCGCCCTGCGGGGCCAGGGGATGCCTGCACTCCGTGGCTCGGGCCGCGGCTCGCTGTACGTTCGCCTCGACGTTGCCGTTCCGACGGCACTCGGTGACGATGAGCGCCGGCTCCTCGAGCAGCTCGACGAGAAGCTGGACGACGAGGCGTACGCGCCGCGCGACGACGACGAGGGCTTCTTCAGCCGGCTGAAGAGCGCGCTGCGCTGAGCGACCTCTACCGCGTCGCATTCTCCGTCCCGAGCGCCGAGGCCGAACTCGTCCGCGCGTGGCTCATCGAGCACTTCCCCGCCGGCTTCGAGGAGCACGAGGGAGACGCGTCGACCGAGCTCGCGGTCTACGCGGACGCCGTCGGCCTCGAAGGAGTGCTCGCCGCGTACCCGCAGGCAACCGCGGAACCCGTTGCCGAGGGCTGGGAGGACGGCTGGAAGGAGTTCCACCGTCCGGCGACAGCGGGCGGCTTGTGGATCGGACCACCCTGGATCTCGCCTCCTCCCGAGGCCGACGCGGTCGTCCTCGACCCTGGGCGAGCTTTCGGGACCGGCGCACATCCGACGACGCGGGCGTGCATCGAGCTCCTCTCGAGCCTCGGGCGCGGCAGTCTCCTCGATGCCGGCTGCGGCTCGGGGGTCGTGGCCGTCGCGGCTGTTCGCCTCGGGTTCGCGCCGGTGACGGCTGTGGACGTCGATCCCGTGGCAGTCGAGGTCGCCACGCGCACCGCGCACGCGAACGGCGTCGTCCTCGATGCCTGGCGCGCCGACGTCCTCGTCGACGAGCTGCCGTCTGCCGACGTCGCCGTCGCGAACATCGAGCTCGGCGTCGTCGAGGCACTGCTCGCTCGCATCGACGCCCGCATGACCGTGACGTCCGGGTACCTCGCGTCGGAGCGGCCCGAAGCGCCGGGCTGGCGTGCAGTCGAGCGCATCGAGCTCGAAGGCTGGGCGGCAGACGTTCTCGCCCGACCGCAGTAAGGTAGGCGCTTCGATGGCGAGCTTCTCGGTCGGGTTTCTGGGTTGCAAGGTCTCGTACGCGGACGCGCAGGCCGTGCGCGAGCGGCTGCTCGGCGACGGGCATGTCGAGACGGACGGCGGCGGCGACGTCGCCGTCGTGAACACGTGCTGCGTAACGCACGAGGCCATTTCGAAGTCACGCCGGGCGGTCTCCCGTGCTGCGCGGACACACGAGCGCGTCTACGTCACGGGCTGCGGCGCGAACCTCGCCGGAGCGTTCGACGGCTCGCCGACGAACGTGACCGTCATCTCCGTTCGCAGCGAGCACGTGCCTGCCGCTGTCGCTGGTGACGTCGGCGCGATTGCTTGCGTGCAGGCCGACGCGCGGCTCGAGCGGACACGCGCCTTCGTGAAGATCCAGGACGGTTGCTCGTTCTCGTGCGCGTTCTGCGTCATCCCGCTCGTGCGCGGCGGGACGCGGAGCCGTCGCGCCGCCGCCGTGCTCAGCGAGGTCGAGCGGAGGGTCGCGCAAGGTCATCGCGAGATCGTCCTCACCGGTGTCAACCTCGGCTGCTTTCGCGATCGGGAGGCGGGATTCGCGTTGCCCCGCCTCGTCCGCGAAGCTGGTGCGCTGCCGGGGGTCGAACGGCTGCGGCTCTCCTCGATCGAGGTGAACCACCTCTCCGCCGAGCTGATCGCGGCGATTCGGGAGACACCCTCGGTGTCGCGGCACCTGCACGTGCCGCTGCAGTCGGGCGACGACGAGGTCCTCCGCGCGATGCGGCGGCGATACTCGGCCGCGCAGTACGTCGCGAAGCTCGAGCCGCTCGGCGACTTCAACCTCACGGCCGACGTCATCGTCGGCTTTCCTGCCGAGAGCGAGGACGCATTCGCGCGCACGCTCGATGTCGTCGAGCGTGCTGCGATTACGCGCGTGCACGCGTTCCCGTACTCACCGCGGCCCGGAACGGCGACCGCCGCAGACGACACGGTGCCTGCTCCGGTGAAGAAGGAGCGAAGCGCGCGGCTGCGCGCACTCTCCGACGAGCTCTCGCGCCGACGTTGGGTCTCGCGGCTCGGCACGACCGACCGCGTGCTCGTCGATCGCCCGGGGCGTGGCTACGGCGACGACTACACGCCGTGGCTCGTCGATGCCGAGGTGGGCGAGCTCCTGCACGTGCGCGCGGTGGGCGTCTCCGAGGAGGGAATCGTTGCCGTCGCCGCCTGAGGACTGCCTCTTCTGCCGGCTCGTGGCCGAGGGCGACCACGTGCACGCCGCAGACGGCTTCGTCGCGATTCGCGACATCAACCCGATCGCGGAGACGCACCTGCTCGTGCTGCCGGCGCGCCACGTCGACACCTTCCGCGACGTCGGAGACTTCCCCGACGACGAGGCCGCGCGGATGTTGCGCTTCGTCGCCGAGACCGCCGCCACGTCCGGGCTCGAGGACTACAAGGTGCTCGTCAACGTCGGCGCAGGCGGCGGCCAAACGGTCTTCCATCTCCACTGGCACGTGCTCGGGGGCCGCTACGACACGGGCAAGCTCACGCGACTTCTGGAGCGGGAGGCCGCCTGATGAGCCTCATTGCGCGCATCGAGGACGAGCTGAAGGCGGCGCGACTCGCCCGCGATGAGGATCGCCGCGACGCCCTGAGCCTCGTCCTGAACTCGCTGCAGAACGCCCAGAAAGAGCTTCAGCGCGAGCTCTCCGACGACGAGGAGCTGCAGGTGCTGCAGCGTGAGCGCAAGCGCCGCGTCGAGGCGGCCGAGGCGTTCCGCGGAGCCGGCCGCGAGGAGCAGGCCGAGGACGAGGAGTACGAGCTCGAGATCCTCGAGGAGTTCATGCCCGAGCCGATGTCCGAGGACGAGCTCGAGGAGATCATCGACGATGTCATCTCCGAGGTCGGCGCGACGAGCATCCGTGACATGGGACGCGTCATGGCCGGCGTCATGCACCAGGTCTCGGGCCGCGCCGACGGGTCCGTCGTCTCCCAGCTCGTCAAGGAAAAACTCGCATAACCGCCCGCGCCGCGTCGGGTCCGCTGCAGCTCTTCCTACACTGAGCGCCGTGAGTCAGCAGGTACTCGACGTCTCGAACGAGGTCGCCGCCGAGCTTGCCGGAGTGGAGGACGGCGTCCTCGACGCGCTGCGCGAGCGGCTGCAGTGCACGATCGCGCTCCGTGGAAACCGCCTGACGCTCGGAGGGGACGACGACCACGTCGCCGCCGCCCGCGCGGTCGTGGACGAGCTCGTGGAGCTCGTCGAGGGAGGTCACCAGATCGGGCCCGACACGGTTGGCGCGGTGCTCGCCGCGCTCGACCAGGCCGAGGACGTGCGTGAAGTGTTCGACGACGTCGTCTGGCGGCACCGCGGCAAGAACATCACGCCGAAGACGGTGAACCAGAAGCGCTACGTCGACGCGATTCGCGGCTCGACCGTGACGTTCGGGATCGGCCCGGCCGGCACGGGCAAGACGTATCTCGCCATGGCGCTGGCCGTGTCCTCGCTCTCGGAGGGCGCGGTCGGGCGGGTGATCCTCACGCGGCCCGCGGTCGAGGCCGGCGAGCGGCTGGGGTTCCTGCCCGGCGACATGCTCGCGAAGGTCGATCCCTACCTGCGCCCGCTGTACGACGCCCTCTACGACATGCTCGACCCCGAGCGGCTCGCCGGGTACATGGACCGGGGGACGATCGAGGTGGCCCCACTCGCGTTCATGCGCGGGCGGACGCTCAACGACTCGTTCGTCGTGCTCGACGAGGCGCAGAACACGACACCCGAGCAGATGCAGATGTTCCTGACACGGCTCGGGTTCGGCTCGAAGATGGTCGTAACGGGCGATGTCACCCAGGTCGACCTTCCGCGAGAGCAGGCCTCGGGGCTCATCCAGGTGCGCGAGATCCTCGCCGGGATCGACGGGATCGGCTTCGTGGAGTTCGGCAACGCGGACGTCGTGCGCCACAAGCTCGTGCAGCGAATCGTCGAGGCGTACAAGCGCCACGCCGAGGAGACCGGCACGGCACGCCGCCGGTGATCGTCGTCGAGTCGGCGAATCGCAGCGGCGTTGCCGTGCAGGACGAGGCCGCCGAGAGCCTGGCGCGCGCTGTTCTCTCTGGGGAGGGCGTGAACGACGGCGAGCTCGGGGTGACGTGGGTCGGCCCTGACGAGATGCGCGCACTGAAGCGCGAGCATCTCGGCGTCGACGAGACGACCGACGTCCTCTCGTTTCCGCTCGACGGGCGCGACGAGCTGCCCGACGGCGTGCCACGTGCGCTCGGCGACGTCGTCCTCTGTCCGCAGGTGGTGGGGGAGGAGTGGAGGGGTCCACTCGTACATGGACTGCTCCACCTCCTCGGCTACGACCACGGCCACGAGATGGAGAGTCGCGAGACGGTTTACTCGGAGCACGCGGGCGCGTGACGACGCGGCGCAGCCAATCGCTGTTCCAGAGCTTCAACTTCGCGGCCGAAGGGATCATTCACGCGGTCAGGACGCAGCGGAACCTCTGGATCCACTTCGCGATAGCCGTTGCCGTCCTCGTCGCCGCGATCGGCTTCGGAGCGACGAAGCTCGAGCTCGCCGTCCTCCTCCTGGCCATCACCTTCGTCCTCGTCGCCGAGCTCGTGAACACCGCAGTCGAGGCGGTCGTCGACGTCGCGTCGACATCGTTCGACCCGATCGCGAAGATCGCGAAGGACATCGCGGCGGGAGCGGTCCTCATCGCCGCACTGAACGCGCTCGCGGTCGGCTACCTCGTCTTCTCCGGCGAGGTCGCGACCCGGAGCTCGCGGTTCCTCACACGCCTCTCGGACGCGCCCGCAGAACTCACGCTCGTCGCGCTCGCCGTGACCGTCATCCTCGTGATCGCGCTGAAGGCCTATACGGGGCGCGGCACGCCACTGCGCGGTGGGCTCCCGTCGGGACATGCTGCGGTCGCATTCGCGGGCTGGATGGCGATCACGCTGCTCCTCGACGACTCGCCGCGGCGCTTCCTCATCTCCTCCGTGACGTTCATCATGGCCTTGCTCGTGGCGCAAACTCGCGTGGAGACCGGCGTCCATTCCGCCTCGGAGGTGGCCAGCGGCGCCGTGCTCGGCGCTCTCGTGACCCTGTTCCTGTTCCAGGCGTTCGGATGACCACCGCTCGCCGTCGGCTCGCGGTCGCGGCGGAAACCATGTTTCCCCCGCGTGCCACCTTCTTCTTGAGATCGTGGGGAACCTCCCGGTTCCCCACACCCCTCCACGCTCATCGGCGAGAGTGCGGCCGATGAGCGCAGTCCCGAGCGACACGGAGCTCCTCGCCGCCGCCGATGCGGCCGCGGCCCGGGCATACGCGCCGTACTCGAACTTCCACGTGGGCTGCGTCGTGCTCGCGCGTGACGGTCGCGTGATCGAGGGCGTGAACGTGGAGAACGCGGCGTACCCGCTCGGCGTCTGCGCCGAGCGCACGGCGTTCTCACGGGCGGTGGCCGAGGGGTATCGGCCCGGCGACTTCGCGGTTGCTGCGATTACGGCGTCGCCGTGTGGTGGCTGCCGGCAGTGGTTGCACGAGATGGGAGTCGACCGGGTCGTGTTCCGCAACGGGGGGCGCGTCGTGACGATGACAACCGACGAGCTCCTGCCCGAGTCGTTCGACAGCTCGAAGCTCGGGTGAGCTCCGTGTGGAGCGATCGGCGCGCTCTCGTAGCGCTTCCGTTTCCCACGCGTACGCATTTCCTCGTTACGCTCGCAGTGGGTGGTGGGATGGGGTGCCCCAAAGGGAGGTGCCCGTGAAATCCGGCTTCGTCGCAGTCGCCGGCCGTCCCAATGTCGGCAAGTCGACGCTCGTCAACGCGCTCTGCGGCGCCAAGGTCGCCATCACCTCGACCGTCCCGAACACGACGCGCCGGCGTATCTTCGGCGTCGCGAACGGCGACGACTACCAGCTCGCGCTCGTCGACCTGCCGGGCTTTCAGCGTCCGATGGACCCGCTCACGGAGCGTATGCAGCAGACCGTCGACTCCTCGTTCGAGGACGTGGACGCCGTCCTCAT
>Ga0075434_100006729_pt1 | contig 10562 bp, 9 predicted proteins | sample RhiMethybrSRZTD3_FD_75298 | JGI IMG/M metagenome (GOLD analysis project Ga0075434, IMG submission 75298) | Populus rhizosphere microbial communities from Tennessee, USA - Rhizosphere MetaG P. TD hybrid SRZTD3 | ecosystem: Host-associated > Plants > Roots > Rhizosphere > Soil | place: USA...
AAGGGCGGACGCAGATCACCGCGCTTGCCATCCGAATCGGCTGGGAACGCAGCCGGCTCTCGCACCACCTTCGGCGGCTCGAAAGCCGCGAACTCGTCGACCTACGCACGGCGCCTACGGACCGGCGGGCGACCGAGATCACACTCACCGACCAAGGCTGGGCCGAGATCACACAAGCCTCGACCGGTCACGTCGAACTCATCCAGCGCTTGTTCTTCGACGGCCTGCCCAACGAGCTCCTCGAGCCGATGACCGTGGCGCTCGAAAGCATCTACGACAACGTCATCGAGCGCGGAACGCTGCCGCGCCCCGCCCACGAATCCTGAACGCCGAGACGAAGCTGATAATCGTCAGATGACGATCAGCGAATTGCACCCGGAACTTGTTGGGCGCAAGCCGCAGCCTGTGCTGTCTTGTCCCGGTGCACCTCTTCGTGCGGAGCGCCTTCTGGCTCCGCTCTGAGCACGAGAGCCGAGATTAGCAACGCCGCAAGGTCTGTGATCCGTTACAGCGCGCCGTAGTCAAGTCCGACAACAAAGGATGGAGCTGTTGCAACTGGGCAGGCGGTGGCAAATGCAGCGCCGCCGGTCGCTCTACTTGCTCCGCAAGAGGCGCCGAGTCCCGCGAACCCGAGGGCCCACTGGATTTGACCGCGCGACTTTGCCAGACGCGCGTGAAGCAACGTGAGAGGCAGCGCCACGCCGCCCGCACGCCGCTCACCTATCTGAAGAGACGGTCGAGGTTGACTTCGATGCGGCCGATGGGGGCGCGAGCATCCGGCCCGAGTTCGCCGTCGCCTCCGTCCGCGCGCACGACGTCGCACAGGGCCTGCAAGCGTTCGGTGAGGAAGCGCGATGGTTTGCTGTAGCCGTGTGCGTCGTCACGGGAGCGCGGTCGGTGGTAGTAACGAAGCGGCACGTAAATCGAGAGCGACCTGCGCGGCCTCGTTAACGCAACGTAGAGCAGTCGCCGCTCTTCCTCGAGACCCTCTTTGGTCGAGAGTGCCATGTCGGCGGGGATGTTGCCGTCGCTCACGTGGATGACGTGGACGTGCTCCCACTCGAGGCCTTTGGCCGAGTGGATCGTCGAGAGGACGAGGTAGTCCTCGTCGCGGCCGGGTGGGCCGGCGTACTCGGCGCTTGAGAGCGGTGGGTCGAGAACGAGTTCGGCAACAAAGCGTTCGAGGCTCGACGCGGCTGCCGCTGCACCGACCAACTGTTCGAGGTCAACCAGGCGCATCTCCCCGTCGGGGTAGGCGCTACGAATCAGCGGCGCGAGCGCCCGCTTCAGCTGTTCGAGCCGCGCTGCAACGCCGGAGCTCGCGGACGCTGCGAGTGTGTCGAGCAGGAGTTGGCCGGGTTCGCGCGCCGCGGCGGGTATGTCGGCCTCACGCCAGCGGCGAGGCAACTCGGACAACGAGGGCTTACCACAGAGCAGCGCGTCGCAGAGCCGCTTGGCGCTCACCGGACCGATCCCATCGAAGAGCTGTAGGAGCCGGAACCAGCTGAGCTCGTCGGTCGGGTTGGTCGCGACGCGCAGCAGCGCGATCAAGTCTTTGACGTGGGCGGCTTCGAGGTAGCGGAGCCCTCCGTACTTGACGAATGGGATCATGCGCCGCGAGAGCTCGAGCTCCAGCAGATCTGAGTGATGCCCGGCTCGCATCAGCACCGCCTGGTCGCGAAGCAGCGCCCCTTGTTCGCGACACGCGAGAACTCGGTCGCAGACCTCGCTCGCCTGCCGCTGCTCGTCGAGGCAAAAGATCAGGTCGGGCCGTGCGCTCCCGCCGCGCTCGGCGGTCAGGTGGCGAGCGAACGAGCGCGTCGCGTGCATCGCGACTTCGTTCCCGGCATCCAGGAGCGGCTGCGGCGAGCGGTAGTTGCGCTCGAGCTTGACCACCGTCGCCTCGGGATAGAGCGAGGGGAAGTCGAGGATGTGCGCCGGGTCGGCGGCGCGGAAGCCGTAGATCGCCTGCATGTCGTCGCCGACGACGGACACGTTTTCGTGCTCGCCGCAGAGGGCGCGCACGATCTCGACCTGGAGCGCGTTGACGTCCTGGTACTCGTCGACGAGCACGTGCTCGTACCGAGCGGCGATCCTGCTCCCTACGCGTGCGTCGCCGACTGCCGCGTGCAAGTAGAGGAGCAAGTCGTCGAGGTCGAGCGCGTTCAGCTCGCGCTTCCGCGTCGTGTAGGCACGAAACAGCCCCGCGATCTCCTCGCCGTAGTCGGTACACCAAGGAAACGACTCGACGAGAACCTCGCTCAGCTCGCGCTGGGCGTTCACCGTGCGCGAATAGATGTCCAGCAGCGTCCCCTTGCGTGGAAAGCGCCGCTCCATCGACGCAAGTTCGTTCTCCTCGCGCAGCAGATCGAGTAGGTCGGCAGCGTCGGCGGCGTCGAACAGACTGACGCCGTCGAGCCCGAGGAGCGGGGCTTCGTGCAGGATCGTCCGGTAGGCGACGGAATGGAACGTGCCGCCGACGACGAAGCGGGAACTCGTCTTGGCGCCGACGAGCGCGCGCGCCCTGGACAACATCTCCCGCGCCGCCCGGCGGGTGAAGGTCAGCAGCAGGATCCGCTCCGGCGGGACGCCTTGATCGATCAACCAGGCGACGCGGGCGCAGAGCGTGGTCGTTTTGCCCGTTCCCGCACCGGCGAGGATCAGCAGCGGGCCGCCCGGGTGAGTCGCAGCGCGCCGCTGCTCCTCGTTGAGACTCCCCACCGAGGCGTGCGAGACAGGAGCGAACATATGTTCGTCTAACTATACGGTCGCGCCCGGCCTGCGGCAACAGCGCCCCGCCACAGCGCGGGCTCTCACCGCCCAGGGAGGTCGATTATCGGTACACCACCGCATTCGTCGTAGGTCATGGGAATGCACGAGCGCTGCGAGGCGTTAGTTGCGGGGTCAAGGAATCGCGAAAGGGAGGTCACAGTGACAACCGCCATCATCGGCGTCGGCAACATCGGCGGCCGGCTGGCACGGGATCTCGTCCGCGGTGGCGTGCCCGTCGTCCTGGCCGCAAAAGACGAGGCGCACGCGGACGGGCTCGCGCGGGAACTCGGCGAGCTCGCGAGCGCCGGCTCGGTCGAAGAGGCGATCGCAGCCGCCGACGTCGCCGTCTTCGCTGTCTGGTTGGACACGAGCAAGGAGCTGATCGCAAGGCACGGCGAGATCCTCGCCGGCAAGGTCGTGGTCGATCCCTCGAACCCCATCGGATTCGACGAGAACGGCCAGGTGATCCGGACGCTGCCCGACGAGCAGTCCGCGGGCTCGGTGCTCGCCGCGCTACTCCCCGCGGGAGCGCACTACGTGAAGGCATTCGGCACGCTCGGCGCCGATGCACTCGCAAGCGCCGCGCACCGTCAACCCCGTCCGGCCGTTTTGTTCTATGCGACCGACGACGACGTCGCCGCGGCTGCGGCCGAGCGGCTGATCAGCGCCGCTGGGTTCGAGCCCCTGAAGGCGGGCCGCGTCGCCGACGCGGGACGGCTCGAGGTTCCCGGCGGCGATCTCCACCAGAACGGCGGTCTGAACGGCCGCCTACTCGATCTCGATCAGGCACGCGCAGCAGTGGAGGCGACGGATGTGACGGCCTGACGGTCGGGTTCGAAGAGCGCCCAACGCACAACCGCTGCGCGCGTCGAAGAACAAGCTCGGCAGCGACCTTTGGGACAGGTCCAACAAGGACGACCCCGACGGCCAGATCAGCTTGATCGTCTAGGGCCTCGTACCGTGGAAGAGTTCTGGATCATCCTCGGCTCCCTCGCCGGCGTCGTCACTGCATCCAAGTCAGGCGCGACGCTCGACGATGACGAGCACGCGCAGCTGCTCGTACGCAGTGAAGCGGTGCTCGGTGCCCGCCGGGATGAAGACCGCGTGACCTTCGCTCAGGTCGACTGCCTCGCCGGCCACGTCAAGGACACCGCTGCCGTCGAGGACGATGTAGAGCTCGTCATCACCCTCCGGCTGATCGTGGTCGGGCTCGGGAGCGACGAGCACATAGACCCCCACCTCGAGCGACGGCGACGCGTGGACGACCTCGTAGCCGCCGCGCGGCGCGAGGCGCCGCCTAGCTCCGTCGAGGTCCAACGCGCGCACGGCCGACAGACCTCCTGCCGTGTTGGGTGCGACGATTCTGACTTCGAGCCGATCCGTCATGACGTCGAGCCTTGCCTGTGGCGGGACGAACGCGCATCGCACGGTTCGGCTGATTCGGCAGTTCCGTGGCGAATCGTTGGCCGCAGCCGCCTCGTCGGGCGGCGGCGGCGCGAAACTGTCTGCGAGGCGCCGAAGTCGTGTGTGCCCGGTGCCGCAATCACGACTCAGACGAGTCGGTAACGGGTCTCGGAGCCCGCCTCGGTGTTGGTGGCGAAGTTGCTCGGGTCGACGCATGCGACCGCCGCGGCGAGCGCCGGCCGAGGAACAGCCAAACGCTGGCTGCTCAGCCGAGCGCGCTTGTGCGCACGCGGCTTTGAACGTCACGACTTGATCTCGATCCGGCGGCGCTGCTCGACGTTCACGCCTCGCGCTTCACGCTGCTCAACTCCGCCTCGATGACGTAGGCGTCGTCGGTCTCCTCTACGTCGACCGGCGGCGACCACGCAGCTCCTTTCTCGGCGAAGGCGATCGGAGCTCGGGTCGCCGGTCGTCGTTCGCGATGCACTGAGGGTCGCGACGGGGGTTTGATTCGGCCTCGCACAATTCGACCGATTCGCCGTCGCGCCGCGGCGAGCCACGCGAACTACGCTGCCGCGCGCTCGATCGGCACGCCTGCGACAGCCAGCGTTACGTCGATGTTGCCGCGCGTTGCCCGCGAATAGGGGCAGATTTCGTGCGCGCGCGCCATGAGCTCGGCGGCCTCCGCGCGGTCGATCCCGGGCGCGTCGAGGTCGAGCGCGACGGCAAGTCCGAAGCCGCCCTCGCGCGCCGGGCCGATGCCGACTCGCGCGGTCACACGCGTGCCGGTGGGGTCGAGCCTCCGCCCGGCCGCGAGGCGCAGCAGGCTCGACTGGAAGCAGGCCGAATAGCCGACGGCGAAGAGTTGCTCGGGGTTCGTCCCGGGCCCGCCCGTGCCTCCCATCTCCGTCGGGACGTCGAGTTCGACGTCAAGCCGACCGTCCGACGTTCGCGCATGCCCCTCGCGTCCGCCCTCGGAGCTCGCTTCGGCCGTGTACAGGATCCGCTCGATCATCGCTCTCTCCTTCATGTGTGTATGTGTGTCAGGAGCGTCCCGCACGGTGGGAGGAGGCGTCGTCACACGGTTCGTGCGATTCAGGCGGCCCGCTGAATTCGCCGGCCGACCAGTGGTAGACCTCGGCCGCGCGGTGGAGCGGCCCGTCGAAGAGCGGTAGCCACGGGCTGATCTCGGTGGCTCGGACACGATCGTCGAGGATCTCGCGCACGAGGACTTCGGCTTCAAGCGCCTCGATCAGGAAGACGACCTCGAATTTGGAGAGGTAGACACTGAGGCGTTCGAAGCCGCTCGAGCTCGGGTGCGTCGGCATCGCGCCGGCAAGCTGGAGGGCACGTGCGCGCGCCCCCTGCCGAAGCCTCGCCGTCAACACCAGACGCTGCGCGGTTAAGGGCGCATGCACGGGCAGGGACCTCGGCCGAGCTGCCGTCCACAGGCTGCGCATCGCTCGGGCCGCCGGACCTTGAGCATCTTTTTCGCGGTCGCGAACCGCACCATCAGCCAGCCCACCGCCAGTGTGGTGATCCAGGCGCTCGGGTTCGTAAGCGTGAGCGTCACCGCGCTCCTCCTGCGTATGCGAAGGGATGGTTGAAGACGTCCAGGGCGTTCGAGCTCGACGCGTCGATCCGCGCCGTCCGGCCGGTCGCGCGATGCGTGACCAGCACCCAGAGCCGCCCACTGCGTCTTCCCCACATCAGGAAGACGTCGAGATCGTGCGAATGCCGTTCGGCGAGATCGACGGTCGACCGCGTTGCGTTCTCGGGCGCGGTCATCAGCCGGCTCCGCTTCGCACTTCGAGCAACTCGAGTCCGAGTGACTCGATCTCCGCAAGCACGCCGTGAAGAGCCGCACGGTCGGGCAGCCCACCACTGAGAACCGTCTCGCCCCTCTCCGTCCGCGCCTGCAGGCCGGGGAATGCCTCGAGCAACGTGTCGCTCAGCACTCCGCGGACCCGGATCTCGTACCGGCATGACTTCGCAGGCTCGGTCATTTGTGCTCGATCGTCGTCGCTCCTCGGACGAGCGCACATCGGTCGATTCGTATGAGCTTCGCCCCGCGAGCGGGTGCGGGTTGTCTCGCCGCGAATCGTCCGGACGGTGTGACGCCAGATCAACCGGTCTGAGGGGACGTTGCCGCGAACGTCCCGACACCAAAGGAGACACGATGCATCGCTTACTCGCCCTCGACAGCCGTCATCGGCGTCTGCTCGAGCTCGTCGGAGCGGCTGCCGTGATCGCGGCCGTCGTCGCCGTCAGTCTCGCGGCAACGAGCGGCGGCAGTTCCGCGGCTCCGGCGTTCTCGCCCAAGCAGCTCGCGAGTGCACCCGGCGACGACTGGATCACCAACGGCGGCTCGGTCTCGAACGACCGCTACTCCGCGCTTGACCAGATCAACACGTCCAACGTGGCACAGCTGAAAGGGATCTGGCACGTCCGCCTGAAGTCGGGAGTCGCCGCCAAGTATTCGGGCGAGGCGCAACCCCTCGAGTACAAGGGCGTCATCTACACGATCACCGGCGCCGACGACGTCTTCGCAATCAACGCGACGACGGGCGCGAGGAAGTGGGTCTACCACGCCCGGCTCGACCCGAAGATCACGACCGTTTGCTGTGGCTGGACGAGCCGCGGCGTCGCGCTCGGCGACGGCAAGGTCTACCTCGGCCAGCTCGACGGCAAGCTCGTCGCGCTCGACCAAGGCAGTGGCAAGGTCGAGTGGTCGACGCAGGTGATGCCGTGGCAGCAGGGCTACACGATCACGAGCGCGCCGCTCTACTACGACGGCCGCGTCTACACCGGCCTCTCCGGCGGCGAGTACGGCATTCGCGGCCGCGTGACCGCCTACGACGCCAAGACCGGCAAGATGCTCTGGCGCTTCTACACCATCCCCGGCCCCGGCCAGGTCGGCAACGACACGTGGCCGCAGGCCGGCGACGCGTGGAAGCACGGCGGCGCGCCCGTCTGGCAGACCCCGGCGGTCGATCCCGACCTCGGCCTGCTCTACTTCTCGACCGGCAACGCCTCGCCGGACCTCGACGGGTCGCAGCGCGCCGGGGACAACCTCTTCGCCAGTTCGATCGTCGCGATCGACGCGAAAACCGGCAAGTACCGCTGGCACTTCCAGGAGGTCCACCACGACATCTGGGACTACGACGCGCCCAGCCCGGTCGTGCTGTTCGACGTCACGGTGAACGGGAAGCTCGTGCACGGGCTCGGCGAGCCCGGCAAGACCGGCTGGGAGTACCTCCTCGACCGCGAGACCGGCAAGCCGGTCTATGGCATCACCGAGAAGCCCGTCCCGCAGAGCAAATGGGACCAGGAGCACACCTCGCCGACGCAGCCGTTCCCCGACAGCGGCGCGTTCGTACCCCACACCGTCTCCGCCGCCGGGCTGAACGCCGTCCGGCAGGCGGCCGCCGCGACGTTCAGCAAGAACGGCGCCGCGCCAAAGATCGTCCCCGGCCCGTTCTTCTCGCCGCCCTCGCATGGAGCGACGATCTACGCGTTCTCCCCTGGTGCGGCCGGCGGGAGCGAATGGCCGCCGTCGAGCTACAACCCGAACACGCAGCTGCTCTACGTCTGCGGCCAGACAAGCGTCCAGGCCGATGTTGCGGGCACTCAACCGGAGAAGGCAAAGTCGGGCCAGCCGCAGCTCGGCAGCATCATCACCGAGACGGGGAACGACACCCCTGGCGTTCTGGCCGCGATCGACACGCGTAGCGGCCGGCTCGTCTGGACGCGTCACTTCGAAGACTCCTGCTATTCGGGCACGGTCACCACCGCCGGCAAGCTCGTCTTCGTCGGCCGAAACAATGGCGAACTGCAGGCATACGACGCCGCCAACGGCAACCTGCTCTGGGGCTTCCAGACCGGCGCCGGCGCAAACAGCACCGCGACCATCTTCAAGCGGGGCGGCAAAGAGGTCATCGCCTACTACGCCGCCGGCAACGCCCTCGCCGGCACCGCGCACGGCGACAACCTGTGGCTGTTCGGCCTCGACGGCACGCTCGGCCCTGTTGCTCCTGGGACGAGGTCCACTGTCGAGCAGCACGCAGGCGAGGCCAAGGCTGTGTCCACGGTGCAGGTGAAGGGCGGCGAGTTCTTCTTCAAGCTCTCGTCGCGAACCGCGAAGCTCGGCAAGGTCACGTTCGTCTTCGAGAACGCCGGCCACGTCGCGCACGACTTCGCGATCGCCGGCAAGAGCACGCCGGTGATCAACCCGGGGCAGACGGCGAAGCTGACCGTGACCTTCACGAAGAAGGGCAGCTACCCGTACCTCTGCACCGTGCCTGGGCACGCCTCGGCCGGGATGAAGGGAGTGCTCCGCGTCGGCTGAGCAGTCGCTTAGGGCAGGCGGGTCGGCCGAACACGGCCGACCCGCCCGCGGCATGTTCAAGCATCGACAGCCAATCCAGCAGAGACCTAGACTTCGTCTCAGCCGGTCGCTCGAAGGAGGAGGGCTTGGAGGCGACGAGCACCGCATCCCACGAGGGCGAGCAGGCGGTCGTGGTTGCGCCACCGGTGGTGGCGCGCGAAGCCCTGTTCGAGGTGCTCTCGGCAGCCGAGCGGGCGGGTGGGGTGACGCTCGTCTCCGCGCCCGCGGGGAGCGGGAAGACGATCTTGCTGCGGTCGTGGCTCGACGGTGCTCGCCTGCGCGATCGGGCCGCCTGGGTGTCGGTGGAGCGGGGCGAGCAGGATGCGCAGCGTTTCTGGCTTTCGCTGATCGAGCAGTTGCGCGCCGCGGTCGGCGCCGAGGCTTTCGTGGAGAGGCTCGCGCCGACGCCCGAGTTCGAAGGAACCGCTTTCGTCGAGCGTCTGCGTTCCGAGCTCCAATCGTTGGAGGAGCCGGTTGTGCTGGTGATCGACGACCTGCACGAGCTCGCCTCGGCGGAGGCTCTCGCCCAGCTCGAGGCATTGCTGGCTCAGCGGCCGAGTTTGCTCCGGGTCGTGTTCGCGACGCGCCGCGACCCGCAGCTCGGGCTGCATCGCCTCCGGCTCGCGGGCCAACTGACCGAGATCCGCGCCTCCGACCTGCGCTTCACGCTCAAGGAAACACAGGAGCTGCTCGCTGATTCGGGGGTCGTGCTCGCAGATGAAAGCATCGCCGTCCTGCATGCGCGGACTGAGGGGTGGGCGGCAGGGCTGCGCCTGGCCGCCCTTTCGCTCGCCGGCCACCCGGAGCCGCAGCGGTTCGTCGAGGAGTTCTCCGGCAGCGAGCGCACCGTCGCCGACTATCTGCTCGCTGAGGTGCTCGAGCGCCAGCCCGACGACGTGCGACGGCTGCTGCTTCGCACCTCGATCCTCGAGCGGGTGAACGGCGAGCTCGCCGACATCCTCACCGGCGCCTCCGGCTCGGAGGGAATCCTGCACGGACTCGAGCGGGCGAACGCATTCGTCGTCGCGCTCGACGCCGAGCGATCGTGGTTCCGTTACCACTCCCTCTTCGCCGACCTCCTGCGCCTCGAGCTGCGTCGAACCGAGTCGAACGTCGTCCGCGAGCTACACCAGGCGGCCGCCGGCTGGTACGCCCGGCACGAGTATCCAGTCGAGGCGATCCGCCACGCCCAGGCCGCCGAGGACTGGCCGAACGCAGCGCGTATGCTCGCCGACCACACTCGCGGCCTCTATCTCCGCGGCCAGGGCGAGACCGCGCGCGCACTGCTCGCCGCCTTCCCGGCGGCTGAGTTGGCCGATCCCGAGCTGACGCTGCTCCGCGCGAACGAGCCGATACGGCTCGGCATGGTGGAGGAGGCCGCGGCGTACGTCGCGTCCGCCGAGGAGAACGCCTCGGCGGCGCCGGCCGAGCGGCGGCACCGCTTCCAGGTCAACCTCGCAGCCGCGCGCTTGGCGCTTGCGCGAACGCGCGGCGACGTCCCGTCGGTGCTCGGCGACCTCGAGTCGTTGGGCGGGTTGCTGGAAATGCAAGCACCGAGCGACGTCGCGCTCCTCAATGACGCCAAGGCAGCCATGTTGATGAACCTCGGCATTGCCGAGCTGTGGTCGTCTCGAAGCGAAGAAGCCGAGGCGCATCTGGAGCAGGGACTCGAGCTGGCGCGACGGATCGGAGCTCCGTACGTCGAGGTGGCCTGTCTGGCCCACCTTTCGATGGTGAGCGCCATTCTCCACTCGTTCGCGCTGGGGCGGCAGCGTGCCGTCGAGGCTATCGCGATCGCTGAGGCCCACGGCTGGGCGTCCGAGGCTACTTTCGGCGTCGCGCCCGCGACGCTTGCCGGTATCGAGGTCGGGCAAGGACGGTTCGAGGAGGCGGAGCACTGGCTCGAGCGCGCCGAGCAGGTCCTGCGCCCGGACGTAGAGCCTGCTGCCGAGCTGCTGCTGCACCTCGTGCGCGGGGAGCTCCTCTCCGCCAAGGGTCG
>Ga0075434_100006734_pt1 | contig 10559 bp, 11 predicted proteins | sample RhiMethybrSRZTD3_FD_75298 | JGI IMG/M metagenome (GOLD analysis project Ga0075434, IMG submission 75298) | Populus rhizosphere microbial communities from Tennessee, USA - Rhizosphere MetaG P. TD hybrid SRZTD3 | ecosystem: Host-associated > Plants > Roots > Rhizosphere > Soil | place: USA...
ACGCGGATCGGCGACGGCGGCGGCTCGAACTTCACGTTCCTGCTCGAGCGAGGCGGCGAGCGCTTCGTCCTCCGCCGCCCGCCGCGCCCCCCTCTCCCGCCTTCGGCGCACGACATGGTGCGCGAGGCCGGGCTGCAGAACGCGATCCGCGAAGCCGGCTTCACACGCCTGGCCGACATCGTCGCCGTCTGCGACGACGAGAGCGTGATCGGCGTGCCGTTCTACGTCATGCGCTTCCTCGACGGCCACGTCGTCACCCAGACGTTGCCGCCGGGTCTCGAGGCCGAAGCTTCGCGCTTCGCGCTGGGGATGGACCTCGTCGACACGCTCGTGGAGATCCACGCCGCCGACGGCCCTGAGCTCGAGGCCTTCGCCCGTCCCGGCTCGTACCTCGAGCGACAGGTGCGGCGCTTCACGCAGCTGTGGGAGATCAACCAGACGAGACCGATCGCCGCCGTCGACGACACCGGCCGCTATCTCGCCGAGAACATGCCCGAGCCGCTGCCGCCAACGGTCGTGCACGGCGACTACCGCCTCGGAAACACGATGGTGTCGCCGGCCGACCCGACGCGCATCATCGCGGTGCTCGACTGGGAAATGGGCGCGATCGGCGACCCGCGCGCCGACGTCGGCTACCTGCTCGCCACCTACAGCGAGCCGAACGGGCGCGTGAGCGCGCTCGGCTCGTCGCCGGTGACTGCGGAGGCCGGCTTCCCCTCGCGCGCGCAGCTCGTGCAGCGGTACGTCGAGCGCAGCGGCCGCGACGTCGAGCCGCTCGCGTGGTTCGAGGCCCTCGCGCTCTGGAAGGCGGCCGTCTTCTGCGAAGCGATCTACGGGCGTTACGTCCGCGGCGAGCTCGGCGAGGAGGACACACGTGCCGCGATCTTCGAGCACGCAGTCCCGCTCCTCGCCGAGACGGCGCTCGAGACCGTCAGCTAGAGGCCTCCGCCACGCCGCGGAGCGTCGCGCCGTCGCGCGTCGAGACGAGAAGCGTCGTCACGCCGCTCTCGCGCCACGCCGCGAGACGATCTCGGATGCGCTCGACCGAGCCCACGAGCGCCACCTCGTCGACGAACGCGTCGGGAACCTTCCCCGCCGCCTCGCGCTGGCTGCCGCCGAGGAAGAGGTCCTGGATCTCCCGCGCCTCCGCCTCGTAGCCGTACCGCGCGAAGAGGTCGTTGTAGAAGTTCTTCCCGCGGGCGCCCATGCCGCCGACGTAGAACGCGTAGTACTCCTTGAGCGCGTTGCGCCCGGACTCGACGTCGTCGGTGACGACTGCAGGCACCGCGGGAGCGATGTCGAACCCGTCGCGCACGTTGCCGAGCGGGAAGACCGAGCCCGCCTGCTCCGGCGACCAGAAGATCGGTAGCCAGCCGTCCGCGATCTCGAACGCCTGCGCCACCGCTTTCGGCCCGACGGCGGCGATGTAGATCGGGATCTCGGCGCGCAGCGGGCGCGCCATCAGCCGGAGCGGCTTCCCGAGCCCGGTGCCGCCGCGCAGCGGGATGTCGTAGTGCTCGCCGTGGTGCTCCAGCCGCTCGCGCCGGAAGATCGCGCGCACGATCTCCACGTACTCGCGCGTCTTGACGAGCGGCTTCCCCCACGCCTCGCCGTGCCAGCCCTCGACCACCTGCGGCCCCGAGGTCCCGAGCCCCATCAGGAAGCGGCCGCCGGAGAGGAGGTCGAGCGTCACCGCGGTCATCGCCGCGTTCGCAGGCGAGCGACCCGGAAGCTGCATGATCGCCGTGCCGAGCTTCAGCGTCGTCGTCTGCGCCCCGAGCCACGCGAGCGGTGTGATCGCGTCCACGCCCCATGCTTCGGCCGCCCACGCGGACTCGTACCCGAGCGCCTCAGCCTCGCGTGCGAGCTCCAGCAGCTCGAGCGGATTCGTCCCCGGCTGCGCATAGCCCATGTAGAAGCCGAGCCGCATGAACGTGCGATGCTACGGCAATGGCGACCACCGAATGGGCACCGCCCATCGAGCGCGTCGAGCAGGTCCGTACGTTCATGGCCGAGCGCGTGCTGCCGAACGAGCGAAGCCTCGAGCGGCAAGACGAGGATGGGGAGAAGCTTCTCGCGCAGCTCCGCGACGAGGTGCGCGAGCTCGGGCTCTGGGCGCCGCACGTCCCGCCCGAGGCGGGCGGCAACGGCACTGGGTTCCTCGACTACGCGTATCTGAACGAGCACATCGGTCGGTCGACGTTCGGCCAGCTCGTCTTCGGCTGCCAGGCGCCGGACGCCGGCAACGCCGAGATCCTGTACGCGTTCGGGACCGACGAGCAGAAGGAGCGCTGGCTCCAACCGCTCGTCGCCGGCGAGATCCGGTCGTTCTTCTCGATGACCGAGCCCGAGGTGCCCGGCTCCGACCCGACCACGCTCCGCACGCGCGCCGTCCGGGACGGCGACGAGTGGGTGATCGACGGCCATAAGTGGTTCTCGTCGGGAGCGGAGGGCGCAGCGTTCGGGATCGTGATGGCGGTGACCGACCCCGCCGCCGACCCGCACGGCCGCGCGACACAGATCATCGTCCCCGCCGACACGCCGGGCGTCGAGATCGTGCGCCCGGTCAACGTCATGGGGCACGAAGGGAAGGGCTGGACGACGCACTGCGAGGTGCGCTACACCAACGTTCGCGTTCCCGTCGCGAACACGCTCGGCGCCGAGGGCGTCGGGTTCCTGATCGCGCAGAAGCGCCTCGGGCCGGGCCGGATTCACCACGTGATGCGCTGGCTCGGGCAGATGCAGCGCGCGTTCGAGCTGATGTGCGCGTACGCGCTGCAGCGGGAGACGTCCTCCGGGCCACTGGCCGACAAGCAGACGGTCCAGAACTGGATCGCAGACAGCTACGTCGAGATCCAGGCGTGCCGGTTCCTGACGCTCGACGCCGCGCACAAGATCGACGCGGGGGACGAGGCGCGCGTCGAGGTCTCGGCGATCAAGTTCTACGCCGCGCGCGTGCTCAACGACGTGATCGACCGGGCCGTTCAGGTGCACGGCGCCCGCGGCCTCACCGACGAGACCCCGCTGGCGGGGATGTTGCTCCAGGCCCGCGCCGGCCGGATCTACGACGGCCCGGACGAGGTGCACCGGCAGGTCGTCGCGAAACGAATCCTCAAGGCGTTTGCAAACGGCGAGCCGTGGCAGTTCTCCTAGCGTGGAGTCGCTCCAGGGCAAGCTGCTCGTCTCTTCGCCGAGCCTCATAGACCCGAACTTCCGCAAGACGGTGGTTCTCGTCGCGCACCACGATGACGAGGGGGCCATGGGCCTCGTGCTCAGCCGGCCCTCCACGGTGTCGGCCGCCGACGCGGTGCCGCTCCTCGAGGGGCTCCCGGGCTCGGACGACCCCGTCTTCGTCGGCGGCCCCGTGCAGCCGGAGGCGTTCATGGTGCTGGCGGAGTTCGAGGACGTCGGCGAGGCCGCGGCGCCGATCATGAACTGCCTCGGCTTCATGCCGGCCGACACCGAGCCGGACGACCTCTCGATCAAGCGGATGCGCCTGTTCGCCGGCTACTCGGGCTGGGGCGCCGGCCAGCTCGAGGCCGAGCTCGCCGAGCCGTCGTGGATCGTCGTCGACGCAGAGACCGACGACGCGTTCGCGGACGACCCGGACGAGCTGTGGCGCACCGTGCTGCACCGGAAGGGCGGGCCGTTCTCCCTGATGGAGAACATGCCCTTCGACCCCGGGTTGAACTGACTGAGGTTCAGGCCTCTGCGGGCACCGGATCGGGGCGCACGATCACCGTGTCGGCGACCTCGATGATCTCCGATACCGGCAGGTCGGCGCGGTCCGCGTGCTCACGGATCTTCTCCGGGCTGGAAGCTTGGTAGATGCAGACCGTCCCCAGCCCGCCCTCGCTCGGCTCCGCCAGGACGTAGCTGCGAATCCAACGGATGTCGTCCGACATCTCCTCGTCGCCGACCTGGGTCGAGCGCCCGGCGGCGGCCTGCAGCTCTTCCGGCGACTTCCAGCCGCCGCGGCGGAGGATCACGTACGTCTTCATCGGCTCTCCTTGGTCGAGTGGGTCGGCGTCAGCATACGGTTCAGCGGGCGATCGGCGGCAAGCCCACGGCCTCGCCTCCGCGACGCGGGCCGGGGACGTTGGCGAAGCGGAACGGCGCGGGCTCGCGGCCGGGCTGGACGAACCAGCACTCGCCCGTGCCCTCGCTGGTGGCGGCGAGCCACATCGCGTCGGCGACCTCGTCCGGCCGCAGCAGCGGGAATCCCGCCTCCTCGAACAGCCGGCGCTGATCGTGCTGGTCGAGCATCGGCGTGTCGGCGATGCCCGGACAGATCGCGTTCAGCCTGATCGGGGCGACGGCGGGCGCCGCGCTGCGAACGAACCCGACGACGGCATGCTTCGTCAGCGAGTAGATCGCGTCGGCGGGCATGCCGACGAGGCCCGCGAGCGACGCGGTCGCGACGATCGACCCGCCGTCCATCACCTTGGCGAGTCGCTGCACGCCGAAGACAACGCCGTCGACGTTCACCGCCACCGCGCGACGGTAGTCCTCCGGCCGCAGCTTCTGGAGCTCGGTCTCGGCCGTGAGGACCCCGGCGTTCAGCACGGCGAGATCGACACCGCCGACTCGCTCCCACGCCGCCGGAGCGGCGACGTCGAACCCGGTCACGAGGTCGAGCGACTCGACCTCGTACCCTTCGCGCTCGAGACGAGCGCGCATCGCGCGGCCGAGGCCGCCCTCGCCGCCGGTGACGATCGCCTTCACGGTTCGAGCACGACCTTCGCGACGTGCTGCCGCGATTCGATCAACGCGTGCGCGCGGCCCGCTTCCGCGAGCGGGAACGTCGCGCCGACGAGCGGGTCGATCTCGCCGCGCGCCCACGTCGCGAGGAGCTCCTGCGCCGCCTCCTTCACGAGCTGCGGCCGCAGCTTCATCAGCCGGCCGAGGTAGACGCCGACGACCGAGACGTTGCGGCCGACGAGCCACTGCACGCTCGGGTCCTGCCAGAGCCCTCCCGCGAAGCCGACGGCGACGATCGCGCCGAGGGGATTCAGGAGCGGCAGCGATCGCGTGAAGACCTCGCCGCCGACGGGGTCGACGACGACGTCGACGCGAAGGTCGTCGACGTCGTCGTAGTCGATCGCCTCGTCCGCGCCGGCTTGCCGCGCGAAGGCGCGCTTCTCCTCCGAGCTCGCGGTCGCGATCACCTTCGCGCCCCTGTTCTTCGCCAGCTGGATGGCGGCGCAGCCGACGCCGCCCGAGCCCGCATGAACGAGCACAACTGATCGACCACTGATATGCAACTGATGTACCAGTGGTATATGAACGGTCAGGTACGTCGTGAGGAACGACGCCCCGGCCGCGTATGACGCCCCGTCGGGCAACGCGAAGGTCCACTCGGGATCGACCTCGACGCGCTCCGCGTAGCCGCCGGCGGCGCGTGGAAGGGCAGCCACGCGGCGTCCTTCGAGGTCTCCCGCGACCTCGTTGCCGAGCACGTACGGCAGCTCCGGCATCTGCGGGTAGAGCCCGCGTCTGATCAGGATGTCGGCGAAGTTGACGCCGCTCGCGCGGACGTCGACGACCGGCCCGCCACCGCCCGTCGGCTCCGGCACGTCTTCGAGCGTGAGGTCGCCGCCCACCTCGCGCAAGACGACGGCCTTCATCGACCGGTCCAGCTCGCCGGCCGCTTCTCGAGGAACGCGGCGACGCCCTCCTGACCGTCCTCGGAGTTGAGACAGGCTGCGAACGCGGCCACCTCGCGCTCGTCGTCGCGCTCGTCGCGCGTGTCGCGCAGGAGCGACTTGATCTGCCTGAGCGAGTGCGGGCTTTGCCGGTCGAGCGGCTCGACGTAGCGGGCGATGCCGTCCTCGAGGTCGTCGACGACGAACTCGACCAGCCCCCATGCCTCGGCGGTCTCGGCCGGGATGCGCTCGCCGGACATGATCAGCCACGCGGCACGGCCGCGCGAGATCAGCCGCGGCGCGCGCTGGGTGCCGCCGCCGCCCGGTAGGAGGCCGAGGTTCACCTCGGGGAATCCGAGCTGTGCGTCGCGGGTAGCGAACCGGAAGTCGCACGCGAGCGCGATCTCGAGCCCGCCGCCGAGGCAGTACCCGTGGATCGCGGCGACGACCGGCACCGGCGCCGCCTCGATCAAGTCGGCCACAGGCTGGATCCCTGCCGGTCGCTCGCCCTCGGCTGCCCCGCCGACGAAGCCCGTGATGTCGGCGCCGGCCGAGAATGCGCGTTCGCCCGTGCCGCGCAGGACGACGACGTTGACGGCGTCGTCCAGCTGCTCGAATGCATTCCAGAGCGTGTCGATGATCTCGCTGTTGACGGCGTTGACGGGCGGGTTGTCGAGCCAGACGGTCTCGATCACTGCGAGGTCACCGCCGCCGCCTCTGACGTCTGCTCCGCGCCCGCGAACATGTCGCGCAACTCCGTCTTGCGGAACTTGCCGACGCTCGTCTTCGGGATCTCGGCGAGGAACTCGTAGCGGTCGGGGAGCCACCACTTCGCGAAGTTCGGCTCGAGGAACGCGCGCAGCTCGTCTCCTGTCGCCGACTGCCCCTCACGCAGGACGACCGCGGCCAGCGGCCGCTCGTCCCACTTCGCATCGGGGATCGCGATCACCGCCGCTTCGGCGACGGCCGGGTGCGCCATCAGCGCGTTCTCGAGCTCGACGGACGAGATCCACTCGCCGCCGGACTTGATCACGTCCTTCGAGCGGTCCTTGATCTGGACGAACCCGCGCGGGTGCATGGAGACGACGTCGCCTGTCTTGAACCAGCCGTCGTCCGTCCACCGCTCGGCTTGCTCCGGCGTGTTGAAGTAGCCGGCGGCCACCCACGGGCCGCGGATCTCGAGCTCGCCCATCGCCTCGCCGTCCCAGGGAAGGACCCTGCCGTCCGCGTCGCGGTTGCGCAGCTCTACGAGCGGCAGCGGCCTGCCCTGCATCGCGATGTAGTCGAACTGCGTCTCCTCGTCGGCCTCGGCGAGCTCGCCGGGCAGCTGCGCGGTGGACGCGACCGGAGACGTCTCGGTCATCCCCCAGCCGTGCACGACGTTCAGCCCGTGGCGCTGCTTGAAGCCCGCGATCAGCGAGCGCGGCGCCGCGGATCCCCCGACGAGCATGCCCTTCATACGCGAGAGGTCCCACTTGCCGGGATTGGCGTCGAGCAGGCCGAGGATGCCGAGCCAGATCGTCGGCACGCCCGCCGTCCACGTGACGCGTTCCTGCTCGAACGCATCGAGCAGGCTCTCCGGATCGAGGAACGGCCCGGGATAGACGAGCTTCGCGCCGATCATCGTCGCGAGGTACGGGTAGCCCCACGCGTTCGCATGGAACATCGGCACGACCGGGAGGATCGAGTCCGACTCCGAGACGCCGAGGCCCATCGGGTTCCCCGCGGCGACGCCGAGCGTGTGCAGCATGGTCGAGCGGTGCGAGTAGAGGACGCCCTTCGGCAGCCCGGTCGTGCCGCTCGTGTAGCACATCGCCGCGGCTTCTTGCTCGTCGAGCTCGGGGTCCCGCCAGGCGTCCGGGTCAGCCGACGCGAGCAGCTCCTCGTAGGAGTCCTCGACGACGAACACGTGCTCGATCTCGGTTTGCTGCACGAACTGGTCGAGGAGCTGCACGAGGCTCCGGTCGACGATCACGGCCCTGTCGCCGGCGTGCCGCGCGATGTACCCGAGATCGTTGGGGTGCAGCCGCAGGTTCAGGGTGTGCAGCACGAAGCCGCCGCATGGAATGCCGAGATAGGCCTCGTGGTGCTGGTGGTGGTTCCAGCACAGTGTCGCGACGCGGTCGCCGCGTTGCAGCCCGAGCCCCTCCAACGCCACCGCGAGGGCGCGGGCACGCCGGCAGGTCTCGGCGTACGTCGTGCGATGGAACGTACAGTCGGGGAGGCGGCTGACGATCTCCTTCGAGCCGTTGTAGGTCTCCGCGCGGCGCAGGAGCATCGGCAGCGTCAGCTGGAAGTCCATCATCAAGCCGTTCACGTTGTTGCCTCTCTTGGTGACAAGCCTTGGCGCCGTTCGAGCTCCTCTGGGCCCGTGAGCTGGCCGTCGCGCTCGACGTAACCGCCCTTGCCGCCGACGATGAAGAGCACGAGATCCTCGTCCGTCAGGTTCGAGACGCGCCGCGGCGTCGTCGACTCGACATGCACGAGTCCGCCCTCGCCGACCTCGTGATCCTGGTTGTCGATGGTGAACGTCGCGGTGCCGCGATGGACGAAGTAGAGCTCGTCCTGATGATCGTGGTAGTGCTCCGGCCCCACGTAGTGGGGCGGGATCACGAGCCCGTTGACGCCGAATGCCGTCACGCCGAGCGGCTGCCGGACCTTCCTGAAGCCGTAGCCCTCGCCGAGCTCGTCGAGTGAACTGAACTGGTAGCCCATGGCCGTGATCCTAGGGCGCCCCGTCCCTTGGCGAAAGCTATGAACCGAACAAGAAGCGCGAGAGCACCGAGTCGCGCCAGCGGTCCGGGAGCCTCTGGACGGCGGCACGGCGCTTCGCATCGGGGCCGACGACGTAGCGCGTCTTGGGCTTCGCCGCAGTGAGCGCGTGCTCCACCGCCTTCGCGACCTCAACGGCCGGAACGGCGTTCCCGGCCCGAGAGACGGCGAGCCGGCGGAACTTCTCGATGCGCTCGCCGTAGAGCTCCGCCGCCTCGGGCGGGAGGTCCTCGACGGAGCGCTGCGGCTTCGTCCAGATCGCCGTCGCGATCGTCCCCGGCTCGAGGATCGCCACGTGGATCCCGAACGGCCGGAGCTCGAGCCGCAGCGAATCCGCCATCGCCTCGAGCGCGAACTTCGACATCGCGTACCCGCCGATGAACGGCAGCGCCGACTTGCCGCCGATCGACCCCATCAGGACGATGCGGCCCCGCGACCGCCGCAGCTTCGGGAGCAGCGCCTGCAGCACGCGCAGCTGCCCGACGACGTTCACGTCGAGCTGCCGCGTGAGCTCGTGCGGGGGAAGGAACTCGAGCGGGGCGGCGATCGCGATGCCCGCGTTGTCGACGAGCGCGTCGAGCTCGTCGACCGCCGCGGCCGCGCGCTCGATCGCCTCGCCGTCGGCGACGTCGAAGACGAGCTCGGTCGTGCCATCGGGCGCCTCGCCAGGCCGCCGCACCGAGGAGTAGACGAGCCACCCGAGGTCGCGCAGCCGCTCCGCCGTCGCACGCCCGATCCCGCTCGAGGCGCCCGTGACGACCACGCTCGGACGCGCGACCCCGTCCAAGTTAGAGGCTCGAGCCCAGGAGGGCGCCTGCGATCTCCGCCCGGTGCTCGCGGCCGTAGCCGAGCGCGCCTTCGAGCCAGAGAGCGCGCTTGTAGTACCGGTGCAGCGGATGCTCCCAGGTGAAGCCGATCCCGCCGTGCGCCTGGATCGACTTCTCACACGCGAGCACGGCCGCCTCCGCTGCCTGCGACTTCGCCGCGGCGCTCGCGAGATCCACCCGCTCGTCCCCGACGGCGACCGCCCAGGCCGCCCAATAGGCGAGCGAGCGCGCCAGCTCGACGGCGACGTACGCATCGACGAGCGAGTGCGACACGGCTTGGTACGAGCCGATCTTCCTGCCGAACTGCTCGCGTCCGCCGGCATACTCGACGGCCATCGCAGTCACCGTCGAGCCGATCCCGACCGCTTCGAGCGCCAGGGCCGCGAGCAGCCGCCGGCGCACGTCGGCCCACGTTCCCTCGGCCGCCTCGGTGCCGTTCGGCGAGAGCCGGCCGAGGCCGAGCGTCTCGTCGACCGTGGCGACCGTCTCGCCGGAGGCGCCGGACACCTGCATGTCGGCGGTGAGCACCCGCGTGACCTTCTCGAGGTGCGGCACGAAGCCGTCGATCTCGATCGACCAGACCTCGTCGCCCGGCTGCGCGGCGACCTCGTTGAGGACGTACGGGCCTTCATAGAGCACGCGGCCGAGCTCCTCGAAGAGGACGGCGGCGTCGAGGAACGTGAAGTCGTCGCTCTTGAGGATCCCGACCCAACCCAGCTCCGCGAGCTGCTCCATCGTCGGGGACGGGTTCGCATCCAGGAAGGCGCGGGCCTCGCGCCGCAGATCCTCTTGCTCCGACGTGAACGAGAAGTCCATCAGCGGCCCGGCATTCTCATCGACTCCGTGGAAGCCCGAGCACGCGCTCGGCGACGATGTTGCGGAGGATCTCGCTCGTCCCGGCCTCGATCGTGTTGCCGCGCGAGCGGAGCTGCTGGTACTGCCAGTAGCCGTCGGCGTAGCCGCCGCCGTCGGTCAGCTGGGCGTGCGAGCCGAGGATCTCGAGCGCGAGCTTCGTCAGCCGCTGGTTGTTCTCCGACCAGACGAGCTTGGAGGCCGATCCCTCGGGGCCGGGGATGCCGGTCTTCGTCAGCGTGGTCAGCGCGCGGTAGTTCGTGTACTTCAGCGCCTGCAGCTCGACCCACTCCCGCGCTATCCGGTCGAGCAGGATCGGGTCGGTCACGTTCCGGTCCTGCGCGAGCGTGATCAGCTTGCGCACGGCGACGGCGAGCGTGGAGGCCAGGGCGAACCCGAGCGTGCCGCGCTCGTGCAGCAGGGTCGTCATCGCGACCTGCCAGCCGCCGCCGACCTCGCCGAG
>Ga0075434_100006737_pt1 | contig 10556 bp, 12 predicted proteins | sample RhiMethybrSRZTD3_FD_75298 | JGI IMG/M metagenome (GOLD analysis project Ga0075434, IMG submission 75298) | Populus rhizosphere microbial communities from Tennessee, USA - Rhizosphere MetaG P. TD hybrid SRZTD3 | ecosystem: Host-associated > Plants > Roots > Rhizosphere > Soil | place: USA...
AAATGAAAATTTTTAATTTTTAAAAAACCATCAGAGTATAATAAAAAAGGTGATTATACAATCAGTATGATAGATCAATTATCTCATTTACCTTGTTTACTAATTCTTTATTCTCTATTGGTTTTCGGATAAACTGATTTTCATTGAAAATATCAGCATATGCTCCATAGTACATTTCTCCTGCTGTTAGAAAACATATTTTAACGTGATTATCAATCTTTCTTATCTCTCTATATAACTCAAAGCCATGCATTTTTGGCATTTTAATATCTAAAATTAACAGATCATATGCTCCTTTTCGGAATTTGTCTAAGGCTATAACGGGATCATCAAATGCATTAACTTCAAAACCATTCTCTTCTAAAGCTATCTTTAAGGCTAGCTTGACATCTGGTTCATCATCTACTACCAAAACTGTTTTCATAGTTGCTGGTTTCCATTTAATCTATCATCCAAGAGATAATTATACTTTTTAAATCCAAAATATGGGTTCAAGATGTATTTTGTACAACACCTTCTTGCTATTCTGAGACTCAGTATCTAATTTCGATATCAAAATTCCATGGTTTTTTGCTACGGCTCTCTTTAGTTCTTGAATAGAAATGGCTTTGCCTTGGGCAGCTGCAGTACCCACTCTTAGTAAAGCCATTAATTCGTTAAGATCATAGCTACGAATTTTGCAGATTTATGCACAACATACATAGAGTAATTGTATATTGTAAATATATATATAAATATGTAATCAGGATACTTTTTATCGAGATGGAATAGATGATAATAACGAACTGCTGATGTTACTGTTGTTGGCGTTCTGATCAAAATAAGATGGCAAAATAAATATTTTTGCTTGTCATTTAAATTCTTCTTCTAGCATCTTTTTTTTCTTGGCCATTTGAAACAAGCTATCAGTTTTTTTAATTGCATCATTTCTAGGACGTTTGTAAATCATTGATTGTATTAAAAGATGATTTTCCGGAATTACCATACCAGTTTGATCATCCGAATATGAAATCTTAACGGTATCATCTTGAACTCTAAGTACTTCTTGATGGATATGTACCATGTTTGTGTCGCCATGTTGAAAGCCAAGATCCATTGCTTTTTTCCTAATTACAGCAGTTCCTTTCGCAGAATTCAATACAGCTACTCCAAATTCATTACGAAATGATTCTATTATTCGGTCTTTGCTTGGGGCCTTTCCATCGAATCGGATCACCATTTGATGTAAATGCATCATTCTAGAGGGAACCTTGTAAGCATCTACATACAGGTTTGCGTTGGGAATAAAATCTTTAACATCATCTTGATGATGAGGATTTTTATCCCATTCAATAGAATCCCTTACTTCTTTTGAATCTTCGAGATCAGCCGATCTCCTAATAAGAGTAACATCATAGCGCCTTATTTGGTCTCCGAACTTTTCAATTAAAGGCTGCATTATTCTTCCCATGCCAGAAACATTGCAACTTCCTTGAATAACAAAAGCTTTGCCAGCTGCATTATCATAATTGACCCTTGAATTATGAATCATGTCAGCTACTGAGAATTCACCATGTCTATCCTCTCCACCTTGGAAGATAGCGGCCTTCTTCATTGGTTCATACAAATTTTTTTTATTATTAAATCCGCCACCTTCTTTTGCAGCATCTACCACAAGGTCGCTTTTCTGAACAGCTTCTGAAATTGTACCTGATGTATTGTAGCCTTTCTCTTTGAATTGCCCCACCATTTCATTTTGGACATAAACATCAAAGTTATTTTCTAATGCTTCTTTGGTTCTATCATCTGCAGTATATTTTGCAATACCAATAAACTGAATTTCCTTATCTGCCGAAAGCGAAGTAGATAGTCGACGGCCAATGTTGCCATAACCATTTATGAATACCTTAACCAACCCTATCCCTATAGATAAATAGTCGACAATAGGTTCAGTATTTATATATACGTATCCTTACTTTGAGGGATGGTAGCTTATCCATTTCAAGTATGAGCGTTGTTTTCTATAGCAGAGTACAATTCCTTGTGCATGCCAATAATGCAATAATACAATAATATTTCTATAATCTAGAATTATATGTAAAAATGAATATTTATTTATTTATTACAACTATATTATATAAAGATATTATTATAATTTGTATGAATGTGTATAGTCCACTTACGAGTAAAATATAGAACACGTTTAAATAAGATTAATATTTTATTGCTATCATGAAGTTTGTAAAATATAGCCAACCTCATAAACATAATATATATATTATTTTTACAAACCTATCATAAAGTGTGTTATAGTTCCTATGAAAATACTTATAATAGACAATTATGATTCATTTGTATACAATATTGCACAGTTATTAGGTGAGCTTAAAACTCAGCCAACCGTCATCAGGAATGACAAGATAAAGTTAAGGGATATTAAAGAAATGAATCCTGATGCAATAATTATATCTCCAGGACCTGGTAACCCTGCGGATCGTAAATATTTCGGAATTTGTACTGAAATAATAACAGATCTTGGATCCACTATACCCATCCTCGGAATTTGTCTTGGTCATCAGGGGATAGTCAATTCTTTCGGAGGCAAGGTAATTAATGCCAAGTCAGTCAGGCACGGAAAAACAAGCATTATTGAACACAAGCCTCATATGTTATTTGAAAATGTAAATAATCCCTTCAAGGCCACGCGTTATCATTCTCTAATCGCAGATTCAAATAAAATTCCGCCATGTCTTGAGGTGACTGCAAAGGCTCTGGATGATGGCGAAATAATGGCGGTTAGACATAGGCAATATCTAATCGAAGGTGTGCAATTTCATCCAGAATCAATTTTGACTGAAGAAGGACCTAAAATACTTGGCAACTTTATGTCTATGGTGAAGAGGTGAATGTCGAATGGCAATTTTTCTGACTTGGGGCCAGTAATTCGCAAGCTAATTTCCAGAACAAATCTATCACAAGATGAAATTCACAAGTCAGTTGATCTGATACTTAAAGGAAAAGCCTCTGATGCAGCTATTGCATCATTTTTAGTAGCATTAACTATGAAAGGAGAAACTGCAGAAGAAATTTGGACAATTCTTCAAACTGTAAAGGATCATGCCATAAAGATAACGCCCAACGTTAGCGGAAATTTAATTGATACATGTGGTACAGGAGGGGATACAATTAGATCATTTAATATAAGTACGGCTGCAGCAATTGTTGCATGCTCCGCTGGGAGTCGAGTAGCAAAACATGGAAACAGATCTTTTTCTGGATTCTGCGGTAGTGCTGACTTTCTAGAATGTGTTGGTTTGGATCTAAATTGCACTCCTGCAAGTGTGTCTGAAGCGATAGAACAGACTAGCATTGGGTTTCTTTACTCGCCCAAATTTCATCCTGCTATGAGAAATGCTGCTTCTGCAAGGAAAACAATTGGTATAAGAAGTATATTCAATATTGTCGGTCCACTAAGCAACCCCTGTACTAATTTATCTGGCCAAGTTATAGGAGTTTTCGAACCTTCCCTACTTGACACTATCACTAACGCGATGCAAAAAGGTACAGAAGGCGATGGAAATGAAGTTATGATAGTGCATGCTTACGACGGCTTTGATGAATTGTCTAATACATGTGAAAATGATATTGTATGGATTATTGGTAAGCAGGTAAAAAGAATACGACTTCATCCAAAGGTTGTAAATATGCAAGTTGCTAAACCAGAGCAATTGGTTGTACATTCTAAAGAAGATTCTATCAGAGACACTTTACAAGTAATATATGGTGTAGCTTCTCAAGAAAAAGAGGATATTGTAGTCTTAAATGCTTCTGCTGCACTTGTGATCGGAAAAATTGCAAGCGACTTTAAGGAGGGAGTTCAAATAGCAAGATCAGCAATAAAAGAGGGCAAGTCACAGAGAAAATTATTGCAGCTAATTCAATCATGTGGAAATAGAGAGAAATTAGAGGATGCGGAAAAAAAATTTATCAAATTCTAGTAGATTGAATAATTTTTCAGTTAATGTTATTATTTGTCTTTTCTGGCTTGGCCACAGATAGCTTCTCTCGGCATATATTATTAATATAACAAGTATAGAGACAATTTATACATACAATATTTAATAGGATCGCTGATTTTATTGAACATATTCTAAATATATGTAAGGATTCTTACGACATATATAATATAATTCTAGATTTAAACCATAAATTATGAAATTTCATTAATTATTCTTGTTATATATGCGGAATCTGGTCAATATATTTGGTGAAGTAGCATTTTCACAAATGCAGTCATCTGATCATTATAAATAGTAATATAACGCAAGTTTACAAGTATATTTTTATGTTATGTCTTCTAATTTATATTAGAAGTGCCGATTTAACTTGAATGACGTACATGAGGAACATATTCAGAATAATTTGGAGTCAATGCGATGGGATGAATTAGTATTCTTAAAACGAAAATTGTATAATCACATAAAAGAACTGACAAATAATATAATAGAAATTGAAAGAAACCAGTTTCGATTTATAAATGAGAATATTCATAAAGAGAAAAACATACTTAACAATCTGGTACAACGGTCGAAACAAACTCGGACAGAAACCCAAGCTAATAATTCTCAACTATTTTCTCTCAGTGAAAAAATTTCACAATCCAAGAATTTTCTTGGTATGATGGAAGACAGAATGCCATCCGAAAAAGAAGAAGAATTAATTCGAACTTTACAATTCAATCAAACGATACTAGATAACAAAGAGTACAAAAATGAGCGTCAAAGGAACGAGATCCTTACCTTAGTGAAGGATGTCTCAATGAAGATTGAAGCAATAAAAGCAGTCAAGACTATAAAGGATCAGTTATTAGGATTTAAAACAGAATCAGACAATATCAGCAAATCTCTACGAATGCTTGACGAAGAACGGGTATCTCTGCAAACAAAGATCGCAGAAATCAACAATAATCTCGATAGACTCTTTGATTCTAAGAGACGTCTTTCTTCAGAGCACGAAAAATATCTAAATGAATACAATGAAACTATAACTCAACTAGACAAAATAAACACACGTCTTAATCTGATGTCAGAAATGAGACATAAACAGCGTCAAGAATATGGCCATGGTCTCCCCAACGATGCCTTATTCAGAGTAAAGGAGACAGCCAAGAAAAAGCTAGAGTCTGGGTCAAAGCTGACTTTTGAGGAATTAAAACTGCTATATAGCGAGAAAGGTCAATGAATAATATTGTTCTTCTATTAAATCTGACTGTTTTTTTATATGATACAGGTTATTGGGATAAATTTTTAGTTTAGTTTGTTATATACTTTGCATTAAAATATTATTATACTAAATTATATTATTGATTATTGCAAAGTAACTATATATCTCTATTTTCAGCCGTTAAACTGCAAACAAACGAGGTAAATTTCGCTGCTCTCTTGTCTGCTAGCATAGGGTTTACTTACAATAACCTTATGAAAACTATTCTTTAGATCTAATTTCAGTTCATTTAGTAGTTCTCCCTCAAAAACTTTGAAAATTGCAGACCCACTTTTCTTTAACACTTTTTGTGCAATAGTAAAAGCGCTTCTTGTAAGTGATATCTGTCTGGCATGGTCAATATCCCAAATCCCACTCACATTTGGAGCAAGATCGGATAATGTTATATCTGCTTTTGAATTCAGCAGCCTGAGTATCTTATCAGTTATAGTATGATCTTCAATATCAGCACACAAAATTATTGCTCCACTGATAGGTTTTATATCCTGAATGTCGATGCCAACAACTTTCCCACCAGGACCAACTTCATTTAGTATTACCTGCAACCAGCCTCCAGGAGCGCATCCAAAATCAATTACCTTATATGATGGCCTAAGAATATGATAAGAATTATTCAGCTGTTCTAGCTTGTATGCAGACCTACTACGATACCCGTGGTCCTTTGCTAACTTACGATAATAGTCTTTTTTTGCATCAGAGAGCCTCATTCAGATTGTTCTTATATTAAGATGTATATTATGATTTTATTGATGTATGCATATATATATTATGAATATATTATGCATAGTAGCAATAATTTACAACAACCTTTTTCCTGATTCTTAATTGGAGTACAAAACAATTATTTATGAGTTCGCCAATATTAATATCATTGATGAGGTTACCTATTTGAAATTAAGTCGTGGCGAGATTGAAGATTTGATAGATACGACTTTTAAAGCTATAATTAGCAATGGGAAAGGTGGTATACTCCAATCCAACTTGTGGAAGGAACTTGATATCACTAGCCGTGATGGTTCTCGTGTAGCTATACGACTTGAGAAACGCTCTCTGATTAGACGTGAAAAAATTCTTCAGGACGGACGGTGGACATACAAACTATTTGCTGCAAGGTTGCCTGTAGATATACAATGCATTGATCATGTACCTTGTTTAACTTGTCCAGTTGAACACATGTGCTCTATCGATTCAACATATAGTCCAAATAATTGCAATTTAATTGAAGACTGGACTTTACATTCATTTGACAACTCGAATAATAGAGTAACACCGGAGCAATCACTAAGAGAACATGACTTACAACGAAACGAAATGAAAGAAAGGGAAATAATGCCGACAACCCGGCGCAGAGGACAAAGAATAGTAAAGAGCAATAAGAAATGAAAGTGTAGTTATATAATAATGTGAAAATATGAAAATCATTTGAATTCTACAGATAAAAAAGAATTATCTTTCCATATGCTCTGTCAATTTTTTACTAAATATTCTGTCAAAGTATTCTGATTGTTCTTTACCAAGTCCACTTGCTTCACCTTCCTCGACATTAGCAAGATTCTTAGCTAGTTTCTTTTTGTATTCGATTTGCATTTGGCGTGCTATTTGTATTCTTTGTGCTTGGGGTGATCCTGCGCCATGCATTGATTCAGTCAAATATCCAACAGCGTTACGTCCTAGTGTCATGTTTTCAATCAATCTCAATATTCGCACCCTATTTTCGGTAGAAACACCTTTTCTACCTTTAAGATATTTTTCTAATAATGGACCAGTCTCAGGACTCCTAAAGTCCTTTTCAGATGGCATAGTAACCATTAACCCACCAGCAATGTCTTGAGCTAATCTGCTAATCTCATACGGAAATCTTGTGACATTATGTTTACAAACATTTGCTAGCATATCATCATTTTGGTAATTGCCAGAGGCAGTTCTATGTGCCTGATATGATGATGCAACTCCTGCAGCAAATATTGTTTCATTTAGATGTGTCATCTCTACTAGCTTATCCTTAATATGAGAAGCATTTGCTACTCCATTGTAGTCTGCAATGGCAGCAGCTGCTCCTATAAGAACATCTCCAAGACCTGTTTTGCACACATAGCTTCTTCTATGATAACATGTGAATCTTTCAATCAGCATTGAGGCAAAATCATGTTCCCCATCCATAAAAATAAGGTTATTTGGTACGAATACATTATCAAAAATTATCATAGCCTCTTGTCCAGAGAATTTGGCATTTCCAGCATCCAAGTCCCCTTGTTCCATACTTCTTGTATCACATGATTGTCTACCGTAAATGTAAGTAATGCCTTTTGCATCTGCTGGTACAGCACCAACTATGGCATAGTCTTTGTCTTCTTGCCTAAGCCTCATGGTCGGCATAACGAGAATCCAATGGGAATTAATGCAGCCTGTCTGATGAGCTTTGGCACCTGTAATATACACACCATTTTCATCTCTCTTTACTACGTGAACGAACATATCCGGGTCCTCTTGTTGAGATGGAGAAAGACTGCGATCACCCTTTACATCAGTCATTGCACCGCCAATTACCAAATTCTCTTTCTGAATCATCTTGATAAATTCAATCAGGCGTTTATGATAAATAGTGTCGTGTTTTGTATCAATTTCAAATGTTGTAGAATATAATGAGTTTAGAGCATCCATGCCTACACAACGTTGAAAACAGGTAGCAGTAAGTTGGCCAAGCTTTCTTTGCATCTTATTTTGGTTTACCAAGTCCATAGCATTATCTGCAATGTGTAGAAACCTATTTACTATTGTACCAGTTAGGGATGACTGTGCAGAAGCAATCTCAGGTTCTTCATTTGCTATATCATATGTTTCTGCTACAGCATTGATAGATGGACGGATCATTGGATGATCTACAGGTTCCTTTACCAACTCACCAAATAAATAGACAGTGAGGTTTCTGCCTCTAAGGCTTTGAATATATTCTGCACCGTTCTTTATAGGCATGCTATATGTAGTACTATGTAGCAATCTTATTTATGTATTGTTAAGTCATTTAAATAAAAAACAACCGCATAATGTAAGCGATTATGTTATTCTGTAAATACATCCATCGATTATATCGTGATCATCATAAAAAGCGATTATGTTATTCTATAAATGAGATCCTACCTTAGACATTATAAGGACATGTTTGGGTAGCTTACTGTAACAGTCAATGAATGGATACACTTAGTTATTGATTTCAATATGGCATTTTTGACATAACACAACCTTTTTTATACTTTCAATATTGCTACAAGCATATAATATGACAAAGATTGATCTACGTCAATTGATACGCAATTATCCCGATTTTCCAAAGCAAGGCATTCTGTTCAGAGATATTAATCCAGTTTTTCGAAGCAATGAAGCATTGAATTACATTTCAAATGACTTTTACAGCAGATTCAACTCTGAGAAAATCGATTATATTGCTGGAATAGAAGCGAGGGGATTTGTAATAGCCACTGCATTAATGTCAAAGTTCAACAAAGGAATGATTATGATTCGAAAGGCGAATAAGCTTCCTGGACAGACTGTCAAGAAATCATATGATATTGAATACGGTAGCTCGATAATTGAACTTCAAGAAGATACAATTAGACATGGTCAGAATATTTTGATTGCAGATGATTTAATTGCAACAGGTGGTACGGCCATTGCTGCTGCCCAATTGGTAGAAGAATTGGGTGGTAAAGTTTCAGGTTTTGCGATCGTGATAGAATTGGCAAGGTTGGATGGAGCAAAGAAGCTAAGGGAGATGGGTTATGATGTCCATTCTCTAGTGGTGTATGATTAAACAATGGCAACAAAATTTACTGCAGACATTGGCATTATTGGAGGCACAGGAGTTTATGATGCTGGACTCTTTAGTGATAAAAGAGAAGTGAAAGTATATACACCATTTGGTGATCCTTCTGATCTTATCACGATGGGAGAGTATGCTGGTAAGAAGGTTGCATTCATTCCTAGACATGGAAAAGGTCATCGTATTCCTCCACACAAAATTAACAGTCGTGCAAATATATGGGCTTTAAAGGAGATAGGTGTGAAGAGAATTATTGCTCCGACTGCAGTAGGGAGTATGAGATATGACTACAAACCAGGAGATATTGCAGTTCCGGATCAGTTTATTGATTTCACTAAAGGAAGAGAATCTACATTTTATGATGGAGGAGAGGTTTGTCACATATCTGTTGCTGATCCATTCTGTTCAGAGCTTCACGACATTGTATCACACCATGGAAAAAAACTAAAATACGATATTCATCCTAAAGCAATATATGTTTGTATAGAAGGACCAAGATTTTCGACAAAGGCAGAATCTCACTTTTTTAGAGATGTTATGAAAGCAGATGTCGTCGGAATGACTATTATACCAGAATGTCCACTTGCTAGAGAAGTAGAACTCTGCTATGTGTCAATCGCGACAATCACAGACTATGACGCATGGACAACCTCTTCGGTGACATCTAAGGAAGTCATAGAACTGTTGAATAAAAATATAGAGAAAATAAGAAAGCTAATTGCAGAACTAATACCAATGATCTCTCTTAAAAGAATGAAATGCAATTGCAGAAATGCATTGAAAGGTGCAATTCTATGACTTTATATTCACTTATATTTTTCTGCTTTGTATAACGAATAAGGAATTGGGCAGTAATAGTAGTAGCAGCAGGAGTACTAACCTAGCATGCTCAGGCGCCGCATATAACAACTTTGTAGATACTATAAAATCAGATCAAACGAGATAACAGTACAAGCGCTGCCTTGTTAGGTTCGTGCGTTTTCTGAATATTACAGATATTGAGAATTTGATGGTATTAGCAGCAGGAGGAGTAGAAGGAGTACAAGCTTCTAAAGCACTACAGCAAAAAATTATAGACTATGTAGGATTTCTTAAGCGAATGCGTAAACTAGGAGCAAATGCTATAAACCTATAACTTTCTCCAATTATGCATTTTTATCCAATTAATTACATAACGCTAAATCGCAAAAAGATAGGGCGTTATGTACTAGAAAATATAAGAAAACATAATGACAGAACATACAAAACTGAAGAAATCACAAGACTTTTAGAATTTTGCGATCTTAGAGATAGATCAATAGTTTTGTTATTTGCTTCAACTGGAATGAGAATAGGCGCTATACTCACTCACTCACTCACTCATACACTCCCCACCGGTCTAGTGTTTCAACATATTATATTTACAATGCCATGATAATGTCAAATGAATACTAATCTTGACTTCGACTTCGCTAAAATGCTCGAAGACTCAATAGAC
>Ga0075434_100006738_pt1 | contig 10556 bp, 9 predicted proteins | sample RhiMethybrSRZTD3_FD_75298 | JGI IMG/M metagenome (GOLD analysis project Ga0075434, IMG submission 75298) | Populus rhizosphere microbial communities from Tennessee, USA - Rhizosphere MetaG P. TD hybrid SRZTD3 | ecosystem: Host-associated > Plants > Roots > Rhizosphere > Soil | place: USA...
GGGCGGCGCGACGTACGCCACGGTCGGCCCGGCGAGCACGTCGACCTCGGCGAGGGCGCGGTCGAAGCCGGCGGCGATGCGCTCCCCGTCGGAGAGCGCCGCCGCGTAGTCGTCGGCGGAGATCCCGCGCCCCAGTTCGAGCAGGTGCCGCGTCCCGGGGCCGTACAGGTCGGCCTCCGCCTCATAGCGGGAGCGGTGCGCCTGCCAGGCCTCGTAGAGCACGATCGCGCCGAGCGCCTCGTCGGCCGAGTCGAGCTCGGAGACGTCGACCTCGCGCACGTCGAAGCCGAGACCGGCGAGCAGCTCCACCGCCTGGCGCACGCGGTCGCGCACGCCCGGACGAAGCTGTGGCTCGGCGAGGTGGCGCACCAGCACCCCCACGCGCACGCCGCTCACCGGCTCCACCGGGCACGGCGCCCCGGAGAGGACGGCCAGGAGCTCGGCGGCGCCGCGCACCGTGCGGGCCAGCGGGCCGACGTGATCGAGCGAGGGCGAGAGCTCGAAGACGCCGGCGACCGGCACGAGCCCGTAGGTGGGCTTCAGGCCGACGATGCCGCAGTAGGCGGCCGGGATCCGGATCGAGCCGCCCGTGTCCGTTCCCATCGCGTGGTCGCACACACCCGCACCCACCAGCGCCGCGGAGCCCGACGATGATCCGCCGGATGTCCGCCCGCGGTGGAGGGGGTTCAGCGTCATCCCGTAGGTCGGGTTGACGCTGCCAGCCGCGTACTCGAGCAGGTTCGTCTTGCAGAAGAGGTCGGCGCCGGCGGTTCGCAGCCGGGCCACGACCTCGGCGTCGGCCGCCGCGGGCGGCGGCACGCCGACGGTGGACGCGTTCGTCGTCACGAGGCCGCGCATGTCCATGTTGTCCTTGACGGCGACGGCGACGCCGAGGAGCGGGCCGGACGCGGCCCGGTCGGGCGCGTCGACGACGTCGATCACGGCGTTCAGGGGCCGGCCGAGCCGCTCCAGCCGCTCGTACGCCGCGAGCAGGTCGAGGTTGGCTCGCTCGCACACCCGGCGGCCGTCCTCGATGGCATGGATGAGCTCGCCGGTGCGGTGCACGAGCGGGCCCTCGAGCGAGCCGAGCATCGCGTCGACCTCGGTCTTGCGATGGCGGACGGCGAGGTCGCGGTAGATGCCCGAGTGGGTCTTCGCCGAGCCGCGGTTGAACTCCACCAGCCGGTCGATCGAGCCGTCCAGGTCGGCCGGGTCGAACCCGTCGAACGGCTCGGGTGTCGCCGTCGCCTGCGCCAGCACCTCGCGCGCGAGCGCCAGGTAGAGCGGCCGGTAGGCGGGGTCGGCCAGGGCGTCGGCGATCGAGAGGTCGGACACCGCCGTCGCGAAGAGCATCGCCCCGTAGGCCTCCTTGGCCCACAGGTAGCCGGCCACGTTCGTCGTGACCTCGGCGTCGGCGATGTCGGCGGCCAGGCGACGGACGCGCTCGGAGTCGGAGCCGTCGAGCTCGCCGATCCGGAACGTGGCCCGGTTCCCGCGCAGGATCCGGCCCGGCCCAACCACGTCGGCGCCGAAGTTCACGAACGCGCCGACGACCCGCTCGGCCCCGACGGCCGCCACGATCTCGGGTTCGTTCATCCCGTTCTGGAGCGAGACGACGTAGCCGTTCGGAGCCAGGCGCGGCGCGATCGTGCGCATGGCCTGGCCGGTGTGGTGGGCCTTCACCGCGAGCAGCACGTGGTCGATGCCGTGGGGGAGGTCGGCCGGCGCCACCGCCGGCACCCGCACCGTGTACTCCTCGACCGGGCCCTCGATGACGAGCCCGTCGCGGTTGATCGCGGCCACGTGCTCGGGGTCGGCGTCGCAGACGAGCACGTCGTGGCCGTCGCGGACGAGCCCGGCCGCGACGGTTCCCCCGATGGCTCCCGCTCCGACGACGACGTAGGTCACGTGGCCGTCCGCGCCGCCTCGGGCGTGTGGCCGTTTCCGGCCGTGCGGTCGAGGATCACGTCGATCAGGCGGCCCGTCGCCAGGATGTGGTCCGTCATGAGCTCGCGGGCGGCGCGCGGGTTCCCGGCCCGCAGCGCCTCGAGCAGCGCCCGGTGCTGGCGCAGGTTCTCGCCGTGGAGACGCTGGACGTCCTGGGAGAGCAGGAGCGGCGGCGTGCGCAGGGCCCGGCGCACGCTCCTCGCCATCGTGCGAAGGAGCGGCATGCCGGCCGCCTCGAGCACGACGTCGTGAAACGTGTCGTTCACCCGCAGCCACTCGAACGTGACGTCGAGGCGGGTGGCGTCGTCGAGGTCGGGCGCCTGGAGGCGGCGGGTCAGGGCGACGTAGCGCTCGTCCGCCCGCTCCAGCTGCTCGAGCTGCTCGGCGCTGATCCGGGTCGCGGCCAGCTCGGCGGCCGCGCCCTCGAGCGCGGCCCGCGCGACGATCGACTGGCGCAGCTCGTCGCGGGAGGGCGACCGCACGAGCACCCCCCGGTTCGGGCGGAAGACGACGAGGCCGAGGGCATCGAGCCGCCGCAGGGCTTCGCGGATGGGGGTGCGGCTGACGCCGTACTGCTCGGCGAGCTGCTCCTGGCGCAGCATCGTCCCCGGCGGCAGCTCGCCGAACAGGATCGCCCGCTCGAGCGCCGCGCCGATCTCGTCGGCCTTCGTCGTCTCGGCGTCCGCAATCGACCGGATCTCCGCCATTTCGGATCCAGGTTATCCAAATCCCCCCTTCCTGTGGGCGACCTTGGTATGGTTGGGATCCGAAAGTCGCCCGTGGCACCGTGGAGGGAGCATTCATGAGGATTCGCACGACCGGGATCGGAGCCGTCCTTGCGGCCGTGACCGCGCTCGCCATCGCGGCCGCGGGCTGCGGCGGTTCCAGCAGCGGAGGCAATAGCGGAGGCGCGTCCGGAGGCGAAGGCACGCCGCAGCACGGCGGCAGCGTCGTCATCGATCGCGTGGCCGACTCGCAGTCGATGGACAAGACCACCGTGTTCGACAACGAGTCGATCTGGGTCTTCGAGCAGATCATGGAGCCGCTCTACACCGTCACCAAGGACGGCAAGGACGTCGAGCCGTGGCTTGCGACCTCCTACACCCTCTCCGCCGACAAGAAGACCTACACCTTCAAGCTGCGCCCGGGCGTCCAGTTCTCGAACGGCCAGCCCATGACCTCGGCCGACGTCAAGTTCTCGATCGACGAGGCCCGCAAGGAAGACCAGGGCTGGGGCTTCCTCGACATCGCGATCAAGGACATCGAGGCGCCGTCGCCCGACACGGTCGTGATCCACACCAAGTACCCGTGGTCGCCGTTCCTGGCCGACATCGCCCTCTTCGCGAACGCCGTCATCCCCAAGGACTACGGCGGAGAGACCAAGAAGCAGTTCTACGAGCACCCGGTCGGCACCGGCCCGTTCATGTGGGACCACTGGACCAAGGGCGACGAGCTCGTCCTCAAGAAGAACCCCCACTACTGGCAGAAGGGCAAGCCCTACCTGGACAGCGTCACGTGGCGCGTGGTCGGCGACGACAACACCCGTGAGCTCCAGCTCGAGGGCGGCCAGTCCCAGGTGGACGAGTTCCCGCCGTTCCAGACGGTGGACAAGCTGAAGAGCACCCCCGGCATCACCATGACGCTTTTCCCGTCCACGCGCACGGACTACATGATGATGAACGAGCGCGTCGCGCCGCTGGCCGACGTCCACGTCCGCCGCGCCATCTCACTCGCCATCGACCGGGCCGCGATCATCAAGTCGGTCCTCTTCACATACGGTGAGCCGGCCAACTCGTTCATGCCGCCGCAGGTGCCGTACTACGACAAGAGCACGCCGGGCCTCCAGTACGACATGGACCAGGCCAAGCAGGAGATGGCCCAATCGAAGTACCCGAACGGCTTCGACGTCGAGATGCTGCTGGGCAAGGGCTCGGCCGACGAGCACTCCTACGGCCAGATCATCCAGCAGTCGCTCCAGCAGCTCGGCATCAACGTCCACTTCAAGCAGGTCGACCCGTCGACCGAGTTCGCAAACGAGCAGGAGTTCAAGTACGAGCTCGGCTTCAGCTACTGGACGATGGACATCGCCGACCCGGACGAGCTCGTGACGTTCGCGGTCGATCCGAACTCCGGCGCGAAGTCGTTCTACACGGACTACAACAACCCCGACGTCGTCAAGTGGACGCACGAGGCGCAGCACGAGTTCGACAAGACGAAGCGCCAGGAGCTCTACACGAACATCCAGAAGCAGGCCGCCGAAGACGCGTTCATGGCGTTCCTCTTCTACTCGCCCTACCGGTACGCGTACACCGACAAGCTGCACGGGTTCTATGTGTACCCGACCGGCAACTATCACATGGAGGACGCCTGGCTCTCGAAGTAGCCAGCTGACGCCGGGAAGCACCCATGGACCTGCCCGCATACGTCGCGCGCCGGCTGCTGCAGATGGTGCCCGTCGTGCTGGGCGTCACCATCCTCGTGTTCTTCATGATCCACCTCGTGCCGGGCGATCCGGCCCGCACGATGCTGGGCACGCACGCCTCGCCCGAGCGGATCGCGCTCCTGCACAAGGAATGGGGGCTCGACGAGTCGCTGCCGGCTCAGTACGTGAAGTTCATGCAGCGGCTCGTCCACGGCGACCTGGGCAACTCGCTCTTCTACCGTGTCCCGGCCCGTGAGCTCATCGTCGACCGGCTGCCGGTCACGCTCTGGCTCATCGGGTACGGGACCGGGCTGTCGATCCTGATCGCGCTGCCGCTCGCCGCCATCGCGGCCAGCAAGCGCGACGCGGCCCGCGACCAGGTCGTGCGGGTCGTTCCGCTCATCGGGCTCGGGTTCCCGTCGTTCTGGGTCGGCATCATGCTGCTTCTCGCGTTCGGGCTCAACATGGGCCGGCTCTTCCCGGTCGGCGGCTACGGCGAGGGCTTCACCGGGCACCTGAGGTCGATGTTCCTCCCGGCCCTGACAGTCGCGATCGCCATCTCCCCGATCCTGATCCGCAGCCTGCGCGCCAGCCTGTTGAACGTGCTCGAGTCCGACTACATCACCACGGCCCGCGCGAAGGGCCTTCCGGAGCGGCGCGTGCTCGTGCGGCACGCAATGCGCAACGCGGTCATCTCGACGGTCACGATCCTCGGCGTCAACATCGGCTACCTCGTGGGCGGCACGCTGGTGATCGAGCAGGTGTTCGCGCTCCCGGGCGTCGGCCAGCTCATGATCAATTCGATCTTCCAGCGTGACTTCCCGGTGGTGCAGGGCGTCACGCTGGTGTTCGCGATCCTCGTCGTGCTCGTGTACCTGATCACCGACGTCGTCCATTCGCTGCTCGATCCGCGGGTGCGGTTCGAATGAGCGTCGCCGCCGCCGACGCCTTCGTCGAAGCCGAGATCGCCGAGCCCAGGCACGGGTTCCGCACCCGCTGGTACCGCACGCCGGCCTTCGTGGCCGGGTGCGTCATCGTCGGCACGATCCTCGCGCTCGCGATCCTGGCGCCGGTGATCGCGCCGTACGACCCCAACAAGCAGGACCTCCAGAACATCCTGGCGGACCCGTCCAGCAAGCACTGGCTCGGGACCGACCAGCTCGGCCGCGACGTCTGGTCGCGGATGCTCTACGCGGCGCGGATCGACCTGCGGGTCGGGTTCCTGGCGGTGTTCCTGCCGTTCGTGATCGGGACGACGCTCGGCGCCATCAGCGGCTACTACGGCCGGTTCGGCGACACCATCATCTCGCGGCTCGCCGAGGTCGTCGTGGCATTCCCGTTCTTCGTCCTCGTGATCGCCATGGTGTTCGTGCTCGGCCCGGGTACGCGCAACATCTATCTCGCGATCACCGTGGTCGGCTGGGTGTCGTACATGCGGATCATCAGAGGCGAGGTGCTGGTCCAGAAACGCCAGGAGTACACGCTCGCCGCCCAGGCGGCGGGCCTTTCGAACGCACGCATCATCGTGCGCCACCTGTTGCCGAACGTCATCACCCAGGCGATCGTGTTCGCCATGTCCGACATCGTGCTCGACATCCTGCTCATCGTCACGCTCGGCTATCTCGGCCTCGGCATCCAGCCGCCGACGCCCGATTGGGGCGCGATGATCGCCGAGGGCCAGACGTTCATCACCGTCAAGTGGCAGCTGAGTACGATCCCCGGCGTGGCGGTCGTCATCACCGGACTCGGGCTCTCGCTGATCGGCGACGGCCTGGCGGACCTGCTGCGGCCCGAATGACCGACGCCCCCATCCTCGAGGTGCGCGACCTGCGGGTCGAGCTGCCGCTCTCGCGCGGGACGGTCCACGCGGTCGACGGCGCCTCGCTGTCGGTGGCGGAGGGCGAGGCGTTCGGGCTCGTCGGCGAGTCCGGGTGCGGTAAGAGCATGACGCTCCGCGCGATCATGGGCCTCCTCCCCCGCCCCGGGCACATCGTCGGCGGCGAGGTGCTGTTCGAGGGCGAGGATCTGGTCACGGCGCCGGCCGGCCGGCTGCGCCAGATCCGGGGCGGGTCGATCGCGATGATCTTCCAGGAGCCGATGACAGCACTCAACCCGGTCATGCGGGTCGGCGACCAGATCGCCGAGGCGCCGCGCGTGCACCTGGGCCTCTCGGGGACGGCGTCGCGCGAGCGGGCGCTTGACCTCATGCGGCGGGTGGGCATCCCCGACCCAATCCGGCGCGCCCGCGCCTACCCGCACGAGCTCTCCGGCGGCCTGCGCCAGCGCATCATGATCGCGATCGCGCTCTCGTGCGACCCGAAGCTGATCCTGTGCGACGAGCCGACGACCGCGCTCGACGTCACGATCCAGGACCAGATCCTGAAGCTCCTGCTCAACCTGCGGCGCGAGTTCGGGGTGAGCGTGGTCTTCGTCACCCATGACCTCGCGGTCGTCGCCCAGACGTGCGAGCGGCTGGCGGTCATGTACGCCGGCCAGATCGTCGAGACGGGGTCGGTCGACGAGGTCTTCCGGGCGCCGCGGCATCCTTACACGCTCGGCCTCCTGCGCTCGGTGCCCCACTTCGACAGCGTGCAGGACTCGCTGTCGTCGATCCAGGGCGCGCCGCCCGACCTGGTGATGCCGCCGCCCGGATGCCGCTTCCATCCGCGCTGCTCCTTCGCCCAGGAGGACTGCCTGTCCGGCGACTTCCCGCTCCGTCCGCTGTCCGCCCGCCGGGCGACTGCCTGCATCCACCCCGACGCCCCCGCCGCGGACGTCGACCGCAGCCCGGTGGTGGCCGATGCCTGAGCCGCTGCTCGAGGTTCGCGACGTCCACATGGACTTCACGATCACCGACTCGGCCGTGCGCCGGGCGCGCCGCATCCCGGCCGAGGTGCTGAGCGCGGTCGACGGCGTCGACCTCGAGATCATGCGCGGCGAGGCGCTCGGCCTCGTCGGCGAGTCGGGCTGCGGCAAGTCCACCCTCGGCCGCTGCATCGTCGGGCTGCACGCGCCGACGGCGGGCGAGATCCGCTACGCCGGCGAGCCGCTGCACGCCAAGCGGGCCCGCTCGGAGCGGCGCCGCGTGCAGATGGTCTTCCAGGACCCCTACTCGTCGCTCAACCCGCGCATGACCGTCCGCCAGACGCTCTCCGAGCTTCTGCGCGTGCACAAGATGGTGCCGCGGAGCGGGATCGACGCCCGCTGCCGGGAGCTGCTCGACCTGGTCGGCCTGCCGCCGCGGGCGCTCGACTCGCACCCGCGCAACTTCTCGGGCGGCCAGCGCCAGCGCGTCTCGATCGCCCGCGCGCTCGCCCTTCAGCCGGAGCTCCTGGTCGCCGACGAGCCCGTCTCGGCGCTCGACGTCTCGGTGCAGGCGACCGTCCTCAACCTGCTCGACGAGCTGCGCCGGGAGCTCGGCCTCACGATGCTCTTCATCGCCCACAACATGGCGGTCGTCCGGCACGTCTGCGACCGGGTCGCGGTCATGTACCTCGGCCGGATCGTCGAGACGGCCGAGACCGAGGAGCTCTTCTCGAACGCCCGCCATCCGTACACGCAGGGGCTGCTGCGCGCCGTGCCGCGGCTCGTGCCGGGCCGCGAGTCGGAGTCGGCCGCCGTCGCCGGCGATCCGCCGAGCCCGATCGACCTGCCCCCCGGCTGCCGCTTCCACCCGCGCTGCCCGCTGGCGCAGGCCGTGTGCTCGGAGCAGGATCCCGTGCTCGCCGCCGGAGGCGAGGATGCCGAAGCCCACCTGGCGGCGTGCCACTTCGCCTGGACGGCGCCGCCGCCTGCGCACACGCCCGAGGTCGCCGCGGACGCCTAACGGGCCGCGCCCGCCAGGTACGCCGCCAGCCGCTCGCCGCCGATCCCCTGCACGGTGTAGCCGTCGCGGCCGGTCATCGTCCGGCCGGCGACGAGCGCGTTCACGATGGCCTCCTCGGTGGCCTCGATCGCCGCGTAGAACAGGTTGTCGATCCGGTCGGCCGCGACCGCCCGCATCGCGACCGGGCCGGCGCCCTCGATGCCGTGATCGGCGAGCGGCCTGAGGCCACGGTTCCCCGTCGCGAACGCGAGGATGAGGTCGCCGGAGGAGTGCTCGCCGGCGCCACCCACACGGCCGACGCCGAGCGCGGCGCGCTGCGCCAGCCGGTCGCACTGGCCGGGCAGGAGCGGAGCGTCGGTCGCGACGATGACGATGATCGAGCCGCCCGGGCCCGCCGCGTTCCCGGTCGCCGGTTCCTCGCCGGGCAGCGGGCCGACCGCCACGCCGTTCACCCGCAGCCGGTCGCGGCGGCCGTGGTTGGCCTGCACGAGCACCCCGACGGTCGATCCGTCGACGACCCGCGAGGCCGAGCCGATCCCACCCTTGAAGCCGTGGCACTGCATGCCGGTGCCGCTTCCGACGCCGCCTTCGGCGACCGGCCCGGCGGCGGCCGACTCGAGCGCGGCGTGGACGTGCTCGAGCCGCACGTGCATCCCGTTGATGTCGTTCAGATCGCCGTCGTAGGTCTCGCCCACGACGGGCAGGTACCAGCGCTGCTCGTCGGGCGAGACCGCCCGCGCTGCGGCGGAGATGAGCGCGTCGCGGACGACGCCGACCGAGTGCGTGTTCGTGAGCCCGATGACGGTCGTGAGGAGGCCCGCCTCGCGGATCCACTCGAGGCCGGTCAGCTCGCCGTTCCCGTTCAGGCGGTGGCAGCCGGCGAAGGCGGGCTCGGCCCACGGGTCGGCGGCGCCGGGGACGACGACCGTGACGCCGGTGCGCACGGGGCCCCGCCCCACCTCCAGCGGCCCGTCGCCCTCGATGAGCGTCGTGTGGCCGACACGCACGCCGGCCACGTCCGTGATGGCGTTCTCAGGGCCGGGCGGGAGCGCCCCGACGACGATCCCGAGGTCGCGCGCCCGGGCGGTCAGGTGCGGCCGCCCTCGTGGCGAGGCAGGCCGTCGTCGGGAATCGGTTCCCAGACGGCGGCCGTGGCGACGTGGTAGCGGACCTGCGGGCGGATCCCCGGATCGGAGTCGAACGCGCTCATGCGCACCGTCATCTGCGCCGGGTCGGCCTGGCTCTGGCTGAAGAGCGCCGAGCCGCACTCCGGGCAGAAGAGCTTCGCCCATCCGTCCGGCGGCCGGAACGCGCGGACGACGTCCTCGCCCTGCACGAAACGGAGGCTGCCGGGCTCGATCAGCGCCTGGGCGGAAGCCGCCGCGCCGGTGCGCCGCTGGCACCGGGTGCAGTGGCAGTAGCTCGCCGAGACGGGCGGGCGATCCACCTCGAACCGCACCGCACCGCACAGGCAGCCGCCGGTAAGCGGGGACGTCGGCATGCGGCCACTCTATCGGGCCGGTACAGTCGCCTGCGATGGCGTTCGAGCTCGTCTACGAGAACGACTTCAGCGCGCCGCTCGGCGCTGAGTGGTATCGCTACAAAGGCGTCCCCGCGTGCTGCCCCACCAGCAAGTGGGACGAGCAGAACGCTGTGGTGAAGAGCGGCCACCTCGTCCTGCGCGGGCTGCGCCAGCCCGACGGCAGCTACCACACGGCCGGCGTCTCGCTGCCGCACCTCAACCTGACCTACGGGCGCGTGCGCATCCGCGCCAGGTTCGACAAAGGCGTGGGCCTCAAGATGTGCGCACTCCTGTGGCCGCAAGCTGGGTTCCAGCCCCCCGAGATCGATTTCGCGGAATCGCACACCGAGGACACGGAACGCACGACCATGACCATGACGCTGCACTACCCGCCCACCGCCGGGGCTGCGCTGCGGCACGAGATCCCGATGGACTTCTCGAAATGGCACGAGTGGGGCGTCACCTGGTTGCCCGGCCACCTGAGCTGCACAGTCGACGGCAAGACGTGGGCGGTCATCGAGGACGCGAGCATGGGCAAGGTCGTAGTGCCGAAGACGCCGATGCACTTCGGCGTTCAGACAACGATGGGGTCGCCCGGCAAGGCGAAGCCGGACAAGACGACGCCGCCCGAGGTCAGCCTGCACATCGATAGCGTGACGATCTGGCGCTACGGGCCCTGAGGCGGCTCAGGCCGTCTCGCGAAGCTCGGGCGCGAACCCCTCGGGCTCGACCCGCGTGAGTGCGGCCGGGGCCTCGGAGCGCAGGAACCCGACCACCGCCTCGCGCGTGCGCGCGCAGGGGAGCAGCGTCTTCCAGGTGTCGACGTGCTCGGGCACATG
>Ga0075434_100006740_pt1 | contig 10554 bp, 10 predicted proteins | sample RhiMethybrSRZTD3_FD_75298 | JGI IMG/M metagenome (GOLD analysis project Ga0075434, IMG submission 75298) | Populus rhizosphere microbial communities from Tennessee, USA - Rhizosphere MetaG P. TD hybrid SRZTD3 | ecosystem: Host-associated > Plants > Roots > Rhizosphere > Soil | place: USA...
GTCTTCCGCGGCGAAGGGCAGCGAGAGCCATGTCACCCAGCGCGCCACGAACAGCAGCAGGAGCGGGATCAGGTAAGGGGCCGCGGGATCGACCAGCTCGCGCCACGGGGGCAGCAGCGCCGGGGCGCCTTCTAAGGCCCGCGCCGCCGGAGCCGACGGAGCAGCCGGCGGGCGCGCGGCGCCGCGGGCGGAGGCGGGCGGTGCGCGTCGGTTCAAGCGGTCGGGACCGGTTGGCGAAGCAGGCGTTTCCTTGACATGCCCCTGTGGAGTTCCTAGCGTGCTCGAGGCTCCTCGCATGGCGTAGGCGCGAAACCTCTCGCGAGGACTGGCTCCCACCGGTGCGGAGGACGCAGCCTGCGTTCCATCGTCATTGACAGGCGGCGCACGGGCTTTCTACACTGGATGCCCTTCGGTGTCCAGACTTCCGGCCGGCGTATTCTTTCACGCTCGCGGCTGCGACAATGTGTATTCCTGGCTGCGTTGCTTGCCGGTTGTGCCCCGCGGTCCGGGCCCGGCCGGGTGGAAGATTCCCTCACCAGCGGGCGTATCTTGGTGGTCTGCCCTTCGGATGCGCAGGGTCTGATCGCGCGCGAGCGCGACGCCTTCCGGGCGCTCTATCCCGAGGCGGACGTGGAGTTGCGGGAGGGAAACTCCCGGCAGGCGGTAAGTGCGCTGTTCGCCGCGCAGTGCGATCTCGCGGTGCTCACCCGGGAGCTGCTCCCCGAGGAGCGCGCGGCCGCGGCGCGCGGTGGTCTCGAGTTGGAGGGGTATCCGATTGCGCGGGATGCGGTAGTGGTGCTGGCGAACGCCGCGAATCCAGTGGAGAACATCTCGGTCCCGGACCTGCGGGCCATCTACCGGGGCGACGTGCGGGCGTGGTCCGAGCGCGGCGGCTCGAACCGTCCGATCCACGTGGTCATCCAGTCGCCGGAAGCCGACATCACGGCCTTCTTCGTGGAGGCCGTCATGGGGGGCGATCCGGTCACGGCGTCGTCGATCTACGCGACCGGCGACTCGAGCGTGGCGGCGCACGTGGCAGGGGACCCGGACGCGATCGGCTACGTCACGCTGGCGGGCGCCAGCGAAAGCTGCCGCACGCTGCGCGTCGCGGCGCTGCCCGGAATGCGCTACTGGATGCCGGACCTCGAGGCGGTGCACGACGGCGAGTACCCGCTCACGCGGGTGGTCTACACCTACGTCCGTTCGAACGGGGCTGCGCTCGCGAACGGATTCATCACGTACGTCACCAGCCGGGACGGCCAGCGGATCGTCCACGAAGCCGGCCTGGTGCCGACCACGGTGCCGGTCCGCTTCGTCCGGCGCTCCCCGATGCAGAGCTCGCATCGGGAGGAGAATCGCTCGACCACCCCATGACCCACTTTCCGAAGACGTGCGGCATCCTGACTCTGGCGCTCGTGCTGAGCGCCGCCACATCGCTCCCGAAGGCCCGCGCCGATGAGCTGAAAGACGGCAAGGCGGCGCTCCAGGCGGGACAGCTGGACGATGCGCAGCGCCTGTTCGAGAAGGCCGCGAGCCAGGGCTCGGCCGAGGGCCGCTCCGGCGTGGGGCAGGTCTACCTCAAGCGCCGCCAGTACGAGAAGGCGCGCGAGGCGTTCGAGCTGGCGCAGAAGATGGATCCGCTGCTGGCGTGGCCCTATTTCGGCCAGGGCGAGGTGCTGCGGCGCGCCGACAAGTGCGCAGAAGCGGTGCCGCTCTACCAGAAGGCGACCGAGCTCGACCGCAAGTTCCCCGAGGCGACGCTGGCGCTCGGCGAGTGCCTGACCGAGCTCAAGCGCACCAGCGAAGCGATCACCGTGCTGAGCCAGGGGACCAAGTGGGGCAAGTGGCGGCCGCGCTTCCTGGTCGCCCTCGGCTACACCGAGCTGTCGCGTGACTCGCTGCGCTCGGCGAACGTCTATTTCACGCAGGCGCGCGAGGAGGCGCCGACCGATCCGCTGCCGCGCAAGGCGCTCGGCGACTTCTACCTCAACAAACGCGGGATCGCCGAGCTCGCCATCCCCGAGTACACCGCCGCGGTGGCGCTCGACTCGAGCGCCGTGGAGCTGCACTTCGCGCTGGCGCAGGGCCTCTACATGGGACAGCGCTACAACGACGCGCTCACCGAGTACAAGTGGGTGGTGGCGCGCGATCCGGAGTTCCCGCCCGGCCAGCTCGGCCTCGGCAACCTCTTCTACCTCTCGGGCCCGGCCGATCCGCGCCGCTACATCGACGCGCGCGGCCCGCTCGAGAAGTACACCCAGCTCATGCCGGAGGACGGCAAGGGCTGGAGCCTGCTAGGTCGCACCTATTTCTTCCTGCGCATGAAGGACGAGGCGGCGACCGCCCTTACGAAGGCGGAACAACTCGGGGCGGGGAGCAAGGAGATGTACACGGTGATGGGGCGGCTCTACTCCGACCGCAAGGAGTGGGGCAAGGCGCTGGACGCCTTCGCGAAGGGCGATCCGTCGCCCCGCGACCAGCTCACCATCGCCCAGGTCTGGGTGTTCCAGGGCAACCCGGACCGGGCCGACTCGACCTACAGGGCGATCATCGCCCGGGACTCGACCTCGAGCGACGCTCGCTTCGCCATGATGGAGATGGCCAAGCTCAAGTTCCGGGGGAAGGACTATCCGGGCACGGTGGAGGCCCTTCAGCGGCTAATCGCCCTTGACCCCAAGAGCGACGAGGCTTACTACTATATTGGTTTGTCGTACAAGGAGATGAAACGGTACCCGGAGGCGCTGGACGCGTTCCGTCAGGCCGCTACCCTCGCGGATGGCAAGTCGGACCGGCAGTTCTGGCTGGGCGTGCTGTACGCTCAGCTCGATTCCGTTCCGCAGGCGAAGGTGAGGCTGCAGCGGTCGCTCGATCTGGACTCGACCGGGGCGTTTTCAGGCGTGGCCTACCGGCAGCTCGGTTTCTACGCACTTCTGGACAAGAACTACGGTGAGGCGATCCGCCTGCTCGAGCGCGCCGTCCAGCGGAGCGACAAGGACGTCCAGGCCTGGGTGTGGCTGGGGCAGGGCCAGCAGAACAGCGGCAACCGGCAGAAGGCCGTGGAGTCGTACAAGAAGGCGCTGGAGCTGGACGCGACGCAGCCGGACGCGCTGAAGGGGATCAAGAGTCTCGGAGCAGGAGCTCCGCGGGAGGGAGGCGCACCATGAAGACGCGCGAGGTGGGGACGATCACCGTCGTGACGCCCAAGGGCTATCTCACCGGGGGCGACGAGACCGAAGAGCTCGAGCAGACGATCAAGGGCCTGATCGAAAAGGGCAACAAGAACCTGATCATCAATCTCGCGGAGACCCAGCACCTGAACTCGACGGCTCTCGGGGTGCTGATCTCGGCGAACACCAATTACGTGCGCCGCGGCGGACAGATGAAACTGTGCTCCGTGGACAAGCGCATCGAGAACATCTTCGTGATCACGAAGCTCTCGCTGGTCTTCGACGTCTACCCGAACGAAGAGCAGGCGATCGCGAGCTTCGCGGAGCGCGAGCAGGTCTAGCCGGCGGGCTCAGCACCTCGTCGGTTCCACGCGGGATCGTCCCGCGCAACGAGCAGCAAGCCCCCGGCGACGGGGGTGAAGGCCCGCCCGGGCGGGCGCGGAGGATCGAAGATCCATGAATCGTTTCATCGTACCCCTCGGGTTCACCGCGGCGTTCGTCTTCTCCATCACGGTGTGGTGGAACCTGCCGGCGCTCGGCTCGTTCGGCAACCAGATGAAGCAGGGCGGTCCGCTGGTCGCGATGCTGATCCTGCTCACCATCCTGCAGACCACCTTCATCCTCGAGCGCATCTGGAGCCTGCGCAAGGCGCGCGGGCGCGGGCCGCTTCCGGCCTTCCTGAACGAGGTGCGCAAGCGCCTCCACACCGGCGACGTGGACGGCGCGATCCGGGCGTGCGCCGCGCAGCGCGGCTCCGCGGCCAACGTGATCCGCGCCGGGCTCGAGCGCTACATGCAGCTGCGCTCCGAGGGCGCCACCAAGGAGAAGATCGTGGCCGAGACCCAGGCGGCGATCCAGGAGGCCAACGGCCTCGAGGTGCCGCTGCTCGAGCGCAATCTGATCGCGCTGTCGACCATCGCGTCGATCGCGACCATGGTGGGACTGCTCGGAACCGTGGTCGGCATGATCCGCTCGTTCGCGGCGCTGGGCCACACCGGCGCGGTGGACGCGGCCAAGCTCGCGGTCGGAATCTCCGAGGCGCTGATCAACACCGCGGGTGGGCTGTTCTGCGCGATCGCCGGGATCGTCGCGTACAACGTGTTCGTGACCCGGGTGGACAACTTCAATTACATGATGGACGAGGCCTCGTACGAGGCCGTGCAGCTGCTGGCGGCGTCGACGGACAAGCGGTAGGGCCGGGGCAACATGCTCAAGAAGAAGCGCCGCATCGGAATTGCGATCGACATGACGCCGATGGTGGACGTGGCGTTCCTGCTCCTCATCTTCTTCATGTGCACCACGCAGTTCAAGCCCCCCGAGAAGGACAAGATCACGCTGCCCGAGTCGAACTCCGAGGCGAAGTCGCCCGAGTCCGACATCATCACGATCGCGGTCACGTCGCCCCGCCCCGAGTACGGCGGCCAGTCGGCGGTCCGGGTGATCTACATGCAGCGCGGGCAGGAAGTCTCCCGGCTCATGCCGCCCGAGACCGTCAAGACCGACATGGGCACCGTCCTCGGGAACGCACGTGCCGCGAACCCCCGGGCGCGCGTGATCGTCAAAATGGACAAGGACGCGCACTACGGGATCATGGCGGACATGATGAGCGCGCTCCAGGAGGCCCGGGCCCCCCGGTTCAACGTGCAAACCGAGCTCGCCGGCGGCGGCGGGCTGTTCAAGAGCAAGACGCCGGCCCACTAGGCCGGGAGGCGGACTCGAGATGGGCGCAGTCGATACCCCCCAAAGAGAAAAAAAGGGCCCGAAGAAGGGCGGCGGCGTACACCGTCCCAAGCGGCGCGTCGGCGTGCGCATCGACATGACGCCGATGGTGGACGTCGCGTTCCTGCTGCTCATCTTCTTCATGGTGACCACGGTGTTCCGCACGCCGCAGGCGCTCGAGATCAACCTTCCGCCCGACGAGAACGTGAAAATCGAGATCGCCGAGTCGAAGGTGCTCAGCGTGCGCGTGCTGCCCGACGACCGCGCGTACTGGAAGCGCGGCACCGATCCGTGGGCGCGCAGCGACGTCTCCAGCCTGACGAACGTGTTCAAGAACTACCGCGGCAACAAGGATCTCGTGGTCGTGATCAAGATCGACCGTGATGCCAAGTTCAACAACATGGTGAACATCATCGACGAGCTCGACCTCGCGAGTCTGACGCGGTTCTCGCTCGGCACCCTGACCCCCGAGGAAAAGAAGGAGGTCGAGGCGCTGTGACCGTTCCGAGCATTTCTCTCTATCAGTTCATGCCCTACGGGGCGCCCGAGCTCAAGGAGGTCGCGCGCAAGTACCTGGTGCGCGCCCTGAGCGTGGCGAGCGCAGCGTGGCTCGTGCTCTTCCTGCTGTCGATGGGAACCAGCGCGCTCCTCAGCCATCGCGCCAAGGAGACCAGCGTCGTGGTGGTTCCGTACCGCGAGATGGCAGCGCCGCCGCCGCTCACCCAGGACGCGCCGCCGCCCCAGGTCCAGATCGCCCAGCCGGTGGCGCCGCCCACGGTCGGCGTCGCGGTGCCGGTGCCGGATGCCGAAGCGCCGCCCGAGCAGACCATCGCCTCCCAGGAGGAGATCGCCCAGGTGACGCCGGGCGTGGACGCCGGCAAGGGCGATCTGGTCGTGGCTCCGCCCTCCGACGACCAGCTGCCCCAGTTCGGCGAGTACGTCTACGTCGAGGAGTTGCCCGAGGCGATCACCAAGGTCCCGCCGGTCTACCCCGACATCGCCCGCGAGGCGGGGGTCGACGGCGTGGTGCTGGTGCAGGCGCTGGTGGGCAAGGACGGAAAGGTGAAGGACGTGCGGGTGGTGAAGAACATCCCGATGCTCGACGACGCGGCGATCGCGGCCGTCAAGCAGTGGGTGTTCAAGCCGGCGCTGTCGAACAACAAGCCGGTCGCCGTGTGGGTCGCGGTCCCGGTGCGCTTCTCCCTGCAGTGACCCCGCGGCCCTGAGGCCGCTGTGAGAGCCCGCCGCGCGTGCCTTGCGGGGCTCGGCGTCCCGGGAGCCCGTTTCCCGCGCCCAGGATCGGTTTCTCCGCGCCGGTCCCCGCCGATTTGACCGCGGGCGCACGCAATTCCTACTCTCGTTCGACTTGCTGTCCCCCCTATGGCCCCCCGAGGAAAGCAGGAGATGCTTCCGAGCGAATCCCCCGAGCCGTCGGCCGCGCCGGTCGCGGGGCCGGCGAGCCTCTCGCCGGTCCAGCGCGCGATCGCGATCTTCACGCGCCCGGGCGCGGCCTGGGAAGGGCTGAGCGAGCGCGGCCAGTGGTGGATCCCGTACCTGGTCGTGCTGATCGTGACGGTCGCCGGCTACGCGATCATCTACCAGCGCGCCCAGCTCCCCACCATTCTCGATGCGATCGAGGAGCGCGTGTCGAGCGGCGACATGACTCAGGAGCAGCTGCAGAGCATCGAGGCGTTCTACAGCGGCCCGGGGGGGCTCGCCGTGATGCTGGGCTCGACCACGGTCACGTTCGCGGCGATGCCGTTCGTGGTGGCCCTGCTGATCTGGTTCGCGGTCGGCTTCGTGCTGGGCTCGCCGTTCCGTTACCGGCACGCGCTCGAGGTCTCGACCTGGTCTTCGCTGGTGACCCTGCCGCCCATCGCACTGTGGAACACCTTCGCGTGGGTCCGCCAGAACATGCACGGCGTGCACGTGGGCTTCGGCGTGCTGATGCCGGAGGCCGGCGCCGACGACAAGCTGCTGCGGGCCGTGGGCGTGTTTCTCGACTGGATCGGTCCGTTCGGGATCTGGCACGTCGCGGTGGCGGTGCTGGGGGCCGCCGCGCTCTCGGGCGCGCCGCGCAAGTCCGTGGCGTGGGCCCTGGGCACGACCTACGCGGTCTCGGGGCTGCTGGCCGCGGCGCTGGCGGCGCTGGCGCCGGGGGGAGCCTGAGCTACCGCAACCTTTGTTTCTGGAAAGCGTAGGAATCAACGCACCGTAGCGAGCTTGCAATATCCGCACGCCCTCATTCGTCTATATCCATGTCGAGGGACGCGGCGAGCCTCGAGTCCTTCCGGAGGATGGCAATGACGAAACACGTTCGATCGCTCTTCCTGGTCCTCATGGCATCGAGCCTGGCTGTGCTTCCGGCGCGCGTCCACGCGGCGGAGAAACCGGCGGCTGCGCCCTCCGGGCCGCTCACCGTCGAAACGGCGGTCCAGATGGCGTTGCAGCGGAGCTCACAGATCCTCGGCGCGGAGGCCTCGCTGGAGGATGCACGCAGCGGGCTCTACCGCTCGTATTCCGGGATCCTGCCGCAGGTCCAGATCACCGGCAGCCGCAGCGCCAGCGTCCGCGAGCAGCTGCGCGGCACGCAGTCGTTCTCGGGCCTCATTTTCCCGACCGCCCGCCAGGACTTCACCGGCTACACCAATTCGCCCACGGTCTCGGGGTCGTGGAACTTCCTCGATCTGACGGCGCTCTCGAACTATTCCTCCGCGCGCAGCAGCCTCCACGCCGCGGAGCTGGCGCACAAGTCCACCCGGCAGGAGATCGCGCTCGACATCCGCCGCAAGTTCTACGACGTGGTGAAGGCGTTCCACCTGGCGCGGGTTTCGGGCCAGGCACTGCGGCTGGCGCGCGACGACGAGCGACGCGTGCGGGCGCTGTTCAACGTGGGCTCGGTGTCGCGCAGCGACCTGCTCAAGGCCCAGGTGCGCACCGCGCAGAGCGAGTTGGACTCCCTCGCCAAGCACAACGCGATCAGCGTCACCCGCATCACGCTCGCGACCTCGATCGGGATCGCGGAGCGGGAGATGGGCGAGGTGGACACGGTGCTGGTCGCGAGTCCCCAGGCATACGACGAGGGCCAGATCCTGACCGAGGCCGTGAAGGCCCGACCCGACATCCAGTCCGCCAAGGCCGAATGGGACGCGGCGCGCGCCAGCCTGCGGGCGTCCAACTTCCTGCGGCTGCCCTACCTCTCGGTCTCCGGCTCGGCCACCTACCGGCCGGTGTCGAAGTCCAAGACCACGCTCTTCGAGAAGATCGACCAGACCACCGGGGCGATCATCCAGGTCTACGACCCGCCGCTGGAAAGCTCCTCGCGCAGCGACGTGGACCGGCTCTACAGCGGCCAGATCGGGTTCACCTGGAACATCTTCACCGGCTTCGGCAACGAGGCCTCGATCGCTTCGAGCCGCGCGCGGGTGATGCGAGCCAAGGACACCTTCGAATCGCTCGAGCGCAACCTGGCGGGGGAGGTGCAGCAGATCCTGCAGACCTACCGCGAGGTGGTGGAGGGCTACAACGTCACGCAGCGCGCGATCGAGAGCGCAACGGAGAACCTGAAGCTCACGCAGCAGAAGTACAACGTCGGATCTTCCACCATCCTCGACCTGATCGACGCCCAGGTGCAGCTGCAGAGCGCGCAGAGCGACGCGGTGTCTGCGCTCGCGGGCATGCGCGTGGCCGAGGCGGCGGTCGAGAAGGTGCGCGGGCGCGGCGACTGAGCCGCACGGAGCCGGCAGCCAGGCGTTCGCGTGAGTCGTCAGCGACAGGCGTAAGAGGAGGAGCCGCACTCGAATGAAGAAAAAATGGATCTGGATCGGGCTCGGAGGAGTCCTGGTCGTCCTGCTGGTCGCCGGCAACGTGGCGCGCCAGTCGGCCGGGAAGGTCGTGCCCGTGCAGTTCGCCCGCGTGCGCCGCGAGGACATCACCGCCCGGGTGCGCGCGCCGGGCAAGATCGAGCCACGCACCCAGGTCAAGGTGAGCGCCGACGTGATGGGCAAGATCGTCCAGCTGCCGATCAAGGAAGGCGACCACGTGAAGAAGGGCGAGCTCATGCTGCAGCTCGACGACACGCAGTACCGCTCGGCCTACTCGCAGGCCAAGGCGTCGCGCGCTTCGGCCGAGGCGCGGGTCAGGGAGGCCGAGTCCTCGCTCAAGGTGACAGAGGCGAACTACGCGCGGCAGAAGGCGCTGTTCGAGCAGCACCTGCTCTCCCAGGCGGAGTGGGACCAGGCGAACACCGCGTACGAGTCGGCGCGCGCCGCGGCCGCGACCGGGCGCGAAGAGGTGTCGCGCAGCCAGGCCGCGCTCGAGGGCGCATCCGACAACCTCTCGAAGTGCCGCTTCCTCGCGCCATTCGAAGGCGTGGTGAGCGCGCTCAACGTCGAGGCGGGCGAGGTCGTGATCACCGGCACGATGAACAACCCGGGGACCCAGATCCTGGTGGTCTCGGACCTGTCGCGCATGCTGGTGCGCGCCGACGTGGACGAGACCGACGTGGTGGACCTCAAGATCGGCCAGAAGACCAAGATCACGGTGGACGCGCTGCCCGACACCTCGTTCGCGGGGACGGTGACCGAGATCGGCAACACCGCCAAGCGCACGCTCAGCGGCGGCTCCGAGGGCCAGACCAATTTCGAGGTGAAGGTGGTGTTCGATCAGGACGTGCCGCAGGTGCGGCCCGGCATGACCGCGGACGTCGAGATCGAGACCGGCACGCGCGAGAAAACCCTGGGCGTGCCGATCCAGGCGGTGGTGGTGCGCACCCAGCGTGAGCTGGAGCGCGCGGGCAAGAAGCCCGGTGAGCGCGCCGCCAAGCGCGCGGCGAAGGCGGACGCCATGGTGGCGGCCGAGGACGACACGATCGGGCGCAAGGACAAGGAGATCACCGGCATGTTCGTGGTGCGCGACGGCGTCGCCGCCTTCATCCCGGTGCGCACCGGGCTCGCGAGCGAGACCGAGATCGAGGTCTTCGGCGACACCAAGGAGGGCGAGTCGGTGGTGGCGGGTCCCTACAAGGCGCTGCGCGAGCTCAAGCCCAACACCAAGGTGAAGAAGGAGTCGCCCGGCGGCCGCGGCAAGAAAGGCTGATGCTGATCACCGTTCGTGGGCTGCACCGCATCTACCAGGTCGGCAGCGAGCAAGTCCATGCCTTGAACGGCGTGGACTTCGACGTGGAGCCCAACGAGTACCTCGCGGTCATGGGGCCCTCGGGGTCGGGGAAGTCCACGCTCATGAACATCATCGGCTGCCTCGACACGCCGACCAGCGGCTCCTACCGGCTCAAGGACCGCGAGATCGGCAAGCTCACCGACGACGAGCTGGCGAAGATCCGGAACCAGGAGATCGGCTTCGTGTTCCAGACCTTCAACCTGCTGCCGCGCGCCGACGCGCTGCACAACGTCGAGCTGCCGTTGGTCTACGCCGGCATGAAGCACGAGGCGCGGCGCAAGCGCGCGCGCGAGGCGCTCGAGCTGGTGGGGCTCGCAGACCGCATGAAGCACCGCCCCAACGAGCTCTCCGGCGGCCAGCGCCAGCGCGTGGCGATCGCGCGCGCGCTGGTGAACAAGCCCAGCATCATCCTGGCCGACGAGCCCACCGGCAACCTCGACAGCCAGACCGGGGAGGAGATCATGGCGGCGTTCGAGAACATCTGGAAGGC
>Ga0075434_100006746_pt1 | contig 10550 bp, 9 predicted proteins | sample RhiMethybrSRZTD3_FD_75298 | JGI IMG/M metagenome (GOLD analysis project Ga0075434, IMG submission 75298) | Populus rhizosphere microbial communities from Tennessee, USA - Rhizosphere MetaG P. TD hybrid SRZTD3 | ecosystem: Host-associated > Plants > Roots > Rhizosphere > Soil | place: USA...
GACCTGCATCGCTACGCCTTCGCGACGACGGCGAGCGCGTCGGGCAGCACGAACTCGTGCTCCGGATGCCGGACGGTGAGCACCGGGCAGGGCGCGGTCCGCACGACGCGCTCCGCGACGCTGCCCATCAGGAGATGGGCGACGGCGCCGCGGCCGTGCGTGCCCATCACCACGAGATCGACGCCGCTGCGGCGCGCGTAGTCGACGATCGCGAACGCCGGCGCGTTCGACGTGAGCACGACGCCGGACGCGCCGACGCTCGAGCGGTCCTCGTCGCTGAGCATCGCGTCGAGATGGCGCTCGGCGGCGGCCTCGACGTCGCGCTGCAGGTCGGGATCGGTGAACACGAAGCCGTCGACGCCGCCGAAGGCGCGCGTATTGATGTTGTCGCACACGTGGACGACGAGCAGCTCGGCGCCGAAGGCGCGGGCGAGCTCGCGGCCGTACGCGAACGCCGCGTCGGACGGCTCGCTGAAATCAGTCGCGACGAGAATTTTCTTCAGGAGAATCATGGCTACCTCGCTCTGTCGGAGAATCGGGAATCACGAACTCGTGTTCGGGACGCCGCACCGTCAGGACAGGGCATGGCGCGTGCCGCACGACGCTTTCCGCCACGCTGCCCACGAGCAGCTGCGACACGGCGCTCCGGCCGTGCGTGCCCATCACGATCAGATCCACGCCCTCGGTGCGCGCGTACTCGACAATCGCCTCGGCCGGCGAGTCGGATACCTCGACGACACGCCGCGCCCGGAGCGTGGTCCAGTCGTCGTTCGTGAGCTGCGCGCTGAGCGTCCGCAGCTTCGCGGCGACGACGGCGTGCGGATCCGGCGGCGTCGAGCGCATGAAGGAGTTCTCCGCGACGTGCAGCAGGTGCAGCGACGCGCCGAAGGTGCGGGCCAGCGCGCGCGCGTAGGTGAGCGCCGCCTGCGAAGGCGGGCTGAAATCGGTGGCGACGAGCACGTTTTTCAGGACGATCATTCACGGCCTCCGCACAGGGAACCGCAGCACAACCCATACCGCAGGGAATAGCCCGCGATTTCGTGATCTCGAGCGCCGCCAGTCGGAGGCTGCCGGGTTTCCGGCGGTCAGTGGCCTGAGACGATCGCCGGGCGCGACGCGCTCCGGAGCACCTCGAGATAGTTCGCGCGCTCGTAATCGAGCGGGTTCGCGCAGCGCGCCGCGCACGCGGCGCCGCGCAGGCTGGCGATCGAGTCGTAGCCGTGCTCGTCGGCCCATCGCTCGACGCCGGCGCGCACGCGCGTCAACGCGGTCGGCCCGCCGATCATCAGGGCGGACACCATCTGCACGGCGTCCGCGCCCGCCAGCAGCGCCTTGACGGCGTCGATCGGCGTGTGCACGCCGCCGGTGACCGCGAGCGAGCTGCGAACGCGATCACGGAGGAGCGCAATCCACCGGAGCCGCAGCAGCAGCTCGGAGGAATCGGAGTAGTGGAGCGCCGGCACGGGCGCGCACCGCTCCGGATCGATGTCGGGCTGGTAGAAACGGTTGAAGAGGACGAGACCGTCGGCGCCGATGCGATCCAGCTGCGCCGCCAGGTGTGGCAGCGAGGAGTAGAAGGGCGACAGCTTCACGGCGAGCGGGATCGTGATCGATTCCTTCAGGACGGCGACGATGTCCACGAGGCGCCGCTCGACGCCGGCGGCTTCCTCGGCCGCGTCGGTGGCCATGTGGTAGAAGTTCAGCTCCAGCGCGTCCGCGCCGCCGTGCTGCAGCCACGCGGCGTAGCGAAGCCAGCCGGCGGCCGTCGTGCCGTTGAGCGACGCGATTACCGGAATGCCCACGCGCCGTTTCATTCGAAGCAGCAGCTCGAGATACCGGTCGGCCGCGGCCGCGTGAACGGCGATCTCCTCTTCGAACAGCGAGTGCATCACGATCGCCGAGGCCCCGGCGTCCTCGAGGCGGACGACCATGTCGAGATCGCGGGCGAGCGGTGACGCGCCCGGCATGAACGGGTGGGCGAGGGGCAGGCCGAGATACGGCGTCCTCACATCCATCGGTCATTTGCTCCGGGCCAGGTCGCGATAGAACGCCAGACGCGCCGCGATCTGCTGCCGCGCGCGCTCGACCAGGGCGGCGTGCTGCGCGCCGTCGCTCTGGCTGGTCGGCTGGAAGCGCGCCTCGGCGGCCATCAGCGCCGCGACGTCTGCTTTCGGCGGCGGCGAGTCGAGCACGAGCGCCGGCTGGCCCGCGTCGCGTCGGCGCGGATCGAAGCGGTAGAGCGGCCAGTAGCCGCTGTCGGCGGCGAGCCGCTGGTGCTCCAGCCCCTCGGCCATGTCGTAGCCGTGCGCGATGCAGTGGCTGTAGGCGATGATGAGCGACGGCCCGTCGTACGCCTCCGCCTCCTGGAAGGCCTTCACCGTCTGTGCGTCCTTCGCGCCGAGCGCCACCTGCGCGACGTACACGTGGCCGTAGGACATCGCCATCAGCCCGAGATCCTTCTTGCCGCCGTTCTTGCCGGCGACGGCGAACTTCGCGGCGGCGCCGGTCGGCGTCGCCTTCGACTGCTGGCCGCCGGTGTTCGAATAGACCTCCGTATCGAGGACGAGCATCTTGACGTTCGCCCCGCTCGCGAGCACGTGATCGAGGCCGCCGTAGCCGATGTCGTACGCCCAGCCGTCGCCGCCGACGATCCACACGCTCTTCCGCACCAGATAGTCGGCGAGCGCCGCGTCGGCCGCACCATCGCCGGAGAGCGCGGCGACGCGCTTCAACTCCGCGACGCGCTCACGCTGTGCCTTGATGCCGGCCTCGGTCCGCTGATCCGCGGAGAGGATCGCGTCGGCGAGCCCGGACGGCAGCTGCGGCGCGAGCCGCTGTACGAGACTGCGCGCGCGCGCCGCGTGCTGATCGATCGCGAGGCGGAGCCCAAGCCCGAACTCCGCGTTGTCCTCGAAGAGCGAGTTCGCCCACGAGGGCCCGCGGCCGTCGCGGTTCGCCGTGTACGGCGTCGTCGGCAGGTTGCCGCCGTAAATCGATGAGCAGCCGGTCGCGTTGGCCACGACGAGGCGATCGCCGAGGAGCTGCGTGAGCAGCTTGATGTACGGCGTCTCTCCGCAACCGGCGCACGCGCCCGAGAACTCGAACAGCGGCTCGAGAAACTGCGTGCTCTTCACGTCGGGCTTCACGAGCGTGCGATCGACCTCGGGCAGCTCGAGGAAGAACGCGTAGTTGTCGCGCTCGGCCTCGCGCAGCGGCGGCTGCGGCGCCATCGCGATGGCATAATGCGACGCGTCCTCCTTGTCCTTCGCCGGGCAGATCATCACGCAGAGCGTGCAGCCGGTGCAGTCCTCGGGCGCGACCTGCACGGTGTAGTCGCCGCGGAAGTCGCTCCCCTTGAACGGCACGTGCTTGAACGTGGCCGGCGCGCCGGCGCGCGCCTCGGCCGGATAGACCTTGACGCGAATGGCGGCATGCGGGCAGACGAGCGCGCACTTGTTGCACTGGATGCAGAGCGCTTCGTCCCAGACCGGAATCTCCGCGGCGATATTGCGCCGCTCCCATTTGGCCGTGCCGGTCGGCCAGGTGCCGTCGACGGGGAAGGCGCTCACCGGCAGCAGATCGCCGCGGTTGGCGAGCATCACGCCCGTCACGCGCTTCACGAAGTCCGGCGCCGCGTCGGGAAGAATCGGCGGCTTGTGCCTCAACGCCGAGGGCGCCGCAGGCACGGCCACCTCCGCAAGATGGGCGAGCGCCGCATCCACCGCCTCGAAGTTGCGCTGGACGACCGACGGGCCGCGCTTCCGGTAGGTCTTCTCGATCGCGCGCTTGATCTGCGCGACCGCAGCCTCGCGCGGCAGCACGCCGGAGATCGCGAAGAAACACGTCTGCATGATCGTGTTGATGCGCGCGCCCAGGCCGGCCGCCTTTGCCACCGCGTACGCGTCGATGACGAAGAACCGCAGCCGCTTGGTGGCGATCTGCTCCTGCACCTCGAAGGGCAGCTCGTCCCAGACCTGCCCGGCGTCGTACGGCGCGTTCAGCAGGAAGACGCCGCCCGGCTCGGCGTATTCGAGGACGTCGTAGCGATCCAGGAAGCTGTACTGATGGCAGCCGACGAACGAGGCCTGCCGGACCAGATACGGCGCCTCGAACCGCGCGGGCCCGAAGCGCAGGTGCGAGATCGTCACCGCGCCCGACTTCTTCGAGTCGTACACGAAGTAGCCTTGGGCCCAGTTGCCGGTCTCCTCGCCGATGATCCTGATCGAGTTCTTGTTCGCGCTGACGGTGCCGTCAGCGCCGAGGCCGAAGAAGACCGCGCGGACCGACCCGGCCGGCTCGGCATCGAAGCGCTCGTCCACCTTCAGCGACAGCCCCGTCACATCGTCGACGATGCCGACGGTGAAGTGCCGTTTCGGCGCGAGCTTCGACAGCTCGTCGAAGACCGCGTTCGCCATCGCCGGCGTGAACTCCTTCGACCCGAGGCCGTACCGGCCGCCGATGATCACGTCCAGCTCGAGGTGCGCCTCGTGGATCGCCGCGACGACGTCCTGGTACAGCGGCTCGCCGATGGCGCCCGGCTCCTTCGTGCGGTCGAGCACGGCGATCGCGCGGATTGTCGGCGGCAGGGCGCCGACGAAGTCGGCGATGCTGAACGGCCGGAATAGCTTGACGGTGAGGACGCCGACCTTCTCCGCGGGGCCGAGCTTCGCGGCGGCCGCGCGCGCCGCCGCCGAGGCCGATCCCATGACGACGATCACGCGCTCGGCATCGGCCGCGCCGTCGTACTCGAACAGCTGATGCGCGCGCCCGGTGAGCGCCGCGAAACGGTCCATCGCACGCCGCACGGCGTCCGGCACTGCCAGGTAGAAGCGGTTGGCCGCCTCCCGGTTCTGGAAAAAGACGTCGGGGTTCTGCGCCGTGCCGCGGACGACGGGCCGATCGGGCGTGAGGGCGCGCGAGCGGTGCAGATCCACAGCGGCGGGATCGACGAGCGCGCGCAGCGTGTCGGCGTCGAGCTCGGCGATCTTCGCCATCTCGTGCGACGTCCGGAAGCCGTCGAAGAAATGCAGGAACGGCACGCACGATGCGAGCGTGGACGCGTGCGCGATCGCGGCGAGGTCCTGCGCTTCCTGCACCGACGAGGACGACAGCATCGCGAAGCCCGTCGACCGTGCGGCCATCACGTCGCTGTGGTCCCCGAAGATCGACAGCGCGTGCGTCGCAACGGCACGCGCGGTGACATGAAAGACCGTCGGCGTCAGCTCTCCGGCGATCTTGAACATGTTCGGGATCATCAGCAGCAGGCCCTGGCTGGCGGTGAACGTGGTCGCGAGGCCGCCCCCCTGCAGCGCGCCGTGCACTGCGCCGGCCGCGCCGCCTTCGCTCTGCATCTCGACGACGGTCGGCACCCCGCCCCACAGATTCCGGCGGCCGGCGGCGCTCCAGACGTCAGCGGCTTCGGCCATGCCCGACGACGGCGTGATCGGATAAATCGCGATGACGTCGCTCAATTGATACGCGACCGCCGCACACGCGTCGTTCCCGTCCACCGTTGTCCAGCGCGCTGACATGGAAATCCCCCCGCGGTACAACCGCTGCAACGTCCATGCTGCGCGGAAAACCCCGGCAATCGCGGCGAGCGTGGCGCAGCCGCCGAGATTCCGGCGGACCTCCGGAGACGAGGCCACGGTGGCGGCTGCCGGATATCCGGCAGCCGCCGCGCCGTTGCACCGCAAGCGCCCCGCGAATGCGACGGCACCCGGTTTGCCTGTTGGTCCGCCATGAGCGGACGAACTGTGAGCCGGGCGCTGCGCGATCGATTCGAGTCGATCCGCCAGCGCGAACTCGCACGCCTCGGCAAGAAGCTTCGCGGCCTCTCCGACGCCGAACGGGAATCGCTGGACGCCATCACCGCGCACGTGGTCGGCGCGCTCGCGAGCCTGCCCGAGCGCGCGCTCAGCGAGGGCGAGGAGGCGCGCGCGCTCGAAGCAATCGTCCGCCTGTTCGCGCTCGACGCCGACTCGTTCGCCGCCCGGTAGCGCACATGCCGCAGGCGTCGGTGGCCATCGTCGGCGGCGGCATCAGCGGGCTCGCCGCGGCCTATCAGCTCGCGGAGCTCGGCGTCCCGTTTACGCTCTACGAACGCGCGGCTCGCTGCGGCGGCGTGGTGCTGACCGAACGCATCGACGGCTACACGATCGACGCCGGCCCCGACGCGCTGCTCACGCAGAAACCCGCGGCCCTCGCGCTCTGCCGATCGCTCGGCCTCGGTCCGCACCTCCGCCCGCAGACCGCGCGCGAGACGTTCGTCGTTCGCGGCGGCCGCCTGCGCCGCCTGCCCGCCGCGTCGGTGCTCGGCATCCCGACGAAATGGCTGCCGTTCGCCACGACCGGCGCCTTCTCGCTCGCGGGCAAGCTGCGGATGGCGGCCGACACGGTGTTGTCCTCGCGGACGGCGGACGGCGACGAATCGATCGCCTCGTTCATCGGGCGGCGCTTCGGCCAGGAGGCAGTCGCGTACCTCGCCGAGCCTCTGTTGGCCGGGATTCACGGCGGCGACGCGACGAAGCTGTCCATGCGCGCCGCCTTTCCCCGGCTTCTCGATCTCGAGGCGCGATACGGCAGCGTGATCCTCGGCCTGCAGCAGAGCGGCGCGGCCATGCGCGCAGACGCGGCGACTGGACCGCCGCCGCCGCCCGTCATGGCGCTCTCCGGCGGCATGCGCGATCTCACTGATGCGCTCGAGGCGTCGCTGCCGCGTGACTGGATCCGCACGTGCGTCGGCGTGGACGCGATCGATCGGCGGGCGTCAGGATTTCAGCTGCGGCTCAGTACCGGCGAGCGCGTCGGCGCCGCGGCGGTGATCATCGCGACACCGCCGCCGATCGTGGGCCGCCTGACCTCGTCGCTCGACCTCGCGCTGTCGGCGTTGTGCCAGCGCATCCGCATGGCGTCGGTCGTGACGGTCGCGCTCGGGTTCCGACGCGATGCCGTCGCGCACTCTCTGCGCGGCGCCGGCGTCGTCGTGCCGCGATGCGAACGGCGGCAGGTTCGCGCGGTCAGTTGGGTGTCGTCGAAGTTCGAGGGCCGCGCGCCGACCGATCGCGTGCTGCTGCGCGCGTTCCTGGGCGGCGTGCTGCAGCCCGAGGCCGTCGATCTCGCCGATGGCGAGATCCTGTCGCGCGCGCTCGGCGACGCGAGGTCGCTCCTGGGAATCCGCGGCGATGCGGAGGTCGCGCGCGTCTATCGCTGGCGCGATGCGACGCCGCAGCTCGAGGTGGGCCACGTCGAGCTCATGACTCAGATCGATCGTCGTCTTGCCGCGAACCGTGGAGTGTTCGTGACGGCGAGCGGGTTCCGCGGGACCGGCATCGCCGATTGTGTGGCGGACGCGCGCGCTCAGGCGTCGCGCGCCGCCGCAGCCGTCTGGCCGAGGACGTCCGCCGTCGCATGACCGCCGTCCCACACCGCCTTACGACGCACGGCCCACCTTCGATTGCGCATCCGAGATGAGCGTGCGTACCTTGGCAGCGCCCGGATACGTCGGGTTCGTTCTCAGCAGCGTGTTCCAGGCGTCGACGGCGCCGGCGTAATCGCCCTTGCCGTCGGCCCGCACGATGCCGACGTTGAACAGCGTTTGCGAGTGCGTGGCGTCGATCGCGAGCGACCTCTGGTACTGCGCGAGGGCGTCATCGGCGCGGCCGGCATACCAGAGCGCCGTGCCGAGATCGGTGCTCACGTTGATGTCGGTCGGATTCAACGCGAACGCCTGTTGATAGAAGCCGATCGCCTCCGTATAACGCTGCGCGTCGTAGAGGAGGTTGCCGCCTTTCACCGCGGCCTGCAGGTTCGCCGGATCGCGCGCGAGGATGTCGCGATAGGCGCGCAGCTCCGATTCGTCGAGCATCGGCGCCGCCGGCGTTGCCGGGGCCGTCGCGTGCGCAACGGCTGCCGGCTGGCGCCCGCTTCCGCCCTGCACCGCGATGATGTATCCGGCCATCGCGCCGAAGACGCCTGCCGCGATCGCGTACACAATCCACGCGTACTTGTCCGAAGATTCGACGTATTCGCGCATGCCGACCGCTGGAGCATGAGCTATGCCGGCGACGCGTGGCGCAGTTCTTGAACATCTGCCCGTCGGAAGCCGATGGAACCCGTTGAAATGAGCGAATTTCCCCACTCGCACGAGAAAAAATCCGCAGCGCATCGCGTCCTCGTCGTTGACGACGAGCCGCTCATCAGATGGTCCGTATCCGAGACGCTGACCGATCGCGGGTACGAAGTCGTCGAGACCGGCGATGCCAAGGGCGCGCGGTCGGCGGTCGACGCCGACAGCCGATTCGACGTCGTGCTGCTCGACTACCGGCTGCCCGATTCCGACGACCTGTCGCTGCTCGCCTCGATCCGCCGCTCGTCGCCCCGCGCGCAGGTGATCATGATGACGGCGTTCGGCAGCCCCGACGTCGTGCGTGGCGCCCTCGATCTCGGCGCTTATCGCGTGGTCAGCAAGCCGTTCGAAATGGACGCCATCGCCGAACTCGTCGCGCAGGCATCCGCCGCCGGCCCAGGCGGAAGAGCGCACTAGGAATCCTCGCCCATGCAGACTCCGACGATTCTCGTCGTCGACGACGAACCGCTGATTCGCTGGTCGCTGACCGAACGGCTCGCGCGGGAAGGCTACCGGGTCGTCGACGCGGCGACGGCGGCCGACGCGCGCGAGCGCCTCGCCCTCGGGGTCGATCTGGTGCTGCTCGACTACAGGCTGCCCGACGGCGACGGCCTCACGGTGCTGAAACAGATCAAAGAGGTGGATCCCGACACGCTGGTCATCCTGCTCACCGCGCATTCGAGCATCGAAATGGCCGTCGAGGCGATGAAAAACGGCGCGTTCCACTACGCCAACAAGCCATTCGACCTCGACGAGATGACGCTGCTCGTCGAGAACGCGCTCGAGACGACGAGATTGCGGCGCGAAGTGCGTGCGCTGCGTGCGGCGCAGGCGCTCCCGTTCGGCATCGAGCGGATTGTGGGGGCGAGCCGCGCCATTAGAGACGCGAAGGCGCTGCTGCAGAAAGTGGCGGCGAGCCCGGCGTCGACGGTGCTGCTGACGGGGGAGAGCGGGACCGGCAAGGATCTCGCCGCGAAGGTGCTCCACTACGCGAGCCTCCGCGCCGCACGGCCGTTCATGAACATCACGTGCTCGGCGTTGCCCGACACGATTCTCGAGAGCGAGCTCTTCGGGCACGAACGCGGCGCTTTTACCGATGCGCGGACGCAGAAGCGGGGACTCTTCGAGTCAGCCGACGGCGGCACGGTATTTCTCGACGAAATCGGCGAGATGGCGCCGTCGCTCCAGGCGAAGCTGCTGCGGTTCCTGGAGGACAAGACGTTCAAGCGCGTCGGCGGGGTCGCCGATATCCGCGTCGACGTGCGGGTGATCGCGGCGACCAATCGCAACCTCGAGGACGAAGTGAAGAAAGGCCGCTTCCGCGAGGATCTGTACTACCGGCTCAACGTGCTGCCGATCGTGCTGCCGCCGCTCAGGGCGCGGCCGGACGACATCCCGGCGCTGGTTCATTACTTCGTCGACGCGTACAACCGCGAGTTCCGCAAGCGCGTGCGCGGCGTGACGGACGACGCAATGCGGCAGTTGCGCGCCTACGGCTGGCCGGGCAACATCCGGGAGCTGCGCAACGCCGTCGAACGGGCGATGCTTCTCGTCGACGGCGACGAGCTGACCGCGGATCAATTTCCGGTCGCCCCCGGCACACGGCTCACCGAAGCGGTGGATCTCCCGGCGGCCGGGATCGATCTCGAGCAGCTCGAACGTTCGCTCGTCGTACAAGCCCTCGAGCAGAGCGCGTGGCATCAGAAGCGCGCTGCGGCGCTCCTCGGGCTGAATCGCGATCAGATTCGCTATCGCATCGAGAAGTTCAAGCTCGAAAGGCCGGCGGCCCTCTGAGGGACTGGGGAATATTTCGCGATCAGGGAATAATTCCCCACGGGACGCGCGCCCGAACAGTCCGATTTCCTTGCCAAAACGCCGGTCGAGTCGTACTCGGCTTCGGTACGGCGCTTGCCCTCTAGGAGCCCCATGGAGGGAACCAAGACGCCCACGGCGCCGGCGGAACTCGCGTCGCCCGATGAACTGTTCATGCTCCGCATGGCCGTAGAGGCCTCGGGTGAGGTGATTTTCCTGACCGACGACGCCGGGACGATCACCTACGTGAACCCCGAATTCGTTCGCCTGTATGGGTACGGTCCCAAGGAAGTCATTGGACGCACCACGCCGCGCATTCTGAAGGGCGGCTCGACGCCGTCTGAGGAATACGCGGCGTTCTGGAATCGGCTGTCGGGCAACGAGGTCGTGCGGCGCGAGTTCGTCAACCGCACGAAAGCGGGCGATCTGATCCACGTCGAAAGCACCGCGAACCCGATCTTCGACGACCGCCGGCGCGTCGGCTTCGTGGCGGTGCAGCGCGACATCACCGACCGCAAGGCCACCGAGGCCGCGCTGCGTCGCAGCGAGAGCCGGTATCGCGCGCTCGCCGAAGCGGCGCAGGATTCGATCTTCATCGTCGAGCGCGACT
>Ga0075434_100006747_pt1 | contig 10549 bp, 9 predicted proteins | sample RhiMethybrSRZTD3_FD_75298 | JGI IMG/M metagenome (GOLD analysis project Ga0075434, IMG submission 75298) | Populus rhizosphere microbial communities from Tennessee, USA - Rhizosphere MetaG P. TD hybrid SRZTD3 | ecosystem: Host-associated > Plants > Roots > Rhizosphere > Soil | place: USA...
CCCGGCAACGCGCGCCCTCTGGCGCAGCGCCACGGCCAGCGCGGCGTGTACTACAACCCGCCGGCGTTTCCACTGGAGGACGGCGCCGGGAGCGGCGGCGGCGCCGTCTCGATGGACGAGCTCTACGATCTACCGTTCACGCGCGTGCCCCACCCGATGTACACCGAGCGGATTCCCGGCTACGAGACCGTCAAGCACTCGCTCGTCCTCATGCGGGGCTGCTTCGGCGGCTGCACGTTCTGCTCGATCACCGAGCACGAGGGGCGCGTCATCCAGAACCGCTCGGCGGAGAGCGTGCTGCGCGAGATCCGCGCGCTGCGCCGCCAGGGCGACTTCCGCGGGACGATCACCGATCTCGGCGGGCCCACGGCGAACATGTACCGGCTCGCCTGCAAGAGCCCGGAGATCGAGTCGAAGTGCCGGCGGCTGTCCTGCGTGCATCCGGGAGTCTGCGAGAATCTCAAGACGGACCACGGCCCGCTGGTCCAGCTCATGCAGCGTGTGCGCAAGGAGGACGGCGTCAAGCACGTCTTCATCGCCAGCGGCGTCCGCTACGATCTCGCCGAGCGTTCGCCGGAGTACGTCGAGGAGCTGGCCCGGCACCACGTCGGGGGACAGCTCTCGGTGGCGCCCGAGCACGTCAGCCCCCGCGTGCTGGAGAAGATGAAGAAGCCGGGCATCGAGAGCTACGAGCGCTTCCAGCAGATGTTCGCCTGCGCCAGCAAGGACGCCGGCAAGGAGCAATACGACATCCCCTACTTCATCAGCGGCCATCCAGGCTCCACCCTCGAGGACATGGTGGAGCTCGCGCTCTGGCTCAAGAAGAACGGACGGCGGCCGCGTCAGGTGCAGGACTTCATTCCCACGCCGATGGCGATGGCGACCTGCATGTACCACACGGGCATCGACCCGCTCACCATGCAACCGGTCTACACGGCCACGGGCCTGCGGGCCAAGAAGCTCCAGAAGTCGCTGCTGCTCTACTGGAGCCCGGAGCAGTGGCCGCTCGCGCGCGAGGCGCTCCGCGAGGCCGGCCGCGCCGACCTCATCGGCAGCGGCCCCGGCGCGCTCGTGCCCGCCTAGCGAGGCACACGTTCTCGGCCGGGCACGTACGGCCAAGCCGTCATGACGCCGACCAGAGAAGTCCTGGTGATCGTACCGGTACCCGACGACGCGCTCGCTCGCATCGCGTCAGTCGACCGCTGCGTGGAGGTCGTCGATGCCCGGGGCTGGTTCGACGTCGAGCTCCGCGAGACCTGGCCGCCGTGGACGGTGCAGCGCTACGTCGGTCAGCGTTCAGCGCCGGGCCATTCTCGCCAGGAGCGCGACCAGCTGCTGGGCGGCGCCGAGATCGTGCTCGGCGGCTTTCCCTTTCCGCTGGATCTTCGCGCGCGCGCGCCACATCTGCGCTGGTTCCATCAGCTCCCGGCCGGGGCGAGCAACCTGCTACGCGGAGATCTCTGGGGCACCGATGTCGTCGTCACGACCTCGCGCGGCTATGGCAATACCCGCCCGATGGCCGAGTTTGCGCTGGCCGGCCTCCTCTACTTCGCCAGGGGCTTGCACCATGCCTCCCGCGATCGGCAGCGGCATCGCTTCGACCATCGGACCTACGGTCCTCTGCTGCTGCAGGGTAAGACCGTGTGCGTCGTGGGCGCCGGCGGCATCGGCCAGGAGGTTGGCAGCTTGTGCGCCAGCGCCGGCATGCGGGTGATCGGCACGCGGCGCCGGGTCGCGTTCGATAAGGTACTGCCCGCGGGATTCAGCCGTCTGGAACCGCCCGAGCGTCTCCATGCGCTACTCGCGGAGAGCGACGCGGTCGTGGTTTGCTGTCAGTGGACGCCGGAGACGACCAAGCTGATCGGGCGGGAAGCCTTCGCTGCCATGAAGCCGGGCGCCATCCTCGTGAACGTCGCGCGGGGTGAAATCATCGACGAAGAGGCATTGATCGCGGCTCTCGCGGCGGGACAGCTGCGGGGCGTGGCCCTCGATGTCTACGTCGGTGAGTTCGAGCACGAACCCGATCGGCGGCTTTGGGACGACGAGCGTGTCCTGATCACCCCGCACATCTCCGGCGGCACCGACACGCGTCAGCATCGGGGGATCGATCTCTTCTGCGACAATCTGCGCTCCTATCTGGACGGACGGCCCCTGACCAACGTCGTCGACTGGGCCAACGGCTACTGACAGCACGTTCGTCCGCGATCAGTTCTGAAAGCCGAAGAGCCGCCAGCCCGCCGCTTCGCGCCGCGCGACCTCGGGCTCGTTCTGCCAGGTGAGGACGGTCATCCAGCCCGCGAGCGGCAGGCGGCCGGTCACTTCACCGCTCGTGTAGATCCACACCACCCCGTCGGTGACCTGCACGTTGTCGATTCTCACCCGCGCGCGAAGAACTTCGTAGAGCGAGAACATGGCGAGGAGCTGCTGGCGCACGTCGGCCTTGCTCAATCCGCCGCTGCGGTACTGCTCCGACACATGCGCGAGCACGCCGGCAAGGTCACGCGCCTCGAAACGCTGCCTGGCCTGGTCGATGACGGGGCGTAACTCGCTGACCAGCTCGGGCGGGGCCGCTCGAGCCTCCGGCGCAGCGGGCGCCGGTGTGGCCGACATTCCGCCCACGCACAACATGAGGGCGATGAGCCCGATGAACTGAAGCCGGCAGAGTGCCATGAGTCCACCATACCGTTATTCGGGCGTGGTATCGCCGATGATCAGGATCAGCGAGTGAGCCCTATAGGTAATCACCTGATGGACAGCCACCCGCCCAGCCTGAACAATCTGGCTCCATAGTCTAGCGACCCCAGAGTCTCGCGACCCCAGGAGGAGAGAAAAGTCCATGGTGAAGAGTCTGGCACTCGCGGTGTCTTGCGCGGCGTTGATGACAGGCTGTGCCGTAGCGAACGGGCCCGTGCTCGCCCCGGTCACCTTCAACATGAAAGGACCGGTTGCCGCAGGCCCGGCCGCGACGAGCCCCAAAACGGGAAGGGCGGAAGCCTTCGGGATCGTCCTGTTTGCGACGGGAGACGCCAGCATCTCGGCCGCCGCGAGCAACGGCGGCATCACCAAGATTCATCACGTCGATCACGAGACGATGAGCATCCTGGGGATCTACGCCAAGTACACGACGATCGTCTACGGAGAATAGCGGTCCGCCGCCTGCACCGTGACGCTCGATCTGGCACCGTGCCGATGTCTTGACCGTCGGCGCAGCTGCATCGTGATGCAACTTTCCCTCACACCGTCCCACGGTCGGCCGAATCCGGTCCTGCGGTGCGGGCGCGTTCTCAGGGTAGGGAGGGTGCGCGATTGGAACGACGCGCGTTCTTGAAGGCTGCGGCGAAGCTGGCCGGTCCAGGCTTCGCCATGCTCGCACTCCATCCGTCGAACTCCGCGGGGGCGGATGGATCCGACGGCGGCCTGCGCGACAAGCTGGGCCCGCGCTTCCGCGAACGTCCGGGACCGAGACATGTACGACCGCCCCTGGCCGCGAGGACGTGGGTGCACCACTGGAACGCGATCGCCGTTGACGCCAGCGGGATCGACCACACACCGGTGGCGCCCGGCGAGCAACGGGTCTTCGGCGAGAACCTGGGGCCCGGGCGCTCGAGCCGCGCGATGGCGATCGTTCACATCGCTATGTTCGATGCGGTGAACGCGATCGTCGGTGGCTATCAGGGCTACACCGGGTTGGCCCCCGCGCGCGATGGTACTTCCATCAGGGCCGCCATCGCCCAGGCCGCGCACGATACGTTGGTCGAGCTCTTTCCCTCGCAGCGCGCAAGCCTGGACGAGCAGCTCGACGAGGACCTCAGCCGAATCCCCGAGCGCAGCGACCGGGCCAAGGGGATCGTCCTGGGGCAGCAGGCGGCTGCGGCCATTCTTACGCAGCGCGCCGGCGATGGCTCGCAGCATGAAGAACCCCGGATCGGTGTGGACTTCGTCACCGGTAATCGGCCGGGGCAGTGGCGTCAGGATCCAATCAGCCGGATCCCACTCGCCCTGGGCGCGCGCTGGGGCGAGGTCAGACCTTTCGTGCTGGCATCAGCCGATCAGTTCAGGGTCCCAACACCTCCCGGGTTGGGAACCGAGGAATACGCGGCCGCGTTCGACGAAGCCAAGCGCCTGGGTGGCGATGGCATCGCGACTCCGACGGAGCGCACCCCGGAACAGACCGAGACGGGTATCTACTGGGCCTACGACGGAACTCCGAGCCTCTGTGCGCCGCCGCGGCTCTACAACCAGATCACCGTCCACATCGCCGACCAGATGCGCTCCGATCTCGTCGAGTTGGCGCGTCTGCTCGCGCTGGTGAACGTGGCGATGGCCGACGCCGGTATCGCGATCTGGGAGGCGAAATACCACTATGGATTCTGGCGGCCTATCGCCGGCATCCGCGAATCCGACCAAGGCAGTGGCCCCACCGGTCAGGGCGACGGCAATGCGGCCACCGTGGGGGACCCGACGTTCATGCCGCTCGGCGCGCCGGCCAGCAATCTCGACGGACCCAACTTCACGCCGCCGTTCCCGGCCTATCCGTCCGGCCACGCCGGATTCGGAGGCGCCCTGTTCCAGACGTTGCGCCGGTTCTACCGGACCGATCGCATCGCGTTCACCTTCGTGTCGGACGAGCTCAACGGTGTGACCGAGGACAACCAGGGCGCCGTGCGGCCCCTCATTCCGCGCAGCTTCGCGTCGCTGTCCGAGGCCGAGGAGGAGAACGGCCAGAGCCGGATCTATCTCGGGATCCACTGGGCGTTCGACAAGACAGACGGCATCGCCCTGGGCCGACGCGTGGCGGATGAAGTATTCCAGCACGCGTTCCGGCCGCTGCGCCGGAGTCCGGCTCGCTGACCCGATCGGCACGACGGATCGGGTTCGTACGACCGATCCTTGCAGGCAAACACCTGATAGACGGCTCATCCAGTGATCGGAAAGAATCGACCTTCAGTGGACGCATCTCGACCTGCGATGTCAGCCGCTATGCGCCTGTCTGAGGTGAACGACCGGCGGAAGGGGAACGTCATGCCAGAGATCGCCTCACCCCCCGAGTCTCGCACAGCGAGACCGACGCTCGCGGCGGACATCATCATCGCGAATGCTCCAGACCCGGTGTTCGTCTGCGATCTGGAAGGCAAGATCCTCGAGGCGAACGACGCCGTCTCCCGGCTGCTTGGTCTGCGCCGCGACGAGGTTCTCGAGCAGTCCATCTCCCGGTTCCTCGGTCAGGACGAGGCGCGGGAGTTCGTGGTGGCCCTCCGCGAGGTCGTGGAGCGGGACGTCACCCGCAACGTTCGGCTCCAGCCGCGTAGCGCGTCGGGCGAGATGATTCCGACGACGCTCAACGCGTCGGCCCTGCGAGACACGGATGGCACCATCATCGGCGCGATCGGCATCCTGCGCGACATGCGAGAGCTCGACCAGGCCCGCGCCTACGCCGAGAGCCTCATCAAGAACGCCCCGGACCCGGTGTTCGTGTCGGATCTCGAGGGCAAGATCCACCAGGCCAACGACGCCGTATTCTCTCTCCTCGGCTTCCGGCCGGACGAGCTGATCGAGCAATCGCTGTCCCGCATCATCTCGCCGGAGGAAACGTGGGAGTTCATGGTCGCGCTCCGCGAGGTCGTGGACTGCGGGGTGACGCGCAACGCGCGGCTCCACCCGCGCAGCGCCTCAGGTGACGTGATTCCGACCACCCTGAACGCCTCGGCGTTGAGAGACACGGACGGCAAGGTGATCGGCGCCATCGGCATCCTGCGCGACATGCGAGAGCTCGACAAAGCGCGCGCCTATGCCGAGAGCCTCATCAAGAACGCGCCGGATCCCGTCTTCGTGTCCGACCTCGAAGGAAAGATTCTGCAGGCGAATGACGCCGTGTCACACCTTCTCGGCTTCCGGCAGGACGAAGTCGTCGAGCAGTCCGTGTCCAGGTTTCTCGCGGCCGACGAGACGCGGGAGTTCGTCGCTGCCCTCAGGGAAGTGGTCGAGCACGGCGTGAGCCGAAACGTCCGGCTCCACCCGCGGAGCGCGTCCGGAGAGGTCATCTCGACGACGCTGAATGCGTCGGCGCTGCGGGACGCCGACGGTAACGTCATTGGAGCGATCGGCATCCTCCGCGACATGCGGGCCTATGAACAGGTGCTCCATGATCTCGAGGAGTCGCGGCGAGAGCTCCGTGACGCCGACCAGGCCAAGGACCGGTTCCTGGCCGTCGTCTCGCACGAGCTGCGCACACCGCTGACGGCCATGCTCGGCTGGATTCGGCTTCTTACCACCGGCATGCTCGACGACGCCACATCCGCTCGCGCGCTCCCCGTGATCGAGCGAAACACGAAGCTCCTGGCACAGCTCATCGACGACCTCCTGGACGTGTCCGGGATCGTGGCCGGCAAGCTTCGCCTCGAGGTCGGTCCGGTCGACCTGGTCGCCGTCATCGAGTCGGCCATCGAGTCCGTCCAGGCTCTCGCAGACGCGAAGAGCATCGGCCTGAAAGCCGTGCTCGATCCATCGGCCGGGTCGATCGCGGGCGATCCCGGCCGCCTCCAGCAGGTGGTGTGGAACCTCCTCGCGAATGCGATCAAGTTCACGCCCAGCCGCGGACGCATCGACCTTCGTCTAGAACGGGCCGGCTCGCACGCACGCCTCACGGTCCGCGACACGGGTCAGGGCATCAGCCCGGAGCTTCTCCCGCACATCTTCGACCGCTTCCGACAGGATGAGCGGACGAGACGGCATGGCGGCCTGGGGCTCGGCCTCGCGATCGTCTGCCACATCGTGAAACTCCACGAAGGCACCGTGTGGGCCGAGAGCGACGGGGAAGGCCGAGGAGCCACGCTGGTGGTGGAGCTCCCGCTCCCGGGAGAGGATGTCCCCTCGGCTCAGAAACCCGCCGTCGCGTATCGGCGACTCGACAGCGCGTCCTCTCGCGTGATCAACCTCGCCCGCCGACGGATCCTGGTCGTGGACGACGACGCCGATGCGCGGGACCTCCTTGCGCAGATTCTCGGGCAGGCCGGAGCGGACGTCACCGTGGCGGCGTCCGCCGACGAAGCACTCGACGTGCTGCGACGCTGGCGACCGGATGTGCTCGTCAGCGATATCGGGATGCCCGGCGACGACGGATACGTCCTGATCCGTAAGGTCCGAGCGCTCCGCTTCGAAGAGGGCGGCCAGGTCCGCGCCCTGGCGCTGACGGCGTATGCTCGGTCGGAGGACCGAGTCCTCGCGCTCGAGGCTGGCTTTCACACACACATCGCCAAGCCTGTCGACCCTCTCGAGCTGACGGCGCTCATCGCCGGTCTGGCGCCGGAGCGGCGCGACTGAGCCGGCACCGGTCGCCGTCGACCGGCTTCATTCTGCGAGCTCGTGTGTCTTGGACCACAAATCCAGCAGCTCGATCTCTTCCGGCGCCACACCGGCCGCACGTGCGAGGTGCGCGATGAGGTCGCTTCTCCGTATCAGATGGGGATCGGCGTCGGCCGGCAGCGCGACAGAACATCCCAACACTTTGCCCGTGGCTCGCAGCCGAAATGAAACGAGCACCTCGCCACCCTCACTCATCACGCGCCCCCTGCTCTATTCCGGGATCGATCTCGGCAGCGTAGCAGACAGGGGAGGCGAGCGCGCCGGGCTCGCCGGCGATGGGTTCGCCCAGAAAGACCAAGCCCTCTGGATCTCGCCGATACGTTCCGCGCTCGGTCACAACCCAGTCCATCGGGATATCCCAGCTTTGAGGCCTGATGGTCTTCATCTTGGCCAGCTCGTAGCTGACGCCGATCACCACGGGCTTTCTCGCCAGGCTCGCGAGGGTGCGGTCGAAGAAGCCGCCCCCATAGCCGAGACGGTAGCCGGCTTCGTCCCACCCGATCATGGGCACCAGCGCGGCGGTCGGAACGACGGGGTCCGAGCCGACTGGAAAGGGAATGCCGAGCGGGCCGGAGGCAAGAGTCACACCGGGATGCCATTCGCGGAAGACGAGGGGCTGCCGGGGCGCGACGACGACTGGTAGGGCGGTCACCGCGCCGCGCTCTCGTAGCCGCTGTGCGAGGCGTCGCGCGTCGTATTCGCCCCGGATTGGCCAGCAGAAGGCGAGCCTGGCGGCCGCGAGGCCTGGAAACGAGCGCCAGAGGTGGGCGTCGATGCGTTGGCGGAAGAGCGCCAGCGTCGCGGCATCGAGATTCTCACGCACCGCGATCAGCCGCTCGCGCTCGGCCTTCCTCCAGGATTTCAGCTCGTCCGCGATCATGCCGCTTTGAGAGACTCCGCCAGCCGCTCGCAGGCCTCGATGTTGGTGATGTGGCGTGTCTTCATCTCTTCGAGAAAACTCCCAACCGACGCCGGGAGAGTCTCGCCGAGAAGACTATCCAGTCGTTTGACGACCCATCCTTGTCCCCGGTTCAGAAACCGAAGGCGGGCGGCGAGGGTAGGCTCACGCATCACCTTGTCCGCGAAGTCTCCCTTCTTCTCCGAGACGGTCCCGCCCATCGTCTTGATCGAACGGACGAGCCCGGCGCAGGACCACGCCTCGTCGTCTCTCACCTCCTCGAAGAGCTTCTGCATCTCGGGGCCGAGGGCCTCAGGAAACAGACGGGAAAGCGTGTCGACCCCCGCCCGCTCTGCTTCGAGGAGCTCGTTCAGCCGGTCGATCACCGTCAAATCTTCTTCCTCCTCTCCCAGGTAGCTCCAGCATACGACCGGGGTCGTCACGGCGGAAGCGGCCCGTGGTCCTCGTCGAGGACGGCCGGGTGACCCACAGGTGCGGTACCATCGCGGCACCATGCACACGCTGCTCTTCCTCGACCCGGGGCACTTCCACGCCGCGCTGACCTTGCGCGTGCCGCAGGCGCGCGTGGCCGACCAGGTGTTCGTCTACGCGCGCGAGGGCGCCGAGCTGCGCGATTTCCTCGCCCTCGTCGAGCGCTTCAACCGGCGCTCCGAGCATCCCACACGCTGGCGCCCCGTCGTGACGACGTGCGATGACCCGCTCGAGCGGCTCATCGACGAGCGGCGCGGAGAGGTGGTGGTCCTCGCCGGCAAGAACGGGGGCAAGGCGCGGACGATACGACGGCTGCACGAATCCGGCTTTCACGTGCTCGCCGACAAGCCGTGGCTCGTGGAGCCGGCCGACCTCGAGCACGTGCGGGCAAGCCTCGCGGGCTGGCCGCTCGCCGCGGAGATCATGACGGGGCGTCACGATCTGACGGCCCAACTGGTCAAGCGGCTCGTCGGTGCTCCCGCGTTCTTCGGCGACTTCCGCCGTGATGGGGCGGCTATCGAGCAGGAGAGCGAGCACTGTCTAGAGAAGCTCGTCGATGGCGCCCCGCTCAGACGTCCGTGGTGGTTCTTCGACGTGCGCGTGCAGGGCAGTGGCCCGGTGGACATTCCGACTCACGTCGTGGACCAGGCGCAGTGGCTCGTGGACGGCGACGCGGCGACCGCGGCGCTCCTCTCGGCCCGTGCGTGGTCGACGCGAGTGCCGGCGGAGGCGTTTCGGCGGATCACCGGAGAGGCAGGGTTTCCGAGGGAGCTCCAGCCCTTCGTCGACGGCGACGCGCTAAGCTATCGATGTAACGCCGAGCTCGTCTACCGGATCGGTCGCGTCACCGCGCGCGCCGCGACGCGCTGGAACCTGTCACCGTCACCGGGTGGGGGAGACGCCTCCCACAACGTCGTTCACGGGACTCGCGCCGACATTCACCTGGAGCAGAGCGCTCGCACGGGGCACCGCCGTCGAGTGTTCGTCGGGCCTCGCGGCGATACCGCCGAAGTCGTGCGCGCGCTGCGCGACACGATCGCGACATGGCAGGCGGAGCTCCCCGGCGTCGAGGTCGTGCCCGCCGGTTCGGACACGTACGAGGTGACCGTGCCGCCCGCGCTCGACGGGGGCCACGAGACACACTTTCCCCGAGTCCTCGACGAGTTCCTGAGAATCGTCGACGATCACCGCTGGCCTACGGCACTCGCCGAGCGCACCCTCGCCAAGTACGCGCTGCTCGCCGAGGCCGCGGCCAAGACGAACGCCGAAGACGCGACGCTGCCGGCGAGACGGGAGCCCTGATGACCCAGCCCGAGACTGAGCCCTTCACCAAGTCGCTGGAGCGCATGAACCTGTTCCAGGAGCCCGAAGCGCGCGTCCTCATCGCCGACCTCGGCTTGCCCGAGGGCTCCCGCGGCCTCGACGTTGGCTGCGGCGCGGGGCTCTTCGCCGTCTGGCTCGCCGAGGCAATCGGGTCAACAGGGCGCGTCATGGGTATCGAGCCATCGACGGAGCGTGTGGAAGCGGCGCGCGCGCTGGTTGGCCACGGGCCATTCGCCTCGCGGCTCGAGTTCCGCGAGGGCGATGCCACCAAGCTCGAGGCACCTGACGGGACGTTTGATTGGGTCTGGTGCGGCGACGTGCTCCACCACATCCAGGAAACGGACCGGGCGCTGGGCGAGTTTGCGCGCGTCGTCCGCCCCGGCGGCCGGATCGTCGTGAAGGAGTCGCAGCTCCTGCACGGAGTTTTCCTGCCGGGCCATCCCGCCCTGGAGCGTCGTCTTCGCCAGGTGGAGA
>Ga0075434_100006748_pt1 | contig 10548 bp, 10 predicted proteins | sample RhiMethybrSRZTD3_FD_75298 | JGI IMG/M metagenome (GOLD analysis project Ga0075434, IMG submission 75298) | Populus rhizosphere microbial communities from Tennessee, USA - Rhizosphere MetaG P. TD hybrid SRZTD3 | ecosystem: Host-associated > Plants > Roots > Rhizosphere > Soil | place: USA...
CCCCACCGTTAATGCTAGCAGTCTTTAGGATAATCGCAATTATGTCTGTTTTGCTCCTGTACGTCATGTTTAGAAAGTAATATCTAACTGTATTTACTATTATATTAAGATTATCTAAAAATCTTTATGATATCATGAGATTGTCAAACAGTAAATCTATGGATTTAACTTATATTAAAAAATTCTAAATATTTGTTCAATAAACTTATGGTATCAATATATTTATTGAGAATTAGTTGTCTGATTCCAAGAAGCGTGTTAGTAAACTCGAAAATGGCATTCGCTCGGATCAATTTAGGCTTAAATATTAATATCATCGCTATTTGCTTTTCAAGTTATTTTTATTCTTTGCATTTTGGGGAATAATACTGTTTATATGTAAAAAGTTGCCTTACATCCTTATCTTCCTTCAAAGTTGGTCACTAATAATTACAGATAAGCAGTAAAGCGATCTCTTCATGCAGACAACGAAATAGAAATAATTTGTAAGATATAATTTGGTATCTGTGCTGTCGCCTTCTAATGCAGCCAGACAGAAATTAAATAACAGATTCTTTAAAGGTGGACCGGATCCATTCATATTCTGTAACTGTTTATACAGTTGCTTGCTTACTATATCTTCTATCTACAATGGCATTTAAGAATTTGGTAAAAAATTTGATAATGTCTCTGAGGCTTACTGGGTTCTTTCTACCTATAATATGAAGTCTAACTGCAATGCCATCTATGTCTTCAAAGTAAAATCGCGTATCTATGGGAGCATTGTCCATAAGTTTACCGCCAACATTGGAGTATCATTATGGATAGGTAAGTATTGATTCTACCAATCTTTCTATTCTTGCAAAAACCCCTGATGTCATACATGATTACCCATGTTCTGTTTCGTGATGTTGTTGTAAATATAAATGAGTCAAATATGCAATATGAACTCACAGTATGTAATTTGACATATTTGGTAATGGTACATGCTAGTCAGATAGGCAATATTGCCTGCATATTCATTCCCACGCATATCAAGACCTTATAAAGCTGTTTCACCCTATCACAAAATGATTCTCTTTTTGTTGTTTCCTTTTGTATAGATTACTACTCCACTCATAGAAGATAATTTTTGAATCAATCCTTGCATATAATACTGATATATTGCGCCTTTAACAGCAATAATATTCAACCATCTGCATATCTTGTATACTTACATGAGGAAGTCAAAAGTAACAAAATTTGAAATTGCTTTGGCAGCATTAATTATAATTGCAGTTGTCATAGCTCCCATATCAGTAAGACAAGGATTTTCACAGACCACAAATACTACTACCAATAGCAGCAGTAGTAATGGCGGTACTAGTGTAGGAGGATCTAATGAGAAAAAGATTTTGAGGATAGGATATTTCCCTAACATAAATCACGCTCAAGCAGTTATTGGATTGGGGAATGGAGATTTCCAAAAAGCATTAGGTAACAACATAACCGTCCAACCATTTCTCTTTAATGCAGGACCTTCAGCTATCGAAGCATTAATTGCCAAAAGGGTTGACGTGACATACGTTGGCCCTAATCCTGCAATTAATGGTTATGTAGTTTCAGATGGAAAAGATCTAAGAATAATATCTGGTGCAGCCAGCGGAGGAGCGGTGTTTGTAGTTAGGAATGATTCAGGTATCAAATCACCTAAAGACTTTGCAGGCAAGAAATTTGCTTCTCCACAATTAGGTAATACCCAGGACATAGCTCTTAGAAAATACTTGCTAGATAATGGGTACAAGACAACGGATAATGGTGGGAATGTAACAGTGACGCCTGTGGCCAACCCTGACATACTGACGCTATTTCTAAAGAAACAGCTCGATGGTGCATGGGTACCAGAACCGTGGGGAGCTAGATTGGTAAAGGAAGCTAATGGACGAATATTTTTAGATGAGAGGTCTTTATGGCCTGATGGTAGATTTGTAACAGCAAACATAGCAGCAAGTACAGACTACCTTAAGAATAATCCTGACGTAATAGAAAAGTTATTGGCAGCGCATGTAAACGAAACCATATGGATGAATAACCATAAGGATGATGCCATAAAGGCGTTCAATACAGAACTTAAAAAACTTACCGGTAAGACAATTGCAGAGGATGAGTTAAGACAAGCTTGGTCGAGAATGGATTTTACCTATGATCCGCTGAAAATATCACTATTCCGTTCAGCCAACAATGCATACGACCTTGGTTTCCTAGCTAAGGGAAAGCCACGTCCAGATCTATTAGGAATATTTGACTTGACAGTATTAGACCAAGTATTGAAGCAAAAGGGATTGCAACCTGTGGAAGGAGGAGGTACTATTACTAGCGGAGCAGCAAATAATAACTTGGCTGCTGTACAGTAAAGCCACAAATCAGCGACTCAGATTTTTTCTTCATTTTCATTTTTTGAAATTACAAGGTGTTTTATCTGGCTTCTAGACTAGGAACTCATCTTCCAATTGTTTTACAACCATGTGATACAATGTCCGTACCAAAGCATCATTCTAGATAAATTATAAAAAAGAAAGAAAATATGATTATGCCATGTTGCCAGAAGATCCTCCAGATTGGAGATTAAAGCATTGGTGGTAACAGGGGGAGAAGGAAAATTATTATCCACATGCTATACTTTAGCCAAATTAATATATCACGCTCAAAATCAATGTAAATCTGTGTTAAACAATTTCCTAACTGTGAAGCCTGGCTGAGTACGCAGATATCAGCAACTACTTATCTATGCCCTGTTGTCGACAACTACTACCACTACTATGATAAATACTGGATTATGGTCATGAAACCTGTCCCTTTAAAATTGAGGACTAACTAAACCAATGTAAAGTGTTTTCTCTATTCCAAATTTCAAAAGAAAGACCCTAACCGTATTACATACGTTCTATGGTGATATATTATCACGATCTTTTTGTCAAGCAGGATTTTTGTTGTGATCGATAGGAACCTTTGTAATACTTTATTGAATTTATATGGATATTGAGACATCAATGCATGTCCAGCATGTTTTATCTGTACAAGCCATATTCCGGGGACTTTTGCTGCAATAACTAAAGAATTAGCTGATGGCACAACAACGTCATCAGTTCCAGTTATGACCAAAGTGGGATTGGGTATCTTTGAAACATTATCACAAATGCCACTCCAGTTCGTTGCCATCCAGCTTTGTACAGATTTGAACTGCTGCAGCGCAGTATTATGAGGAATACCATCGAACAAATCTTTGAATTGTGGGAATTTTGGAATGGGATGGTTTCAAGATAATTGGGATGTAATTTCATCCATCTTGCTCCGTACTGTAGAGATAGAAATGTTTTTAGTTCCTGTGGATCTATGGAGGTATTATTTACAATTGTATTTGTAAGATCCCTGGTCATTTTTACAATTTGAGGACTTTGAGGTATCCTTCTTTTCCACCACATGATGCTCATAAAGTACAAGTCTGATAACCTTTTCTGGATGCGTAACGGTAAGCTCCTGGGCTACAAATGAACCCATTGAAAAACCAAGAACATCTGCTGTTTTTTGTATTTTTAAAGCATTCCGCAAACTAGCAGTATCGTTTGCAAATTGCTCAATTGAAAATGGTTTGATACCGATGTTGTATTTCCAACTCCGTGATTATCAAATACAATTACTGTATGATTTGAGGATAGGTCTCTTAAAATAGATGGCTCCCAGCTCTCCATGGTACTGCTGGCGCCACTAATAAGTAAAAAAGAAGGACCGCCATTACCAAAGATTCTATATGCAATGTCAATATCACCTACACGAACTTTTTTTTACCGGTATATCTCATATGGTTAGTGAATTTGTAATATTTTTATTATTATTATTATTGAGTTTGATTTGATCTGGTTGACAGTCAACAAAGTTTGTAGTACAAGAGTATTACTAGTAATAACTAGGAGTGAGAAAATAATGCTAATTAGTAATGAAATGGCCTTTTCCTTTATTTTTTTATACCAAACATATATAGAACAAGGGGGAAAGCCGGAGATGATAAAGTTTATGGAGATCTTGTTGAAACTCAAAATGGAAGATAAAAAAAGCCTCATCAACTGCCTGCCTGCATGTTGCCTAAGAGATAACAAGGAACAGGACAAAAGTTATGGCGCCATATCTAAGATTGTCATTATTGTGATTGATTATGTTAGAATAACTTCAAATTCCGTAGAACAACCCAGTTAGCCTGGCCTTTCACTTCGTTAATTTATCTACTACCTATTTTAGTACGCCTAATTTGTTTGTATATTATATTTCCAATTTCAGGTTTATGCATTATTCCACAGACTGTTCTTACATTTTGATTTTCCATAACTGTTTTTACATTTGCAGGCAATTGTCAGCAGTAACAAGATAACCACGGCTGTTGGTAGTTTATTTAAGTTCTATCATTATGGCTCAAAAAGATGCTTTCAAGGTACCTGCAGCTACTGCAAAGGCAAAAGAGCATAGTATGAATTTAGAGAAGATTATGGGGGCGAGGAAGGAAGAAGAACATGTTGTATATCTGGGCCAACATAAGTACACATTGATGGGCTATTTAGAACCCCACAATGCTTTTTTACCACTATTAAGAATTTTTATCATGAGCCGGTCCGCAAAAGAATGGTCTAGTCCTCAGAATGCTCTGGCATATCTGAATGTAGCAGATAATCTTCCACATCGATCAGAGGGTGAATCTGTCTTGATAGATCACCTGCCTGAAAATACTAAACGAGTTTTGGATCTGGGGACAGGAGATGGAAGATTAATTAGACTCATAAAGGCAAATCAGCCAGACATAGAAGCAGTAGCTCTAGACGTATCTCCAACAATGCTGAAATCTGCAAGAGATCATTTTGCTAATGATTTGAGAGTTAAGATTACAGAACACGATCTCAGTCAACCTCTGCCGGATTTAGGTTACTTTGATGCTGTTGTATCAAGTTTTGCCATCCACCACCTTAAACATGAACGTAAGCATGAACTCTACGAAGAAATTTATGACATCATCAATCCAACAGGAGTATTTTGTAATCTGGAACATGTCGCATCACCCTCTGTTGAATTGCATGTTAGATTTCTCAATGCAATCGGATACACTCCAGAAAAAGAAGATAGAGCTAACAGATTGTTGCCAATGGAAATACAGTTAGGCTGGTTGAGAGATACAGGATTTGTGGAAGTAGATTGTTATTGGAAGTGGCTTGAGATGGCTTTGCTAATAGGATACAAAGCATGAACAACTACGCTAGTACCAGTAGTATCCACAATAAAATTGTCATTCTATGGACCTTGCCTCTATACTAATCTTAACACAATTCCTGATATCTGCAGATTTCATCTAATTATATACATATATACATTGCACCAGCAGTAGGTAGGTCTAGCTATTTCTTCTTTGATCTTATGTTGGCAACCAATCAACTGCCCAAAAATATAGCGAGCTCAGCGGTGTTATTACGAGTCCCTGTCGATATATCGCCCGTTTTAAACTCTGTTATTGCTGGGCGTGGGTTTAGGTTGAGAAATCTTTCGGTTAGCTCACCAGATCAACAATTTACTATAGTGGTCACCCCAAAGGTCGCCTGCGTACGTATACAGTCTTTTAAAACCTCTTATGCGTCTTCGCAATCATTCTCTTTGGGACTGATTTCATCTATCCCAATTATTTCATCTCTATCCCAATTCAACCTTTTACGTTTGGCGCATCTTTTAGGATTGGCCCGTCTTTACCATTGACTCTATTGATCCATTTATACCTGCATTTAATGCAGAGTATTCATTGACCTCGATTTTTGAGATTGGCAATTAATTTAATTATGTATCGCTAAGGGGGTTTAGGTGAGTATTCGCTAATTTCTGCCTGTTTGTAAAGAATGGGAACATAGATATGATTTCTGTATCTTTGTATATAGTGCACTTACATGCTTAGGTTGCGAGGCAATATCCCTTCATAGTACTGTACATCTTGATTATAATTGTCAAAATTAAAGAGCATTACCTTTTTCAAGTAATGAATTAACTTCTGTAGATGTTTTTGTGTTAGTCATGTAGATATTAGAGCCATAACCAACGACAAGAAATTCAAAATGAATAGATGATTCCTTGATTATGTGGTTAAAGTTGCCTGGGTCAGTCCATTCCAATATTCTGTAGCGAATATTAAAAAACAATCAAACTTTTGCTATCTTGTTCTTGCAAGCAGCAAGTTCCTGTGGTGCTTTCACCTGTATTATGCATAAACACATACCTATTGTACAACGTCTTATTTCAGTCATGTCGTTTAGGTGTGCTACTATTTCGGTATGGTAATTCATTGGATGTAAGCACTTTATGCATAAAGGCTCATTATACATCTTTACAGTAGCTGTACTTTAGGGTTTCTATATCATTTATCATTATGTATTATCCTTGTTCATAATTCATTACATACTAGTTAACAACTGTTAAAAATCATGGCTGCCCTGACATTCTTATTATAAAGTATCCTTTCATAAGCATACATACATACCAATTCTCATTAAATTTTACCCCTGTGATGACAATGGGTATCCACATGCGAAGCCACCTATTCTTTATTTCCGCAATGAGGACTGTAAAAGATTATGTGATGTCATATATTGAAGACATTTTATTCGACTGCTACCTTTGGTGCATATTTTAACAATAGGCTGTCAAAAAACCTGTCAAATTTGGTGTTGCTTATTATATCGTCTGAGTAGATTCCAAGTGCTACAACCTTGCCTTTCTGATAATTCAATTCATAGGTTGCAATTACCGGCTTAACATGTATGAGATGGTTTGTTATTGCCGCACTATAATTTAGCACAATCGTGTCTTTGTGATTAGTGACATATTGTTCTTCATGTGGTCTATATCCGAACGGATCATTTGTAAATCTGCCAATGCATTGATAACAAAGGTAGTTACTTCCTATCCATTGGGACGTTTCTTGCTTCCACCTCTCGCCTACACTTTTCCATGCAGACCTTCCATTAAATGCCCACCAATGACCTTTAACTAATGTTACTGTTTGTGTATGTTTATCATATTTTACTTGTGCAAAAAATACGTTACCATCAAGTATAATGAGGGTGCCACCATTAACTACAAATTTTTTCAGATTGTTGTATTCTTGCTGTGTGACGTATTCTTGATGTCCAAGTATTAAAATATGATATACATTATTCTTTCCGTTTTTAGTAAAAATGGATCCATTGTCAACACTGGCATCTGTAAGGAGTGTGATATTGGAGTGCGGATTTATTAATTTTATATTATTTATAAGCTTGAGCATTGCAAAATCAGCTGCCGAGACATCTTGATTGCTTATCTTTTTTGATAACAAACTAAGGTTACTTGTAACGTTTCTTCCTGCTGCTGTATTAGCATATAATTTGTAAAAGCTATAAAATGAATTATCGTACGCCGCAGCAGTAAATGTAGGAGCAATAAGTGCAATATTATAGTCCTTATTCAATATGCTAGTCACTGGATTATCTTCAGGAGTTGATGTTTGTTTCTCACTCTTTGTCCTATATGTGTAGTATGTATGATTTACATTTAATACAAGAGAAGATTTCGTTGAATTATCTCCTCTGCCTCTTTGGATAATCAAAAACGAGGATGGAGGCCGAGAAGATGATGACTTTACTAATGTTGGATCACTATTACTATTGCTTGCAGAAATCTGAGATATTAACGAATGATTTAACAAACTCTTATCATTAGATTGGTGTAGGGTTGCAAGCTCTGCAAACAATAGTTTATTGCTATTTAATAAAAGCTGTGGCAGTGGTGATATTATCGTAATTATAATGGTAGTTATTAATATTACAGGGATCGTATATCTTAACATATCTTATTTTTATTCCTCTCCTCCCTACTTTTCTATGCGAGTATCCTTTTTACGTATGTGACTAATATGTTTCGTCATTATAAGGTATTGAGTAACTTTGTTAACTCTTCTAAATATGCAAATGTCAATGCTTTTTGATAACAAATCCAGTTGATATTGAAGATACAAGAACGGACTTTAACTCCGATGCTCCTAGACTGCCATGTGATTATCAATCAATCAATCAATCAATCAATCAAGTTATTCCGAAACCGTTAGTAATAGAATGATGAAGAACACTTCATTTCCAATCCCAAACCTTTCCCTCGACTGTTCCGTGTTCCAGGTTTGCTTCGTATTCAAATACGCCAACCATATTATTAACAAAAGCAAGTTTACCTTTTGAAAATGTTCTGCAGAACACGGAGCCACGGTCAGTTCTTTTTTGACCGTAGATGTGATCTATATCCTGTCCTGTCCAGGTTCCAGTTTCAGTGCCATCTTTTGTCATGAGAGCTCCTTGTCCTTGTGCATAGAACACTGTTTGTCCTCCTCCTGTGCCTTCGCTCGGTAGCCTAGGTATGCTCAAACATGTTACTCTAAGGGTAATCTCCGTTCCCCTCAAATTCTCTATCTGCGAAATAGTAGTTTCTATCTTTGGTATTCCTTCTTCAACGTAGTACTCTAACATCTGTGACTTTTCCTTTAGCTTCATAAATTATCTCACCTAACGACATGGAGAGTAAAGGTAATAGTAGCGTATAATAGGTTCTGTTTATTGCGACTACCTCGTTATTCCCACTCGCTTTAGTTTGTTGTTGAATTAGCAGCGATGTATTAGCAGCGATCCATCTATCGGTGTTAGCCTTTATGAGGGGAGAAGAATAAGCAATATGTTAGGTGAACTCATGTTACAACATGATGGCAAAGCTGGAGACGTTAGAGTATTAAATGCACAACTAAACAAAAAAGAGATTACTGTAATAGCCGATGGAAAAGTCAAAGGTATGGCTGTAGCGATCGTTGTCACTTATTGGAACATAAAAAGAGCTGATGGTACCTATTATGGTGGGGGACAAGGAATAATCACTCCTAAAGAAAGAAGAAATGACGGAGCTGATGATCAAAGTCTTTGTTTATGAATATGGTGTAGGAAAGGAGTCTGGACAAACAACATTATGGAAAGGATCTGCATTTTATTATGCAAAAAACTATGGATCTGAAGAGAATAAATTATCCGCTCTAAATTACACGGTAGGAGTATTTGAGACGGAAGTAGATGATGTATCTGGAAATGTTATCCAGCGAGTTTGGCAATGGAAATAAAAGGGAAATGCGTTTGGTGATAATAAATGTCATTGTCTTTTTGCTGTTCTTCTGTTTTGGCTTACGGGTGCCAAAAATCTACATTTAGATTATTGGTTATTTGGTTATTTTGTCATTGGTTATCAGATTCTAGAGAATATAATTTTACGAAGTTTTCACATTTGTGGTTTCATAGGTCATATATGCTATGATTTTGGATCTTTCTCCCTTCTTGTTATATTGCAATGCTTATATGTTAAAACCATATTTATTTTCTTTTTTTTGTTCGTGTTCCTTCTTTTTGGACCTCGTTTTTTTCTTTTCTTACTGTAAATGCCAAAAAATGACCCTTCATGTAAGGTTCATAGAGGGGTTGTGGATCTTATCAATGAGGAATATCCTGGCAAAAGACTATGACAATATATTTAAATAAAAAGATTACAAGTAAACTGGATACATGCCTAAATTCCTTGATGTTCACCCTTTAAAAGGATTCGACGAAGAAACGTTAGTAAAGTTACAACATTCGCCAGTAGATGAGTTTGGAATTAAACATCTCAACTTAATGTACAACCAAGAGGAAGACAGATTTTACTGCCTTATTGATGCACCAAATAAACAAGCGGTGGAAAATCATCATAATAAACATGGCGTCAAGTGCGAATGGATTACGGAAGTAAAAACGACCGCTTAGTTAGAGATTACTTGTGAAAAGTCTCAAAGCCTGACGACGACTATTATTTTATTTGCAAATCTAATCCGAGTATCATCCATGTGCTCATATAGTGGCCCCTAGTCCTATTTTCCTTTACAAAACTAATTGCATCATCAACTACTGTAGCATTAGTAAGTAAATCCAGATTCATAGAATAGCACCCTTTAGCCAAAGATAATGCCTGTATCTTCTCTCTTTATCTTCTGTAGTTTGTGCTGTATTCTATGCTTCTTTTGTAATTGCATTTAACTTTAATGGAACAAATAGACGGGGCCAAAGAGGAGACAAACCATTTTCTGAGGAATATCGTTCATATGCTGTCAATAGAGTAGAGGAAAGAAAACATCAAGACAAACAACCTTCAATAAAATTCATGAGTAGAGAATCTTTTAGGAACTGTAGAGCGAGGAATAAATCAAAACCTTGGCTCTATTCCAAAGTGTAATTGCAATCATCCAACTTGGAATGAGGGAAAGCTTGTGGCTTGGGAAGAATGGCTCCAATTGTATGCTATATGTATCATCAAATGATGCATGTTATTCAATCAGCCCTCGTTATTTAGAGAAAGTATTTGTCTGATTTTCTGGTTGTCTATCAAGGTATTGAGAATTTTGTCACGTTCGTCTCGTGGCAGTCCGATATTAATGGAACTGTCAAGCGAGTCAATTGCCTTTAATTTCCAATA
>Ga0075434_100006749_pt1 | contig 10547 bp, 12 predicted proteins | sample RhiMethybrSRZTD3_FD_75298 | JGI IMG/M metagenome (GOLD analysis project Ga0075434, IMG submission 75298) | Populus rhizosphere microbial communities from Tennessee, USA - Rhizosphere MetaG P. TD hybrid SRZTD3 | ecosystem: Host-associated > Plants > Roots > Rhizosphere > Soil | place: USA...
GATGCATTCCTATCGCATCGTAAAGATCACGGGTGCTAGGCGGGCGGGTGTGCAACTTTGCACAGAAGTCAGAGCGCGAGTGCGGAGAGACTACCTATATTCCTGGGCCCTGATCACGTTCCCTCCTAAGGCGCCACCTTGAACCCCGAGCCGTGCAAAGCTCGGGCTTTTTTCGTTCCGCGGCTGCCCGCGCTCTGACGATCACGTTTTCGGACGAAGACTGAACGAAGGACTGACACGCTTTTGTCTGCCATGGGACTTGGCTAGACTAACAGCCGTGTTCCGTCGTGTGCGTTTCCAGTGCTTCTCTGGCATTCTCAGCACGTATTCGGGCGTCTTCAGCCGTGATGTAGATGGCGTCGTATTCTATTTTCGAAGACCTGCCGATACGGTTATTAAGTGTGGCCACGGCGGCTGAATAGCCTTGCGTCTCGGCTTGGTACGCAAGTATGAGTCGCTGTTTTTCCTCGCAGGCTTTCGGGATGTTTTGTGGAATTGATGGAATTGACGACACACCATCACCTGTTCAATCCAACACAGCCGTTTGGCTGCTGCAGGGTGACACTGTTGCCGTTTTTAGGCCAGAAAACAACTGCTGTGCCTTCTGAAGAGTTGCAGCATCGATAAGAACGACGTTCTGTCGTTCGGAAGTCGGGTCAAAGAAGTCGCGTGTCATCTCGCTAGAGTGGCATCAGGAGCACCAAATTCAGTCTGAGCGCGAGCTGTGAGGCACCGCCGATTGGCCAGACCGGCGGCGCGACTGCAGTCTTGTGGAAGCATCGCCGATTGGAGACCGGCAGCGCGTATCCCCGAAGCAACGGCCCGGGTGATCAACTCCTGATAGCTTGTTCAAGTAGTTGGAAGGCAGCTTATCGAAAGGCCATTCGCAAAACAATCAGCGGAGTGGCTAGCCGTTCATCAGAAGAAAAGACGTCCTTTCGTAAGAATTGCGCCTAACAAATAAGAAACAGAGCAACCGGCGGTATTCTGAATTATAGGTTGGGGAGCATTATGACGGAGCCCTTGAAAGACAAAACCGTTCTGGTCGTGGCCGACGACGCGAACATGCGTGATCTATTGCGCAGGGTCCTTGAGGAAGCGGGTGCTGATGTCGTCACGGCGGACTCTGTTGAGTCTGCGTTTGAAACGTACCGGCAGTCTCCGCCTCATGCGGTTGTAACGGATATCCGGTTGGGCACTTCGGACGGGTATGCGTTGATAAAGGCGATTCGCGAAACCGACGTGGAATACCGAGGCTCTACTGTAGTACTGGCTCTAACAGGGTCTGCGTCGCCGGAAGAAAAGAAGAGAGCATTGGCTGCTGGTTTCAATGCCTATATCGTCAAGCCATTTGACCCGCCTGAAGTTGTTGAAAGATTACGCGAACTTCTCTCGCGCCCACGCGAGTCGGCCGCGTAGATCCGTCCTACTCAGCCATAACCGCAGTCGGACCTGATCTCGCCTTCCATCAACTATCCTGCCGCCATGTTGAAGTGTCCGAAGTGTGCGGCTCTAACGCTGTAATTTGATTGGTTTCCTCTCCCGGTTCTGGAAGTCGGCTGGCTCGAAAGCAGGTGATTAAGAGCCAGCCGTTAGAACGGTGCGGATGCAGATTTTTCAGACGTGAATTCGGAATCCGTTGGAGATGTTTTTGTGCCACTTGTCCTGTACACCACAACTGAGAATCGCGGAGAGGAAGATTCCAGTTCGCATACGGAAAACAATGGATTGAAATTACTTCACCGGGGGCTTCCGGTTCAGGATGGGTTTGATGGTGGGGTAGACGTCATCGAGTCCGAATAGCTTGGGCCCACCGTCCTTGAAATTACTATCTACGAAGTGATCTGATGTTGTGCCAAGGTTAATCAGGCCGCGAAACCCAGCCAACCACCTTCCGCTCTTCTCGGCATTCCAGCATGGCCGTAATGCCGCTGGGCCCCTCGTTTGCGGACAGGTCCAACTTGATGCGAAGTGAAAAGCCTACGCCATGCCGAGCAATGCCGTATGCTCTAACTGCACTTGAAGGGAGAAACAGTGAAACACATAGATGTCCAGGTCGAAAATGGCGAGGACGGATCATGGGGAGACTGGACCCAACTTGGAATTCTTGAACCAGGAGAGCAGTTGGGAATCAGCTTAAACTCGGAGAATGTGCAGATTGCTCATGGGTGGCATGGAGACGAAGCGGCCTGCAAGGTTCCCGACAATGGTCTGGTCGGGCCATTTGATACGGTGACCCGCATGTCTGCCCGCGTGAGGCAAACCAGTTTTCGGATTGAAGGCGACGTTACTGAGTCTTGAAAACTTCTTCCTGGAGCGGCAGTGAAGAATCTCAGGATGATTCAGAGACGAGAGCACCTGCGCTTCGCGGCGAAAACGAGGCGTTCCGTGGCGAATAACCCGTCTTCTCGTCGAAGCGAGAAAAGCCCGCACCGAGTCGCCAGCTTCTTGTCGTGCGACGTACCAGTAGGTCAAAGGGATTGTCAAAGGACCCTGGGTAGAAAATGGAAGTAATCCACAGTACTGCCGATTCGCCTCAAACCCACGACCACAGTACATCTCAGTCATCCGCAGCACTCGGCAATAAACCGGTCCCGGCAACTGTTAATCAGAGACTCCAGTTTCCGGTATGCCGACTTTACAGGACTTCCGTACAGAGCCTATCTAATTAGGAATGGGACGCGGCGAACACTCCGAACCACGAGACCGCAATCAGCGCGACGCGGATCCAGTTGAGCACGATCCAACGCCGCGCCTCCGCCTGAAGGCGCTCGGCAGGAGCATTGCCGCCCTGCTGTTCGAGAAAGCTGGCAACCGTCGGTCGGAAATAGATCAGCGTCCAGGCGACGACCGTGACGGCGCAGGCCGCCGAAGCGATCAGCATCAGGTTCAGCGTTCCCTGCATGGAAGCCGCCCCCACCGAGGCGAGCGCACTCAGCGCGAAGAGTGGAGCTACCGGGATCCAGAACGCCGCGATGTTCATGCGGCCGACCGGCGTGCCCATGAACGCCACGAAGGATTCCGGCGGCTTGCGGCTCCATGCGGGATGCACGACCAGAGCTTCATACACCGTCGCGCCGAATACCAGGGACGCCATCGCCGAGTAGAGCCACAGACTCGCCGTTTGGAGCGTCATGTCCGCCTCGCTTCTTGAGCTCGGCCAAGAAAGCTCATGGTTTCCCCTTCGTTTTCGCCGGAGCTTCAGCGGAGATTTCCGTTTTGGCCTCCCGGATGAGCAGCCTTGTACACCCGAGGTCCTTCCGGGTGAAGCCGAGTATCAGAACCGTAGCAACGAACCTAAACATTGGCCGGAGTATAGCATCGCTGTACCCTGCGTCAGATGTGGCGGGGGGCAAGTCCTGTTAAACCGACATACCGGAAACTAGCGAATTTGGTAGAACCTGGCGAGTTCAGTTTCCGATAAACCAGCCTCTCGAAGACTGGTAATAGCGACAGAAAGCTGTGTCAGTTTTTGTGTCACCTTCGCGGGTATTATTGGTAGGAATTTGATTCATTGGTAGAAATAATCGATAGATTATCTAATCTCGTTAATGCTGGTAAATGTGCGGCCTGGCCAGAAGTGATTGGAAAACGACATCATTCGATCATTTTTCTGAACGCCACTGTTAACCGGAGGGTTGTAGATTCTACAGACCTCACGCGTAGCGGTCGTCTGTCGTTCGCGTGTTTCGTCCAAATAAGATCCATTTAAATCCGACACGCGATGGTGGGAAAATTCAGGAATTGTCTATAGGTTATTGTCTCGATCAGGCCGTTGATTCCCGTTGGGGCTATGAACTAAATTCCCGCGTACCAAGAATATCCAAGGTCTGGAGATACGGAGCCAAAACCGCTGCCGAACTTCTTAATGTTGTCGGTGAAGGTGATGCGATGAACGTATTTCACGCTTTTGTACCCAAGCTGCCGCGGTAACCGGAGACGTAGCGGTGCGCCGTGGTCCACCGTCAGGTCCCGCCCATTCATCCCGTAGGTGAGCAACGTTTGCGGATGCCATGCCTCGGGCATATCGAGGCTGTCCCACCATTCTTCATCCAGGGAAAGATACACAACGTATTTTGCCTGCGGAAGAACGCCCACCGAATTCAAAACATGGGACAACGCAACGCCCGTCCATTCTCCAATGAAAGACCATCCTTCTTCGCACGCCAACTGAGTTATCTGTGTGCTCGTCGGATAACTCTTCAAATCCGCCAGTGAGAACGAAGATGGACGCGCCACGAGGCCGTCGATCGTGAGTCTCCAGTCGGAGAACCTCCCGCGCAACAGACGCTCATAAGTTTCATTCTGTGGCGGGTTGCCATTCACGATCGGAATCTCTGAGACCTGACTGCGGTCGAATTCCCGCGCCTGCGAATGGAAGGACGTCAATATCCGCTGCGAAGCGTACGTGAGCGTTTCGCCGATACCGAAAATGCCGCTGTGATCGGGCGGGATAAGGCCGTACCGATTCGCAATGCGCGCCACGACTGCAATCCCTGACGCTCCCATCGCCGTGCCCAAGGTCGTCGTAATGAATTTGCGACGCGAGACGTCGTTCTTCATGCATGCTCCTTTCGAGCAGCCGCGTAGCCCGTAATCATGGGCCGCACGCACCTCCAGAATCCTGCGATGCAAACCATCGCGAGGTGCACTAAAACAAAAAGCACGAGAACAGCTGCGACTAAGAAGTGAAGGGTGCGGGCAGACTGATGTCCGCCGAAGACCGTCACCAGCGCTGGAACAACGGATACGAGAGCCGGCGACATTGCAAGACCGGTCCAGATGACGAACGGAAAAAGACCGAAAACGACGGCCAGGTAAGTCACGCGCTGCAGCACGTTGTAGGTCGGAACCGCTTCACTTCTGGAGCGCTCGAAAAAGCTCTTCCAACTCAGGTCGGCCTTTGCGGGAAGCAGATTTTTGCGGAAGTGACGGGTGACTAATCCGGAGACAACGTAAACCACTCCGCTAAGTACAACGATCCACGCAGACAGAAAGTGCAAATACCGTCCCCAGCCATTCTGGTTCGCCAATATAAATGGAAACGGCAGATCGATCAGAGAAGGAGTGGCCACGTTGCCCGTTTCACCCCAATAGAGCCGTGGGTGCGATAGAAGAATAGCGACTCCGCTGACGAACAATCCACCGAAGCTCAACGCCGTTATCCAGTGCGTAACACGAACCGTTAGCGAGTGACGCGGGAAATCGGAAACCTTTTCTCTCGGAACCACAAGATCGCCAACGTATGCCGGGTCCGACGTAGACATTTGCGGCGATTGTAAACCCGCAAATCAAAAGTCGTCTCGTAAAAATGCCGACAACACAAACACTGTTAGCACAAAGAGATACCAGCCGGCGTTTGCATCACGATGTCAACATGGTAGGTTTTTGTCCGAATGAGTCCAAATGGCCGCAATCAACATCTTTCCCTCGAAACGATCTGGAAATTTGCAAAATTCCAGACGAAACCAGCCGCGCCGGAATTCAACCACATGATCAACTGCGATGAGTGCGTAGCGGTTCTTGGGCTTTGCCAGATGTACGATTCGATCAGCAAAGTTCAGCAGCGGCTGAACGACCGCAGCGGCGAGAAAAAATCCGCAACAGGGTAAGCTCTCGACTTACTTAGGAACGCGCAAGCTCCAACAACTGGCCCGCCAGTTCTGGCGTCGCGGCTAACATCAACGACCGCGTTTGAATATTCCATGGAGCGCCTGTGTCGGCGTCCACGACAATTGCGCCTGCTTCGGCGCCAATGAGACATCCCGCAGAGATGTGCACGGAGCCATAAGGCGGAATCGAAGGCGTGCAAAAGTGAAGGATTCCCGAAATGCGGCCGGTCGCGAGGTACGCATATGAAATGGTCGACGAGAATTGCCACACATACCAACGCTTCATGAGGGCAGCGTTGCGTACAACGTTGGCGCCGCGTTCAGTCTTCCCGTCGATCCAAATTGCGTTGCTTCCGGATGAAGCTGAGGCCGGCCGCTGCCCAGCTTGCGTACGAGACCATGCTCCGCGGCCTTTCTCCGCAAAGACAATTTCCCCGGTCACGCCAAAGCCGACGGCGGCGCACGTCACGATGCCATCCTCAACGAAAGCCACGTTGGTGCAGTACAGCGGAATATCGGACGCATAGTGTCTCGTCCCGCAGATGGGATCCACCAGCCAGTATGGCTTGCCCGCGACCGGAGTTCCCGCCCTCTCCTCTCCCACAACGGGATATTGCGGAAACGCTTGCGTAAGTTCGAGGCGAATGGCGTCCTCGCACGCCACGTCGGCATCGGTAACGAGATCGATTCCACCTTTTGATGTGATCTTCGCCGCACCTTCACGCGAGTCTGCGATTTGTTGTGCCCTTTTTACCGCTCGTATTGCCGCTTCTGTTTCCGCTCTCACATCAACACCTCACATCAGGCGGCAGGGCTGACAATGACAGCGGTGCCGTAAGCGAGAACCTCCGTGACACCTTGCATGATTTCGGTGGCATCGTAGCGGACGCCGATAACCGCATTCGCTCCCATCTCCGATGCATGTTCGAGCATGCGCTCGAACGCGTCGTTCCGAGTGTCTTCACACAGTTGCGTGAAGAGGCTGATATCGCCGCCCAGGAGAGTCTGGAGCGACGCGCCGATAGTCCCAACGACGGATCGGGAACGGACCACGATTCCACGCACCAAACCAAGATTAGACACGATCCGATAGCCGCTTAGCTCAAACGCCGTCGTGACCATACTATGGGCCACCGGCGCCGCCGCAGTGTTTGCCATTGTCGTCCTCCTCAGCAAATGCGGCAGAGTCTATGGACTTCGAACAGAGCAGTCAACCACTGCGCGATCGATTGCGCGATTGAGAGGAAGCGCCAGCCACAGGAAAGAGTGGCTGGCGTGGATTTAGTCAGGCGGGATGCTTACTTTCTTTTCTGCGCGTCGTGTTTCTGAATAGCAATGCGCCGGCTGGCTTTGTTCTGGTCGTGCTGGATCTTCGCACGCTCGCGCGGGGTGACTTTGCCATCCGCTTTGGCTGTCTTCTTCTCGGCTTGAATCTTCGCCTGTTCAGCTTCCAATCGTGCGGCCTCGCGCCTGTTCAGCTCGCCGGAATTCACTCCCTGTTTGATCCGCGCCTGCTGATTGACCTGCCGCTCAGTAACTACGGGCGTTTTCGTGGTTTGTGCAAAAGCCGAGGCACTTACGCCTAAGACCAATGCGGCAAGAACAGACATCGCGACAAGCTTTCTCATTAGTACCTCCCTGTTAGGTTTCGACCTCATTTACCTATCTCCTGTCTCAAAGACAGGTGAAACGCGACGAAGTTTAAATTGCGGTCACAAAATGTCCAACGACCGCATTGGCGGGTGTAAACTCGGCGGCAATCCACCTCTTGATGGGAGGCCCAATGACACTCGGGAAGTGCGTGACAGGCGTCGTGATAATCGTGACGTTGAGCGTGGCTGCCAGGAGCGGCCGAAGCCAAACGACCCCTCCGCCTCCTGTGAAGGCGCTTTCACGCGTTACCAGGCTCGACATCACGAGCCGGCGACCTGCGTTTGGTGGCAGATCCTTTGGCACAGCAGGCGCGTACGAAATTCTTATAGGGCGCGCGCACGCCTTCGCCGATCCCAAAGCGGCCCAGAATGTCGTCATCGTCGACATTGACAAAGCGCCGCGCAATGCGGCGGGGTTGATCGAATACAGCTTTGACATTCAGATCCTGAAACCAGTAGACCTCAGCAAAGGCAACGGCGTGCTGCTCTACGAGGTCAGCAACCGCGGGCGTGGTCAGCTCTACGCGGCTTACAACGAAGGTGGCCTGGGTTACGAAGCCGACAATGCCGGAACCGGTTTCATCATGAATGCGGGCTACACGTACGTGATGAGCGGCTGGGGCGCCGGCCCAAACGGCAACGCAACAAACCCTCCTCAGGTGTGGGCCGACCTTCCGATCGCTACAAAAAGTGGCCTGCCGATCACGGGTCTGAGCATGGAGGAATGGATGGAACCGGCGTCCGCCGGCTTCGGCAAGTTGTCGTATCCCGCAGCGACGCTCGACCAGGGGAAGGCTACGCTGACTTATCGTGAACATCAGGATGATCCGCGGCGGACGATTCCTGCAACGCAATGGTCATACGTAAACGACACCACGATCAAGGTCACACCGCCGCCTGGCACAGATGCCGGAGCGCTCTACGAGTTCGTCTACGAGGCGAAGAATTCCGTCGTGCAGGGTCTGGGCTTCGCGGCGATTCGCGATTTCGTGTCGTTCGCCCGGCACACATCCACAGACGATACCGGAACCCTCAACCCGCTCTTCGTCAATGGCCGGCCCGTGTTGACCATCGCGGTGGCGATCGGTTTGTCGCAGAGTGGCCGTGTCATGAGAGACCTTCTCTATCAAGGCTTCAACCAGGATACGGCGGGACGCAAGGTGTTCGATGCGATGAACGGCGTTGTCGTTGGAGCGCGGCGAACATTCACGAACTATCGGTTCGCGCAGCCGGGCCGCTATACGCGTCAGCATGAGGATCACTTCTATCCGACCAGCGCGTTTCCGTTCACGTTTGAAAGCACCACCGATCACCTGACCGGCAAGACCGATGGACTCTTCCTCAAGTGCTCGGCGTCGAACACGTGCCCTAATGTGATTCAGGTGGATAGCTACACCGAACTGTACGGCGCCCACGACTCGCTGCTCGTGACGGATACAAAAGGGAAACCGGTTCAACTGCCCGCCAACGTCCGTCTCTACCTTCTGACGCTCGCTCATCTGCAAGGGAACGAAGGGTGCGTCGATCCGCCGAACAAAGTGTCGCCGAACCCTTACTACCGGGCGGCGCTCGAGGCCACGGTCCACTGGGTGCACGACGGAATTCCGGCGCCGCCAACACGCGCGCCGCTTGCGGCCGACGGCACACTCGTCAGCGTTGCTGAACAGGCGAAAAACTATCCGACGATTCCGGAGCGACCGTTTAACTCAAAGCTCAACGAGATCGGCCCGCGTGACTATTCGGTTCTGCCGCCAAAACAGACCGGCAAATACGCCATCCTGGTTCCGAAACTCGATCGCGACGGCAACATGGTGTCCGGTGTCATCGTGCCTGAAGTAGCCGTACCCGTAGCGACCTATGGGAAGGCCATTCGGAAACAAGGTTTCGCAGAGGGTGATCTCTGTCATGAGAACGGCTCGGCAATACCATTTGCGCAGACAAAGGCCGAGCGACTCGCACGCGGTGATTCCCGGCTCTCGATCGAAGAGCGCTATCCGGGCGGTCATGCCGAATACGCCGAAAAATATGCGAAGGCAGTCGATAAACTTGTCGCCGACGGATATCTGCTGCCCGCCGACGCGGCGAAGCTGAAAGCCGCTGCCTCGTTGCGGAATTGAGGGACGGAGACCGAATTATTGTGTGATCGAGCGTAAATTATCTGCCTTTTTCAACTTACGCTCGGTCACACAATAATTCGGTCTCCGTCCCTCAATTCCTGACCCTGAATTCCCTCTATTTCCTTGACTGCCTGAATCGCCTGGCATACTGTCCTGCCAAATAGATCCCCAACAAAAACAAACAAATTACGCCCCAAACGGAGGAAACATGAAAGCCAGTTTCACGCGTCTGTGGAGGGTATTGTTCCTTTTGGTTCTTTCCAGCGCTATGGGCTGGGCGCAGTCGACAGCGCAATTGAGCGGCCGAGTGACGGACCAGAGCGGCGCCGTCCTGCCAGGTGTCGAAATCACAGCAACACAAACAGAGACCGGTGTCGCTCGCAACACGGTTACGGACGAAACGGGAAATTATCTTCTGCCAAACCTGGCGCTGGGTCCATACCGCTTAGAAGCAATGCTTCCCGGCTTTCGCAGTTTTGCGCAGACGGGAATTGTTTTGCAGGTCAACAGTAATCCGACCGTCAACGTCGTGCTGCAGGTCGGCCAGCTGGCCGAGACAGTCGAGGTTTCGGCTAATGCTGCCCTCGTAGAAACGCGCACCGTGGGTGTCGGGCAGGTCGTCGAAAACGAACGCATCTTGGAGTTACCGCTCAACGGGCGCAACGCGGCCGAGCTGGTGTTATCTATCGGCGCGGCGGTCCAGTCGGACGTGTCGGCCCCCCATAGGCGAATGCAAGGAACGGTGGACATAAACGTTGCCGGAGGAGGAACGGGTAGCACGCTGTACATACTCGACGGGGCCATCCATATCGATCCATACGGCCAAGACAACCTGCCGCTTCCTTTCCCCGACGCGCTGCAGGAGTTCAAGGTGGAAACCAGCGCGGTATCCGCACAATCCGGAATGTACTCGGGCGCCTGGATTAACGCGGTGACGAAGGCGGGCGCAAACGAGTTTCACGGCGATCTGTTTGAGTTTGTGCGAAACGATGCGTTCAACGCCCGGAACTTTTTCGCGACGAAACCGAGTTCGCTCAAGCGCAATCAGTATGGCGGAACGCTCGGCGGGGCGATTGTAAAGAACAGGCTCTTTTTCTTTGGCGGCTACCAGGGTACGAAGCTCCGTGCGGATCCGTTCGACTACGAGGCCTTTGTGCCAACCGCAG
>Ga0075434_100006751_pt1 | contig 10543 bp, 10 predicted proteins | sample RhiMethybrSRZTD3_FD_75298 | JGI IMG/M metagenome (GOLD analysis project Ga0075434, IMG submission 75298) | Populus rhizosphere microbial communities from Tennessee, USA - Rhizosphere MetaG P. TD hybrid SRZTD3 | ecosystem: Host-associated > Plants > Roots > Rhizosphere > Soil | place: USA...
GGTGGCTCCGAGGTTCGTCTGCGCCTTCGTGACGCCGAAGTCGCGGTTCGCCGCGTCGTCGAGCGCGTGGATCTCGAAGTTCGGCTCCACCCTGACCACGCCGGGGCGGTGCGAGAGGGCGCGGATCTGCCCGGCCGTGAGCCGTGTCGCGAACCCGGGGATCAGCGAGAACGACGTGTGCGCGCCCCCGACGCTGGCGCGCGCCGAGCGCATGTCCGCCCGGTCGCCGAATGTCGCCACGACGTCGATGCGGTCGCCGGGGGACGCGTGCTGCAATCTGGCGTCGAGCCCGTCGGAGACGCCGTTGCCGTTCCCGTCCACGAGCGGCTTGCCATGGCCGTGGCTCTGGGGAGGCGCGGCGCTCTGCGGCTCTGCTTTCGTGGCGGCGGTCGCCGGCGCGATGGACAGACTCAGGGCGACCGCCCCGATCGTGATGGTGCTGAGGATCACCCGGACGAGCCGCCGCTTCACTGAAACCCCCTCGAAAGAGCTGTCGGAGCATCATCGGCATCGCCGGCCCCGCGGGGCCATCGGCCATTGGTCGGGAGCATCATCCACCCTCCCGCGGCTGGTAAAGGCGAGGATGGGCCCGCTGCAGGGCTCGCCCACGATGGACCTTCGTTGGGGTTGCACATAGGCCGAACGTCGTAGCCATCTGGGGGTTGCGCTGTCGCCGACCGGCGAGCGAGGATAGCGCCCGACATCGGACGTTGGGGGGGGCAGCGTCTCCCCCAACCGGGTGACTTCCCCAGCCCTCCGACATGGGGACAGTTACCCCAATGCGCGGAGAGGACCCACCGGGTGCGCGGCAGCGACGAACGAACCGAAGAGGATCCGGCGACCGCACCTTCGGACCCTGTCTTCCTGGTGCCCGACGCGTCCGGCCCGCCGCCCGGCTCCGCTCCCCAGCTCGGCGAGCTGCTCGTCGAGAGCCAGCTGATCACGGCGAGCCAGCTCGAAGAGGCGCTCCTACAGCAATCTGCGTCGGGCAAGCGGCTGGGGGAGCTCCTGGTCGAGCAGGGCGCGATCGACGACTTCGACCTGGCGCGGGTCCTCGCGAACCACCTGAGTCTTCCCCTCGCCGACCTCCGGCAGAACACCCCCGAAGACGACGCGATCGGTCTCGTCTCGGAATCGATCGCGCGAGCGCATGTCTCGATCCCGATCCGGAAGACGGATCAGGGTCTCGAGGTCGCGATGGCGGTCCCGCAGGACGACGCCGCCGTCCAGCAGATGAAGGACGCGGCCGGCGTTCCGGTGATCCGCATGCTCGCGCCACCGTCGGACATCCGGCGCGCGATCGACAAGTCGTACCGCGCGCTCGCGGGCGTCGGACGGCACGTCGACGCGTTCCTCGCCGCGGAGGCGATCACCGCACGGACCGTCGACACGTCCGACGCCGCCGCCGACGCTCCGGTCGTCCAGGTCGTGAACCTGATCATCACGCAGGGCGCACGCGACCGAGCGTCCGACATCCACATCGAGCCGCAGGAGTCGCACGTCCGGGTCCGTTACCGGATCGACGGCGCGCTCCACGACGTGCTGGCGCTGCCCGCAGGCATGGGCCCGTCGGTGATCAGCCGCATCAAGGTTCTCGCGGGGATGGACATCGTCGAGCGTCGGAAGCCGCAAGACGGCCAGATCGCGATGGAGGTCGAGGGCCGTCCGCTCGACATCCGGGTCGCCACCTCGGCGACGATCTGGGGCGAGAAGGGCGTGATGCGCCTCCTCGACAAGAACCGCTCGCTCTTCCGCCTGGGCGACTTGGGGATGCCGGACGAAGCGCACGACCGGTTCTCGCAGCTGATCCACGCGCCGTTCGGCATGGTCATCTGCGCGGGACCGACCGGGAGCGGCAAGACCACGACGCTTTACGCGGCACTGACCGAGATCAACAACAGCGAGAGCAACATCATGACGGTCGAGGACCCCGTCGAGTACGTCCTCCCGTCGATCAACCAGATCCAGATCCAAGAAGCGGCCGGAGTGACCTTCTCCGGCGGCTTGAAGGGCATCCTTCGACAGGATCCCGACATCATCCTCGTCGGGGAGATGCGCGACGTGGAGACCGCGCGCATCGGCATCCAGTCGGCGCTGACGGGGCACCTCGTGCTCACGTCTCTGCACGGGACCGACGCGGCGGGCGCGCTCGAGCGCTTCCTCGACCTCGGCATCGAGCCGTTCCTCGTCGCGTCGTCGGTGATCGGCGTCGTCGGCCAGCGGCTCGTGCGCAGGACCTGCCGTTACTGCAGCGTCCCGTACGAGCCGCTCCCTGAGGAGATCGACTTCTACCGGCGGATGGGCGGGCCGGAGAAGACCGAGTGGTGGCACGGCGAGGGCTGCAACTTCTGCTTCCGGACCGGCTTCGAGGACCGGATCGGCGTCTACGAGCTTCTGATCGTCACCGAGGAGCTCCGGCAGCTGATCGCGCGCAAGGCGAGGCACGACGAGATCCAGCAGCTCGCGGTGAGCCAGGGGATGCGAACGCTCCGGGACGGCGGGATCCGCTTGGTCGCAGAGGATGTCACGACCATCTCCGAGATCCTCCGGAACATCTACGTGGTCTGAGGGCGCGATGGGCAAGTTCAAGTACACGGCGACGACGGAGGACGGGCGACCGACCCGGGGAACCGCGACGGCCACGTCGATCAAGACCGCCATGTCCGGCCTCGTGGAGCAGGGCCTCGACGTCAAACAGCTTCGCGAGAAGCGCAATGTCCTCCAGTTCGAGATCACGAAGAAGAAGCTGAAACAAGACGAGCTGATGCACTTCTCTCGACAGCTCTCGGCGTTCGTTCGAGCCGGCATCCCGCTGATCGAGGCGCTCGAGGTGATCGAGGAGGAGACGGACGACAAGGTCCTCCGTGAGGTTCTTATCGGCGTGCGCGATTCACTGATCACGGGAGAGACGTTCTCGGACGCCCTGCGTCCCTACGAGAGCCTCTTCCCGAAGTTCTACGTCGACATGGTGCGGGCGGCCGAACTGACCGGGAGCCTCGATGACGTCCTCGCCGAGCTCGCCGGCTACATCAAGCGCGACCTTGAGGCGCGCAACAAGATCAAGAGCGCGCTCGTCTATCCCATGATCATCCTGGTGATGGCGATCGTCACGGTCATCGTGCTCGCGACGTTCGTGCTCCCACGCTTCAAGACGTTCTTCGAAGAGTTCAACGCGACGCTGCCGCTACCTACCCGGATGTTGATCGGCTTCACGAATTTCATCACACATTACTGGCTGTTCATCATCGTCGGTCTCGCTCTCCTCGTCGCGATCCCGATGGCACTCGTACGAACGCGGCGCGGTCGGCGCTCAAAGGACAACCTGGTACTGCGCCTGCCGGTCGTTGGTCAGATAGTTCTCTTCGCGATCATCGAGCGATTCTGTCGACTGCTAGCCACGATGATGCGAGCCGGCGTTCCCCTGCCCGAAGCGATGGGCGTGCTCGGCGACTCCACCAAGAACGTCATCTTCAAAGAGGGTCTGGACAACGTGCACGGAGCGATGATGCGCGGCGAAGGCCTCGCCCGTCCGATGGCCGACACACACCTCTTCCCGGGCGCGGTCATCCAGATGGTGAAGGTTGGCGAGAACACTGGCACGTTGAACGAGCAGTTGAACGTTGGGTCGGACTACTACGGTCAAGAGCTCGAGTACAAGGTTCAGCGCCTCACGGCGCTCTTCGAGCCTGCAGTCATCGTCTTCATGGGCGTAGCCGTTGGCTTCGTCGCCGTCGCACTGATCTCGGCGATGTACGGCATCTACAAGCAGGTGCAGGTGTGACGGGCTCGTTGGTATCTGCGTCTGCGTGGGTGACGGAAGGAGGGGTGTCTCACGTACGCGTCTCGCGCTGTAGACGGATCCGTTCGTAGGGCATCATAGAGAGGAGGGGAACATGCATCGGATGATCGAGCGAGCTCGAACCGAAGAGGGATTCACCCTCATCGAGCTCATGATCGTCATCGTGATCTTGGGCGTCTTGGCCGGGATCGTGATCTTCGCGGTGGGCGGCGTGACCGACAAAGGCGACGTCGCTGCGTGCAAGAGCGACGTGAAGACCTTGAGCGTGGCAGTCGAGGCGTACAAGGCGAAGAACGGCGGTTACCCGCCGAACCTCGACCCGTCGCTCACGACTGACCCGAACAAGTTCATGCGTCCGCAAACGAGCCTGACGGGGAACACCCTGGATCAGACGAGTTACACGATCACCTATACCCCAGCCACTGGGGCTCTCGCGGTGACGGCGAAGGCTGGCGCTCCCGCCAACCTCGCGACCGACTGCACGTAAAGGCAGTCAACGAGCGGAGGGGCCGGTCTCGACCGGCCCCTTCTTCGTGCTCGTCAGACTTCGATCGTAGATGTCGCTGGCTTGGCTACTTCTTTCGGATACAGGCTGCGTCCGAGGGCATCCTCATAGGTAACGAAACCGCGAGTGACGAGATCTGAGAGCGCCATCTCAAGGGTCCGCATCCCGTCATTCTGGCCCGTGATAAGCACGTTGCGAAGCTGGTTGCTCTTTCCGTCTCGGATCAGGCTGCGTGTCGCGTGCGTCGCGACAAGTACCTCGAAGGCGGCGATCTGTCCCCCGCCGATCCTCGGCAGCAGTTGCTGATACACGATGCCGGTCAGGGAGTTCGCGAGCTGCACTCTGATCTGCGCCTGACGAGCGGTGGGGAACACGTCGACCAGTCGGTCCACCGCTTGGCTGGTGTCGTTCGTGTGCAGAGTGCCGAGGACTAAGTGACCTGTCTCGGCCATCGTCAGAGTCGTCTGGATCGTGTCGAGGTCGCGCATCTCTCCGACAAGCAGTACGTCGGGGTCGGCGCGAAGCGCAGCGCGGATCCCGCGAACGAACGAGCTTGTGTCCAATCCAACTTCGCGCTGTTCGATGGCTGCCATGTTGTGTTGGTGCACATACTCGATCGGATCCTCGATCGTGATGATGTGGCATCGGCGCTGTTGATTGATGCGATCCACCATCGAAGCGAGCGTGGTGGATTTTCCTGCGCCCGTCGGGCCCGTCGCGATCACCAGCCCTCGCGGCACACGCACCCAAGATTCGATGATGGGCGGAAGCCCGAGTTCGTCGATCGACGGGATCCGGAATGGGATAAGTCGCAGAGACAAACCCATCATGCCTCGCTGAACGAACGCGTTGCACCGGAATCGAGCCCGATCTTCCCAGCCGAACGAGAAGTCGGCATCCTTCTCCCGGATGAACTCCTCGGCGACCTCCGGCGGAAGGACGGTCGTCACGATCCGTTCCGTGTCTTCCGCCTCGAGTGGTGGAGATCCCTCGGCCGGCTGCATCATGCCGTCGACTCGGAGCATCGGCGGAAGGCCGACGGTGAACAGCAAGTCGGTACCCTTGGCCTCCCAGAGTTGCCAGAGGAAAGGCTCGATCTCGGCGGGTGTGATCTCGGCCATCGCGCGGAGTATGCCAGTCGTGGTCGTATCCAGCTACGACCGAAGGTCTCGGGGACCTCTCAGCATGACCCGCCGTGTCCGCAGTACGTCCATGAGAGGACGTTCGCCGTGACGGGGCTCTGGGTGTCATGGAACAGCACGGTCGCCTGCACCGCCGGTGACGAGCTGCCCCCGGCGAACGTGGTGAACGTGACCGTTCGCTCCGGCTGGAACTGATCCTGCGACCATGTGCAAACGACGTTCGCGACGGTGGCATCGCTCGTGGTCGCCGTCGTCGTCAGCAGGGTCCGGACGATCTGGCTCGTCGTCGCCGGGACAGCCGCCTGGCAACGGGGATCCGCGTACCCGCCGACCGTCGTGTTCTTGAGAGCGAGCTGGATCGCCGCGTCGGTGGCCCCATCGGCAGCGTAGACGGTTGATCGTTGCTCTCGGAGGCGCTCGGTCGACAAGACGCTCGCCCCGGCCAGGGAGAGCATCGCTCCGATCACGAGACCGAAGAAGGCTAGGAACGCCAGGGCCAGGACCAAGGCCTGTCCCTGCTCGTCACGGACGTCCATCAGATCTTCCTCTTCAAGATCTGAACTTTCTCGGCCGCTTGTCCGTCCGACGACGAGGCGACGATCGTGATGCGCTGAAGCCCTGCGTCGCCTCCCGCCGCACATGTGGGCTGGAAGTGCGAGGTGAGGGTGTACGTCCCGGTCGCGGCGGGAGCCGCACCGTCCCAATTCTCGACGCTCGTGATGGTGACGGTATAGCCCGCCGGGACCACGAGCGACGTCAACGCCGGCGCATAATCCGACACTGCGGCGCAGGTGTGGTACGGGGTCTTGACGCTGTCCTTCACCCACTCCGCGGCGGACCTCGCCACCGCATCAGCCGTCGCTTCGGTTCGTTGAAGGTCCGAGACCCTGACCGACGTCATCAACCCGCCCAGGATCGCCGTGAACACGATCCCGACGATGACGATCGTGACGAGGATCTCCGCGAGGCTGAAGCCTTCGTCTCGATGTACGGGCGCGCGCATCGCTCGCTCAGCCGACCGTGACCGCGGATGAAACCTTGATGTTCTGTGCCACGATCGCTTTCGCGGTCAGCGAGGCACTGCCCGTGGCAAGGGTCACCTGCACCGAGTTCGGGACGTAGACGACCCCGCCCAACACGTTCGTCGTGCCGCTGCCCGAGTTCCCGGCGATCTTGAACTCGTTCGTATCCGAGCGGGCTTGGAAGAACAAGACGTTCTTGTACACACCCGTGTTCGAGGCCGGCAGGTTGACGCTCGATGAGCCTGCGAACGTGACCGATCCGGCCGCGATGTACAGGAGCACGCCCTGACCCGCTGTGCAGGTCGGGCACGTCAGTGCCGTCGTCCCTGTGATCGACATGCCGTTCTGTAGGTAGTAGATGCCCGGTTGGAAAGTGGTGTTCGTCGTGCGCGAGAGCGTTGACGCGTACACACCCGGCGAACAAACACCACTACCGTTGCAGCTGCCCGTGCCGAGAGTTGCCGGATCTGGGGCGGGGAGCGACCGAAGCGGATCCGGGATGCTGGTCGAGTAGCTCGTCCATGGCTGGCTCCCGCTCGCCCACGTGCATGCCGTGCAGGCCACCGTCGTGTGGTTGCAGCCGGAACAGGCGCCAGGGTTCAAGATCTTGAAGTCTCCGCCGTTGATGATCGAAAGCTTCAACGCGCCCTTCGTCCCGGTGAGCCTGACCGCCGACGAGATCGGGGAATTGACCAGGAGAGGTCCCTTGATCGTCAACAAGCCGGGGCCGCCCGTGTTCACGGCCGCTCCGTACACATTGACGGTCTTGTTATTCGTCATCTCGATCCCGAGAGCCAGATGCGCATACGCGGAGTCAGGGATCAGGGCTCTCTCGGCGTCGCTGAGGCGCCAATCTGGAGAGTTGTCGACGCTGCTGTTGACGTTGATCTGACCAGACGCGACGAGTTCGGTCCCGGTCGTGCTGTCGTAGATGTGAACCTTGAGCTTGGCGGCGCCTCCAGTACTCGCGGCGCGGAGCTCAACGGTAGGGTTCAAGCCGCCCGGAGGGTTGACCGCCGGGAGATTCACTTTCGCGATCTTGTTCTGGGTACTCGTCGAGATCCAGGTGGCATCCGAGTGGTCGTTCAGCTTGTCGAAGAGCGACGGCGGGGACACAGGGGTCGAGGTCCAACCGGTCGTCGTCACGTCGGCGCTGGGCAACGCGATCGTGTTGGGGTCCGTGAAGCAGTCCGTGATCGGGTCGGTACCACCGTCCGGACAGCTTCCCTGGATCCAGATCGGACTCGAGGTTCCGGTCGACAACAGAACGACATCGCCGATGGGTGAGCTCCCCGACCCGGCCGTCGTGGGGTTGAAATTGCGACGTGAGCCGAAGAGCGTATACGTGCAGTCGAGCGTGCAATCAGCCGCTTTCGTGAACGTCATCGTGACTGAGACGGGAATCGTTGGCCGGGACGGGTCATAGGCGACGGAGACGCTTGGGCTGGTCACGCCGGCGAAGTGGGCGATCACGATAGGTGACCCCCCGGCGAACGTTCGTGTCACCTGCGTTTCCCCGTTCGAAGCAGTTCCGCACTGGTAAACCGCCGTCGGATTGCCTGTCGCCGCATAGGTGAATGTGACGATCGTGGTGAAGGCGCCCGAACAGCTGCCACCCGATCCGACCGTGACACCAGCGGCACTCTGCACGTCATTCGCGAGATAGGACGAAGTGATCTGCACATCGTGGTTTTCGGACATCCGCTGGTTCGTAGCGTCAGTGCTGCGCAGGCTCACGACGAGAGCACTCCCCATCGCCCCGATCAACAGACTGATGATGACCATGCCGATCATCAGTTCGACGAGCGTGAAGCCTCTCTCCTCGCGCATCCGCGCAGGCCAACGCATCTCAGCATCGTCGGGAAGATGGGGGAGAGTGTCAAGGTCGGGAACCGCCTTACGGTGTAGGCCGAATGGCTGATTCGAGGCGAGGACTCAGCTCTCGCCCCGGCGGTGCCACTCCGCCAGCAACTGCGCCTCCCGATCCGGGCTCAGGCCGGCCTTCATCGGCCAGGTCTGCTCCCGCTCCCTATCCCAAGCGAGCGTGTCGGAGACCGTTGCCTCGACCGAACGCGTCTTGAGGCCGGCAGCGACCGCCCGGCTGGTATCGAAGGAGTTGTAACCGGCGAGCTCCGGGATCCAGAGCGGCAGCTCGTCCCAGGGCAGCACCTTCTCCTCCTCGAGGAACGACCGGGTCACCCACGTGAGCTTCGCGTCCGAGGCGCTCATGTCGCGGCACGCCGTGAGGAGTCGCTCGAAGGGGACGGGCGGGGCGACGACCGAGTACGTCCCGCCGATCGCCCGCTCGACGAGCAGCAGGACGAACGCCGCCAGGTCGCGAGCATCGATCAACTGGAAGTCGTAGTCGGGCGGCCCCGGCGCGAGGACCTCTTCCCCGAGGGCGACCCGGCGCACCCAGTACGTGAACCGGTCGGTGGGGTCGTGCGGCCCGGCGATCAAGCCGGGCCGCACGACCGTCGCGCGGTCGCCGAACGCGCGGCGGACGACCCCCTCGCACGCCACCTTGAGCGGCCCGTACGTCTCGTCGGTGATCTCCTCCGTGTCCGGGAACGGCGGCTGGTGGATGTCGTCGTCCTCCGTGGCCCCGGGTCGCACGTCGTCCCGATGTGCGGACAGCGACGAGATGAAGACGTACCGGCCGGCGCCGGCGAAGGCCGTCGTCGAAGCGCGAAGCTCACGCGTCACGTAGCCGCAGAGGTCGATCACGGCATCGAACGACCGGTCCGCCAGCGCCGAGAACCCGTCCGCTCGATCCGCGTGGACGTGCTCCGCTTCCGGCCACGGATCCTCCCCGGTCCCTCGGTGGAAGACCGTCACGTGGTGTCCGTGCTCCAGCGCAAGGCCGGTCAGGGCCCGGCCCGAGAAGCGCGTCCCGCCGATCGTGAGGATCCGCACGAGACCGCACCCTAACCACCGGATCGGGGTTGACAGCGGCGGCGTTATGACGTCATAGTGACGTCATAACGCCGCCACCCGAGGCGGCACGGCGACACAGGAGGGACGCCATGAACGGGACGACCATCAACCACGAGTGCGGACGGATCCACGCCGAAGACCTCCTCCGGGAGGCCGAGCGCGACCGCCGGAGCCGGAAGACGCCTCGAACCCGGCGCCCCGAGCGCCACGAGCGCGAGGCCCGCTGATGGACCTCGGACCGCACCTGGACGCGATCCTCGGCGACCTCGAGGCGCTCGCGGGTGGCGACGAGGCGACCGCCGCGAACCTGGAGCGGCTGAGCAGGCCGCTCGAAGCGTCGATCCAGATCCGCCTCCTCGATGTCCTCGGCGAGGCGTCGCTCGAGCTGGGCGAGCAAGTCGCAGCCGGCCACGTGGAGGTCCGCGTGGCCGGACGCGACGCCCGCCTCGTCTACGTCGGCGCTCCGGAGACCGTGGAGGCGCCGAGCGAACCGGCGGAGGACGAGGGCGAGCCGACGCGACTCACGCTTCGCATGTCCGACTCGCTGAAGACCGCGGTCGAGGCGGCGGCCACCGCGGACGGCGTGTCGGTGAACGCCTGGCTCGTCCGAGCCGTGAAGCGATCGCTCGAACGGCCGCCCGAGCGGATGCGAGCGAGCGGCAACCGGATCAAGGGCTACGCCCGGAGCTGACCTCACGGCCAAGAACACGGAAGGAGCAACGAGATGGAGTACCGATTCGAGACCACCCGTCCCCTGACAGTGGACCTGCAGATCCCCGCCGGGACGATCGCCGTGCGCGTGCAGGACGCCCCGATCACGACCGTCCAGGTCGAAGGCTCCCGCGCCGACGGCGTCGACGTGACGTTCGACGAGCGCCCGAGCGGCGACCGCCTCTCGGTCGCGTATCACGGCAAGAAGTGGTTCACGCTCTTCTCGTCCGGGCGCGACCTCGATGTCACGATCACCGTTCCGACGGGGACGACGCTCGACGTCTCGACGGGTGCCGCCGACCTCGAGGTCAGCGGCACCGTGGCCGCGCTCTCCTACCGGAGCGGCTCCGGCGACCTGCGGTTCGACGACGTCACCCGCGACGTGGTCGCGAAGACCGCCAGCGGCGACGTGAACGGCGAGGAGATC
>Ga0075434_100006753_pt1 | contig 10542 bp, 9 predicted proteins | sample RhiMethybrSRZTD3_FD_75298 | JGI IMG/M metagenome (GOLD analysis project Ga0075434, IMG submission 75298) | Populus rhizosphere microbial communities from Tennessee, USA - Rhizosphere MetaG P. TD hybrid SRZTD3 | ecosystem: Host-associated > Plants > Roots > Rhizosphere > Soil | place: USA...
ACCGTTCGGCCAGGCCTTGTGGATCACTACCGGCACCGTATGATCTTGCCGAGATTGAGACCGTTGAGCCGATGCAGGGAGAAACACGGTGGCACGGATCGTCACGTCACATGGTCTGGTGTTGGCCCTGGTTGTCGCGAGCATCGGTCCTGCGAATGCGCAAAGCACGAGTGCGGTGACAGTGGGCGCCGCCAGTGTTACGAGCGATGCGCCCATCTACATTGCCGACAAGAAGGGCTATTTTCGCGACGAAGGGCTTGCGGTCAAAGTGGAGAATTTCCGCTCGGCGTCCGACATGGTGCCTCACTTGGGCACCGGCACGCTCGATGCCGGCGCGGGCTCCGCCTCGGCCGGCCTTTACAATGCAGTGGCGCGCGGCATCAAGATCAAGATCGTGGCCGACAAAGCATCTTCACCGCCAGGCTATGGCGCGACCAAGATCCTGGTTCGCAAGGATCACGTCGACAGTGGCCGTTATAAGTCGCCGGTGGATTTCAAGGGCATGAAATTCGCCATGAATGCACCAGGGGTCAGTAACACGGCGACGCTGAATGCGATCTTGAAAGCCGCTGGGCTGCGCTACTCGGATGTTGAGACCGTTAACATGCCGCTGCCGGATCATGTTGTTGCCCTCGGCAACAAGGCGGTCGATGCATCCGCCTCGGTAGAGCCCGCGGCCACCATCGCGATCAAAAATGGCTTTGCCGTTCTGGTCAAAGCGGATGACGAGATCCTGCCAAACCACCAAATCGCAGTGCTGCTCTACTCGGAAAACTTCGCGGCGAGGCGCTCGGATGCCGCGCGGGCCTTCATGCGCGCTTATCTGCGCGCCGTGCGCTTCTACAATGGTGCCTTGAAGGACGGCCGGATGATCGGCCCCAACGCGGACGAAGTGATCGCAATTCTTGCTCAGACGACGCAGATCAAAGATCCGGCGATTTACAAGTCCATCACACCAACCGGAATGAATCCCGATGGCAAGGTGAACGTCGATAGCCTGGCGGCCGACCTTGCTTTTTACAAAGAGCAGAGCCTGATCGAGGCTGACGTGAGGGCTGACCAGATCGTCGACCACTCGTTTGTAGAGCTGGCACTGCGGCAGCTCGGCCACCATCGCCAGGAGGGTGTCCAGTAGCGACCGTGACACACCAGCCGGGCGTCAGCTATATGGTAGTGACCACCGCGTACAAGCCGACCATCCGCGTGAGTCCGTCGGGGGCGGAGCTGCAGGTGCAGGCCAGCCAGCGTGGGAACATCATCAATGTGAGCAAGAGCCCGAGGGTGGCTTGCATCTCCTGGTCGCCGACGCCTGCCCGGTGAGCGCAGCCAAGACGCGCCACGATCGGACACGCGCAGCTGGTGCAGGCCGTACGTGCCTGGGCGTCCAGCACAAGCGTGGACTGTCCTTCCAGCTTCACGGGTTATGGCTAGAAGCCCCTCGACCCCGCTTGGGACCATTGGATGCCATGCTGCTGCTCCGACTATTTGACGCCCGCACGCGCGAGGAGTTCGCGCAGCCGATCGACGACTGCCTGTGACGTCTGGTGCATCTGGCGGATTTGCGCCGTCATCTCGCGGCTGCCCAGCCAGTTGACGTCGAGGCGAATGCGGCGCGCCTCCTCCAGATAGGCTTCGTCCTTCATCGTGGTCTCGAAGGCAGACTGCAACGCCGCGACGCGCTCGGCCGGGGTCTCTGGCGGCAGCGCCACCGGTCGCGCCATGTGGAACTTCAGCGCATAGAAGCGCATGAGCGCGCGGTCATCTTCGGTTGCCCCAAGCTCAATGACGGTCGGCACGTCCTTGAGCGCGGGCAGGCGCTCGGTGCCGTATTGCAGCAGGATGCGCACTTTGCCGTCGCGCAGCCAATCCGGCTTGTTGACGGCGAGATTGGAGAAGCCGGTGTTGTTACCCTGCACCTCTCCGCGCTCGGCCGCAATGTTGATCTCGTTCTGGCCCTGATAGCCGGTCACGACCTGCATGCGCGTGCCGAGGAGTGCGTTGGCCAGCGAGGGCAGGATCGAATTGTCAGCTGCCGACGTGGTGGCGCCCATCAGGATTGGTTTGGTCTTTAGGTCCTCGACCGTCTTCGCCGGCGCGGTGTGCCAGATCCACGTCACCTGCGGCTCCTGCAGTGGCGTCCCGATCCAGCTCATGCGGGTGACGTCGAATTTGATGTTGCTGCCATCGGGCGAGATCAGCTTCAGCCGCGGCTCGCTCGGGACATTGCTAGTCGGCATGCCCATGACGGTGCCATCGCGCCGGGCGATATTGTAGAGATAGTTGGTCATGACGAGGCCAGTCGCACCTGGCATGTTGCGCACCACGATCGCCGGATTGCCCGGGACATGCCGGGGCATGTGATTGGCGATAAGCCGCCCAACCACGTCGTAGCCACCGGCCGGCGCAGCGCCGATCAAGAACTCGATGGTCTTGCCGCGATAGAAGTCAACGACCCCCTGGGCGTGCGCTGCCGATGGCAAGCCGATCAGAAGCGCAATCGCGATGATGTTCGCTGGTCCTTGTGCGATGTTCATGCTGCTGTCTCCGCTAACGACGCCAGCAGGCGCCCATGGCCGCGGATCGTATCCGTGATGCCGAGCGCTTTGAACGCGACGAAGAAACTTGCATGCGTATAGGCGATCGCGGGCACGCCATACTCGCCTTCGAGCGCGTCCACGACTTGCGCAGCCTGCCATTGCGGGCAGGGCAGATAGAGCGCATCGCAGTTGCCGGCGCGTACAAGAACGTTGCTGGCGAATGACTTGATGTCACTGGGCTTGACGCTTTGCAGTGCCTTGAACGGCACGTCCATGCCCTCGGCACGGACGATCTTGAAACCGAACGCCGCAAGGTAGCCTGCCATGGCACTGTTGTGCCGTTCCGGATAGGGCGAGGCGATCGCCACGCGCTGTGCACCGACGTGGCGCAGCGCCTCCATGGCGGCGCGCACGCCGGTCGAAGCAGGGACCTTCGCAACTGCCTCGATATCCTTGACGATGATCTCCTCGTAACCCTTGCCGCGCGCGACCACGAGCGGCCCGCCGCCGTGCAGGACGAAGTCGACGCCGCGCGATCCGAGGTATGCTGCGGCGGTCGTGACCTGCGCCAGCGCCTGATCGAAATAGGACTGGCTCCAGTCGTCGATATTGCAGGTGACGCCGACGAGCCCGATACCGTCTGGCGCGAAGCGATAGAACTCGTAAGGCACCACTTCCATAACGGTCGGGCCGATATAGCCGATACGTTTGCGCCAACCGAACATGTCAGAGGATGTCCCGTTCGTGTTGCTGCGCTGGGTCATGGTGAGCATCGGCCTATCAGCTGAAATCCCGTTGACGTCGTCAACGACGGTCGTATCGATGGCGGAGTGATAGCTGTATTTGTATTCGGTCTGCTCCCAAACACAACCGTTCGCAAACTCAAACCGAAAACTCCAGTCAAAGTCGTCGACTCCGAAACTATAACACCCTTCTCAACAATGTTCGCGCACACGATCTTTGATCAGTAGTCGGGCTGGAACGGTTTGGCGCTCCTGCGTGACGGCGCGCCGGGGCTCAGGTGGCCGGCGATAGTTTCCTTTCGTGTGCGCTTTTTTATTGTTCATCCCGCCCTGCCGCGCGGTCGCCCTCTCACACGTCACCATCAGCTTGGGTGCAAGGCAGCCAGGGCGGGAACTACGGGTGCTCAAAGCCGGCACCGAACGCAGAATTGGTGGCCGCATTCGATGCCATTGTTGGGCAGCGGATCGGTGGGCTGCTTGTTGGTGTCGATATTCTCTTGTTCCGCGATCGGCGTGGATTGATTGCGCTGGCCTCTCGTCACGCGGTTCCCGCGGTCTCCGAAAGGCGCGTTTTCGCGCTCGCCGGCGGAATGATGAGCTACGGTACCTCACGCTGATCTGGCGAAGAGACGGGTGGGTAGCGTTTGCGGAGTAGGCTTGCGCTCGAACTACACAGTACGCCCATGTTCGCATGTCGCCTCGTGGCCCTCAGCGGCGCAAATCAATGTCCGCTTAAATGTCCGCAGTTGAGATGTAAGTGGACTCATTATGCTCACGCTGAGCTTAGCCGCTTATGATCCTGGCTGCGTGAAAACTAGTACATTCAGGAAACGTAGAAAATGCAGTTCTCCAGCGCGGTATCGAGCCGACTCTGCGCAGAATGATTTAGCTTCGTGTTTCGCAATTTTTCCGAGATGCTTCTACTTGCGTGGAGGCCGCTGCAGTTTTCACGCAACCAAGACCCAAAGCGGTCATCGCGCACAGATACCTCGGGCTCTCACCGGGCGTGGCAGCCGTTCCGTCGTTCGTGCCGAACAGGTCGACATCGCGCCTAGGGCCGTTTCAGTGAATTCACAGCCTTCTCGATGATTGTAGGCGGCGTCGTGCCAACGCGCATGATCAAGGCCTCGAATTTCTCACCGCTGATAGGAGAGATCTCGATACCGAGCTTTTCGGCGTCCGCAAGGAAGGCGGGATCTTTCATGGTCGCCAGGAAACTCGCACGGAGCGCCGCAAGGCGATCGGCCGGGATACTCGGCGGGCCCAGGAATGGGCGTCCGTAAACCTGCTCAGCCATGAGAAATTCCAGGACTCGCCTCTGCTCTTCGGTCTTCACCCACTTCCAGATCATTGGGATGCCCATCTTCTCGAGTGCGGGATAGGGGTCGATCGCGATCTGGACCAGAATATTGATCCTGTCGTTCGTCACCCATTGGGGCTGCTGGCTCATCAGGCTCGTCCAGCCAAAACCGCAAATGCCGCCGACCTCCCCTCGCTCGACGGCGAGAGCAATCTCCTGGGTCCCGGGATAACCGGCGACCAGCTTGAACTTCGTTCCTAATATGTTGTTCAACATGAGCGGCGTATCGTGCGGCGCGCCGCCCGGGGCGTTGCCGCCCATAACCATTTCCCTGGTCAAGGCGTCGTCGAGTGTCTTGACGGGCTGGTTCTTCATGGCCAAGCAGATGCGTGTCTCCTCGTTCGCGCTGCCGATGAAGCTGAACGACGTCGGGAGATAGTCGTCACGCCTATCCATAAGCGGCTTGAGGATCGCTGCCGGAAAGGTGGTGCCGACGACCAGGCCATCGCGCGCGGCGACCGAGGATGTGTGGCGTAGCATCGTGATGCCAGAGGCGCCCGGCATGTTGCGTACGGCAAAACTCGGGTTGCCGGGAATGTGCCTCCCCCAATGGCGGGCCACGGCACGACCGTAGATGTCGTATCCACCGCCAGGAGCACCGCCGACGATCATATCGATCGTCTTGCCTTGGTAGAACTGCTCGACGGTTTGCGCCGATACCGTGACGGAATAAGCTGAGCAAGCAATCGCAAGCGCGCCAAATGCGAGTGTCGCGACAGCAGTCCTCATGTCTATTCCTTCCATCACTGAGATTGGGTTAACGCTTGGCAGTCACGGCAACCATCATGCCACCAGATCCAGGGGGCGCGGGAGCTCAGATGTAACATGCACCTCTCTCACCACACGCTCAGCGGATGATGCGTGCTCAGTTTACGAATAATGACCTTCCGGCACGGCATCACCCCAGGGCGACATGATTTCCGTGCAGCCCATGTTTTTTTCGCAGTCGCGCAGCACCGCCGCCGGGCACGCGAAGGCGTAGGGGAAATTGGTGCGCGCGGCCGTGCTGGTGGAGAATTCTTGTGTCAGAGCATCGATGACGGGCTGCGGCAGCGTGCGGTCGGCCGTCACGTTCGGCCCGCCGCTCATGTCGATGCGCTGCTGGTGGAAGGCCTCTTCCAGCGTGAGGCCGTGATCCATCAGGAACGAAATGATCTGCAGAACGGCGCCGATGATCTTGCGCCCGCCCGAGGCGCCGAGCGCAAAGCGCCGGCCGTCGCCGCCTTCGCCGATGACCGGACAGAAGTTGCCAAGGCAGCGCTTACCGGGTCCGAGCGAATTGGGCTTGCCCGGCTCCGGGTCGAACCACATGATTCCGTTGTTCAGCAGCAGGCCGGTGGAGGGCGATACCACGCGCGAGCCGAAGATGGATAACAGCGTCTGCGTCACCGAGCACATGTTGCCGTGGCGGTCGACGACGCTGAAATGCGTGGTGCAGGAGGGCGCCTGCGCAGCCTCGGCGATGCCGGCGGCGTCTCCCATGCCGGCCAGCCGTGTGTTGAAGGCCTGGTTGAGCGCGCGCGCATAGGCCACGTAACTGGCGGTGCCGGGCAGGCCGCGTGCGGGCGCCAACACGGCTTCGAGGAGGCCCAAGGCCTCCACCAGCGTCGGACCGCCGGTCAGGCCGGGCGCGACATGGATGCGCCCGTTGCGGTACGGCGCGGTCTGCGCATCGACGATGCGCGCCTGGTAACCGGCGAGATCGGCCTCGGCCATCCGGCTGCCCTTGGCGCGCAGATCGCGCACGAGTGCATGGGCGACGTCGCCTTCGTAAAGCTCGCGCGGGCCCTTGTGCGCCAGTTGCTCCAGCGTCTGCGCCATCGCGCGCTGATCGAGGTGGCGGTCACAGATCGTAGTCCAGCCGCCGCTGATCGGCCATTTGCCATCATCGAGGAACATGCGCGCCGCATCGGGATCGGCCGCAAGCTCGCGGGCCACCGACGTCACCAGCAGCGTGAAGACCCAGTCCACCAGCAGACCTTCCTTCGCCAGTGATACCGCGGGCGCGAGCAGGTCCCGCCACGGCATGCGGCCATATTCGGCGTGGGCGAGGCCCATGCCGGAGACCACGCCCGGCACCGCGACCGCTGTGGCACCCTCCACGTTGCGATTGCCAACCACCTCGGGCCACGCGAAAAGATCCTTGGTCGGTGCGCCGCCGCTGAGCGGATAATCCGCGGGATCGAGAGCCACCGGCGAGCGCATGCCGTAGTCCACCACGCGCGCGCCACCTTCGTTCGCGCGCCACAGCACCATGGCGCCGCCGGCGGCCGGCCCGCTCATCCAGGGCTCGACCACACCAATGGCGAAGGACACGGCGACGGCCGCATCGACGGCGTCGCCACCGTCCTCGAGCACGGCTGCGCCGACCTCCGCCGCGCGGCGATGCGCAGCGGCCACCACGCCGCCACGCGTGGGGATGACCGCCTTGCGAACGATCTGGGTGCGCGAAAAATTGTCCATGACGGCAGCTATTGCGCGTTGTCGCGCGCGAAGCGCACGACATCGGCGTGCGTGGCAAACCAGACACTGCCGCGCGCTTTGGCGTGACGGATCAATTCCTCCAGGATCCAGACCCGGGAGCGATAGCCGGAATGGTGCGGATGCATGGTGAGCTGGAAGATACCGCCCTCCTGCCAGGCCATGTCGAACTCGCGGCGCCAGATGTCGTACACGTCCGAAGGGCCCATGTGCGGCCGCAGCCCGGTGAAGCGATGCATGTTGTAGTAGACCGCGTCGTCGCGAATCCATTCCACCGGCAGCTCGACCACACCGGTCGGCTCGCCATCGAGCAGCAGCTCGTAGCAGTCGTCGTCGGCCATCATGGAGGAGTCGTACTCCAAGCCCATGTCGCGCGTGATGGCGAGCGTGTTGGGGCTGAAGTCCCACGAGGCCGTGCGGATGCCGACCGGACGCACGCCGGTGACCTTTTCCAGCACGTCGGCCGCGCGCAGTTGCAGATCGCGCTCCGCTTCCAGCGGCAACACCGAGTTGCGCTCATGGATCCAGCTATGGATACCCACCTCGTGGCCTTCGGCCATCACGCGGCGCTGCTCGTCGGGATACAGCAGTGCCGTCACGGCCGGCACATAGAAGCTTGCCGGCACGCCGTGCCGCTTCAGGATGTCGAGGATGCGCGGCACGCCCTTGCGATTGCCGTACTGGCCCTGCGACAGCTTGCTGATGGAGACGCCGCCATCGCGCAGCTCAGTGGTCTCGTGATCGGAGTCGAACGACAGCGCGACGGCGCAACGCGCTCCACCTTTCCACGTGGCAGGATTCAATGTGCGTCCGGCCCGCACATGATTGACGACGCCGCGCCAGTGCGACTCCGGCCACTGCCAGGGTTCTAGCGTGTTGCCGCTCATTTCTTGCGACCTTCGATTCGGTGGGCGATCTCCTGCGCCGCCGCCGTCTCCCTCGCCACGAAGGTGGCGAAGTCTCCGGGAGTCGATCCCACGCCACGAAGCCCTAGCGTGTCAAACTCCTTCTGCACGTCCGGCTCCTTGAGCGACCGCACGATCTCGGTGTGCAGCTTAGTCACGATCTCAGGCGGCGCGCCCGCCGGCAGCCACGCGCCGAACCAGTTGACGATATTGAAGTCCTTGAAGCCCTGCTCCTGCATGGTCGGCACGTCGGGCATGCCCTTCCAGCGCTCCTTGCCGGTCACCGCAAGCGCGCGCAGCTTCCCCTCCTGCACCAGCGGCAGCGCGATCTGGGTACCGATGAAGAACAGGTCGATGTGGCCGCCCAGCAGGTCGGTCATCGCCGCCGGCGTGCCCCGGTAGGACACCTCCAGCATGTCGATGTTGGCGGCGCCGAGCATCACCTCTGCGGGGATGTGGCTGGCCGTTCCCAGCCCGGCCTGACCGTAGCTGAGCTTGCCCGGCTGCTTGCGCGCCAGCGCCACCAATTCCTCAACGGACTTCACCGGCAGCGACGGGTGCACGACGAGCACCTGGCCGAAGTTCTCCGCCAGCAGAGTGACGTGGGTGAAGTCCTTCACCGCGTCGTAGGGCGTGTTGGGCGTGAAGGACGGAATGACGGTGTGCGACGCGGTTGTGATCAGCGCAGTGTAGCCATCCGGCGGCGTCTTGGCGACATAGGCGGTGCCGGTCATGCCGCCGGCGCCGGCGCGATTCTCGACGATTACCGTCTGCCCCAGCGCGGTCTGCAACTTGTTCGCGATGATGCGCGCGATCTGATCGGGCGGCCCGCCCGGCGGCGAAGGCACGATGATGCGAATGAGCCTATTGGGATAGCCGGACGCCGGTTGCGCAGTCGCGGACGCCGCCCCGCACAAGAGCAGCGCTACTGTCGTGAGGAGACCTAAACTACGACGGGACAAGCTCATGGCGCGTACCTCAGGCTGAGATTGAAACGGGAGCGCCTTTGCGCGCCGACTTGACGATGGCCTCAAGCACGGCGACGTTCTGCACCTCGTCGCCGCCCGGCACGGTCAGCGGACGACCGGCCTGGATGGCGCGCGCGAAGTGCTCGAGCTCTGCACGCTCGGTGCTGATGGTCTCGAACGTCATCAGTTGAGATTTTTGCTTGATCATTGGATTCGCGGGATCGAAGAAGCAGACCTTCATCTGCCACGTGGTGAGGTGTTCCACATCGCCGACCTCCGCCCAGCCCTTGGAGCCGAAGACCTGCATGCGCCAAGTCTCGGCCGATGCGATGATCGTGCCAAGATAGCCGGTGGCGCCGCTCTTGAAGCGGAACAGCATCGAGGTCGTGTCGTCCACACCGAAATCCTGCACCAGCCGGAAGCTCAGCGCGTAGACGGAATCGATCGCGCCCGCGAGATACAGCATCGCATCGACCACATGCACGCCGCGGCCCGTCATTCCGCCAGCTGGTCCCTCTCCGCGGTCCTGCCGCCAGTGGTCGCGGCCGAAGCGGTGGACGCTCGGCCCGCAGAAATTGCCTTCGATGTGGAGCACTTTGCCGAGCCGGCCATCAGCGAGCATGCGTCGGATCTCCTGCAGCGCGGGCTGGAAGCGCCAGTTGTAGCCGACGGCGAGCGTGACCTTGTGCTCGGCACAGGCCCGAACCGCGGCCTCCGAATGCGCGGCGGTGAGGCCCAGCGGCTTTTCAGTAAACACATGCTTGCCAGCGCGCGCGGCGGCGACGATCTGCTCCGTGTGCATGGAGTGCGGCGTGGCCAACACCACCGCATCGATCGACGAATCTGCCAGCACAGCCTCGAAACTCGCCCGCACAGAAATCCCATGTCTGCGGCCGAATTCCTCTGCCCGGGCCGGCGTACGAGTGGCGCCGGCGACAAACCGGATCGCATCACTTTTGCCCTGCACGCAATTTACGAGGTTCTGGCCCCAAGAGCCCATGCCAATGATCGCGGCCCGTACCATCGAGAATTGGCTTGTATTGTTTGCGGCTCGATGCTTCTCGTTCATTTCGCTCTCGGCGCTGTGGCGTTTTGGACTATTCGCCGGACGAAGAATATCGTCCAGCGCGCAGTCAAAGCAATCGCATTACAAAAGCCGCGTTCACGAGGTCGGTCTGCACATTCTACAGAATGAAGGCGAATTCGAACTGGTCAGAGTGCTATTGAATCAAGTTCTGACATCAAGATTTAGCCCGGCTGGCTGCTTCTGGCCCCGAAGGGGCATTAAGCGACGTCCGCTCACATGTCAGCTTTCGGCGGCTAACCAGAAATGTTTCGAACAGGACTAATTCGACACTTGTGACCCGAAGCAGCCGATACAGGATGTCCGCTCTACGTCCGCTTAAGGGAAGCGGAGCGGACTCGTTTTGCTCGTACTGAGTTCTTCCGGGTGTGACCCGAAGCGGACATTCGGTGCCACGAGATAGTTCCTTCAGCCGTCTAACGAGCGCAATCAACTCATTCTTTTCTGCGTATTCCCATAAATAG
>Ga0075434_100006754_pt1 | contig 10542 bp, 8 predicted proteins | sample RhiMethybrSRZTD3_FD_75298 | JGI IMG/M metagenome (GOLD analysis project Ga0075434, IMG submission 75298) | Populus rhizosphere microbial communities from Tennessee, USA - Rhizosphere MetaG P. TD hybrid SRZTD3 | ecosystem: Host-associated > Plants > Roots > Rhizosphere > Soil | place: USA...
TCGCGATCGCGGGCGATATCACCGCGCGGGACGCTCGCCAGCTCGCGGAGCGCTACTTCGGGGACATCCCGCGCGGGCCCGCCGTGACGCGCACGCCGCCGCCGCCGGTGACGGTGGCGAGAGTCAACGCCGTGCTGGAGGACCGCGTTCAGGTGCCGCGCGTGTATGACGCCTGGCACACGGTGAAGGCGTTCAGCGCCGACGATGCCACGCTCGACGTCCTGGCGAACGTGCTCGCCGGCGGCCGGTCATCACGCCTGTATCGACGGCTGGTGTACGAGCTGCAAATCGCGACCGACGTGGTGGCGTTCCAGGATGGTGGTCGCATCGACGGGAAGTTCGAAGTCTATGCCACCGCCCGCCCCGGCCACGACCTCGGCGAGCTGCAGCGGGTGATCGACGAGGAGCTGCATAAGCTCGCCGACCAGGCCCCGACGCCGCGCGAGGTTGAGCGGGCCCAGAATACCTTCGAGGCGCAATTCCTGTCGCGGATGGAGCGCGTGGGCGGCTTCGGCGGCAAGGCCGATCAATTGAACTTTTACAACTACTTCGTCGGGACGCCCGACTACTTCCAGAAGGACCTCGACCGATACCGCCGGGTGACTCCGGCGGCGGTCCAGCGCGCCGTGCAGACGTACCTCACCGGTGCGCAGCGCGTGGTGCTCAGTGTGGTGCCTCAGGGAAAGCCCGAGCTCGCGGTGAAGCCATGAAGGCGCTCGCGGTTCTAGCGGTGCTCCTGACCGCCGGTCCGCCCGACCGCCTGTCCGCTCAAGTCGACCGAACCAAGCCTCCCGCGCTCCCGGCGCCGCCGCCGCTCAAGCTCCCCGCCGTGCAGACCACGATGCTCCCGAACGGCCTCACCCTCGCCGTCGTCGAAATGCACAAGGTGCCCGTCGTGGACGTACAGCTCCTGCTCGACGCGGGGGCGGCGCGCGACCCCTCGGGCACACCCGGGCTGGCCACCTTCACGGCCACGATGCTGCAGCAGGGCGCGGGCGCGCGCAGCGCCTTGGATGTCGCTGACGAAGCCGCGTTCCTCGGCGCCCAGCTCGGCACGACGGCGAGCTTCGACGGCGCGACCGCCTCGATCCACGTGCCCAAGCGGCGGCTCGAGGCAGGGCTCGATTTGCTGGCCGACGTGGTGCTGCGGCCCAGCTTTGCCGATTCCGAGATCGCACGGCAGCGAGAGCTCCGCGCCGCGCAGCTGGTGCAGCAGCGGGACGAGCCGGTGACGGTGGCGAACATCGCGTTCCCCGCGATCGTGTACGGTCGCGAGCATCCCTACGGGCACCCGCTGAACGGCACCGACAGCGCGACCGCCCGGCTCACGCGCGAGCGCGTGGCGGAGTTCTATCGGACGTACTACCGGCCCAACGGGGCGCGTCTGTTGATCGTGGGCGACGTCACGCTCGCCGAAGCGCGCCGGCTCGCGGCCGCCCGGTTCGGCGGCTGGGAGCGGGGCGACGTGCCTGCGTTTCCGAGCCCTCCCGCCCCGCCGCCGGCGGCGGCCCGCACCGTGTTTCTGATCGACAAACCGGGGGCGGCGCAGTCGGTGGTCCGGATCGGACACGTGGGCCCGGCGCGCACGACCCCCGACTGGTTCGCGCTGGAAGTGTTGAACACCATTGTGGGCGGCGCCTTCACCTCGCGCCTGAATCAGAACCTGCGCGAAGCCCATGGCTACACCTACGGCGCCTTCTCGCAGTTCGCGCCGCGCCGGCTCAGCGGGGCGTTCGTGGCGCTCGCGTCGGTCGTGACCGCCAAGACCGACAGCTCGCTCATCGAGTTCCTAAAAGAGCTGCGCCGGATCCGCGACGAGACGGTCGCGCCGCCGGAGCTCGCCAAAGCGAAGGCCTATCTCACGCTCGGCTTGCCGGGAGACTTCGAGACCACCGGCGGCGCCGCGGCGCGGTTCCGCGAGCTGCTCGCGTTCGGCCTGCCGCTGGACTACTACGACCACTACGTGGAGCGCATCACCGCCATCACCGCCGCCGACGTGCAGCGCGTGGCGCGCCAGTACATCGACCCGGACCACTTCGACATCGTGGTGGTGGGCGACAAGAGTCAGATCGAGGCGGGCATCAAGGCGCTGAACGAGGGGCCGATCGTGTATCGTGATCTCTGGGGGCAGGAAGTCAGGTAGTCACCACCGGATCGCGGCGCTCGCCCAAGTGAACCCGGACCCGAACGCCGTCAGGATGAGCAGGTCACCGCGCTCGAGGCGCCCCTCGCACAGGGCCTCGTGGAGTGCGATGGGAATCGAGGCGGCGGTGGTATTGCCGTACTTCTGGATGTTCACGTAGACCTGGTCGTCGCGCAGCCCGACGGCCTTCTGCACCATCTCGAGGATCCGCAGGTTGGCCTGGTGCGGGACCAGGAGCTTCACGTCCGCCGCCGTCACGCCGTTCGCCTTCAGCGCCGTGGCCACCGACTGCGGCATCAGGACCGAGGCGAACTTGAACACTTCGCGTCCCTCCATCACGGCGCGGTGCTTCCCCTCCTCCATCAGCTCGGCGCTGATGAAGGGTTCGTGCGCCAGACCGGGAGCATCGACCCACAGCTTCTCGGCATGGCGGCCGTCGGCGTAGAGGTGGGTCGAGAGCACCCCACGCCGGGGGTCGTCGGTGGGTCCGAGGATGGCGACCCCAGCGCCGTCGCCAAACAGCACGGCGGTGTCGCGACCGCGTGTGGTGCGATCGAGCCCGCGGGAATGCACTTCCGCGCCCACGAGCAGCACGCGACGGTACTGGCCGGCCCGGATCCACGCGTCGGCCACCGACAGCCCGTACACAAACCCCGAGCACTGGTTGCGCACGTCGATTGCGGGGATGTCGCTGATGCCGAGCTCGCGCTGGAGGAAGACGCCGTTGCCGGGCTCGAAGTGGTCGGGAGTGCAGGTGCAGTAGACGATGCAGTCCAGGTTGGAAGCCTTCATGCCGGCCTTCGCCAGCGCCTGCAGTGACGCCTGCCGGGCCAGCGTGACGCCGGTCTCGCCCTCAGACACCCAATGTCGCGTCTTGATCCCCGAGCGCTGCGTGATCCACTCGTCGGAGGTGTCCATGATCTGCGAGAGGTCCTCGTTGGTGACGACGCGCTCGGGGACGTGGAACCCGGTGGCGATGAACTCGGTGCGTGGCATCCGTGTTCCTTGCGAGAAAGGGGCGCCGGCAGAAGATTTGCCCCCGGCTCGCGGCTTGGCAAGGGAGTTCATGGATCTGACGGTCACTCGGGCACAGTACGACGCCGTTCGCGGGGCACGCCACCTGCCCGATGTTCTCAACACGGTCCTGGAAGGCGCCACGCGCCCGCAGGGCGACGACCGCTACGTCCTGCACCTCACGTACGAGGAAGCCACGGCGCTGAACGAGCTGTGCGCCTGGAATGTGCATACTGATGCGGGCGGGGGCGTGACACCGGAATCCAAGGTGTTCGATGACTTGGTGAAGGCGATCCTGACCCACCCCGATTACTGAATCGAGGCAACGGACTGATATGACGAGGCGGCTCCTGGTCGCGCTAGGATGTCTGACGTTTCCCGTTTCCCTTTTCCCGTTTTCCGTTCTTTCCGCCCAGAAACGCGCGATCACCATCGAGGACTATCTCGCGCTCAAGTCGGTGGGCGACCCGCAGCTTTCGCCCGACGGGAAGTGGGTGGCGTACACCGTCACGGAGAATTCCCTCAAGGACAACCGCGGCATCACGCGCATCTGGCTCGCCGATGTGGCGAGCGGGGCTGCGCGCCAGCTCACGGCGGGTCCCGGATCGGATCGGCAGCCGCGCTGGTCGCCCGACGGTCGCACCGTCGCCTTCGTGTCCACGCGCGACAACGGTGCGCAGCTGTGGGTGCTTCCGGTCGCCGGGGGCGAGGCGCGGCGGCTGACCAGTCTCGCCGACGGCGTGTTCGATCCGCTGTGGCTGCCCGACGGCACGGGGCTCGTCGTCACGAGCGACATCAAGTGGCCAGCGCAACAGGAGATCGACCGGCGCAACGGCGACTTCCCGACCGACGCGCGCCTCTGGACCGGGCTCATGTGGCGGCACTGGGACGACTGGCGCGCCGGCAAGCGCCAGCACCTGTTCACCGTCACGCTCGCGGACGGCAGCACCAGGGATGTGACGCCCGTGGACCACGATGTCCCGACCATCGCGACTGGGGGCGACGGTGACGTGAGCGTCTCGCCCGACGGCAAGGAGATCGCGGTCGCCCTGCACGGCGATTCGACGGTCGCCGACAACACGAACGTGGACGTCTACCTCATGGGGCCGGACGGGTCCGGGATGCGGGCGCTGACGACGGGACGGGGAGCCGACAACACGCCACGCTATTCCCCCGACGGCAAGTGGCTCGCGTACCTCTCGATGGAGCGGGCCGGGTTCGAGGCAGATCGACAACGGTTGATGCTGACTGCACGGCCGGACGGCCGGACCGACGGACCGACCGTCGAGGCGACGCAGGGCTGGACGCTCTCCGTCGGCTCATACATCTGGTGCCCCGATTCGAAGTGCATTTACGCCGTGGTCGAAGAGCGCGGGCGCGACAACATCTACCGGATCGAGCTGCCGTCGTTCCGTCGTTCCGTCGCCGTGGGCGGTGGCGGGGTCAACACCGACGTGCAGGTCATGCCCGACGGTCGGGGGCTCCTCTACCTGCACCAGAGCAACACCCAGCCCAACGAGATCTGGCTCTCCGGCCGCCAGTTCACGCATCACAGCGATGCGGCGCTCGAGACGCTCGATCTTCGGCCGCTCGACGAGTTCGGCTTCGTGGGCGCGCTCGGAGACTCGGTCTTCGGATGGCTGCTCAAGCCGCCCGGCTTCGATCCCGCCCGGCGGTACCCGCTCATCTACCTGATTCACGGCGGGCCGCAGGGGGCGTGGACCGATTACTGGGGGGCGCGCTGGAATTACGCCCTGTTCGCGGCGCGCGGGTACGTCGTGGCCGCGGTCAACTTTCACGGCTCGACCGGCTATGGCCAAAAGTTCACGGACGCCATTTCACAGCACTGGGGGGACTATCCGTACCAGGACGTGATGAAGGGCCTCGACATCGTGGCTCGCCTCCCCTACGTCGATTCGACCCGAATGGGCGCGGCGGGCGCGTCCTACGGCGGCTATATGATCTACTGGATGGCCGGGCACACCAATCGCTTCAAGACCCTGGTGGCGCACGACGGCGTGTTCAATCCGGTGAGCATGGCGGGAACGACGGAAGAGCTGTGGTTCATCGACTGGGAGTTCGGCGGGACGCCGTACGCGAACCGCGCGCTGTACGAGAAATGGTCGCCATTGAATTTCGTGCAGAACTGGAAGACACCCATCTTGATCGTCCACTCGCAGCTCGACTATCGCGTGGACCTGTCGGAAGGCTATCAGGCATTCACTGCCGCTAAAGTCCACGGCGTGCCGGCCAAGTTCCTGTACTTTCCCGACGAGGGCCACTGGGTGCTGCGGCCACGCAACCGCCGGGTGTGGTGGGGAACGGTGCTCGACTGGATCGATCAGTACCTGAAGCCCGCGCCAACCGGAGCGCGCTGATGGACGAGCCCTTCGTCAAGACACTGACCCGGACCACCGTCGTCGCCGGAGGGTTGGGCATCGTGTTCCTGCTCATTTTCCCGCGACACGGCTCGCTCGCCTCCGATTTCGTGGACACGTTCACTGTGGCTTTCTGTTTCACCTTCCTGGGGCACTACGTGGATCGGCTGTTGCTCGCCCTGCCCGGGATCCGCACGGGCGTGGGACCGCTGGTGCGCGTTATCGGCTGGTTCGCGGGAGGGCTGTGGTGCGCCGTCATTGCGCGCTGGCTGTGGATGCATTTCGGGCGCGATCTGGGAGAGCTTCCGGGCCTGATCTGGGGTGGAGTCCTGCTCGTAGTGCTCGAGCTCGTCTCCAGACGCAGAGAACCCGCGTAAGCGGGTTGCGACGCTACGACGGTACGTTGTACGAGGGCTTATGACGTAGCGTCGTAGCGTCGGGTTACGGCGTCACGGCCTCGTCCACACGTTGTTCCCCCGCCGCACATCCGGAAAATTCTGCGCCGGATCGATCTCGACCCGCACGACGTCGGCCGGGACCTTGCGCTGGTACGTGTAGCGGTTTCCCAGATACCAGATCTCCACCGGGAGGCGCACGTCCTCCGAGGCGCCGCTGGCGTAGGTGAGGCGCAGGTCCACGGGCATCGGGAGGGCGCCGGGGCTCGAGAGATACACCAGGGCGCTGGTACCGGTGGAATCCGTCCGGGCGCGCACCGAGTCCACCGCCAGGTCCACGACGTCGGTCCGGGAGAACCAACCGCGCCAGAACCACGAGAGGTCTTCCCCGAGCGCGTCTTCCATGGAGCGGAAGAAGTCCGCCGGGGTGGGATGCTTGTACGCCCAACGCCGGATGTAAGCACGGAACGCGGCGTCGAACCGCGCCGTGTCGGCGAGGATGTGCTCGCGCAGCAGATAGAGGCCCGTCGCAGGCTTGTTGTATTCCGCCTGGCCCAGGAGCGGCGGCGGCACACGATCCGCCGGGAGCATGGACGGCACGTCCAGGCCGGTCGTGGCGAAGCGCGCCCACTGGATCGCGTTGCCACGGTCACGCGGCGCGGGATCGTGGTAGAACGCCAGCGTCGAGTAGATGTTGATGAACGTGTTGAACCCCTCGTCCATCCAGGCGTACAGTCGCTCGTTCGACCCCACGACCATGGGAAACCACTCATGGCCCAGCTCGTGCGTCGTCACGCCGAACAGGGCGCGATCCCCGGCACGGTGGCCGCAGAACACGATCATCGGGTACTCCATCCCGCCTACTGGACCGGCGACGTTGATCGCCGTCGGGTAGGGGTAGCGGAACCATTTCTCGGAGTAGTGCTTGATCGAGTGACGGGCGTACTCCGTCGAGCGCGCCCAGTCGGGGTTCGCGTCGGGCGGATAGAACGACTGGATCAGGACACCGTCATAGCCGCTCGCGTCCCAGACGAAATTGGCCGCGGCCGCCCAGGCCACGTCGCGCACGTTCTTCGCGGTGAAGTGCCAGGTGAGCGTGGGCCTCGGCCCAGCGGGTCGAGAGGACGGCTGCCCCACCTCCGCCTTCGGGATGATCGCAACGGTCGTATCGGACCGGATCGCCCGTGCCAGGCGCGTGCGCTGGCCCGCGGTGAGCACCTCGACGGCGTTGGTGAGCGTGCCCGTCGCCGCCACGACGAAGCTCCTCGGCACGGTGATCGACACATCGAAGTCGCCGTACTCGAGGTAGAACTCGCCCTGGCCGAGGTACTGCTCGGTGTTCCAACCGCGCACGTCGTCGTACACCGCGACCCTCGGGTACCACTGCGCCACCTCGTACAGCCAGCCCCCAGGGAACTGCTCCCGCCCCATGCGGTCGGATCCGTGCTCCGGCACTTCGAAGCGGTAGGCCAGCTCGAGCTCGGTGCGCCCGCCGGGCGGAAGCGGCCGGTCGAGATCTACGCGCAGCATCGTGCCATTGTCCGTGGTCGTGAGGGGGATGCGTCCCGATGCCTGCCCCAGCCGTCGGACGGCGCGCACGTATTCGATGGTATAGCCGCCTTCGAACCCCCGACCCGCGAACCGGGCGTCGGTCGGATTCAGGAAGGCTCCCCGGCTGTTCGCCTTGTAAATGTTCTGGTCCAGCTGCAGCCAGAGGTAACGCAGCGTATCGGGAGAGTTGTTGGCGTAGCGCAGGGTCTCCGAGCCAGCGATCGTGTGCGTCGCGGTGTCCAGCGACGCGCGAATCGTATAGTCGGCGCGCTGCTGCCAGTAACGCGGTCCCGGAGCACCCGAGCCATCGCGCAGCTCATTGGGCGCCGGCAGGGCGAGCCGCCGGAAGGGCGAGGTGTCGGCCGCCTGCGGGGGGAGCGGCGGAAGCGGGGAGGCAGTGGGCTGTTGCAGCGCGACGAGCGCGACCACGAATCCGAGCATCGACATCTCCTCAGGGCTGGGTAGGACTATGCCTGGCTTCCTGCAGATACCCTCCGGCCACGCCCGTGACCACCATCGTCAGCCCGAGCCAGCCCGCGAGGGACAGGTGTTGATGAAACAGCAGCAACGCGAGCGCGGTGCCCACCACGGGTTCGATCGTGGCGGCGACCGCCGCAGGCGCCGCCTCGATGCGCTGCACGGCGGAGAAAAAGAACAGGTTCGCTGACAGGACGGACCCGGCGGTGAGGGCCACCAGGCCGCGCCACGCGGCCAACGACGGCGGGGGCGTCGGCGCGCGACCGGCCAGCGTAAGCCCGATACCGAGGATCACCACGCCGCCGACCGCCTCGAGGAACAGCACGCGGGCGGCGCCGTAGCGCGGCACCGCGAAGCGCGCCAGGAGCGTCGTCAGGGCATAGCTCACGGCGGAGAGCAGTCCACCGGCGATGCCCGCCCCGAGCCCGAGTCGCGCCGCCTCGGCTCCGGCGTTGCTGCCGCCGGTGACAGTGAGCGCGACGCCCACCATGACCAGCAGTGACAGCAGCAGCCGAACCGGCGTGAGTGCTTCCTTCAGGATGGCGCGGGCGAGGACGGCGACGATCACCGGCGCCGTGTACAGCATCGCCGCCGCGCCAGCCACGCCCGCGCCCGCGATCGCGAACTGGTAGGCGATCTCGAACAGCGCTACCAGCAGGCCGCCGCCCAGACCCACCAGGAGCCAGCCGGCCCGATCCACGCGGAACAACTCCCGGTAGAACACCAGTCCCCACACCGCGAGGCAGAGCGTGCCCAGGAGCACGCGCCAGAAGCCGATGCTCGTCGCGGGCATGAGCGCGTACAGGCCGGTCGACAGCGGGCCGGTGGTTCCCCACGTCGCGCCGGCGGCAAGGGCAAGCAGGTAGCCCGCGAGGCGACTCGCGCGAGAGTGCGTCTGCGGCGTGGTGGCAATCATGGGCCGAAGGATAGAAGCCTCCGGCAGGATCTGGCTAGTGCGGCTGCACGGCTCCGCGGATTGCCTTTGAGACGGCGTCTACGTCTCCCGGTCGCCCCCACCACTCGAGCGCGAAACGGCCGAACGCCATCACGGCGAGCACACCGCCCAGCAGTGCGAGGGCGATGCGGAAGCCAGGGGATTGCGGCTGGAGCTGGGTGGGGACGAGCGCGACCACGAGGCAGACAATCGCCGGCGCGAGCCAGATCGGCAGCAATGCGCGGGCGAATACCGTCATTCGGAATCGACCGTCCAGCACCGTCTGGCCGTCGCGCTCGCGGAATCGCCCGACAAAGGTGGGCCGGAAAATCGCCCGGTACTTGGCGGCATCGCGATAGTAGAGCACCACGCGCTCGCCCCGGATCCAGCCGTCCAGGCCGGCTGTGTTCCACGGTCGGCCGTCAATCGCAGCCTCAAGTCGCGCCCGGGCCTCGGCGGGCGAGCCGCTGCAGGGGAACGTCACCGGCTTCATGACAGGAGCTCTCCCCGCAGCACGGTCACGGCCTGCCCGCCCAACATCACCCGGTCGCCGGTGACTCGCACACGGACCACGCCGCCGCGCTGCGAGGCCTGATAGCCGGTCAGCTCCGCCCGATGGAGTCGCTCACTCCAGTACGGCGCCAGCGCGCAATGGGCGGACCCGGTCACGGGATCTTCCGGCACGCCGCTCTGGGGTGCAAAAAAGCGCGACACGAAGTCGAAACCGGGTGTCGCGGCGCGGCTGGTCACGATGATTCCCCGAGCCTCCACCCGCTCGAGCGCCGCCAGATCGGGCTTGAGGCCGCGCACCACCTCTTCGGAATCCAGCTCAACGAGGTAGTCGAACTTGGATCGACCGATCCAGCGCGTGCCCACGCGGAGCGCGGCAGCGAGGCCGGGCGGCGCCGCCGCGGCCGCCGGCGGCGTGGCGGGAAAATCGAGCTCGATCCACTCACCCGCGTGGTCCGCGGTGAGCAAGCCGCTCTGCGTGTGGAACCGGGCCTGCCGGTCGGCGGGGAGGTGGCCCTCTTCCCATAAGACGTGCGCGCTCGCGAGAGTCGCGTGACCGCACAGCGCCACCTCGACGGTGGGGGTGAACCAGCGCAGCCGGTACCCTGCGTTTTCGGGATGGAGGAACGCCGTTTCGGCGAGGTTCATCTCGCGCGCCACATCCTGCATCCAGCGCTCTTCCCGCGGGCCGGAGAGGATGCACACGGCGGCGGGGTTGCCGCTGAACGGGCGGCTCGCGAACGCGTCCACCTGCACTATTCTCAGGCCCATGCTCCTAAGTTAGCCTGCTGCCCGCGCGCGGCGACAGCGCGTGGACCAGGAGGCCGAGCGCCACGGCGCCCAGGAGGATCCAGGTCTCGTAGTGGGCGACACGGGCGAGCGCGGCACCGGCGGCAGTGCCGTAGGTGTAGCCGAGCCACGTGAAGAGCAGGGACCAGGCGAGCGCCGTTCCCGCGTTGTAGCGCAGGAACCGCAGGGGCGCGACGCCAACGGCGCCGCACAGGATCGGCAAAGGCAGGCGAATCCCGTAGGCGAACCGCATCAGTAGCATGACCCGGGTGTCGTTCAGACGCACGACGGTCCGCGCGCGCGCGATGGCCGGTTGCCACCGCTCGGGCAGCCGGGCCAGGGACGAGTCGC
>Ga0075434_100006756_pt1 | contig 10541 bp, 5 predicted proteins | sample RhiMethybrSRZTD3_FD_75298 | JGI IMG/M metagenome (GOLD analysis project Ga0075434, IMG submission 75298) | Populus rhizosphere microbial communities from Tennessee, USA - Rhizosphere MetaG P. TD hybrid SRZTD3 | ecosystem: Host-associated > Plants > Roots > Rhizosphere > Soil | place: USA...
CCCGAGGACTCGCGCATCGTCTCGATCGACGTCGCCAGCGGCGCAATGGCCGACCTGTCCGTTGGACACGGCGTGAACTTCAACCCCTCGCCGCTCGGCGCGGATCTCGTTGGTTACGTCAGAAAGGACGGGCCCGACCGCGGCATTCGGTATTCGGATGGCCGCCGAGGCCCGGCTGGCGATATCCTCGTGGCGTCCTGGTCACCCGACGGGCGGCGCGTCGCGTTCCACCGGCGCCTAACGGTTCAACGACGGCCATGGGCAAGGACGTGGAGCCGTGACTCGCGGTTCGACCTGGCGTTCGTCGGTGGCGGCTCGTCGTTCAGCCCGACTGGCGATCGGTTCGCGTACGTTGGCGGGGGACAAAATGCCAAGGGCGCGGCCATCATGATCGCGACCGCCGAGGGGGACTCAGCCCGAGCGCTCTATCGGGACTCGACGCGCAACATTCTCGCGCCCCAGTGGGCGCCTAACGGCGACCGGATCGTCTTCGGCATCGGTATCTTCAACGCGTTCTTCAACGGGTTCCGCGGACTGTTTCTCAACCCCGAAGATCGTGTCGAAGGCGGGGCGCAGGTTGCGATCATCAATGCCGACGGCACGGGATTCCGCGAGCTGACGTCGGGACCTAACAACAACGCATTCCCGTCCACGTCGCCGGATGGGCGGAGGGTTGTGTACCGGACGTTCGGCCCGGATGGCAACGGGCTGCGCATCATGGATATCGAAACGGGGCAAGTGACTTCACTGGGCAGTGGGTACGACAACTTTCCGCTCTGGTCACCGCGCGGTGACCTGATCATGTTCGCTCGTCAGGCAGCAGGCGCGTACGAGATCTACACGATCAAGCCCGACGGATCGGGCCTCAAGCAGTTGACGCACAGCCGGGGCAACGACGCGCACATGGCGTGGTCGCCTGACGGCGAGTACATCGCGTTCGCGTCGTCACGGAAGGGGTTCAAGGATGAAGCGATCTACACCAACGCTCCGCAGCCATACGGCGAGATCTTCGTCATGAAATTCGACGGCACGGACGTCCGGCAGCTCACCGACAATCAGTGGGAGGAGGGCACACCGGTGTGGCGGCCGTCGGCTCGGTCGACGGCGGCGCGGTAACGCAACAATTGTCCATCTGACCGTGTCCAACTCCCGTATGGTTCTCGCGTTTAATGGGGACCAGGCATTACTCGGGAGATCTGACGATGCTCAGCGCCGCAGCGCTCGCGCTCACATTGCTGGCTGCCCAAAATGATTCGACGCCGTCGTGCGCGACCACGCTCGCGCTACTCGAGCGCACGATGCACCTCGATTACGCCGGCTACACGCTCGAGCTGCGTGGCGATCGGCTGACGCGCTTTGCCGCCATGAAGGCGGCGCTCCAGGAGCGCGCCAGCCGCACGCATGGCGACGACTGCTACTTCGTGCTCCGCGACTTCGTCGAGTGGTTTGACGATCCGCATCTGTTCGTGTATCAAACGATGCGCGTCGACACCGCGGAATTGCGGCGAAGAGCCGCTCAAGTCGAGCGGCGCAGCGTGACGGAGGACGGCGTGCGCGAGTACTATCGCAAGCGCGGCGCTCGGCTCGACGCGATTGAAGGCATCTGGTACGACCGCGGCATGCGCGTCGCCGTCGTTCCCGACTCGAGTTCAGGTGCGGGACACTACGTAGCCGTGCTGCTGACGAGCGACACGACCGGTTGGACGCCGGGGACAGTGCGCGCGCGATTCACGCGTCGCCCTAACGGCGGCTACGATGCGCAGGTACTCGAGCGCAATTACGCGCGCGCCTATCGACGGGCGGAGATCTACCGCCACGTGGTGTTGCGCTTGTCGCCCGGTCTCTGGGGAAAGGAATTTCCCGTTCCTTCAGCGGACACCGGGACGCTCGATCCCGTCGACCCGCATCGCCCTGTCGTCTATCGAAAGAACGGAACCATCGTGTTCGCGATCCCGTCGCATAACGGGTACAAGCCGGCGCTCGACAGCCTCGTGGCGAAATACCGTGAGGAGATAAGCTCGGCCGACAGACTGATCATCGACCTGCGCGGCAACGAGGGCGGTGGATCGTTCATGACCAACGATCTCGAGCCGTTCGTCTCGCTCGAGCAGGAGCTGCCGAACCCGTTTCCGACGGATCGTCCGCTGATGCTGTCCTCGCCCGACCAGATTGCCTATGCGCGCCGAGCGTTCGGATCGGATACGTCGAAGTTCGTGCGCGGGCTCATCGCGCGCCTCGAGGCGAGTCCTGGTGAGCTCGTCCCACTGAACGATCCCGCCGATACGGTGAAGGCCCCTGATCCACGCGACTGGGTGGTGTCGAGCGGGCCGCGTCGAGTCGGCGTGCTGGTGGATCACGGGACGGTGAGCGCCGCGGAGGTTTTCGTACTCTATGCCCTCAGGAGCCCACGCGCGACGGTGTTCGGTGAGCCGACTGCCGGTGCGCTCGACTATCAGACCGCGAGCATCGTCTCGATCTCACCGCACGAGCGACGATGGTTCCTGGGATACGGCACGATCACGCGCGGGCCGGGGTTGCCGGCGGGCGGCATGCGGGGGAAGGGAATTCCGCCGCAGGTGCGCATCGACCTCCGTGCGGTGGCGGATCCGGTCGCGTACGTGGATCGCGCGTTGAGCACGCGACCCTGATCGTGTCGCCGCTCACGCGTCATCCGCTCCGGTGGGCAAGCGCGATAACGGCGTTTATGGTCGTCGGATCGGCGGCTTGCCATAACGATGGCGTGAGCGCTGTACGACGGCCGACGACTACGAACCACGTGCTCCGCGTGCAGGCGAACGGCGCTGGTTCGGGCACGGTTACCACGCCGGACGCGTCGCCACAACTCTCCTGCACCATCACGCGGGGCGCGCTGTCTGGAGTGTGCGCAATGGCGTATCCGGCCAACTCGGCGGTGCAGCTGGTCGCGACACCTAACGCGGCATCGACGTTCGCCAACTGGAGCGGCGACTGCACGGGAACGGAGGGGTGTGTGGTCGACATGTCACAGGAGCGAACAGTCACTGCGGCATTCGCGGAGAAGCAGCCTCGAGTGGGTCAGCCGAAAGGGATCTTCTCGCCGAGGTCGACAGCCTGTTGCGTTGACTGACGCGACGCCGGCGACGCGATGACCGGATTCCCGAGCCCACCGATTCCGGCGATGTTGACTTCCATTCGGTCTCCCGGTTTGAGAAACACCGGAGGCTTTCGTGCGAACCCCACGCCGGCGGGCGTCCCGGTCGCGATCACATCCCCCGGCTCGAGCGTGATGCTGTCCGTGATGAACGCGATCAGCTCCGGCACGCGGAAGATCAACTGACTCGTGTTCGAGTCCTGCATCACAATGCCGTTGACCGTGAGCGAGATGCGCAGCGTATGGGGATCGGGGATCTCGTCCGTCGTGACGATCGTCTGGCCCATCGGCGCGAACGTGTCGCATGACTTACCGCGCTGCCACTGCCCATCGCCGAACTGGAAGTCACGCGCCGTGACGTCGTTGAAGGCCGTGTACCCGAGCACGTAGTCGTATGCGTGGTCGGCGGTCACGTGCGACGCGCGACGACCGATCACGACCGCGAGCTCTGCCTCGTAGTCGACCTTGTCACTGGACGGGGGAATGACGACGGGCTCGCCCGGCGCGATCACGCAGCTCGCGAACTTCGAGAAGATGACCGGCGTCTTCGGCACCGCGAGACCACTCTCCGCGGCGTGGTCGCGGTAGTTCAGCCCGACGCACACGATCTTCCCCGGCCGCGGAACGGGGGCGAACCAGTACGCATCCCGGCTCGGTACCAACCATCCGTTCGCGCGTGCTTCCGCGAGCGCGCTCGGATCGCGCTCGAGTTGCACGGCAGTCTCGCGTGCTCGCTGAAACCACGGGCCATCCATGTCGAACCATGCGAGGAGACTCGACGGACGCGCGGCGGGCGCGAACAGCTTCTCGCAGTCGAGGCGACGCCCGCTATCAACGCCATTCGTGCGGAGGATGATCCCCATTCGGGGAGACTTCCAATCCGTTTCCTGAGTAGCGAAGGAAATGATTTGCATGGTGAACCAAGCTAGTGGGGCAATTCGCTGTGGCGGTGCGTCATGGAGCATAGCCCCGCCACAGCCATTCCAGCGCCGCTGGAAGCGTCTGAAGTTTGACGTCCCGATCGACGTGCGCCGCGTTGCGGGCAAAGACGTACTGATAGTGATACCCCTTCGCCGCCAATACGCGGGCCATGTTCTCGCTCGCGAGCACCCAGTCGTGCATTTCGTCGCGCATGACGTTGGGGTTGAGAAAGTCCCGGTCACCGACCGCGAGCCAGACGCGAATCGGCTTCACGGGACTCGACGGGATGAGTCGCTCGTGCAGCTCCCACGCGCCGTGCGGCGTCTCGTCGCTGTGTGGCCATTGCTGGTTGATCGCCGTGATCGAATAGGCCAGGACTCGGTGGTAGAGTTCTGGATGGTACCATGCCATGATGAAGGCGGCAGAACCCCCCGAGCTGCCGCCCATCGTCGCGCGCCCATCGGGGTCCTTCGTTAGGCGCACGCCGTACTGCTTCTCGACGAGCGGGAGCACCTCCGTCTCGACGAACTCGGCGTAGCGGCCCGACATGGTATCGTATTCCAGGCCGCGCTGGCTACCTTGAGCATCGCCGCCGCCGTTGCCGATCGAGATGGCGATCATCACCGGCACGCGCTTCTGTGCGATCAGATTGTCGAGCGCCGTGAAGAGCAAGTTGTCGGGGCCGTCCGCACCGACGATGAATGGCGCGACCGTACCGGGGACATACTGCGCGGGGACATAGACGGCGACCGTGCGCTTATACGGCGCCGGGTGGCTCGTCGTCACGATCAACGTCGCCGGGTCGTTAGGGCTGACCGTGCCGAACGTCCCGGAATCCCGCGCGATGCCCGGGTAGCTCCGGCTGTCCTCCGAGCGCATCGTGAAGGTGTGCACCACGCCACGGGGCGTTCCTTCGTGCACCGTCATCTCCGGCGCGCGCGGGTGAGTCGCTCCGATGACGAAATTCCCGTTGTCGTTAGGCGACGGCACGCTGCCGTCCGGCAGCTCCGTCTTGGAGACGAAGCCCGGCGTAAACGGATCGCGTGTGGGAGGCGTGGGGCGTGTCGTGGCGGATGTCGACGCTCTCTGCCGTGAAGTCGTGTCCCGCAGCCAGTCGTTCGTCCGTATGTCCGGCATGGCACGCACCGCCGCACGCAAGGCGTCGAGGTCGCCGTGGCGAAAGAGCTTCCCGCGCAGCACCACGGCCGAGATCCGCTGGGTATTCTTGATGTCGGCGAGCGGGTCGGCGTCGAGTAGGACGAGGTCCGCCACCTTGCCCGATGCGATCGTCCCCAAGGAATCCGCAAGCCCAAGCCACTCGGCCGGCTTCCGGGTAGCGCTCTCGAGCGCTTCCATGGGGGTCATGCCAACAGAATCCACGAACAGCCGTAACTCCTCGTGGAGTGAAAGCCCGGGAAAGATGTTCAGGACCGCGACGTCCGAACCGGCCATGATTCGCACCCCGGCCTCGCGCATCTCGCGGACGTGTCGCAGCCAGATGGGCCAGGCGCGCTCGAGGAGGGCGCGACGCTGCGGTGTCGCTTCCTCCACTTGCTCGCGCCAGTCGAGAATCATGAACTTCGAGACGTATGGCCGGAGCGGATGCGTGGCGCCCGTCGTGTCCGCAACGAGCGCCTGGAAGTAGCTGAGCGGTCGGAACGCGGACTCGATCATCACAACGAGCGTCGGTACCACGCCGACGTCGCGCTTCGCGAGCTCACGCCAGAACGCCATCCGCTGATCGCGGGACATGGACTCGAACGTGAGGGGAAATCCGTGCTCGACCCCATCCTGACCCGCCTCCAGGAACAGCGCGGGCGACGCGGCGACGTAGTGTCCGACCAACCGCTTGCCGTGCTCGTGCGCGGCCCGTGCGAGCGCGAGATACGTCGCGCTGTCCTGCACCGTGCGGACCTTGAAGTGGTCGATCTCCAGTTGCACCAGCGAGTCGATGACGCGGCGGGCGTCCTCCGGCGAGCCGATGGGTATGCGGGCCCGCTCGAACGGCTCTACGCGCGATTCCGGCGGGTCGCGGCGCATGCGCTGGATGTTGCTGAGCGATTCCAGGTATGGTCCCGCGATGAGCATCCGCGGTCCCACTCGTGCGCCGTCCCGGATCTCCCGCCGCCAGCGCAGGACCTCGGCGTGTTCGCTCCCCTGATCGCGGATCGTGGTCACACCGTGCACCACGTAGAGACCTAACGCGGAGCCCCGGGTCTTCGACGTATGCGCGTGCATCTCGAAGAGGCCGGGAATCAGGTACTTGCCCGTGCCGTCGACGACGCTCGCCCCCTCGGGACCCCGGACTTGCGCGGACGGTCCGATCTCGGCGATTCGGCCATCCCGAATGACTACGGACTGGCGCGCGGCAGGCCTCGCGCCCGTCATCGGAATCACCGTGACGTTCCGGATCACCACCGAACTTTGAGCGACCCCGGCGGCAGGAGTGCACGCCAATATCGCGATCAGGGCTGCAACGTGTCGGGCCATCGAGACGCCTCCTCATCATTCGTGCAGGCTGCCCATCGCTCTACATCTACGCGTTTGCCGGCGACGATGACAGCCGGGTCAGCGACGTCGTTGCGAGTCCGCGTCGACGTCGGAACGGCTGGCCCCGATGACAACTAATGACCAATAACGAATGACCCACAACGCAGAATCATAACTGGCGAGGATCGGTCGCGATGTCAGGGCTCCGCAACGGCAAGACCTAACGCGGATTTCGAACTTCGATTGCGCGAATGCTCGCGGATTTGCTCCGTGCGCAGTGACGCGCCCGACGGCACGTCGCGATCCGGAGGATCCGCTTCATCCGTCAAATCCGTTTCCCCCTTCGTCTGTGGGGCCGGGCCCTCTCGGGTCCGGCATCTACTCGATCATAGCGCCAAATTGTGCCATCGTAGATGGCGCCCGGATTGGAAGTGCTGGCGTAGGTCGGGAATAGTCTCATACGAATCGAGGGATCGAAACCGGAATGCGATCATCGCGGCCAAACGCCCACGTGGGCCAGGGAACGACGCGGGTACGAGTGCTGTGCTCCACATTGCTCGCATCGGGACTTGCGCTGTCGCCCACGCCAGCTGCGTCACAGGGCACCGCCAACGACTATGCGCGCTCCGAGGGACTGCGTGCGCGAATCGACGGCCTCGTCATCGACGCCGCCGAAGTGCCAATCTGGATCGGGCGCCCGAGCAATCAATTCGTCTACCGCAAGTCCGTTCAGGGCGGCTCGGCGTTCATGCTCGTTGACCCCGCGACGCTCGAGAAACGCCCCGCCTTCGATCACGATCGCCTCGCCACCTCCATCGCCGCGGCCGTGAAGCGCCCCGGCGGCCCACCCATCACCGGCAAGTCGCTCCCGTTAGGCAGGCTCGCCTACGTCGACTCGGGCCGCGCCATCGAGTTTACGCTTACCCCTCGGCCAGGCGACACCCAACCGCCCGACACGACGCGCTGGCGCTGCACGCTCGCGGACTACGCCTGCGGCCGCGCGCGGCTGGATTCCACCTTCCGTCCTCGGCGCCAGGTGGGCGGTGGGCTGTTCGGAGCTCCGCCCGCTCTCGACGCGCGCCCCCGCGCGTCGCCCGACGGCAAGCTCGAAGCAGTCGTCCAGAACTTCAACGTCGCGATCCGCGCCGTCGGATCCCGGGACGCCGCCCAGCTCAGTACCGATGGCTCCGAGGGCGACGCGTACGACCCACAGTCCATCGTGTGGTCGCCGGACTCGAAGCACATCGCGGCGTTCCGCGTTCGGCCCGGCTATCGCCGCGAGGTCTACTACGTCCAGTCCTCGCCGGAGGATCAGCTCCAACCGAAACACTCGACGCTCCTGTACAACAAGCCCGGCGACGTCCTCGACCAGGGCACGCCGGCGCTGTTCGACGTCACCACGCGCGCGGAGACCGTGGTCGATCGCACGCTCTTTCCGAACGCGTATGCGGTCACGGGGCTCGAGTGGCGCAAGGACAATCGCGCCGTGACGTTCGAGTACAACCAGCGCGGGCATCAGGTCTACCGCGTCATCGAGGTCGACGCCGCGACCGGGAAGACCCGGGCCATCATCGACGAGCAGATGCCGACCTTCTTCGAGTACTCGGCCAAGAAGTACCGGTTCGACCTGGCCGATGGGAAGGAGATCATCTGGATGTCGGAGCGCGATGGGTGGAATCACCTCTACCTGTACGACGGCATGACGGGCAAGGTGAAAAAGCAGATCACGAAGGGCGCATGGGTCGTGCGCGGCGTCGACTGGGTCGACACGACCAAACGGCAGATCTACTTCAGCGCGAGCGGCATGTACGCGGGCAAGGACCCGTACTTCGTGAACGCGTACCGGATCAACTTCGACGGCACGGGACTAATGCCGCTCACTGACCCGGCGCTCGACGCGAATCACGCGGTCAGCTACTCACCGGACCATCAGTACTTCGTGGACCTGTACTCGCGCGTCGATCTGCCACCGGTCATGCAGCTACGCCAGGCGACCGATGGCAAAGTCCTGTCGGAGCTGGAGCACGCCGACGCCAGCGCTCTCCTGGCCACGGGGTGGCGTCCGCCGGAAGTGTTCACGGCGTTAGGCAGGGACGGGAAGACGGAGATCTGGGGCGTCATCATCCGGCCCATGAGCTTCGACTCGACCAGGACGTATCCGGTCATCGAGAACATCTACGCCGGCCCGCAGGGCTCCTTCGTGCCCAAGACGTTCAGCAACCAGCTCGCCATGCAGTCGCTGGCCGAGCTCGGGTTCATCGTCGTGCAGATGGACGGGATGGGCACGTCGAACCGGTCGAAGGCGTTTCACGACGTGGCGTGGAAGAATCTCGGCGACGCCGGCTTCCCCGACCGCATCCTGTGGCACAAGGCGGTGGCGGCGAAGTACCGCTACTACGACGTCGGCCGGGTAGGGATTTACGGGACCTCCGCGGGCGGGCAGAACTCGATGGGCGCGCTGCTGTTTCACCCGGAGTTCTACAAGGTTGCGGTGTCCGCCGCAGGCTGCCACGACAACCGGATGGACAAGATCTGGTGGAACGAGCAGTGGATGGGGGAGCTCGGTCCCCACTACGCGGCATCGTCGAACGTGGACAACGCCGCCAAGCTTCAAGGCAAGCTGCTGCTCGTCGTCGGCGAGATGGACACGAACGTCGACCCGGCGTCCACGTATCAGGTGGTGAACGCGTTGATCAAGGCAAACAAGGCATTCGACCTGCTGGTCATTCCGGGCGCCGGGCACACGAATGGCGGCCCGTACGGCGAGCGGAAACGCAACGACTTCTTCGTGCACAACCTGTTAGGCGTCGAGCCGCCGGACCGCAACGCCCACGTCGCATCGACATCATCTGATGGTGCGCGGTAGCGGGCGCTCCGCTACCACGAGTTTCGCTCGAGACCGTTACAAGCGTTCGACCCGAAGTAGTCAGTCCAACCGCCAGTTTCAAGTGATCAGTTGCTCAGTCATTAGTCATCAGGCATCAGGTTCCCGTTTCCTCCGGTCTCCGTCGGAAATGACTGCACACCACGCTGCCCATTGGGACCTGATGCCCGATGACTGAAAACCGACGACCGATCACTTGGTACTGGTAGTTGGACTGACAACCCCCAGAGTCTTATGTCGCGTCTAATCGGCTTGTAAGGCAGTCTTGGGGTCTAGTCCTGCTGCTCTTAACGCCGGGACCCAGCTTGCCACGACCGCCACCGACACGAGCACAATGCTCACCGTTGCCAGGACCGTCACGTCGCGCGGCGACTGATTGAACAACAACGGGCCGATCCACTTGCCCGCCGCGAGCGCGACGACGCTCCCGATCACAACACCCGCCACCGCGAACCGCACACTTTCCATCACGACGAGTCGCACGACTCGAAATCGTCCGGCGCCGAGTGCGAGACGCACTCCCAGCTCGTGCTTCCGTTGTGTGACGTTGTACGCGATCACGCTGTAGAGGCCAACCGCCGCGAGCACGAGAGCGAGCACACCGAGGGCCGTGAAGAGCGTTGCTCCAACGATCCAGGAACGCATCTTCGCCCCGACGATATTCCCCATCGGATTGACCGTGACGAACGATGTTCCAGGCATCTCGCGCTGCAGCGCTCGGCGCAGCGGTTCCGCCATCGCGCTCGCTTCACCACGCACGCGCACGAAGAGACCACCGTCCTGTGGTTTCCATTGCAGCGCTGACATGTAGTAAAAGAAGAGCTTCGACTCCGGCTCGATCGACTCCGAGTGAATGTCCTCGGCCACGCCGACCACGTACCGGCACGGTGGCATCGAATCGAGGCCGACCCGCACGCATTGGCCGATCGGGTCCTTGCCGGGCCAGAGCACGTTCGCCATGGCCTGGCCGACGACCATGACCGGGCGCGTCTCGCCACGGTCCGTGGTTTCGAAGCCGCGGCCGCGCAATATCCGCGTCCCCATCACGGCGAAGTACTCGGCCGACACCGAATTGAAGTCGAACTCGCCGAGGGCTCGCACGGAATCGATGCCGTC
>Ga0075434_100006757_pt1 | contig 10540 bp, 6 predicted proteins | sample RhiMethybrSRZTD3_FD_75298 | JGI IMG/M metagenome (GOLD analysis project Ga0075434, IMG submission 75298) | Populus rhizosphere microbial communities from Tennessee, USA - Rhizosphere MetaG P. TD hybrid SRZTD3 | ecosystem: Host-associated > Plants > Roots > Rhizosphere > Soil | place: USA...
GTGTACAGCCGCAAAGCCCGAAGCGCCTGCTCGCATTCAATCCCGAGTCACAGAAGTTCGAGCAGGCGATTCCGATGGATCCCGACAATGTGATCAAGAATCCCATCAAATGGCTTCAATCGCTCGCGATGGACTCCAAGAGCAATATTTACGTCGGCTGGATCATGGGCGGTGCGCTCAGCAAATACGACAGGCAGACGAAGAAGGTGACGGTATTTCCTGTACCACAGATCAACGCCATCGTCTACGGCGTTATTCCCGACAGGAACGACAACATCTGGATGGCCCTCTGGGATTCCGGCAACATCGCGAAATTCGATACGCACACGAACGGCTGGACGATCTTCACAGCGCCCACCTATCCGGGACACGTTCGCCGCCTGAACGTCGACGCGCAAAACAATATCTGGTGGGGGATTTACTCCGCAGGCAAACGTCCCGGCAAATTGGCGAAGCTGGATCAGACCACCGGCAAAATCTCCGAGGTTACGATTCCGCGTCAGAATACGAATCCTTACGATGTCATGCAGGACCCTGAAGGCAGCATCTGGAGCGCAGACGCAGGCGGAAGCGCCGCCGCATTGTGGAAGTTCAATCCCAGGGACTCGACTTTTGTACTGTATCCGAAGCCGCAGGCCACGGCCGACACGCCGAAAATCCAAATCACTAAAGATGGCGCCATCTGGTACTCGCCTCGTGGAAGTCAGGACGCCCCGGCGTTTGGAGTCCTGTATCCCGACATGAACAAGATTCCGACTCTAGGCGCGTTCTACCAGAATGGGCCCCCGGGATATCCCTACAAGCTTGGAGGCACGCCCGCACGAACGGGGAATTAACAAAGGCGGACTTGAGTGGCATTAAACGGCTTTTTTTGCCTAGCTACCGGCTGAGGGGACGCGCTTAGCATCAGGCAGCGTATACGCGATTGCAAGTGCGCCGCTAGGGGTTCGCCGGGGCCATCCATTACTAGTGATCGGCCACAACCCGCGATACTCTTGCTATCCGCACCAGCGCGAGCCATAATGCACGCGCACTCCCATGAATGTATTCCTGAGTTGGTCCGGCAAGATGAGTCAGGACGTCGCAACTGCGCTCCGGCATTGGCTCCCCTACATGCATCACGCGATCAAGCCCTTCATGTCGTCGGTGGACATTAGCAAGGGCGAAAAATGGGGCGACGGGCTATCGAAAGAACTCAAAGAAGCGCAGTACGGCATCATCTGCGTCACTCCGTACAATACGTTCAAGGCCTGGATGAACTTCGAGGCAGGAGCGCTGTATCGTCTTCCGCACCTGACGCCGTTTCTATTTCGCGTGGAGCGGCCCTCTCTCGGCCACAGTCCTCTGACCCAGTTTCAGTTGACGGAGTACTCTCAAGATCCCGAACGCAACAAGCACGAGTTTTTCGATCTGTTGCAAAGCATCAACGACGGTTTGCCGGAGTCAGAGCGGCTGGATATAGAGGTGATGCAGAAGAACTTCGACCACTGGTGGGCGGAGTTGAAGAGCGACCTCGATGCGATTCCCGAAGCCTCGCCTGGTGAGACGCGCACCCCTTACAAGTGGCTGAGTACGTTTGAGGACCTGGCGGTGCACGATGTCAGGCCGGATTGCGAGACGGTCTGGTTTATAACGTCCGACGTGTTCAAGTACGCGTTACGTGCCGAAATGCGAGAGAAGATCGAGGCGAATCTCCGCAAAGTGCGCTATCGCTACCTGATTCCCGACCCCGACGGCAGTGACGAGCGCGCGGCCTGCGACCAGCTCGCCAAATTTTCCGCCCGGTATCCCAATCGGCTGGAGTTCCGATCCTTCAACCGCGAGGTATTCGAAAAGCAGGCGACGTCTGACTATGTCATCATCGAATCGAAGGTCGCTGGCACCGTAGCCAAGGTGTTTGTTCGCGCTCCCGTCGCCGACGACGCCATGGACTTCTGGTTCGAAACAAACGAACTGGCAGCTAACGGCTTCTACCATCGATTCGTTCAACTGTGGAATTCGTTTGCCGATCCGGTGACCGCGCCAGGACCCCTTCCCGCCCCGCCATCGGCGGCGAACACTGCTTCCTCGGGCGGCGTGTAGCAAGAACGCCGCTACTTATCGACGCTGGACCTGCAATTTACCCGTTTGACTGGAGCTATGGTAGGCGGGGTCGCCACCGAAGGAGGCGGTAATTGTGTAGTTGCCGGTAGCGAATCCTCCCGGGACCGTATAGTTGAATGTTGCGACGCCGTTTGCCGCGGTCACCGCCGGCCCCACCTCTGTCGTGCCAACCTTGAAAGTAATCGTTTTGCCCGGCACGGCCGCTCCGTCGGGGTCTCGTCGCAACGTGGCTTGGAGAGGAACGGTCTGGCCAGCGTTGGCTTTGGTGTTGGGAACGGTCAGGCGAGTATTGAAGTAAACCGTCAGGGTTCCGGTCGCGCTGTTGGAACCGTAATCCGCATCGCCGGAAAAGCTGGCCGCGATGACATGAGTCCCTGCTCCCAGGCTAACGGGAACGGAATACCTGAGCGAAGCCACGCCGTTACTGGCAGTCACTGCCGTGCCTATCGTCGTCGCGTCGATCTTGAACGTAATCGTCTTGCCAGGTACGGAAACTCCGTCCTGGCTACGCTGCATCAGGGCACTCAGCGTTACTGCCTGGCCGACGGCTGCACTGACATTGGTTACTGTGACATTCGTGGCTGGCTTGTCGAGGGCAACGAGAGCGTAGAGGTATTTATCGCCGTAAGCCCCGATGAGCAGGCGCTGCCCACCGTCCCAGAAGACCGATAGCGGTCTGGAAAAGCCCGAAGCGATACGACGGATTTTTCCAGTTGTTGTATCCACTGCCACGATGTCGCGGTAGTCGAGCGTGTCCGTACCCGGCGATGCTTCCGCAATCGGTCCGTTATATCGGGCAACGAAGATGTTGTCTTGCAGTTCGGACGGCAGCCCAAACGCGTAAAAGAAGCTGCAGCCGTCGCTGGAGCTGCTCGGCCCCAGTCCGTCAGGGTTGGCCGGATCGGTCAGCACATAGGGACCGGTATTGAACAAGTTGTCAAATGTGGTGGACAGCACGCGATGATAGCTCGTCGACGTCGTATCTAGGTACGGCACCTTGCCGCGCCAGTTGACGCTGGCGTAGCCGTAGTCGGCACCCACAGAGGCATGGAAAAGCTGGTCGTGGATATCCATGCTGAAGTCGGGACCAGTTTGATCCCTCGGGTAGCCGAAGCCGGACGTGCCGTCACTGTTGGTTTTCGCGCGGTGGAAGTTATTGGTAAACCACAGATCACCAAAGCGGTCGAAACAGATGCCATAAGGGTTGCGCGTGCCGGCCGAGTGGATGATCAGTCTGTTAGTCGATGTAACCTTATAGGGACTATCGTCCTGCTGGATGAGGTACTGCGTGAGCGTCGTATCCGCGTAAGCATTGGCGGATCCTTCCGTGTCCGCAACCGCGTTCAAATCCTGGATCCAGCTGATCGTATCATTGTAAGCGCTATCTCCCCACGTATTACCCTGACCGCCGTAGAAGAATCCTTGGCCGCCGAAATCATCGATGGAACCGCCGGTGAGCGTTCCGGAGTACCCGTTGGTAGTGCGCAGTCCAATCCCGACGTACAAGGCATTGCCCTTAACTAGAAGTTGATCGGGATTATGATCCCCGGCCGGAATGCCCGTCACAATATGCACACTTAATTCGCCTGGTTCGCCCCAGATGCCATTGGCATTCTGGTCGTTCAATTTGACGATGCTGCCATCCAGCGTCGTCAGATACATATCGTTCTGATGGAACGCCAGCCCGATGCCAGGAAAGCCCGTGACCGCGTGCTTGAGATCGGTCAACGCGCCAGTGGCCTTGTCGTAGGCATAGCTGTCCACCCCCGTGTTGAGTAGCCGGATATAGAGCCTGCCCTCCGGACCCCATGCCATCTGTGTTGGACCGTCATTGAGATTGAGAAGTCTGTCGACTCGAAATCTGCCCGTGTATGTTGCCGAAACAGTCTGAGCATCAGCACACAGGGAGTGTAGTACGCCCACAATGACGAGCAGGCTGACGCAGAACGTTCGCGAATGTCGTGGATGCATTATTGTTGTCGCATATGGTGCTCTTCGACGAAGCAGGATTCAAGCTAAAGCTCGCGCGAACCGAACCAAGATACGACGATGACTGCGGTGCGAACGTAGTTGCAACATCGGAGTAGTGCGCAAGATCAGCAACTTTTGGATTCGGCTGGAAGTTTTCGAGTACTATCCTTCAGAACTTTTATATCAAGGAGAAAAGAATGCGCCTACACCGCTCGGTACTTCCGACGTTGCTGCTATTGGCGGCGTTGACGTTGCTCGCATACGCCCAATCCGCCGCGAAGCTTCCGGCCGACATCAATCCCGATTCACGGGCTCGTCTTCCGCACCTGCAACGCAAAAATCTTGATGAAGCGAGTCAAAAAATCTTCGATGTCCTGCCGGGCCGCAGCACCGATGGCGCTTTGGGCGGACCGCTCGCCTTCGCCGCGTACAATCCTGCCGTAGCCAAGGCTTTGTTCGATCTTCACAACGCGGCGGTTGCCGGAACACTGAATCCTCATGTGCGAGAGCTCGCGATCCTGGTGGCCTGCCGCGAAACCAATTACAACCTCGAATGGAATGCACATGAGCCGAGCGCGGTGAAGGCCGGCGTCGATCAAAAGGTCATAGACGTGGTGCGCCAGGGTGGACCGCTCACGGGCATCCCGGAGCAGGACGCAACGGTAATTCGGTTTGGCCGCCAGTTGTACACGGACCGAAAAGTGGATTCCGCTACTTTTGCGAAAGCTGTCGAACTCCTCACGCAGCGCGGTGTCATGGATATGGTGGCCGTCATGAATACGTATGCGGTCAGCGGTTTCTACGCAATCGCCGTCGATGAGCAGCCGCCTGTAAACAAGGCTGGTCTGGAACGGTTAAACCGTTAACCGCCACGTTCGGACGTTTTCAAGGAGGCACCATGAAAATCGACCGGTTCTCACCGCCGGGTAATCTCACCGACTTCAACGACGCCCTCGCCGTTGCATGGTCGGATTTCATTTCGAGCCAAATCGACAGCGAAGTCGATGGGTTGTTGTCTAATTCCGGCATTCAGCCGCAGTTCTACAACCCGTCCAAGCTCGACGTGGGCTCTACTCCGGCGCCCATCAGCTGGCCGGCTTTCCCAGGCGTTCTCAAAGCAACGTTCGGAGACGATCCGGAGAAAATGTTCCAAGAGGGTGAAGACCGCGACAATCAGGACGAATATCTCGAGTGGTCGGTGATTCGCGAGAACGGCAAGATCAAACGCGTCATGTTCACTTGTGAAGGGCCCGAATATTGGGCGTTCATCGCAAAGAAAGATCCGAAGCTTCTGGTGGACCTGTACACGAAAATCGCGGGCAAGCCGGTTCCTAAGAAAGACTTGCTTTCACCCGGCGGCACATATCGCCCGCGAAACAAGTGGAATCTCCAGTTCGCAGTTCACCTGATACAGTCGGCAAACAATCTAGGAGCTGAAATCAATATCGCGGCACAAGCGACGGTTCTTCGGCGAAACGCCGGACACAATCCGATAACTGATCCCATCGAACTTATCGAATGCTCGCGATTCGGCGTGAAAGAGCGGAACAGCGATCCGCATATCGGCGACGTGGTGAATCAAAAAGCGCGCGCGGGCTGCTCGGTTGCACTGGACAATCCAATAGGCCTCTACATCGCATCACTGCCGAAGCCCGCGGACCTGAAATGGAAGAAGCCCGATGGCACGCAAGTCGGTGATTATTGGAAACTCGAGCGCGGCGACACGAATCATATCGTTCGAGCTGTTTATGAGGTTCCTGCGGGAGAAAAATCCAACGGTAAACCATTCGTTGTTGGCGACATTACGATCGAAGGGACTCCGATCGCATTCGGGGGGCAGATCGCGAACGCCCTGCGGATCAAGCTTACTGGCTTGATCGGAAAGCAAGGCGTGTTTCACAACAAGACATTCTCTTGTCCGGGGACTTTCTTCGCCATGACGAAACCGTTTTCGCGCGGATGATCCGGAGTGATTAAGGAAGAACAACTGGAACTCGGCGATATTCAAGGCGCGATCATTCCCGGTTTCCGGAAGGACCACTCCGCGATCATTGCGGTCCGGATCCAAGATGTGGCCTCGTGCAAAAAATGGTTGGCCAAGAGAGCTTCAGAAGTCGCACGCGGCGATGAAGTCCTGGCCTTCAATCGCTTATATAAGTCCATCCGCAAACGGCGCGGCAGCGAGGCGCTTGCTCCCCACGCGCTTTGGATGAGCATGAGTTTTTCCTTCGATGGACTTAAGCTTCTGCGCGGCGAAGAGATTGCTCCGGATGCATTTGACCCGGCATTCGTCCGCGGAATGTTCCAAAGCAATGTGGGGGATGCATCACCTTCGCGATGGGTCATCGGAGGGTCGACGGAGACCGTTCCACACATTTTGATTGTTGTGGCGGCAGATGATTCTGCTCAGCTCGCGGCTGAGGTCAAACGGCTGCGTGCAACGATCGTCGCAGCAAACGGTGTCGTTATTCTCGGACAACCGCAGCAAGGGGCAACGTTGGATGGCGACTTGCGCGGCCACGAACATTTCGGATTCAAAGACGGTATTTCGCAACCTGCAGTTCGGGGGACCGCATCAAACGACCCAAAGGACGTTATCGATGAACGCCGGTTATCCCCCACAGATGAGCTTTTCGATGTGTTCGCTTCGCCGGGCCGCGTCCTTGTTTGGCCTGGCCAGTTCGTCATTGGGTACAATCGGCAAGATCGCCTGGAACTCACCAAACCACGACCGCCGGCAACACCCAAGCTTTCTTGGCTCCGTAACGGTTCTTATCTCGTCTATCGCCGTTTGCGGCAAAAGCCTCACGTGTTTTGGCGATTCTGCACCGATTCCGCAAAGCGCTTGAGTAAAAAAACGAGCAAGGACATATCCGCAGAACACTTCGCCACACTTCTCGTAGGCCGCTGGCCTTCGGGCGCCCCGCTGGCGCGCGCGCCCGAGGCTGATAATCCGGCCGTGGCAACAGATGATGACGCAAACAACGACTTTTTGTTTTCAGAGCGGACGCCGCTCGTAAAACTCGCGGACGGCAAAATCGCCGGCGGGACACTGCCAGTTGCGAGTGCCGACGCAAACGGCCTCGTGTGCCCGTTCCCTGCGCATATACGAAAGACGAACCCTCGCGACGATCCGTCCGATACCAGCGGGCCACGCGACACGAAAACAAGGCTGATGCTTCGGCGCGGCATTCCATACGGTCCGACAAAGGCCGCTCCAAGATCTCTCGAGGACGACGGAGCTGACAGAGGCCTTTTATTCATGGCGTATCAGGCGTCGATCGAAAATCAGTTCGAGTTCGTTACAAAGACATGGGTCAATCAGGAAAACGCGCCGCACGACAGTGATCCGGCAACCGGGCAGGATCCGATCATCGGCCAAAGCTCGTCGCCCCGATTTATTCGTTGCGCTCTGGTCGATGAGAAAATCCAGCTCCCGGCGCCCTGGATCGTCACTACAGGCGGGGGCTACTTTTTTACGCCTTCGATCTCAGCTATCTCGAACAAGCTTAGCGTGTAGTCAGGGGAAAGCCACAAAACCACAAAAAGAATCCGTTAATGCTGGCCCCCAACCGATCGAGTCGAATAACGATTCGGCACCTTGTGTTCCGTTCTCGCTTGCAGTGTAATGACGCCCGTGCCTGTATTAGCGATGCTCTTATTGCTGCTGGCCGGGAGCGGCTGTGCGGCGCTCATCTATGAGATCGTTTGGTTGCAGTTACTGCAGCTGCTGATCGGCTCCTCAGCAATTTCCCTCGGACTCCTTCTGGCGACGTACATGGGAGGCTTGTGTCTCGGCAGCGCAGCCCTTGCGCGGTTTGTGTCACCGGCTCGGAATCCTCTGCGCGTTTATGCCTTTTTGGAAATGGGCATTGCCGGGTTTGGGATTCTGACATTGTTTGGGCTTCCGCTAATCTCGAAGGTCTATCTCGCCGGTGCAACCACCGGCTTCGCCGGGCTCCTGATCAGCGGCAGCGTGGCAGCCGCCTGTCTGATTCCGCCGACACTGCTGATGGGGGCTTCATTTCCTGCTGTTGCGCGCTGGATAGAAACAAATACAAGAACAGTGAGTTGGCTAGGATTGCTTTATGCCGCCAACATCGCAGGCGCCGTCGCCGGCTGCGTTCTCGCAGGCTTTTACCTGCTGCGCGTTCACGACATGGCTATTGCCACCTACACCGCGGCGGCCATTAATGTGGCGATGGCAGCTGCTGCCTTTGCCATGGGAACTATAGTTCCCCGGCCTTCGGTTGTTAGCGACATCACGCTGAAAAAGGCCCGGAGGGCTCGAGGCGCAATTCTTATTTATATCGCCATCGCTCTCTCTGGTTTGACGGCTCTCGGCGCGGAAGTGGTTTGGACTCGGTTGCTGTCGCTCATGCTTGGCGCAACGGTGTATACGTTTTCCATCATCCTTGCCGTCTTTCTCGTCGGATTGTCAGTTGGCAGTGCGGCGGGATCATTCCTCGCACGCCGCGTCGGCCAACCGCGGTTAGCGCTAGCCGGGACTCAGATCCTTCTCGCTGCAGCCATCGCAGGCGCTGCGTATACGTTGAGTTATTCGCTTCCGTTTTGGCCAGTCGACCCATGGCTTTCAAGTAGCCCATGGTTCAACTTCGACCTTGATGTGATGCGCTGTATTCGAACCATTCTGCCGGCTACTCTGCTATGGGGCGCGAGCTTTCCTCTAGCCTTGGCGAGCGCAGCCGCGGAAGGCGAAGACCCGGCACGATTGTCGGGCGAGACGTATGCCGCGAACACCGCTGGATCCATCCTGGGCGCCTTGTTGTTTAGTCTGCTGCTGATTCCCGGGATCGGTTCAAAAGCCTCGCAACAGGTGTTGGTTGCTCTGGCCATCTCATCCGGCTTAATCGTGATTGTTTCACTCGGTTGGGCATTTCGTGAACGGACCAACGCACTGAGGCTCCTTACGGTATCGGCCGCCACAATCCTCGCGGGTTGGGCCCTTGTGAGCACTGTCGCAGAAATTCCCTGGCAGGTGATTGCTTACGGCAGGCGCCTGGCTCCGATCATGCGCGGGCTGGGCCCCGCCTCCGAGGCAAGACCTGTTTTTGTGGGTGAAGGACTCAATGCCTCGGTTGTGATTACGGATCGGGGAGGACAGCGTTTCTTTTATGTTGGGGGCAAACCGGAAGCTTCCTCCGGACTGCTGGACATGCGACTGCAACGCATGATGGGACACTTGCCGGCGTTGTTTCATCACGAACCCAAATCGGTGCTCGTGGTCGGATTCGGGGCTGGTGTTACTGCAGGATCTTTTGTGCCGTATCCAAATGTCCAAAGCATTGTTGTGTGCGAACTGGAAGGGATGATCCCGCCCGCCTCCGACGAATTCTTCGGGGCCCAAAATTACAAGGTGCTTCACGACTGGCGCACTCGTATGGTCAACGACGATGCGCGGCACTTTATCTTCACCACGCGCGAGAAGTTCGATGTCATCACGACCGATCCGATCCATCCGTGGGTAAAAGGCACCTCATCGTTGTATTCCAAGGACTACTTCGAACTGGTTCGGAGTCACCTGAATCCCGGCGGGATCGCTGCTCAATGGCTGCCGTTGTATGAGAGCGACGAGGAAACGGTGAAGACACAGCTCGCAACGTTCTTCAGCGTGTTCCCGAACGGCACGGTCTGGAGCAATTATTTTAACGGGGATGGCTACGATCTTGTGCTCATCGGCCGTCTGGCAGAATCTCCGATCAACGCGGATGAAATTCAGAAGCGGCTCGATCAAGCGAAATACTCAGGTGTCGTCGCTTCCTTAAGTGATGTCGGCATTCATTCCGCTTCCGATCTGCTGGCGACATACGTGGGGAGAGCTTCCGATCTCGCACCGATGCTTTCGGAGGCTCCAATTAATCAGGATCTCAACATGAGGCTGCAGTACATTGCGGGCTGGGGAGTGAATTCGGTGATGGCCGAGCCGATTTATCGTCAAATTTTGTCGTATCGAAGATTCCCGGCGGATCTTATCACCGGCTCAGGTGAATCGATCGAGATTCTGGAAGACGTACTCGGTCGCAAGCATCGGACTTTCTGAACTACGAATGTTGAAACTGGTATTGAGCATTTTGCTGGCAGCAGTGCCGGAAGTCGTCTGCAGACTCGGTCCGGCCGAACCGACCTACAACGCATACTCCGACGAACGCTCGAGCGGCGACGCGCTGGAACTTGCCGGTAAAGTTAACGGCGCACTCGTGTCCTCGTGCCAGCCGAACTGTCCGGTCATTTCCATGTTCCGAAATCCGACAGCCTCCAACTTGATGCTGTTTCGTGACGAAGGCCGCGTGAAGCTCGTGTACAAGCCGGCGTTCTTCACAAGCGTCTACGAAACATATGGGGACGGTGGCATTCTTGCCATCATGGCTCACGAAGTCGGACATGCGATCGATGGATTTCAGCCGGCTGCGTGGATGAAAACGAATTGGAGCCCCGAGCTGCGCGC
>Ga0075434_100006759_pt1 | contig 10539 bp, 9 predicted proteins | sample RhiMethybrSRZTD3_FD_75298 | JGI IMG/M metagenome (GOLD analysis project Ga0075434, IMG submission 75298) | Populus rhizosphere microbial communities from Tennessee, USA - Rhizosphere MetaG P. TD hybrid SRZTD3 | ecosystem: Host-associated > Plants > Roots > Rhizosphere > Soil | place: USA...
GTCGAGCCGCGCGGTGTCTCCCGCGAGGCCGGCGAAGAAATCGGCGCGAACGAGGTAATCGAAGCGATCGGTGCGGGACTGCGTTGCCGCGGCCACCTGGGCCGCCGCGAGCACGATCGCCATGAGCCAGGCCACGAATGCGTTGATGAGAGTCATTGAAAGCTCCTTCGACCGCGAGAGTACGCGCGTCCGCCGGCCTGGCTGGAAGATTTCGGATGAAAGGTCGTGATGAGCGATGGAGGGCGGGAGGGACGGGACGGAGGAATTTGGAATGTGGAATTTGGAATTTGGAATGCGTACATAATCTCGCGAATCCGGTACGCATTCCAAATTCCAAATTCCAAATTCAGAATTCTTTCCCCTGCAGCCAGTCCGCCGCCGCTGCCGCCGGTGACGCCGAGGCGGTTCGCGTCGACGTAGCCGCGCTTCAGCACTTCGTCAACGCCGGCCATCAGGTCCTGGTAGTCGTCGCCAGGGTAGTGGTACTGGATGATGTTGCCGAAGTCCTGCCCGTACGACGTGCTGCCGCGCGGGTTCGTGAACAGCACGACATAGCCCTTGGCCGCCATCCACTGGAATTCGTGCATGTAGACGTTGCCGTACGCGGAATGCGGACCGCCGTGGATCTCGAGAATCAACGGATACTTCTTCGACGCGTCGAAATCCGGCGGCTTCAGGATCCACCCCTGGATCTGCTTGCCGTCGAAGGTGCGATACCAGATTTCTTCCGGCTCGCTCTGCTGAATGTCCTTGAACAGATCGTGGTTGATCTTCGTAATCACTCGCGGGTCTGAAAGGCCCGCGCCACGGACCGGCGGCTGTGGCGCGGCCGTTCCAGGGCCGCGTTCGACGATCGCAAGGTCGCCGATGTTGGTCTGCGTCGAGATCGTCGCGACGATCTTCGATGCATCCGGCGTCGCGCTGTAGGCCATCACCGCCTGCTGCGCGTCGGTCATCGCGTCGACTTTTCCGCTCGCGACGGTCACGCGCTTCAGGTTCGCGCTGCCGTGTTCGGCGGCGACGACGATCACCGACGACTGATCCTGCGACCACACGATTGGCGTCGGGTTCTGTCCGCGCGGCGTGGCCTGATCGCCGCCGATGCCGTCGTTGACGTCGTAATCGTACGCAGTCGTGAGATTGCGCGGCGTGCTGCCGGGCGCCGCGTCGACGACGAAGAGGTCCGACTGACTGTACGAGCAGAGCTCGGCGTATCGCAAACTCCTTCGAGAGGCCGCGGTATTATCAACTGGTTATGTCGGTTCGAGACATCCTCATCGTGGGCGCCGGCCCATCCGGATTGTCAGCAGCCATCGCGGCCAGACGGCGCGGGCTTGATTATCAGGTGCTCGAGCAGGGCGTGCTGGTCAATACGATCTTCAACTTTCCGCCGCAGATGGTCTTCTTCACCACGCCGGAGCTGCTCGAGGTCGGCGGCCTGCCGTTCGTGTCGCCGAACGACAAGCCGACGCGCGTCGAAGCGCTGCGCTACTACCGCCGCGTCGTCGACGCGTTCGATCTGCAGATCGCGTTCGAAGAGAAGGTGCTGGCGATCAAGCAAGAGGACGAAGCAGGAGAACGCATCTTCGAGGTCGAGACGCGATCGGAGCGCGGCGTGCGCCGGGTCCGGCTCGCACGGACGCTCGTCCTCGCGATCGGCTACTACGATCATCCGAACATGCTCGGCGTGCCCGGCGAGGATCTGCCGCACGTGCATCATTATTACAAGGAGCCGTATCCCCACTACCGTCAGCGCGTCGTCATCGTCGGCGGCGGGAACTCGGCGGCCGAAGCCGCGCTCGAGATGTACCGCGCCGGCGCCTCGGTGACGATTGTGCATCGGGGACCGCAGCTGAAGCCGACGATCAAGTACTGGGTCCGGCCCGATATTCTGAACCGGATCAAGGAAGGATCGATTGCCGCACGCTTCAACATGCGTCTCGCTGAAATCCGTCCGACCTCGATCGTCGTGGAAACCAATCCGGCGCGCGATCCCGCAGCCGAGCGCGCGCAAATCGAGCGCGAGACTGCAGCCGACCGCGACGCCGCCACACGTTCGCCAATGGCGGCGCAGGCGGCGCTGGACTTCGCGGCGTCCGCGCCCGACGTTCCACGCGAGCGCTCGCAGGAGGAGATCCCGGCCGACGCGGTGTACTTGCTGACCGGCTATCGCGCCGACATCGATCTGATGTGCCGGGCCGGCGTTCGTCTGAGCGAGCGACAGGGTCCTGTCTACGATCGCGAGACGTTCGAGACGAACGTCCCGAACCTGTTCGTCGCCGGCGGTGCGATCGCCGGCGTCGATACCGGCACGGTGTTCATCGAAAACGGCCGGTTCCACGGCGAGAAGATCGTCGAGGTGATTGCGTCGCGGCGCGCGTGACCGCTCCGATACGTCCAGCTGATCACCACGGAAGACGCGGAAATCAGGCCTGTTACCGTTTGACAGGTCTCATGCCACGAGCGTAGAGTCGCTCATTCCCTCCCAGGATTTCCTCGGAAACTTGCAACGCAAGGAGTCCGCCATGCCTGACACGCTTCGCTCGATCCTCCGCGTCGCGTTCGTCGTCGCCGCGGTCGTGGTCTACGCCTCCCCATCCGGCACCGCGCAGCAGGCGACGACAGGCGCCGCCAAAGCGCAGCCGGCGGCGCAGCAGCCGGCGGCCAAGCCGCAGCCGGCGCAGAAGCGCGAGATGTTCCAGGTCACGGTCGTGAAAGTCAAACCGGAGATGCTCGACCAGTGGCTCGAGTTCCAGAAGAGCGAGACGATCCCGATGCTGAAGAAGGCCGGCGTGAAATCGCGCGAGGCCTGGCAGACGGCGACCTTCGGCGAAGGGTTCATGTACGCGTTCGTCACGCCGATCGAGAACTTCTCGCAGTACGACGGCGACACACCGCCGGTTCGGGCGCTCGGGGCGGACGGTGCTCGCGCGTACGGAGAGAAGAACCGGCGCTTTATCGAGAGCACGCGCACCTACGCCGAGCAGTCTCGTCCCGATCTCGGCTACGACATCAAAATGACGGCACCGCCGAAGTTCGCGCTGCTGTCCGAAGTTCAAATCGCGCTGGGAAAGACCGCCGACTACGAGGCGCTCGTCAAGTCGGACGTCGTGCCGGTGATGCGTAAAGCGAAGCTCGGGTACGCGGTCAGCCAGACCATGCTCGGCGGAGACGTCAACGCGTACACGACGTTGATCTTCTACGACAGCTTCGCCGAGATCGGCAAAGGGCATCCGTTCCAGCGGATTCTCGGCGCCGAAGGCGAACGGCAGCTGACCGCGAAGGCATCAGCGTTCGTCACGCACGTCGAGCGGAGCATCATCCGCTTCGTCCCGGACCTGAGTTTCTCGACGCGCGGCACGACGTAAATCCGTCGAGAGACAAGGAACACAGAGGACACGAAAGACACAAAGACTCGATGTACGGGTCTGGACATGGTTCATCTGGTTACTTGTTCATTGCAATTCACAATCAAGTGAACCAATGACCAAATGAACCAATGACCAAATTAGTACATTTGACTTTGTGTCCTTTGTGTCCTTTGTGTTTGGGGACGCAGGGCTTCGGTTAGTGCGCCACGTTGGACACGTGGTGCGTGCGCGCCATCAGGATCTTCATCTCGAGCAGCTCGACGAGTGATTCGGCGCGCGCTCGGAGGGACTGCTTCTCGAGGAGCGCCTGCTTCTCGAGCGGCTCGAGATCGAGATACTGCGCGAGCGCGTGAACGAGATCTTCGTCCGACATCGCGGCCGGCACTCGAACTTCGCGTCCGGTACGCTCGGCCATCGGCGCGAGCAGCGTCTCGAGCTTCGCGCGGTGGGTGCGCACCACGGCGAGGTCGTCGTGCGACATCGCTCGATCCAGAACCGGCTCGACGATCGCGCGGCGATAGCTGCGGCTGTGATCCTCGTTGACGATGCGGAAGCGTTCGAGTCCGCGAAGCACGATGTTGTAGCGTCCGTCGCCGAGGCGCTCGGCATGCGTGACAACGCCGCTGCATCCGACCGGATACACCGCCGGGCGCCCTTCGTAGTCCCGCTCCCATCCCGGCGCGAGCAGTGTCATGCCGATCATCCGATCGGTCCTCAGCGCGTCGGCCACCATCTCGCGGTACCGCGGCTCGAAGATGTGCAGCGGCAGAAAGACGTTCGGGAACAGCACGACGTTTGGAAGCGGAAAGAGGGGGAGCAGATCAGACATTGCGGATTGCGGATTGCGGATTGCGGATTGATTGGGGATTGGGGATCGATTCCGAATTCACTGCCGCCTCGCTCAAATCAACAATAAATCCGCAATCCGCAATTCGCAATCCGCAATGACGCGATCTCAGTGTATGGTTTTCGTTTTCTTGTCCATGTAGTCCATGAGGACGTACTGGCCAAGCGTGTACGGCGTTGTGAAATACGCCTTCCCCTTGCAGATTTCAGCGACGCGGCGGACGAAGCTCACCAGATCGTAGTCGCGCGCGAGCATGAACGTATTGATCATGATGCCGCTCTTGCGGCACGCGGCCACTTCCGCGCACGTCTCGGCCACGATGAACGGATCGAGGCCGAAGGCGTTCTTGTAGATGCGGCCGTCGGGTTGCGTCAGCGCCGATGGTTTGCCGTCGGTGATCATGATGATCTGACGCATGTCCTTGCGCTGGCGGTCGAGAATGCGCCGCGCCAGGCGGAGTCCTTCGCGCGTGTTCGTGTAATAGGGTCCGACGCGCACGCGTCCAAGTTCCGCGAGCGGAATCTCCTCCGCGGAGTCGTGGAAGAGGACGACCTTCAGCGCGTCGCCCGGATACTGCGTCTTGATCAGCTGCGCGAGCGCGAGCGCCACGCGCTTGGCGGGCGTGAACCGATCCTCGCCGTAGAGGATCATGCTGTGGCTGCAATCGAGCATCAACACCGTCGCGCACGAGCTCTGATATTCGCCCTGCACGACCATCAGATCTTCGTAGGTGACGTTGATGCGCGACGTGTCCTCGCCCTTTTCGTGCTGCCGCTGCACCGCGTTCAGCAGCGTGGCGGCAGCGTCCAGGTTCAGCGTATCGCCGAACTCGTACGGCTTCGGCGCGCTGGTGGTCTCGACGCCCGTCGCCTGCTCGCGCGTGTCGTGGCGGCCGAAGCTGCTCTTGCCGAGCGACCCGAGCAGATCGCGCAGCGCGCGGTAGCCGAGGAAGTCGAGCGCCTTGTCGGTCACCTCGAAGGTGACCGGCGGCTGGTCCGGTCCCATGCCGCCCGTGCGTCCCTGCCGCCGCTCGCGTTCGGCTTCGAGATCAGGCGGCGTGGAGATGTAGCCCTCCTGCGCCATTCGCTCGATGATCTGCTGAATCAACTCCTCGAGCTTCGATCGCGCGTCGCCCTGATCCGCATCGGCCGGATCGCCGAGCAGCTTCTCGATCGTCTCCTCCGGCAGCACGCCGCCGTTGAACAGCGCGTCGAGAATCGCATCGTGCAGCGCTTGCATCGTGCGCTCCTCGTCGTCCATCGCGTACGGATTCCCAAACCCGCTCGACAGCAGCAGATCCGACAGCTTGGCAACGAGATCCTCGAGATCGAGATCATCGAGCTCGTCGCCGGTGTACTTCGTGTAGCGATACTTCACGCGCCCTAATCCCTAATCCCTGATCCCTGATCCCTGATCCCTGATCCCTGATCCCTGATCCCTACTAATCCCTAGTCCCTAATCCCTAATCCCTACTGATCCCTAGTCCCTAATCCCCGATCCCTACCTCCGCTAGTTGTAGTACTTCTTCTTCCCCCTGGGCATCTGCACCTCTTCCTCGATCGACTCCTCGCGCCGCGACGGCCGCCGGCTGGCCGCCTCCGCCGCCGCGTAGCCGCGCTCGTCGCTCCGGCTGATCTTCTTCTGCGCGCAGAGACCCTCGAGAACGAAGTCGATGGCCGCAGCGACGTGCGGCGCGGGAGCGCCCTTCGCGAGGCCGGAGCGCTCGGCCAGCTCGCGCAGTCCCTGGACGCCGCGCGTCTGTGCCACCACGTCGTCTGCGGAGGTCGTGTCGCTCAGCTGCAGCGTACCGCCGAGATCGAACCACTCGACCACCGTCCGCGTGTCGACGCCGTCGAAGGTGCCGGTGAACACCGTGCCGACCGCCGTCCGAATCAGATCCCGGGCGACCTGCTCGGCGCCGCGAAGCTCGCCTTCGTACTCGAGCTCGAATTTGCCGGTGATCGACGGCAGCGCCGCGTAGATGTCGGTGACGCGCGGCACGACGAGGCGCTCGCCGTTCGCGAGCGCGCGGCGTTCGGCGTTGGAGACGACGAGCTCGAGCGTGGTGATCGGGAGGCGCTGGCTGACGCCCGAGCGTTTGTCGATCTTGCGGTCGGCGCGCGCCTGAAACGCAACCTCTTCGATCACCTCGCGGACGTAGCCCGGAATGTCGGCCTTCACCGCGTCGGCGCGATCGGTCCACGCTTCCTGCTTCGTGATGGCCATCGCGTTCGAGCGCGTCGCGGGGTAGTGCGTGCGGATTTCCGATCCGATGCGGTCCTTGAGCGGCGTGATGATCTTTCCGCGTGCCGTGTAGTCCTCCGGATTCGCCGTGAACACCAGCAGCACGTCGAGCCTCAGTCGAATCGGATAGCCCTTAATCTGGACGTCGCCTTCCTGGAGGATGTTGAAGAGTCCCACCTGGATCTTGCCGGCGAGGTCGGGCAGCTCGTTGATGGCGAAGATGCCCCGGTTCGCGCGCGGCAGCAGCCCGTAGTGCATCGTCAGCTCATCGGACAGATTCAGGCCGGCCTGCGCGGCCTTGATCGGATCGATGTCGCCGACCATATCTGCGATCGTCACGTCGGGCGTGGCGAGTTTCTCGACGTAGCGCGCTTCGCGCGGCAGCCAGTCGATGGGCATCGCGTCGCCTTCCCTGGCGATGCGGGCGCGGCACGCGCCGCAGAGCGGCGCGCGCGGGTCGTCGTGAATCTCGCAGCCGGGCACGACGGGGATCCGCTCGTCGAGCAGATCCACCAGCCCCCGCAGGATTCGACTCTTCGCCTGACCCCGAAGTCCGAGCAGAATGAAGTTGTGACGCGAGAGAATAGCGTTGACCAGCTGCGGGATGACCGTGTCGTCGTACCCGATTATGCCGGGAAACAGCGTCTCGCCGGCCTGCAGCTTGCGCACGAGATTGTCGCGAATCTCCTGCTTTACGGGCCGCGTGCGAAGTCCCGACCGTCGGAGGTCCCCCAGGGTTTGAATGGCCGCCATGTTGCGATTCTATAGCAGATGAGACATCCGTTCTTTCAGTCGACGCGGCCGCTCGTCTTCGCGCACCGGGGCGGCAGCGCGCTCGCCCCCGAGAACACGATAGCGGCGTTCGACAACGGCGTGCGGCTCGGAGCTGACGGCATCGAACTCGATGTTCACCTCTCGCGCGACGGGATTGTCGTCGTCCACCACGACCGTTTGCTCGATCGCACGACTTCGCTGCGCGGCCCCGTGACGGAGCGCACTGCCGACGAGCTCGCACGGGCGAGCGTCCCGCCGCTTGCGGACGTTCTGATGCGATACACCGACGTGCGCATCATCATCGAGCTGAAAATGAACACGCCCGCGCTCGCGAACGCGGCGGTCGACGAGGTGCGCCGCGCGCGCGCGATGAACCGTGTGTGCTTCGGATCGTTCGGCCTGCGCGTGCTGCGCGCGGTGCGCGCGATGGCGCCGACCGTCGCGACGAGCGCGGCGCGCGAGGAAGTCCGCTGGGCGCTGTACCGATCGTGGGTGCGATGGCCGGTGGAGCGCGTGAGCTACGGCGGCTATCAGGTGCCGGAGCGCTCGGGGCGCACGCGCGTGATCTCGCCACGCTTCGTCGAGTACGCGCATCGCGCGGGGCTGGGCGTTCAGGTGTGGACCGTCGACACCGAAGCCGACGCCAGACGCCTGCTCGGATGGGGCGTCGACGCGCTGATCACCGATCGGCCGGATATCGTCGTGCCGATCGTTCGACGTGAGTAGGTGCAACGAGTGTGGAGTGCGTTGCAAAATGTGTCGGGCGATTCGTTCAGCCTCGCGTTGGCGGCCCTGAAAGGGCCGCCCCACGTCGATTTTGCAATGCGCTCTTCGAACGCAAAGCGGGCAAAGGACGCAACGATCCACAAAGGGAACAGTAAGCTCTGCGCCCTCTGCGTTCTCCGCGGTTAGTATCACGCATGCAAGAGCCAACCCTTCGAGACGTGTATGCCGCGCGCGAGCGCGTGTGTCGCGTGGTGCGGCCCACGCCGCTGATGCGTCATCCGCTGCTCGCGCAGGAGACAGGCCTCGACATCTACGTCAAGCACGAGAACCACAATCCGACCGGCGCGTTCAAAGTGCGCGGCGGCGTCAATCTGATTGGAAGTCTGTCCCCCGCGGAACGGCGCGGCGTCATCACCGCGACGACCGGCAATCACGGCCAGTCGATCGCGCTCGCGTGTCAGCGCGAGGGCGTGCCGTGCACGATCGTCACGCCGGTGGGCAACAACCCTGAGAAGAACGCGGCGATGCGCGCGCTCGGCGCGGAGTTGATCGAGCACGGGCGCGACTTCGACGAGGCGCGCGAAAGAGTCGAAGCGCTGCAGCACGAGCGAGGACTGCGCTACGTTCATTCGGCGAACGAACCGCTGTTGATCGCGGGTGTCGGCACCTACGCACTCGAAATCTTCGAGGACCTCCCCGACGTCGACGTCATTCTGGTGCCGATCGGGGGCGGCAGCGGCGCCTGCGGCTGTTGCATCGCACGGACTGCGGTCGGCCGACGCGCCACGGTGATCGGCGTTCAGGCCGAACGGGCCGACGCGTTCACGCGTTCCTGGAAAGGCGGCGCGCGAGTCGTCGGCGACGCGGCGGATACGTTTGCCGAAGGCATGGCGACGCGCGTCACGTTCGATCTCACGTTCGACATGCTGAAACGCGAGCTCGACGATGTCGTGACGCTGAGCGAGCGGGAGCTGGCGGAGGGCGTTCGCCTGGCGCTGCGCACCACCCACAATCTCGCCGAAGGCGCGGGCGGCGCGCCGCTCATCGCCGCGATGAAGCTGCGCGATCGGCTCGCCGGCCGAAAGGTCGTCTGCGTCATGAGCGGCGGCAACATCGATCGTGCAACGCTGACGAAAATCCTCAACGGTTCAAGCTGAACCTGACCGTCACCGTCATGATCACCGGCACCGGCACACCGTTCAACAACGCCGGCGCGTAGCGCCACTGCTTCACGGCATCGAGCGCGGCCTGATCCAGCAGTGGAATCGATCGCAGCACGCGAACGTCGTCGGCGACGCTTCCGTCCACGCCGATCGTCGCTTCGAGAATCACGATTCCCGCTGTTCGCGAGATCTGTGCGAGCGACGGATAAATCGGCGTGACGTCGACGATCTTCCGAGGCGATTGGATTCCGATATGGAGTCGGACCGGCGTCTGCGGGACGGGCGGCGGCGGCGGAGGGAGCCGGCCGCCCTCGATGACGCCGTTGAGCAGATCGGTGCCGCCGTGTTCGACGCCGACCACGATGTCCGGCCGCGCGTCGGTGATTCGTTCGTTCTCGCGTCCGCTCTCCGTCGTAATGCGATCCGGTGCCTCGAGCGGCGCAGCGTTTGGCGAGACCGTCGGCGTGTCCTGCCCGGCAGCACGAACAGGGGGGCGCCGCACGGGAATGTCGATAGGTGGCAGTTCGACGAGATGCACGACCGTGTACGTGAGCGGCGAGCGCGGCGTGGGCAGCGGACCAACGGCCAGCAGTTGCGCGACGACGATGGCCGAGATGACAACGGCGTGCAGCGCGATCGAGCAGACGGTGAGCGTGCGGCGGAGAACTCGGCGCGAAGCGGGACGTACGACGGCGTCGCCGAACAGATCGTGCGGCATGCCTCCTCCTGACCGGAGTGCGGGGCGCGCCGAACGATCGTCAGCCGGCGCGCGTTACATCAGCGTCACGGCGATCACGTAACGTTCGACACCATGAATCGTGCAAAGTTCCCCGCGACATCTCCGCGCATCGCCTAAGATTGATGGCCGCTTCTTCCACTGCATCCGTCGTACTTGCTTCCGAGGCGCTATGAACACTGGTTCCGGTCTCCGTGTGTATTGCCGGATTGCCGTCGCGGTCAGCGTCGCGATCGCGCTCGGCGTCGTCGAACGGACCGTCTCCCTCCACGCGGTGTCGCCTGACATCGTCATCAGTCAGGTGTATGGAGGTGGCGGAAATACGGGCGCAACCTACAGGAACGATTTCATCGAGCTTTACAACCGCGGCAGCGTCGCAGTGGACCTCGCGAGCTGGAGCGTTCAATACGCGTCGGCCACCGGCACGACGTGGCAGAGGACCCTGTTGACCGGCACACTGCAGCCCAATCACTACTTCCTCGTTCAGGAGGCGCAGGGTGCCGGTGGCGTGACCGATCTCCCGGCCCCGGACGCCGCGGGCACGATTTCAATGGCGGCGGGTGCCGGCAAGGTCGCGCTTCTCAACACGACGGCCGTTCTCAGCGGCGCGTGTCCTGCGGTTGCATCGATCAGGGATTTCGTCGGCTACGGCGCGACCGCGAACTGTTTCGAGGGAAC
>Ga0075434_100006760_pt1 | contig 10539 bp, 10 predicted proteins | sample RhiMethybrSRZTD3_FD_75298 | JGI IMG/M metagenome (GOLD analysis project Ga0075434, IMG submission 75298) | Populus rhizosphere microbial communities from Tennessee, USA - Rhizosphere MetaG P. TD hybrid SRZTD3 | ecosystem: Host-associated > Plants > Roots > Rhizosphere > Soil | place: USA...
CTCGCACTGGTCTTTCCAGACGGGCCGGATCACGTCGATCGCATAGTTCACGATATCGTTCACATCGACATGGTCAAACTTCTGGTCTGTACGAATCCGAGTAAAATCTTGAATCCGTTTGACCGTCTCAGATCCCTGTTTTGTCGTCTTTTCAATAGTTTTGAGATTCTGCCTGAGGGATTCGCGATCAGGAACGATGCCCTTTTCAAGTGTGGCTAGCATCAACTGAGTTTTTCCCAAGATTCCAGCTAGCACATTGTTAAAGTCGTGGGCGACGCCGCTCGCCATTTCGCCCAGGGCCTTTAGTCGTTCAATCTGCACAAATTGATTCTGAAGTTGCCGCTGTTCGGTAATGTCCTTTCCCACAAACAGCCAAGCAAATAGCTGACCCTCAGAGCTGTAAATTGGCGTGGTCGCAATCTCAAATGTTCCGTTCAAAAGCCTATCCTCAAATTCGACAGAAACGGTCTTGTTGACCTCGTACAATTCCGGTTTCTGATGGTAACACCAGGGTGATCGGGCATCCTGGAAGACGTCCTCCACGGTCTTTCCCACAATCTCTTGTGGCTCAATCTTCAAGCGACGCGCCATGGCTCGATTGACGCGAAGGATTTGGCCGCCCAGGTCTTGCATATAGACAAGTTCGGGCATCGCGTCAAAAGTCGTCTCCCATTCTGTCTTGGCCTCTTTGATCGCGCCAAACAGGCGCGCGTTCGCAATAGCGCTGCCGGTCTGATTGCAGACTGAGTTTAGGATCTCAATCTCCTGAGGCGTGAAATCGTTCTGGGAAAGACTACCTACCAAAGCAAAACCTAGCAGCTTTTCTTTGAAAAAGAGAGGCAAGATGATCAAGGATTGAATTCGCTCTCGAAGAAAAGTCCGAACCAGCGCTGAAGGCAAGCCGCAATCGCCGTCCGTTTGGAGAGATCGAGTTACGATCGGTGTTCTAAAGTTTGCCAGATAGTCCAAGGTCTCGCCCCAAGAGTTGCACTCACGGAGAGAGTCCACAGAATGATCAGTCAAACCATAGGATCCGCTGACCTGCGGGGACGAATCGCTGAGTCCTAGAGTGTAAATCGCTCCGCAGTCCAAACCTGTGAATTCGCAGATTTTTTTCAATGCAGCGGTTGCGATCTCCTCGATGTTCAGCGAGTGGGCGATTGCCGAGCTGACTGACAATAGGGTCGTCAGTTCCCTGTTCCTCTGGAGTACTTCCTTTTCCAGAAGCTTTCGATGGGTGATATCCCTCCCGATCGCCTCCAGCCCAACAATCCTTCCAGACTGGGTAACGGTACTCAGATTGAGCTCAAGACTTTTGCTTTCGCCCCTTTTGGTAATGAATTCCAGCTCGACCAGTTGACTGAATTCCCCTTTGAATTCTCCCGGAAACAGGCTTTCAGCTGCCTTCAGGCTGGTGGGAGCCAATAGCTCCTTAAAGCTTGTTCCCATTAGCTCCTCTGGTGAGTATCCGAGAAGATCCTCTACCTTCTCTGTCAGAAACGCGAAATGCCCAAATCTGTCTGTTGTAAAGATTAAGTCATTGGCGTTTTCAGCCAGTCTCTTGTACTTGTCTTCCGAAGCTTTCAGCCTTGTTTGAAGATCATGCCTTTGAATCGTGGTCTCGACGGAATGCGGCAGCGTGCTGAGGTATCCTTGTGTTTTGACAATGTAATCGTAGGCTCCGTTCTTCATCGCTTCAACAGCAACTCGCTCATCGCCCTGACCTGTCACCATGATCACCGGCACATCAAAGCCCGCCGCCGTAATGCGTTCGAGCACTTCCATTCCATTGATGCGGGGAAGGCTGTAATCTAAAATCACTACTGAGAAGTCTTCGCGTGACAAACGATCGAGGCAATCCTGTCCGTTCTTTACGGAAACAACCTCAGTCTCACCGGCAAAACGTTTGAGGGCTCTCTCAGCCAGCAAGAGTTGGTCAACGTTGTCTTCAACCAAGAGGATCTTGATAGGATGGCGAATCATTCTGACTCGTGAAAGTTGAGTGCCAAAAAACGGACACTATTTTATGCTTATTCTGATCCCAAAGTCGATGATAAAATAAGGGGAAGTCGGGACTGTGTCAAATAATTGAAGGCACTGGGGCTTGTTCGAGATCTGGAAATTTGGTTACTTTATTGGAACTTGCTTCTGCTATGATCGCTCTCCACAGAGGAGCTAGCCGATGACCAGCCAAGAAAAGATCCAAAAAGATATGGTCGAAGCAATGAAGTCAAAAGACCGGCTTCGTCTCGATGTGCTTCGGGGCGTGAAGACGGCCATTAAGAATAAGGAAATAGAGACGATGAAACAACTCGGGGAAGGCGATGTGGTCCAAGTGCTAAATACCTTGGTCAAGCAGAGAAGAGACTCCATTGAACAGTTCACAAAGGGAGCGCGTTTCGATTTGGTAGAACGCGAAGAAGCCGAACTCAAGATTCTCGAGAATTACCTTCCCCCAGCCGTCGGGGAACAAGAGATTAGAGAGGTGATCACTCAGGCTATAGGCGAAACACAGGCGTCTTCAGCAAAAGATATGGGCAAAGTAATGAAGTTAGTGATGGGAAAATTCTCTGGAAGAGTTGTGGACGGCAAGCTTGTCAATCAGCTGGTTCGCAGTCTGTTGGGAGGCTGAGAAGGGGCAAGGGAAGGTCAGTGAATGATGGTACCGATCCCTTTCAGCGCCCCGGATATTGGCCTTTCAACTCTCGCGTCAGCAAAAACCACTTGCTTCACACCCGCTTGAATAGCCTCGAGAGCACCGAGCACTTTCTTTTTCATTCGCCCCTGAGCGTACCCAACGTATCGCTCCATTTCGCTTAGCCTTACCTCTGGAATAAGGCTTGATTCATCCGCCAGGTCCTTCAGTAACCCAGGTATATTGGAAAGTATGACTAGCGTCTCAACCTGGAGAGCGGCGGCCAACATTGCTGCGGCACGATCCCCGTCGACATTAATTGCTTCGCCCTCGTAGCTAATCGCAGGAGGTGTGAGGACCGGTGTATAGTTGTTTTGCAGGAGCAGCTGGATTAGCCCGAGATTCACTTTCTCCACTTTACCCGTATGATCATCCCTAAGAACTCTTTTCTTACCATCCTCAATTACGGTGATGACGGCCTTGCGGGTCCCTTCCCAAACGCGTCCGTCAATCCCAGACAGGCCGACCGCATTAACACCTTGCCGTTGAAGTCTTTCAACGATCTCCTTGTTGATCTTGCCGCAGTACACCATCTCGAAGATCTCAAGCGTGTCGCGATCCGTATAACGTGATTCATAGCCTGACACAGAGGTAACCATGCGGGGCGGCTTGCCTAATCTTGTCGAGAGCAAATTGGTCTCGTAGGACCCGCCGTGAACGAGTACCGCCTGATGGCCGGCTTTCACAATCGACGAAAAATCGGCGCAGACAGATTCGTAGTTTATGCCGGCGCCACCTCCCACTTTCACTACCAACATCGGTTCATCCCCATTTACAAGAGCGTGTCGCTAAAGAAGGTTCTTCAGCCAATCAACTATCAGCGTCACAGCCTCCGGGACTTCTTTCAGGATGCTCGACCCGTGAGCACTCGACCCCTCGAAAACTTGAACCTTTACTGGAGACCCGGTTAGTTTCTCGAACTGCCTCGCGTACTGGCCGGACTCACCATCGCCCTGGGTTGCAACATAGAGAATCGAATGGGGCTGAAAGTTCTCCAAACCACCGGCCAATGCCCGAGCCTGCTCGGCATTGCCCGACAGGACCACCGCCGAACGAACCGCTTCAAATTTGCCCGAAGCCAAGTAGGCCAAGTTGGCTCCCATGTCGACCCCAATGACCCCAATCCGATTGGGGTCCACTTCCTCCTGAGACCTCAACCAGTTGACGGCAGCGTCAAGGTCCAGCGGAAATTGGTTAGCATCGGTCAACCAGGTGGAATTCGGCGCCAGCTTTTGACCAGCTTTCCATAAGCTCTGGCCATGTCCTCGCAAATCCACATTGAGAACCATCCAATTATTTTTCAGCAAGTGGTCGGCAATGAAACTTTCCCACACCCCTCTGCTTTCCCCAAACCCATGAAGCAGCAGCACAGCAGGAAACTTTTGATTAGCCTTCAGTGAAGGACGGTACCAATCAGCCGCGATCTTTACTCCATCAACAGTCTGCAGATCAATGCTCTTTTTAGAAGAATTATCGGAAGAGCGCTGAGACCCAACGGCATTCTGTCCGCCCAACTCAAAGTTAAAGAGATTGTCAAAACGATTCAAAAAGGAACTGATCGCCTTCGTTTCGGACTGCAGGTTTCCATATTCAGCGTGGACTTCATAATCCACCTTTGGATCCAAGCCAGCCACGGAGTAAAGTCCATCTTGGTCTGTTACGAGAATCGTAGTCGTCTTTTGCTTTAGGTTCTTGACAAAAACCTTGGCCCCAACGAGAGAATTTTTGTTCGCGTCCGTAACCCGACCGTGAATAGACTTGGTTGGAGGAATTTTTTCTTTGGTCCAGGCGAAGGAAGACAGATACAAGAACAGGAGAAGGATTGTGATAATTCGAACAAGAGCAAAACGATCTAGCAATTTTCGTAGGCGCATAAGAACTCGACAATAACACCCCGACTATTTTTGATCAATGAGGGGCTCCATATGTAGGACTATGTCCTGTCGTTCGTCGTTCGCAAACTCGACGGTCTTCTCGACCGGTTTGCAGCCCTTCTTGGTTGCCGTGACGAGAAAGGAATTCTTACCCGCGGGAAGTCGCACAGCAAACTCCCCTCGTGGACTCGAAATGAACTCCCATTTCCTCTTCTTCAGTTTACGACCTGGTTCCACATTCATTTCCACTAGAATACTGACTCCAGGCATACTGAAGCCCTTCTGACTAAAGCAGGTTCCTACCAGCAGGCAATAGGGCTCCGCCACTTTCCTTTTGGTCGTGGCCTCAATCCGGTTTGAGGCATGTCCTCCTACGAGACACATCCAACCCGAAAGCATAAGGCAGCAGCCGAGTTTTGAAATCCACATTCGATCCAACCGAACCTCGCATTCAAAGACGGACTTGGCCCGCGAGCTCAGGCCGGATGAAGGCCTGGGAATTCCAAACCGACCGACTCATTCCAGCCGTACATCACATTCATCGCCTGGACGCCATTCCCCGCGGCACCTTTCATCAGGTTATCCAAGGCCGAGAGCACCACCAAACGATTTGCAGCAGGATCCAACTCGAAACCTACGTCACAATAATTGGAGCCAACAAGGATCTTGGGTTCTGGATAGCGATAGATTCCGGCCTTTTCTTTGACGATGCGAACAAAGGGTTCTAGCCCATATTGATGACGATAGATCTTCCAGATGTCCTTCTCCTCGAGACGCTCCTTGAGAAGGACGTGAGCGGTAGAGAGGATGCCTCTTACCGAATCTGTCGCCGTTGCTGAGAAATGGACAGTCGGCGCAATGCCGTTAAGAGTGAGTTCCTGCTGAATTTCGGCCGTATGACGATGCCCAGTGGGCTGGAAAGAGCGTAGTGCTCCGCTCCGTTCAGGGTGATGGGAGGCACCGCTGAACTTATTGCCTGCTGCCGATGAGCCCACTTTCCCTTCGATGAAGACGCCTCCAGTCTCGGCGATTCCGCTCTTGAAAAGTGGATAGAGACCAAGAATAGCAGCCGTGGCTAAACATCCCGCCCCAGTAACCAGCTTGGCTGATTTGATGCCCTCGCGATGTAATTCTGGAACCCCGTAAACCGCCTGTTGCAGGTATTCAGGGTTTCGATGCTCATGTTCGTACCAAACTGGATACTCGCTCGCCTTCCGCAGACGAAAGTCCGCCGACAAATCAATCACTCGATCCGCTGCCTTGAAATAGTCTTGAATTCGATCCATGGCCATACCGTGTGGAAGACAGAGAAAAACGAGATCCACCTTCTTGAGATCGGCACTCGCAGAGAACTTGAGATCACTTCTCTTCCTCAGGTTTGGATGAACCGAGTGAACAAACTTCCCCGCATTTGATTCAGAAGTAACTTGGCTGATCCTTACATGGGGGTGTCCAAGTAGCAGACGGAGGGCTTCTCCTCCGGTATAGCCGGAGCCTCCCACAATTGACACAGAAATCATGCCGCTCCTCGACAAGTTTTGATAATAGGGATTCGAGGCGGAACAGGGCACTCGTGCGGCGCCTCATTTGGTTAGACTTGCGATCTCCGAATGAGCACCAACCTTCAAGACATAGTCAATAATCTTGGCGGGGATGTTCACTCCTGTAGTATCGATGGAGTTCCTGAACTCCATGGTGTAGTTGACCTCGTTAACCTGTAGGCCCTTTTCTGATTCGAACAAGTCAATGGCTACAACACCGCCTCCAACGGCTGCAGCGGCTGCGAGAGACAAGCGATTGAGTTCATCCGTCACGGGACAGTTTTCAGCCCTTCCGCCCCGTGCAGTATTGGTGATCCAATGAGTAGAATAGCGATAAATAGCGCAGATCATTTCATCTCCGACTACAAAGCTTCGAATGTCTCTGCCCGCTTTCGGGATGTACTCCTGAATGTAGAAGATGGAGTGATGATAGGAGCCTAATACCTCCTTATGCTCCAAAATTGCCTCTGCCGCCTCCCTGTCATTGATTTTGGACAACAGTCTTCCCCAGGATCCGACAGCCGGCTTGAGTACAACTGGATAACCAAGCTCTTCGATGGCTTTCAAGGCGGATTCAGGGGTAAAGGCGAGAAAAGTCCTGGGGCAAGGAACGCCGTGTCTAATAAGCGCATTGGTGGTCAGGAATTTATTGCCGCACACATCAGCAACATGATAGCTGTTGACCGTCGGGATGTCCCAGTCATTGAGAACCTTCAGAGCATACAAGGCTCGGGAATGGTTCACACATCGCTCCAAGACTACGTCAAAATCCAGATGCTTGGAATCAAGTCTGAATACCAAGTCCCGGTCATCGATGAGCTCGAAGTCAAGCTGCCTCTCTCGCAACTCGTCAATCAACAACTTTTCTTCTTTTCTCACAATGGAACAAAGAAGTCCGATTCTCATATGTCCTGATAAAAAAAAGCCACAGGTGAACCGTCCTTCGAACTTCGGGATCGGTCATTTACCTGTGGTCGGAGTTTCCTGAGGGCATTGTAGAGAACTGGCGTGTTGCCTATTCTCCCCAATCCTCTTCCTCTTCCGGAGCCAATTCTAGCTCAACGGGATCCGTTCCAACAACCTCCAGATCGGAACCACAATCGGGACAGTTGACGATCTCCCCCTTTTCGACGTCCTCTAGCTCAATTTCGGCTTCACACTCTGGACAGTAAGCCACGACCCGTACCTCCTTCAGTGTTTCGAGCAAACCCCCATGACAGCAATGATGGCGTTCATCTTCATGCCGGTCCTAAGGCCAGCATTGACTAGAATTACCTGACGCTGTCTAGAAACCCGCGCAGCGCGAAGAGTATAAGTAAACGCTCAAAAAGCTGTCAAGGCCAATTTGGGGAATTCCCTCGTCTGATGACACTTTCAAGCCAATGATGACACCTAACTTAACAGAAGATTCAGAAATGGGCTTCGAAGGCACCTTCCTCTATGTTCTCGGCAAATCATCTCGGCCAAAGCCCAGCAGGTCCGCCGCCGAAATCTGAGGATTCAAGGAGAAACAGACGAGGACTTGGAAGCCGTATGTTCGATTTATACGCTCGCGCGCAACACGGTCAGTTTGGACTGGTAAGACTTGCTGAGAATCTGTTTCAAGAGCGGATTGCCAATTTCAGTCTGGTCGATGCGTTCCTGCACTTCTTCCAACTCTTCGAGAGACTTGGTTTGCTGAATTACTTGCTTGAAATAGGTCAGGTCACCAATAGTCATGATCTCCTGACTTTCCTCATCTTCGATGATAGCCAAGTGAGTCACGGGCAAGAGTGCTCGAATCTTTTGGTAAAGCTTTTCCCGGTACTCCAGATTAGATTCGCCCAGTTCGGGATGGAACCATTCGGCGACCAAGCTCCCGTTGTTCCGCTGAATAGTGAGTTCCGTGTAGAAGGTTGGCTCTGCCTCAGAAACATCCAGAATGAGCTCTTCGATGTCATCAATGATCGTCGCGTTTGAATAGACAGTAACAATTGTGACTTTCATAATCTCCTGCTCGGTTTAAGAAATACGAGATAAAGGCTCATTTTTTACCTGGGAATTATAGAGAGATTTACGAGAACTGCCAACTCTTTTCCATCAGTTTCCTTTAACCACAGACGGGTCCTTTTGCTGACGGTTGGCTCAAAGTGTCTGACAACATCTGAATTTGAGGCTTTGCGTCCCATGCCACGCCTTGGAAGAGACATCTCTAGAAGAGGCGACCATCATGAAGTCTGAAGAACTGAGGTTGAAATTCAAGCTGGTCGGGGTTTCCAAGGATGCCGCAAAATCATCCCTTCATTGACATCAATATCCAGGCCCGGGGGTTTGAGAACGACCAATTTTCCAGCTTAGATAGGCAACAGTTCTCTTAGGATCTTTCGACCCAAGATACGGAAATCTTTTTGAGGTGCTGTTCATCAGAAATGCAGGGCCACGCGAGCCGCTCGACGTTCCTTTGAAGCAGTTTCTTTCAAAGATGAGCCGTGGTCACTGTATCCAAAGCCGTGCCCGGATTCTCAAGGGTAAGCGATGCGCAGACGCGTTCTGTCGGCTGAACGACTTCTCGGTAAGTCAGGCGGCCTCTTGCCCGGATCACATTGGTTTGAATGACTCGACGATGTGATCGGAAGCCAGCGACATTGGATGGTCTGGACTGCTTTCGCACCCTCCGGCAGCAAACTGGCGCCCACCGCTTCTCGGCAGTCCTGGCGCGGTAGGGCGCCTGAAGTGTCCCAGAGAAATCTGCCGGCCGGCTTCGGCTGGAGAGAGCAAAGGACCATTGTTTAGCCCAGGAGCCACACTAGAAGCTGGGTCCAAAGATTTGTAGAAAGCCCGATTTAGCTTGAGTTGGCGAAATAGAAAAATTAACATAAGCCATCACTAAGACGATGTGCTCAGAGTGGATGGATCAATGCAGAAGGAAAAGAGCCCTACCAAAATCTTCAGAGCACGAAAATTCAGGCGTGTTCCTCTCAAGATAAAGTTTAAGGCTACTGGACGCGACGAAAACGGGAACCAGTTTGAGGACTCGGTAGAGACCCAGGATGTGGGCCCCAATGGAGGGAGTTTTCTTTGTAAGTACGAAATCAGAGTCGGTTCCACACTGAAGCTCGCAGGACCCAAAGGCTTTGTGTCGTTGGTACGCGTCGTGTGGGTTAAAGAGGAAAAGAACCTTATCCGCAGGGTGGGGTTTCAGCTATTGGAATCTCGTGAAGACTGGGTTCTTCGGGCTCAGCGCCGTCGCTTGACCCCTTCAAAAAAAGAAATTCGCTAATCTGAATATAAGGCCTAGAGGTTGGTACGGGCCCGGCAAGATTCGAACTTGCGGACTCTGGCTCTGGAGTTCAATCTCTGATTTTTTATTGAGCGTCACTGAATGCGCTGGAATCCACAATCAAGGGTTTCAGCGCATTTGTGTTTGCAGAGTATGTCGCGCTGCCGCCAAATGGTTTTCGACCTTTCAACACGCATGTAGATAGGCGAAATGTTATTGCGTTCCTCCGTCTCCAATAACTTATTCTTCGGGGCGCCAGGGGCACACAGTTGATATTCACCTCCTGAAGCATTCTTCGGGATAAGCACGGTAAAGGCTGGCACGGTTATTCTCTATCCAGGATTCACCGAATATGGACCGGTGAGCGTTTTTCGCGACAAAAATTGAGCCAGGTTTCAAGATGGTACATGGCTATTTCCAGCTTGAACGGGCTGTTAGTTCGCCGCATGCTCACCGACCGGGAAACACTGTCGCGATTGGGGCGGAGCTGCGGCCGTCGCTGGGGGGACTGTTCCAATGCTAGGTTCCCGACTGAGAAAACCGTGAAGGACTGAGTTACGCTGACGGGCTGAACCCGTCGCGAGATGGGAAAGCCAGTCTACGTGAAGGCCATTAACAAAATCAAAAGCAGAATCCCACAAACAATGAGGAGCAGCCAATTCCGTTTGATCAACTTCGGCTTAACGGCACGCCTCCCGCAGTAGGTACAAAACACCGCGGGTTCGAGATTCCATTTACCGCAAAATTTACAAACGATCATTCCACTAAGAATCCGGCCGAACGTCACTAAAACTTAGTACACTTCATTAAATCTGTTCATGATTTTCAGGATATCGAGCTGGATTGCAAAGACGGTTCAAAAGGAGACAACCGGGAAGCCAGCAAGGGACGCCGATAGCTCAGCCTTGTGCTGAAACAACTCAGGCGCCGACGCTGGAGGGCTGGGTCACGGGGAGCATAGCCGCCGATGTGGACTGCCAGGGGTCACTTCTCTAGTTTAATTTACCGAAGAATGTGAAGTTGACCGTTCAAAACCTGGACGAATTTCAACGTTTGCGGATCTGGCCAAATTTTTTCTGCCGCACGATCTGCATTGCTGATTTCTTCGTCGATTGCGGGCACCGACCGAGAAACAGAATCGAAGAATAGCGGTCTCTTCTAGGGACCTTC
>Ga0075434_100006762_pt1 | contig 10538 bp, 12 predicted proteins | sample RhiMethybrSRZTD3_FD_75298 | JGI IMG/M metagenome (GOLD analysis project Ga0075434, IMG submission 75298) | Populus rhizosphere microbial communities from Tennessee, USA - Rhizosphere MetaG P. TD hybrid SRZTD3 | ecosystem: Host-associated > Plants > Roots > Rhizosphere > Soil | place: USA...
CCGCGTGCGCGTCCATCTTGCGATGCTCGAAGGGTTACCGGTCGCCGGCCTACTGGTCTTCAGGCTCACGGCCACGGTTGCCAATACCTTCTACATTTGTTCGAGTGCGCGACATGCCGCCGAGCACGGCGCCGCTTTCGTGATCGCCGACCTGATCGACCGTCTTTCGCACGCAGGTTTTCGCTATCTCGACTTCGGCCCCAGCGCCTCCGATCAGAAATTTAACAAGGGGGTTACGTTCTTCAAGGAGGGACTTGGTGCATTCGGCCAGTGTCGCGATCGCTGGCGATGGGAGGTGGGATGAGGCGCGGTCACCTGGCCCGCTCGGCGACGATGACGTGGCTGCGCCGCATGCTGGCGGTCCGGCCGAGCCGGCCGAGTAACGCACGCACGGCACCGAGATGAGCTTCGTCCTGCGGTGCAAGACGCCCGTTCGCGCGCTCGTATCCCAGGATCAACGACAGCGCGGACACCCCATGCTCCGATACGAGTCGCAGGCCGTGGTCGCGCATCATCGTCGCGAATTCCTCGGCGGTAAAGCAGCGGCTGCGCACAATCCGCGCGTCGTTGCCGTCCCAGATCTCGCGGCTCTCGGCTTGATCGAGCATGCCGCGGACGCCCCCGCCGTAGAACAGACGGGTCAACAGCCCACCTTCGTAGTCCCGATCAGCCACCAGCAACCGCGCTCCATCCGCGAGTAGGCGGATACACTCGATAAGGCCGGACGAATAGTCATCGTTGAGATAGGCGAGCGCCTCGATTGCTTGCACCCTTTCGGCGCAGCGGTCGCGCAGCGGCAAGCGTCGCGCATCGGCCTCGATCAGCAGCACGCGATCAAGCCAGTCGGGTTGGTCGGCCGCGAGCCTGGTGCGCAGCCGGGCGAGCGCGGCGCGAACGGGATCGATCACCACCACACGCCGAAATCCCCAGCTCAGCCAAGGTATGGCATTCCGCCCGTCGCCGCCGCCGACATCGACGATGATCGCGTCCAAGTTACCGGGGCGCAACTCGGCGAGGCAGCCGTGATACACGTCGGTGTCGAGCGCACTCATGGAGTAGGGCACCGCCGCCCGCTCATAGAAGCGAGCGCCGCCGACGTCGCGGTAAAATTCGATGCTGCGGTCGAGAGTTGAGATCGGGAAGCAGGCGACGCCCGCAATGATGGTCCCGGCAACCTCGTCGTCCGACGCAATGAGCCGACCCTGCTCTTCGCTGAGTGGCAATCGCGTCTCCGGGCTCACCAGCACTTCGTGCGCCCAGGGCGGCAACTCGACGCGCGCTGCACTCATCGGTCGCTCCTAGCGAAAGAAGCGTCTTATGGTCTCGCAGACCCGGTCGACTTGCGCCTCCGTCATGCCGACGAACAGCGGAAGCGATAGGCATTCCCGGGCATACCGATCCGCGACCGGGAAGCTCCGGGCATCAGTTACAAAGCGGGCCAGTGCCGGTTGGGCATGCAACGGCACCGGATAATGGAGAGCCGTTTCGATTCCTGCTTGCTGCAGGCAGTCGCGCAGTCGGTCGCGGTCCTTGCTGCGCAAAACGTAAAGATGGAACACGTGGTCCTGATGCATGATTTGCGGCAGCGTGAGCGGCAGACCGGCGAGCCGCCCGTGGTAACCCAGCGCGATCTTCCGGCGGCTCTCTGTCCAACCGTCGAGCAGGGGCAACTTGTGGCCCAGCACCAATCCCTGCAGTCCCTCCATGCGATAATTGAATCCGAGCTCGGCATGGACGTAACGCTCCGTTTGCGCATGATGGCGTAAGGCGCGCAAACGCCGCGCGGTCGCATCGTCTGAGGTAACGATGAGTCCGGCCTCACCGGCCGCGCCGAGGTTCTTGGCCGGATAGAAGCTGAAGCAACCGCACAACCCGAAGGTGCCGGCGCGACGCCCCTCGAAACGCGCGCCGATGGCCTGCGCTGCGTCCTCGATCACAACCAGCCGACGGCGCGCGGCAAACGCCATCACGGCGGTCAGATCTGCGGGCTGTCCATACAGGTGGACTGGAATGATCGCCTTGACCGCTCCGTCCATGCGCCGCTCCGCATCGGTGAGGTCGATATTGGCAGTGGCCTCTTCGACGTCGCACATGACAGGCGTCGCGCCGACGTAGAGCACGGCCCATGCGGTGGCGACGAATGTGTAAGACGGGATCAGGACCTTGTCGCCGGGCCCGATGCCAGCGGCGATCAGCGCCAGATGCAAGGCGGATGTGCCTGAGTTGACACCGATTGCATGTGCGACGCCCAGATATTCTGCAACTGCGCGCTCAAATCGTTCAACAAAAGGGCCAAGACAGAATGTACAGTCCTCGAACAGGCGGCGTATATCAGGCAATGCCTCGGCCTCGATTTGCCTCCATTGAAACGACAGGTCCATGAACGGAATGCTACCGTCGCTCGCACGGTCGCGTTGGACCAAGACAACGTTCTTGAGATTCATTGGGTCATTTCCCGCAGACGGCTGTCGCCGATGACCCGTGCCGGAACACCAGCAACAATCGCAAAGTCCGGCACACTGCATGTGACCACAGCCCCAGCGCCAATAATTGCGGCTTCGCCAATGACGATATTGGGCAGGATGGTCGCGTTACTGCCGATGGAGGCTCGGAAACGCACCCGCGTCTTAATTACGATCCAATCTGCTTCTTCCTGAAGGCGACCTTCACCCGTAGTCGCACGAGGATAAACATCATTCGTAAAGATCACACCATGGCCAACAAAGACTTCATCTTCAATCTCCACCCCTTCACAAATAAAACTGTGAGATGAAATCTTGCAATTACTTCCAATACTGGCATTCTTTTGTATCTCAACGAATGCGCCGATCCTCGTACCACGACCTATACTACAGCCGTAGAGATTGACGAGATTTTCGTGGAAGATTGTGACGCCTTCACCGAGCGTAACGTTCGCAGAAATCGGCACTGTTGCATCCTGCAGGGTAAAAACCATCATGCCAATTCAAGATAGCCGGCTTCCCGCCTATACCGCAACACTGGCCTTTCCGTCACTCACAACACCGTTGCTACAGCGGCGAGCAAGTTTCTTATCCAGGCCGGCTTCGTACATCAGTAGGGATCGCGAACGGCAGGGCCTAGTCGAAGACTCGTCTAAAAGGATGCTTCGCCCCCCGGCCGCCATCATCTCGACCGCGATTTCAGGTTCCCTCTACGTCCAACTCAGACAGGATAAAAGAGAGAATTGTGTGGATTTTCATAATTGAATTCTGGAAGACTGCTGAAGTGCCGGCGGTTATGCGATGAGTGACAAATGCTGATCCATACGTACTCGAAACCTACCAATCCGGATCGAGTTGTTATTCTTGGTGGGAACGGCTTCCTAGGAGGTGTGCTCCTACGGCTGTTATCGCAAAACCGCATTGAGACGATCGCGCCTTCATCGCACGACTTAGACCTGAGCTCCGCAGGGGCGCCGCGCACGCTGGCGGAAATTCTGCGACCGAGCGACGCCCTTATCATGCTTGCGGCCCTGAAGGGAGGTCGAGACCTCGATGAGGATGGGTTTGTCGCTAACGTCGCGATGGGGGCGACGGTCTGTAGGGCAGTGCGGCAGGCAGGCTGCGGACATGTGATCTACATCAGCAGCGACGCCCTCTATCCGTTCACGACGGAGCCAGTTCGGGAAGGTCTTCCGCCGCGGGCCGACACGCTTTACGCGCTGATGCATCTCGCCCGGGAGACCATGTTGCAAACGCTCGATTCGCCGCTCGCGATATTGCGAATTGCTCAGGTCTACGGTAGCGGGGATCCGCATCAATCGTATGGCCCGAGTCGCATGATCCAATCGGCACTGAGAGAAGGCCGGATCGTCCTGTATGGATCAGGCGAGGAAACGCGGGACCATATCCACGTTGAAGAAGTTACGTCGATAATCTTGGACGTGCTCATGATGCGTAGTCGTGGGCTCGTTAATGTCGCCAGCGGCCGCTCAGTCTCCTTTGCAGATCTCGCGAACCTGGTGAGCCAGACCTGTGGCGGTAGCATTTCCATCGAACGCAACCCAAGACGCATGCCTGTCTTCCACCGCAGCTTCGACACCGCGGAACTTCAGAGTGCATTTTCGGCGCGCGCCCGTATGTCTCTCGAGCAAGGAATCGCTCTCGTGGTTGAGGAGCAGAGGCACACGCTCGCTAAGGGGGAGTTTGAGAACGGTGCCCATTCCAGTAATGACGCACGCGTGGGCGGCGATGAAAATGGCTTCATCTCGGACGTAGGCCGCGCGTCGCGGCGAGCATAAATCCGAAAGAATCGTGCGTTCGTGTCGGCAGTTCCAATGACTTAAGATGGAGCGGCGCTTGGCAAGATCTGTGGCGAGCGAACTTGCGCCGCTTTCGAGGGGGCGTTAAACGATCCTAGGGCTCGGATAGGCCGCCGTGTGGCCCGACATCGGTGTGTGGCCAGTCGGCTCCGGGACCGCAACGTTTTCACGAAGCTCAGTTATTCTTCAGGAGGCACGACGGCATGCCGGAGAAGACCAACGGCGAGGTGCAATACCAGGATGCCATTCAGCTCATCCGAGCACGGGGACACGAGCGCCTGGGCCTCATGTCCAGTTGGGCTTATTTGGACGATCCAAAGCGACTGAGCTTCACGTTTGCGCGGTACAAGTTCGTATCCAAAATGCTGAGTGGCTGCCAGCGTGTGCTGGAGGTCGGATGCAGCGATGCCTTCTTCAGCCGTGTGGTGCGCCAGGAAGTTCAACATCTTACGGCGGTGGATTTCGATGCGGATTTCGTGGAGGACGCGCGTGCGCGCGGGTCGGACCGATGGCCGATCGAGGTTCGAATGCACGACATGCTCAAAGGACCGGTCGAAGGATCATTTGATGGCGCCTATAGTCTCGATGTGCTCGAGCACATCGCTCCTTCGGAGGAGGACAAGTTCCTGAGCAATCTCACCGCGACACTAGAACCACACGCTACACTCATTATTGGCACGCCGTCCTTACAGTCACAGGCCTATGCCTCGGCGCATAGCAAAATCGGGCACGTCAACTGCAAGGACCAGCGCGAACTCAAACGCGTACTGGGGAATTATTTTTACAACGTTTATGCGTTCTCGATGAACGATGAGGTCGTGCACACGGGCTATCATGCCATGGCGCACTACAATCTGGTACTGTGTTGCAGCAAGCGGTGACCCAAGAAGCTGCGCTGTTTGGTGTCAGCCGGCGAGGAAATCTCAGCCTGGTGCCGGAGTCGAGAGCTGGAGCGTGCGCCATGATTATGGAGAATTTCGATGCATTTCTAAGATCAATGGAGCCGCTCATGCCCACGGACGCAGTCGCGGCGCTCCTCATGCTCGAGGATGGCCGCTACGTCATGCAACTGCGTGACTGCAAGCCCAATATCTTCTATCCCGGCCATTGGGGACTTTTCGGAGGAGCGGTGGATGTGGGAGAAACGGAACTCGAGGCTCTGCGCCGCGAACTCGACGAGGAACTTGGATTTGCGGCGCATACGATCAACCGTTTCGTACGGCTAGATTTCGATCTCTCATCTATCGGTGCCGGTAAGGTCTATCGCGCGGTGTACGAAGTACCGGTAACACACGAGGAGTTCGCGGCTTTCAAACTGCGCGAAGGGCTCGCGTCGAAGGCGTTCACCACCCATGCAATTTTGACCGAATTGAAGGTGACGCCATACGATTCTTTCGCCGTGTGGCTGCATCATGCGAGAGCGCGGCTCTCGCCAGCAGGCCGTGCAGACAGACTAGCGGCCCGGCCGTCATAACAGGGGAATGATGTGATACCGCAATACGCACGCGCAGTTGAAGACATTTGGTCGGGGGCCAGCAACTGGCAGATGTGGGCTCGGCTGGGGTGGCTTGAGATCAAACGCCGTTACCGCCGCACCGCAGTCGGTCCGTTCTGGACCTCATTCAATCTTGCCACGATGGTATTTTCCGTCGGGTTTCTGTTTGCGGCGCTGTTCAATCAACCGGTCGCAAGTTACATGCCATTTATGACCGCCGGCATCCTTATTTGGCAACTTATCAACAGTATTGTAGCAGAAGGGGCAACAGTCTTCACCGGTGGCCAAGCACTCCTAACTACGCTTCGGATATCAAAAACGTTGCTTGTCGCGGCGATGATTTGGCGCAATTTGATTGTTTTTTTTCATAACCTCGTCGTTTTCGCTGTCGTGATGCTGATCTGGAAAGTGCCGGTGACATGGAACACGCTGTTGGTCATACCAGGCTTGGCGCTGCTGGCCGTCAACGGGCTTTGGGTTGCGATCCTTGTTGGCATAGTAGCGACCCGGCTTCGGGACGTCCCGCAACTGATTGGTGGAATAATGCAGATCATGATGTTCTTGACGCCGGTAATGTGGTCGCGTGACACTCTCAAGGGACGTGAACTCGTGGGCTACATCATTGACTACAATCCATTCTATCACGTTGTGGAGATCGTCCGTGCGCCATTGCTCGGCCAAGCACCGTCACTGGCGAACTGGATCGTAGCGGCTTTGATGATCGTAGTTGGCGGCGCGGGAACGCTTTATGTGTACAGCCGTTTTCGCCAGCGTATTCCATATTGGCTCTGATCGAGGGTCAGCATGGTTAGGATCGAACTCAAGAATGTTTTTGTGGATTTTCCGATCTACGGTAGCTCGATGAGTTTCCGTACTGAGCTCCTACAGCGGGCGACTGGAGGCTTTATTCGCCGCGATGGGAAAAAACAGCGTGTAACCGTACGCGCTCTAGAGGGCATCAACCTTGTCCTCAATGAAGGAGACCGACTGGGCATCATTGGTCACAATGGTGCTGGGAAATCGACGTTGCTCAAGACTCTCGCTGGCGTCTACGAACCGACACAAGGTGAGATCACCGTGAGCGGCCGTTTGTCGCCGTTGTTTAACATAGCCCCAGGCTGGGACGTCGACGATACTGGATATGAAAATATCATGAATTGCGGTCTGTTTCTTGGCATGACACCAGAAGAGGTCCGGGACAAGACGCCCGAGATTGCCGATGTTTGCGGCCTCGGCAGCTATCTCCACTTGCCAGTTCGAACCTATTCAGCCGGGATGTCCGTGCGCCTTGCTTTCTCTATCGCGACGGCGATCGATCCGGAGATCCTGCTGCTCGACGAAGCTCTTGGCGCCGGTGATGCTAGCTTCGCTGCGACTGCGCAGGCTAGGGTCGATCGCCTGCTCAGCCGCAGCCGCATTCTTGTGCTCGCTTCCCACGCGACGCCATTGATAAAGCTTTGGTGCAATACGGCGATCCTGCTTGAGCACGGCCGCATCGTTCACAAAGGCTCGGTCGATGAAACTGTTGCGGTCTACGACGAACGCACGCGGGCAGGTGCTGCCCTGTTGCCCTTGTCGGCCGCCGCCGAATGAGCCAGCGCCTGCCTTTGTCTGCCGAGAACCAGGAGTCATCCGGGGTAGTGCTCACTGGCTTCGAGTGCCACGTTTGTGGCGTGGAGGAGCTAGTGGAAATTATGGAATATTCCCGGCTCCCGCGGGTCACCTCGGACTGCAAACCATTCGCGGCTGGAGGCCGTCTTGCGGTGTGCCGCACGTGCGGTGCCGTCCAAAAGCCCTCCGACGCGCGGTGGCGGGAAGAAGCTGCTTCTATCTATCGCCATTATGATATTTACTTTCAATCTGCTGGAATCGAGCAGTCGGTATTCGATTCGGTCGACGGAATCCCGCGCTTACGTAGTCAGGTTTTGCTCGAACGTTTGAATGCAGTAAGTCCATTGGCGAAGACCGGGGCAGTACTTGACGTCGGATGCGGCAAAGGCACCTTCCTGAATGCGTTCTCGAAATTTCGTCCCGGTTGGCGATTATTTGGTCACGAACTCAACTGCGCGAACGCGAAGATTTTGGCGCGCATTCCCCAATTTGAACGTCTTTACACGGGCTCAATATCCAACCTGCCGAAAAGCGGTTTCGAGCTCATCGTACTCGTGCACGCACTCGAGCACTTTGAAAACCCAGTCGAAAGCCTGCGTGCGCTGGCACCCAAGCTCGCGCCCGGAGGGGCAATCGTTGTTGAAGTTCCAAATGCCGAAGCGAGTCCGTTCGATTTCCTTGTTGCGGATCATGCCAGTCATTTTACTCATGCCGATCTGAGGCGGCTTGTTCAACGAGCCGGACTAGTGACGCATATTTTGGCCAACGACTGGATGGCTAAGGAACTCTCGCTGGTGGCTGTGGGCAGCGAGGTTGCGCCTGCACTAGCGGTTTCAGTTGACACCGCATCGCTTCAACACTCTGTATCCTTACGCGTAGGATGGCTGAAAGCGGTCCTTGCTGAGGCGCGCCGTGCTGCATCCGGTGCCAGTCGGTTCGGCGTCTTCGGCACGTCAATAACGGCGATGTGGCTGTACGGCGAACTCGATAACCAAATCGACTTTTTTGTGGATGAGGACCCGAGTCGAATTGGAAATTTGCACGGAAGGCCGGTGCTTACACCCGACAACATTCCTGAACAGGCGACCGTATTTATCGGCTTACTTCCGGAAATAGCGCGTACGGTAGCTTCCCGCATTGGACGTATCGACATCGATTGGAAACTACCGCCGACCCTGCCTTGAGACACGCCGACATCACAGACCAGGCGCTTACCAATCAGATAATTGGACCGCGGCATCGTTTTTTATTTGGGGGCTCATCACAAATCGAGCAGGCCCGGGGCCGATGGCTATTCTATTCAGCTTGCGAAAGCCGCCAACACAGGTGCTGATGGCCGCTTAGTGCAGTGAGGCGAGGAGCGTGCGGGCTTGGGCCAAAAGGCCAGGCACAGCGTTTGCAATTTCGGACCATTTGTCGGGATGTGGAAAGCCTAGTGCAACACCAATTGCCACCATGCCAAGCGCAAAACCGCCCCGCGCTAGCCAACGCGCGCCAAATCCCAACGCGCATGAAATCAGCACGAAAATGCCGATAATTGTGGACCTTAGTACGCTGCCAGTGAGATACAGCAAGGATGCAAATACCACGATGCCGTTCCAAATGGACACGTTAATTATACGATCTTCTGGCGTCATGGTGATCACTGTCATTGCCCCAAACTATTGTTGCAGTTACTGCCTTACCTGATTTGCAGGGCAAAAGCAGTGTGTTTTCGGAACGGTGCCCGATAAATTTTTTGGAGATCCTTGAGGCGGGGCCATCCGGGTGAAATACAGTGGCACGAGGGCATTTTGCGCCTTTGCCTGACAGTTCTGCGTCCATTGCAGCTGTAGTGTTTGATGGGCGCCATGCCAAATCGGAAGTTGTATGTTGACCAATGGCAACCTTATGCTTGGCGCACGGACGTTTGTTCATCCAATGAACATTTTTGCTTGACGTTCATGTCTTGAACGCTATACCTTGCGGCCTTCTCAAGGAGGGCACAGGGGCTAAATGGCGGGCGCGGCAAAAAACGGAGATTTCGAGAAAATCCGGATCATGTTCGAGCTCTTGTCGTCCGTGGACAGGGACGGCAAGAAATCTCAGCGTGACCTTGCTTCGGAACTCGGCATCGCGCTTGGTCTCGTGAATTGTTACCTCAAGCAGTGCATCACAAAAGGACTGGTAAAGGTGCGTCCCGACCACGGACGCCGCCATGCATATCGTTTGACGTCGCGCGGTTTTGCGGAGAAGTCCCGCTTGACTGTCGAATACGTGTCCTACTCGCTTTCGCTTTTTCGGCGGGCGAAGAAGGATTGCGCAGCTCTACTCGCGACGGCGCGGGCGCGCGGATATAACCGGATAGCGATTATCGGAGTATCCGAATTGGCCGAGATCGCGGCGCTTTGCGTGATCAACAGCGGCGTAACGATCATCGCAGTTGTCGACGAACGTTCGAATCAGACCAACTTCTTCGGATTTCCGCTTGCGAAATCGTTCCAAGACATTGAAGGCCCGATCGATGCGGTCCTCGTAACGGATATTTCTGGTTCGGGCGCCACAATCGAGGCGGCGGTCAAGAACTTTGGAGCCGAGCGAGTTCTGATTCTCGGCGTTCTTGGTGGACGCATCGAGCGCAAACTGCAGGAGGCCGCGTCGTGATTGGTTCGCCCTGGTATCTTGTTCACACCCAAGCTTTTGCCGAAATGAAGGCGGCGTCCCATCTCAGACGCCAGGGCTTTTCCATTTATCTGCCTCGCTATCTCAAGAGGCGCAGCCATGCACGTCGGGTGGAAACGATCGCCGCGCCATTATTCCCGCGTTACATGTTTGTCGTCGTTGATCAGATGACGCAGCGCTGGCGTTCGATCCATTCGACCGTCGGAGTCAACCATCTCGTGTGTAACGGCGATGAGCCGGCGATAGTGCCACCGGGCATTATTTCAGAGCTGCGCGCGCGGGAGGACGAGCATGGTTTCATTCGTCTCGATATCGGTTCGCAGTTCAAGCCTGGAGACAAGGTCCGCGTTGTGGACGGCGCGTTCCATGACTGCCTGGGCATTTTTGAGCGCGTGACTGATAGGGAACGCGTGGCAATTCTTCTCGACCTGTTGGGCCGTAAAGTCCGGGTGGTCCTCGACGAACATTCGTTAGCCATCGCCTGAGGGC
>Ga0075434_100006764_pt1 | contig 10536 bp, 9 predicted proteins | sample RhiMethybrSRZTD3_FD_75298 | JGI IMG/M metagenome (GOLD analysis project Ga0075434, IMG submission 75298) | Populus rhizosphere microbial communities from Tennessee, USA - Rhizosphere MetaG P. TD hybrid SRZTD3 | ecosystem: Host-associated > Plants > Roots > Rhizosphere > Soil | place: USA...
AGGGCGATCAGACGATAACCGGGAGTGACGTAGAGAATCCGTTCTTCTCTGCCGTCGCTCCAATACGCCAACCCTCGGCCGGATAGTTGCCGCGGGGCACCAGCTCCACGTGGGCCTTCACGCTCACCGTGTGTCCATCGCAACTCGCCGGTTGCCGCATCCAACGCGACCACTGCGCGACGCGTTCCGGCCGTGGAATAAACCACACCGTTGACCATGAGCGGCGTGGATTCCAGGTTGTATTCCGGCCTCGGCCCTAAATTGTCCGTCTTGAAGCGCCACGCGACTTCGAGCTTATTGAAGTTGTTGGCGTTGATTTGATCCAGAGGCGAGTAGTGCGTGTTACCAAGGTCGGCGCCATAACTTCGCCATTCGCCATTTTTTGCTCCAGATTGACCTTTGATTGTGGCAGCCGCCCACAAAAGCAGACACGAAGCAAAGACCGCACCAACGAACCGCGGTGAGAACGTTCTTCTCATAGGGCCTCCGGTAAATGATTGTTGTCGAGTGTGGGTCGGTTTATAGCACAGGCAAAGGTTCTACAGCTAGTTGCATTCGCCGCGGACAGTTGCATTCGCCGCGTTTGAATAAACGCGATACTATTGTTGGGAATTGCCCGGCGCAATATTCAGGTAAGAACACATGCATCAGAAATGCCAAGGAATTCTGGCTATCGCGGTATGTACGGTTCTAATCCATATCGCCTCCTTCGGCCAGGTTCCCTCTGATCCACCTCTTCCCGACATTACGGAGTTGTGGAATCGTGTGCGGGCAAATCTCGGAGCGCAGTACGACGTCAATCAACTGCTAAAGGGGTACACCTACCGGCGAAGTTCGGTTATCGAAGAACTGGGTTCGAATGGATCGATCGAGAGCCGAGAGCGGCGGGAATATGACGTGTACCACCTCGACTCGGGAATGTTTCAGAAGCTTCTCAGCACGAACGGAATGCCGCTGCCGGAAAAGGACGTGAAGAGGCAGGACGAACGTTTCGAGAAGTTTCGGACGCAAAAGCCCCGCAAACGCTCCGCGGCCGATCAGGAAAAAGTGTTAAACGACATGATCAACGCTTTTGATTTCAAAATCCTCAGAAGAGAAATCCGCAATAACCGTTCCGCTCTCGTCATCGCTTTCAAGCCGAAAAAAGACCCAAAGCTTCAAACCATGGCCGCCCGGATGGTGTTCACGAAAGTCGAAGGCACCGCATGGGTCGATGAAGCGGATGCACAGCTCGCAAGGATCGAGGTGCACTTCATCGACGATGCGAAGATCGGTTTCGGTCTGCTGGCGAGCATCAGCAAAAACACCCGGATGACCCGAGAATGGCGAAAGCTCAACAACGAAGTTTGGGTGCCTCTCCACAGCGAATCCGTTATGAACGGACGCGTGCTGCTCGCAAAGGCTTACAACCGCCGGCGAATCGACGATTACATGTATTACAAAAAGTTTGATCCGTAGGCTACGTGCCTGCCGAAATGTTGTTGCTAACCTCGTAGTCGCGGGCTTTAGCCCGCGTTTCCGTCAGACCGGAAATTTCTTTTCGGACTTTACTGTAGATGGTGGGTACGGCTATCGATACGAAAAACAGAATTCCGATGAGGGTGAGCCCTCCAGTGTGCCACCGGACGCCGCGGCCGTTGAAATTCATCCAGAATCCAAATTCGTCAAACGTCAATCCCACACCAAGGCCGTACAAACAAGCGATCCATGCTGTGGCTCTGGGACCTTTGAAAAGCAGCGCTAGATATCCCGACACTGTGAGGAGAAAGATCCCATAAACATAGTGATGGATCCGCACGCCGGGATAGAGGTCGAGATGGAAGCGAGGCCAGTAGAAGCTGATCGTTCTGGCAATCGTAATGGTCAGGACGAATATACAGATCGCTGCGGTAATCGCGCGCCGGAGATTATTTTCCTTCATGGTTGGGTTAGACTCCCAGAGAAACTCTCAATTCTGTAGTTTCTTATCGCACGATCCAATATCCGCAAGATGTAAAAATCGCGCAAATGTTCTTGTTGCGCGTTTTGTTTAGAACTATAAAGCAGCAATGAAAATTATATGGCTTGCTCTACTTTCGCTGCTGCCGCAACAGACACTGATTCCCGTAAAAGTGGAATTGATTACCCGCGCGGTCAGTAAGACACCTGTGCTGATCGCTTACGACAAGGGCCTCTTCAAAAAGTACGGGCTCGATGTGAAGTTGTGGCTTCCGCCTGGAGAATTTCCTGGCGCTATCGAGACACCGGGGAAGATGCAAAACGCAGACATCAGCGTTGACGGTGGCGTCCCGATGGTCGCGGACATTCTCGCGAACCATGGACCGAAGCGGCTTGCGATCGCAAGCACCGATTGCCAGGTGCGGTTCAACATCATCGGTCAAAAGAGCATCAAGAGTCTCGACGACTTGAAAGGGAAGCGCCTCGGGATTTCAGAGGACGGCGCAATGACAGGTTTCATTGCTCGCGCGCTGGCGAAACGCATGGGCTGGACAAGGGGCAAAGACATCACAATCGTCGAGCACGCACAGCGCTTCGACGATTTGAAAGCGGGAAAGTCCGATGCATTCATCGCTGATGACCGCTACATGGCTCTCGCCAAGCAGGAGGGCTATCCTGTGCTGGCCGATACGTCGAAGTGGAACCAGGCGATCGCCGGAAACAGCGTTCGAGTCGAACCGAACTGGATCAAAGATCCGAAGAACCGCGATATCGCTATCCGGTTTCTCAAGGCGACGGTCGAAGGCATGGCGATTTACATGAATAATCGAGAGGAAACACTACGCGTCCTGGCGAAGTATCACGGAATCAAAGATCGCAATGTGGCGAACTCAATGTATGAAGACGGCCTGAAAATGTCCCGACGGATGGATCCTTGCGTTCAGGGTTTCAAGGACATGTTCACGTTGCCATACGCGGGCATCGAAAAGTACAAGCCGATGGACTTCTACGACGAGAGTCTCATGAAAGAGCTCGATAAGAGCGGCTTCATCGATTCGGCTTATCGCACCGCGAAATAAAGTACGCGTTGCCCAAACGGAAAAAGCGGCAGGCAGCTGCTAGTCCCCTCCTCTGGAGGAGGGGTGGCTGCGCGACCAAGAAAAGCTGCGAAGCTACCTTTGACGCGCAGACGGGGTGGTCAGAAAAATGTTTCTGACCACCCCGTCCGCTCCTATCAAAGGATGCCTTCGGCGATATTTTCTTGAGGTCGCGTCCACCCCTCCTCTGGAGGAGGGGACTAGCAGCAGTTTAACGGTTTCATCCGTTGGGCAACAGTGAAGTCCGCGACTAGGCGCATGACCTGACGACGGGAGTTTTCAACAGTGTTCAAAACCCAACGGCTGTACTACGACGATCCTTATCTGGTGGAGTTCGATGCTGATGTCTTGGACCGGATTCCACTCCAGGACCGCTTCGGGATTCTTTTGGACCGGACGGCTTTTTATCCGACAGGCGGCGGCCAACCAAACGATCTTGGAACACTGAACGGGATTTCGGTGCTCGATGCGTATGAGGATGAGACCTCGGGTGCTGTAGTTCATGTTGTGCCTGAACCTGTCGCCGGTCCGCGCGTTCACGGCATCATCGATGTGGAGCGGCGGCGCGACCACATGCAGCAGCATTCCGGCCAGCACGTTCTGTCTCAGGCTTTCGTTGAACTATTCAACTGGCCGACCGTCAGTTTTCACCTCGGCGCATCGGCGAGCACAATCGACCTTCCCGTTGATGTCATCACACGCGACCAGGCTGCACGTGCCGAGGATCGCGCCAATCGCATTGTCCGCGAGAACCGGCCGGTGGCGGTTCGCTACGTAAATGCAGACAATATCGCCGAAGCCGGATTGCGAAAGCCCACGGAGCGCTCAGGCGATATTCGAGTGATCGATATCTCCGGATTCGATAAATCCGCTTGCGGCGGAACTCACGTACGAATGACCGGCGAGATCGGACCGGTTCTCATCACCCGCATTGAACGCGCGAAGAAACAAACGCGGGTGGAGTTTCTTTGCGGCGGTCGCGTGCTTCGCTATGCTCGTGACGCGAACCGGATTCTCGAGTCCATCAGCCAGACCATCTCGGCCTCACCACTGGAAACAGCGAAGGGCGTGAAGACGATGTGGGACGACTTTCAATCCAGCCGCAAACGGATCGAAGAACTGGAATCGAAACTCCTCGACGTCGAAGCCACCGAATTTCCGGTGCGCGATGGGTTGGCTGTCGCGGCATTCAAGGGGCGCGGCATCGAAATGCTAAAGCTGCTTGCCCAGAAAATCAGCGCACGTCCGAACATCGTGGTGTTATTGGCGGACGAAAGCGATCAGATGCGTGTCGTCTTTGCGCGATCCGCGGACTCCACCGTCGACGTGGCTTCTCTCTTAAAGCGAACTCTCGACCAGTTCGGCGGACGAGGCGGAGGCAGGCCCAACATGGCTCAGGGTGGAGGATTAACTGCGTCGAGTGCAGAAGAAATTCTGGACTGGGCTCAGCGTGCCATTCCCAAATAAAACAGTCCGCCGTTGCCCGCACATTCCAACGGAACTTCCTTTCACGACAATTCGTATTCTCCGTGGTCGGCCCAGTTCGACCATGTAACCTTTTCCGTGAACTGCGGTCGTCACAGCCTTGGAGGATCAAACTGTGAAGGCATGTCACGCCGCCCTTCAAATTCTGGTCTGGGTAACCGTTGCGTACGGCCAGAGTGCGGATTCCGAGAAATTAAGACAGGCAGGCCTCGGCGAGTATGCAAAGGGTCATTTCGCCGAAGCCGAGACACTGCTCGGCGATGCTCTGAAATATGACAGAGAGAGCAAGGCAGATCGTGACATCGCGCTGGATCTGAGTGCTCTTGGCGATATCTACATCAGTGAACAACGCAGGAATGAAGCCGAGTTAGCATATACGGAGGCTCTCTCCATTTTCAGCCGTCTTCCTGACGGAACTCTTCTCGAAGCCATCACGCTGCGGAATCTCGCTTCGGTCTATTCCGGAGAACAACGATATAAGGACGCACTGGCTGCTCTGCGTAAAGCCTCAAAACTGACGGGGAAGAACAAGCTTGGGGGAGATGTTTTTGCAGCTCAGATTCAGAATACCTTCGGACTGATCTATTTTGCGCAGGGAAAGCTGAAGCAGGCCGAAACGAGCTTCAAACGCGCGGCACAAATCAGGATGGCGCCGGCGACCAAGCCCAACCCTGATCTGGCACAGAGCCTGCACAACCTTGCAGTCGTTCTTCAACGCAGAGGCAATTATCAGGATGCAGAGGATCTCTACACCAAGTCACTGAAAATGACCGAAGAACTTTCCGGACCTTCGCATCGCGATCTAACGAGAATGCTGACCAACTTCGGATTTTTGTATTTGAGAATGGGCCGTTACAACGATGCCGAGAATCAATTGCGACGGAGTCTCGCAATCCTTGAAGAGACCGTACCCCAGCCTGCCGCTCTGATGATCGAAACCTTGCACGGTCTTGCAAAGGTCTATTTGTACAAAGACGACAAGTCCGGCGCTGAGGCTTTCCTGGTGCGCGCGGTGGAACTAGCCCGACGAGATCCTGGCGGCGATCCGGAAGTGCTCACCGTGTTTGACACCTACCGCCAGCTTCTGCAGAGCAACGGAGATTTAGAGACGGCAAAGCAGATTGATGCGGAAGCAAAACGGGCCCGGACCGTAATGTCTCTTACAGTTCCTGGTGCCCCTTCTGCTAAATGGTGATCTCAATTCGTTACAGCGCCGCGAAATTGATAACGGCGGCTTGTGGTACGTCCACCTTGGGACCTTGCGTCATCTTGCCGGTGTTCGGATCCACAGAGAAGGCTGTAACGTCGTTCGATTGCAGATTGCACACGTAGAAAAATCTTCCAGAGGGTTCGAAGTTCATTTCACGTGGGCCCTTGCCGCCGGTCTTCACCGTACTCACGGGAGTCATGCGGCCGCTGGCTTCGTCGATGCTGAAGATCGCGATGCTGTCGTCACCACGGTTGGCGGCGTAGATGAACTTCGCATTCGGATGCATGCGAATGTTTGACGGCGCAACGCGCGGGCCGGAGTAGCCTTCCGGAATTGTCGGCATGGTTTGAACGGGGCGCAACTCACCCGTGTTTGAGTCGAAATAAAAGGACGAGACGCTGGCCTCCCGTTCATTCGTCATGAAGAAGTACGGCGCACGGGGGTGAAATACGAAGTGGCGTGGCGCCCTGCCGGTAGGTGTCTGGATCGCTTTGCCCTCGAGGGTGCGCGAGGTCGGGCTGAACGGGTAAATGTAGATGTGATCGTATCCATTGTCGGAAGCAATCGCCCAGCGCTCCGTGCGATCGAAAATCACCATGTGGGCCGCAGAGCCCGGGCCGGGCTCCGACAGAGGCCTCCGTACATAAACGGAAACATCGCACGCCGGTTCGAGTGAACCATCGGGTTTCACCGGAAACAGCGCCACCGTTCCGTCGTCGGTAAGAGGCTCGACGACAGGAACTCCGTTCCTCTTGGTGACCGTCGCGATCGTCGCCACAGCTCCGTGGTTCGCGACCAGCACGCGCGAATTCGTCTTGTCGATGATGACGGCCGTGGGATTGGCGCCCATCGATGGCTGCGTATTGAGATGCTTCAGCGAACCGTTCTCCCGATTGATTGCGAACCCAACAACTCCGCCGCCGGCTCCGGGTTTGCCTCCCAGTGATGGCGTCACATTGATGGTGTAGAGGAAACGTTGATCGGCGGAAACGCACATGCCGTCGCTGTTCAGATCGTCGAAGTCGGCGCCGGTTTTGCTGACCTCGGTCAACGATCCATCACTCATGTTCACGCTGAACACGGTAATGCCACCGCCACCACCGACGCCAAACCCTGGACCCTTGGTGTGCCTGCCAACATATGCGTACAGCCGGCCAGCAGGTCTCTGATACGCACCAAGACCGGCCGCCGCCAGCGCCGCTCCGGAGATTGCGAGAAATTCACGACGGGAAGTTTCTTGAGCCACAACGTTTCCTCCTTCGAACGCACCATGCTCTCCGCGTCGTGTCGGCGCTGTCAATAATTTTTCCGGAATCTTCACGCGGACTGCAAAGAAGACGTACACTCTACGCACGCAAGGAGGGCCACATGTCTCGTTTCCTAACGATCGTAACCATGTTTATAGCCGTCGCGTCGTTGAGTGCGGCGGATCTGGATCCGAAGGCGATCAACATACAGCTTCCGAAGGACATCAAGTGGGTGGCGAACACGGCTGCGGGCTCTGAAACAGCGGTCCTGCTGGGTGATCCCAACAAACCGGGGCTCTATATCATTCTTCAGAAGTGGCTGCCGCACCATAATAGCCGTCCGCATTATCATCAGACCGACCGTTACGTCACGGTGCTGTCAGGAACGTGGTGGGTCCAAACCGGACCGAAGTACGATCCGGCCGGGTTCAAACCTGTTCCAGCCGGCAGCTACGTCGTCCACTATGCAAAACAAATTCACTACGACGGCGCCAAAGACGAACCGTGTGTATTGCAGATTGTTGGAATGGGGCCCGCTCCTTCGATACCCGCCGAAGAAAAATGACGAGGCGAAGCGCTATTTTGCCGGAGGCTTCCAATTCTGGATGACGTCGATCGGGAGCGGGAGCTCACTTCCGATCGGAATACCGGAAACCCAGGTGGGCTGTGATTTGGAAGTGCGCGAGTTTGTGCCGATCGTGATCATTTAACGGCGAACACCCAGATCGCTCCGCCCTCCGGCACTTCGGGGTACTCGCCCGGGAAGAGCGCATTCAAGCGTGCCTGCATTCCTCGGGAATCAATACCCCAGCCTGACTGAACGGCGACGTATTGCTTCCCATCCACCATGAAGGATGAAGGCTGGCCGATAATGCCGGAGTTTGTAGGAAATTCCCACAACAGTTTTCCGCTCGATGCATCGAAGGCGTGGAACATGCGATCGTTCGTGCCTCCGCTGAAAACAAGTCCGCCTCCGGTGGCGAGCATCGGGCCCCAGTTCGCAGATTTCGAGTAGGTGTGGGTCCACACGCGCTTGCCCGTGTCGACATTCCACGCCTGAACTTCACCGATATGGTCGGCGCCGGGAGCGAGATAAATCGTGTTCGTCGCGCCGGTAAAATTCTTACCAGCCACGTACTGAATTTCGCGCCCGATCAGCGTTCCGCAGAGATTTTCATTGGCCGGAATGTAAATCATCCGAGTCTTGGGACTGAAAGCGATCGGAGGCCAGTTCTTGCCTCCCCAATGTGACGGACAGTAGTCGGCCATCTTGCCGGTTCCGGGTTGACGAGTGGGATCGACGGTGGGTCGGCCCGTTTCGGGATCAAGACGCTGGAAGACGTTCTGCCTGACAAAGGGCAAGCCTTGAATGAAATTGATTTTGCTGTCGGTGCGCTCGAGAAACCAAAGATAGCCGTCGCGAGCAACGTCGATGAGGCCTTTGATGTCGCGGCCGTTTCGCTTGTAGTCCACCAGAATGGGCGGAGACACTTCGTCCCAGTCCCAGGAATCATTCGGATGATATTGGTGGTACCCCTTGAGCTTACCGGTTCCAATATCGATCGCGATTGTCGATGATGTGTAGAGGTTGTCACCCGGACGTTGATCGCCCATCCAGGGGCCGCCGTTGCCCGTTCCCCAAAATGCGAGCTTCGTTTGCGGATCGTAATTACCCGTTACCCAGACGGAGCCGCCACCTGTTTTCCACTGATCGCCCTTCGGCCATGTCTCGCTGCCGGGCTCGCCTGGAGCAGGTACCGTGAACACGCGCCATAGCTCCTTGCCGGTGTTGACATCGAACGCGGCGACGAAGCCACGCACACCGAGTTCTCCTCCGGAGGCGCCTATGATCACCTTGCCATCGGCGACGAGTGGCGCGAGCGACATGTAATAGCCTTTTTTATTGTCTTCAACCTTCGTCGCCCAGACTTCCTTTCCAGTCTTTGCATCAATCGCAACGAGAACGGCTTCACCAGCAGCAAAGAAAACTTTATCGTCGTAGAGGGCAACTCCGCGGCTCGTCGGATGCAGCACGATGCGATCGTCGACGAGCTCGCGCCGGTAGCGCCACAGAATCGCACCTGTCCTGGCGTCGAGCGCGATGACCTGATTTCCCGGGGTCGCGACGAACATGACGCCGTTGTTGATGATCGGCGCCGCTTCGTGGCCATTGGTTTGGCCGGTAGCGAATACCCACGCCGGTTGCAGCCGCGCAACATTCGCCGGAGTGATCTGGTCGAGCGGCGTGTATCCCCAGCCGTCATACGTTCGCCGGACCATGAGCCAGTCGCTGTCTTCCGGCTTCAACAAGCGCTGGGCGGTTACGGGCTTGTAGTTTTGCAAAATCGACGGAGTAGGGGGCGCCGGTTGCGCCGCGGGTGTCTGCTGAGCAGGTCCGCTTTCTGCAATCAACAACAGGACGAACGCCGTGTTTACGACTCTGGTCCACAAACTTCCGGTTGTGGTCATGATGTGTGTCCTCATTTCATTGCGACTCGAAACCCACGCGGGATGTGTAAGGCTTCGCGACAATCAGTTTGCCGTCGGCGATGCTTAACGCGAGTGCCGGCAGGACCCGGGGCGCCGGACCATCGACGACCTTGGCCTCATTCTTGGGATCAAATTTGGAGTCATGACAAGGGCAATACAGCAGTTCCTCACCCGAAAGCCACTGGTCCACTTCGCAACCGCTATGCGTGCAGATTGCCGTGTAGGCCACAACACCATTCGCGGAGCGGGTTTTTGTTTCGGGGCTAAGTTTTTCCGGGTCGAGCTTTAGCAACAATACCTGATTCAGGCGCGAGCCACTGCGGAGGATTTTTTCGACGGGATCGAATGGCCACGCGATCGTTTGCGTCGCGCCGATCGCGAGTTCCTCAGCCGTAATCGGTGTCAGGCTGGTATCGGTAATCCTGACGAACATGTCGCCTTCTCTTGGCCGGCTTGATCTCGGATCGTCTTGTCCGAATGCAAACTTGGGTGCAAACAAACCGAGACACACCGGTAAGGAGCCTTTAAGTACAGATCGTCGCCCGACTACCCGATGCAGCCATTCATTCATCTCAAAAGCCTCGAGAATTTGCGCACGATTATAACTGTAGGGGCGGTCTATGACCGCCCAGAATGTCACGTTGCGACTTTGCTCCTCGCACCCGCTGCGGGGTGCGGTTTTCGTGTCGAAACGTTTCTCCCCGGGTACGCGAAAAACGCAGCCCCGGGTGGAGCGTTTTGTGCGACACCCGGGGGTAGAGTGTCTACGCGAAGGACGCACTCCGGCAGGGGTCGAGGATTATTTTCTACAGCATTGGTCATAGAAGCTGTGAACAAATCGGAATCAGGCGATAGTCCCCTCCTTGCATCACCGCAAGGAGGGGTGGCTGTGTCATAAAAAAATATTGCGAAGCCACCGAAGCAGACACAGCCGGGGTGGTTTTCCTTAATTGTTCTCATCGGAAAACCACCCCGGCCTCGCTGTAAGCGGATGCTTCGCGCAGTTTTCTTAATCGCTCGGCCACCCCTCCTTGCGGTGATGCAAGGAGGGGACTATCGCCTCATTTCG